>Ga0136846_1233084_pt1 | contig 16602 bp, 19 predicted proteins | sample HopSoiMetagenom2_FD_96841 | JGI IMG/M metagenome (GOLD analysis project Ga0136846, IMG submission 96841) | Grasslands soil microbial communities from Hopland, California, USA - 2 Assembly 2016 (version 4) | ecosystem: Environmental > Terrestrial > Soil > Grasslands | place: USA: Hopland... | reverse complement strand
ATCGGTATGGAGGTTGCCAAGCGAGCAAAGGCTTTTGGGATGGAAATCGTCGCGCACGACCCGTTTGTCTCCCCCAATGTGGCCAAGGAGCATGGCATAGGCCTGGCCAGCCTCGAAGAAGTGTATGCCTCGTCTGATTACCTGACCCTACACGTGGGCCTGACACCACAGACAATGGGCATGATCAATGCCGAAGCCATCAAGAAGATGAAGAAGGGCGTTCGCCTGGTGAACTGCGCACGAGGCGAACTGATCCAGGAAGCGGATCTGGCAGAAGGTCTGAAGAGCGGACAACTGGGGGGAGCGGCACTAGACGTTTTTGCCGAGGAGCCCCCCAAACGCTCCCCGCTACTGGCGATGTCCAATGTTGTGCTTACGCCTCACATAGGTGGTTCCACGCACGAGGCACAGGAGGCAGTCGGATACCAGATCGCTCAGCAGGTAAAGGAGTATCTGAAGCACGGAGTATTCCAGAACGCGGTCAATGTGCCCTCCGTATCGCACGAGGAATACGTGATCATGGAGCCCTACATTGCTCTTGCAGAACGGCTCGGAGCATTTCTCGCGCAAGCGTCAGAGGGCAGCATGGAAGAGATTACGGTCAGGTACAGCGGGCATATCTCGGAATGGAAGACCGACCTTGTACGCAACGCGGCCATTAAGGGGATGCTGAATCAGGCTCTAGATGAAAAAGCTAACCTGGTAAACGCGGCAGCGATTGCCGACTCGAGAGGGCTACGAGTGAGAGAAACCCGCAAACCCAAAGCAGGTACTGGCGGAGCAGGCAGTGTTTTGGCGATTCACTTGAAAACCAGTTCAGAAGAGCACCTGGTGAAGGGTGCAGTTCTGCACGGTCGCGAACCCCGCCTTTTAGCTATTGATGAGATTGACGTCGAAGCGCCGCTGGAACGACATCTTATTTACTTGCGCAACCGCGATGTCCCGGGTGTTATTGGGCGAGTAGGAACGATTCTTGGTGAGCACAAGATCAACATCGCTAACTTCTCGCTGGGACGCTTTAGCGGAGAGCCTGGAACTGTCGCGGCACGCGAAGCAGTCGCCGTGGTTCACGTAGACGATCGTGTGCCCGAGCCGGTGCTGATGGAACTGCGGAAAATCGAAGCCGTGGAGCAGGCGAAAGCCATCACGCTTGTTTGATGGCGTTGATTCTGACACAAACCTGGCTAGGAGTTTAAAGCTTGTCTTCGCAGCTTGCGGCTTTCGGCCAGAAGAGAGATGGAGTGCATGAGATTCTGCAGAGTGACGATGCCGACGAGCCGCTCCTCTTCCACCACCGGGATGATGCTGAGGTTGCGCGCGGTCAATTTCCGGAAAGCTGAAGCTAACGATTCTCTGCGATTCGCCACTTCGAACATCCGGCTCATCACCGACTGAACGTACCCGTTGCCTTCACTGCGCAGAGCCTGCAGGATATTTTGCCGCGAAACGACTCCGACCATGTCGCCTCCGCGGATAACGGGAAAGTCATCCTGTAAACTGTGCACCGCCTTGTCGAGAGCGTCTTCCAGGGTGTCGGCGGGCGAAAGCGTGGCAAAGTCGGTCAGCATGATGTCGTCCATGTGCACCGTCTCGAGCACCGACTGAAATACAACGGAGCGCTCTTCAAGCTGGGCCGCCAGAAACAGAAAGAACCCCACCATCGTAAGCCAGATATTCCACCGTAAGCCGACGAGGATGAACACCACCGCGAAGGTTTGACCGATCAGAATGGCACGACGGGTGGCGCGAACCGTATCCATATTGCGTGAAAAGAGAGCTCGTAGCACGCGGCCGCCGTCCATGGGATAGGCCGGGAGAAGGTTGAATCCTGCGATGTACAAATTTGCCCAGACGATGCTACGGAACAAATGATTCGAACCCAGGAAAGGCCACTCCCAGAGAGCAATGGAGGGCAACAGTGCAGCGATGATAGAGCCGGACACGACGGCCAGCAAAATATTCGTAATCGGACCCGCGATCGCAATGCGAATGTCGCGCTTCCAGTGGGCCCCCAGATTGTCGGTGAGAGCACGAGAATCGTCGAGCATGGTGATGCCGCCGATGGGAAGAAGAATGATCGACTTGACGGGCACCCCAGAACGTCTCGCGATTAGCGCATGAGCGAGTTCGTGGAGCAAGACCGCGGCGAAGATGATGCCCACCAGTGCGAGGCCGCGGCCGGCATCAGCTTGTCCATGGGTAGCCGACTCGGTCATCCAGACGAAAGCCAGCAGAAACAAGAAAGTCAGATGGATGCGGAATTCGACTCCGAAGACACGCCCCGCCGGGATGGACCAACTACGCATAGAGAACGCGATTACGCTTAGTCACATTCTATAGTGTTAGACGCTGTGCCGCAGATAACCGTTGCGGAATAGATACACGAAAGTGCAACCAGCTTTTTGCGGCATGGTGGTTTCGCGTGGTTGGCGCGGAGGCGCAACTGAGAATCATCGCAGGCATATACCGGAGCCGTCCGCTCGCGTCCCTGCCGGGCATGGACATACGTCCTACTTCAGACCGCTTGCGGGAAACGCTGTTCAATGTACTTTGCGCAGGGAATCCCGAAGCGCTACAGGGCAGTACCTGGCTCGACTTGTACGCCGGGACTGGTGCGGTCGGGATCGAAGCGCTTAGTCGCGGTGCGGGCCACGTGACATTTGTCGAGTCAACAGCCAAGGCTGTGGCGCTCATCGAGAAAAACCTGCGATCGCTGAGGATCGACGATCGATTTCAAGTCATAAGAGGCGAGGTGGGAGAAGGGTTGCGGAAGCTGGAAACAACTGGGGCGATAGCCGACTATATCTTTCTCGATCCACCTTACCGCTTGGAAGCCGAATACACGCGGACCTTGGCGATCTTGGGACATTCGCAAGTGTTGCGGCCTGGGGGGATCGTGATCGTCGAACATAGTAAACGCTTTGACCCCGGCACCGAGCATGCCGAGCTGCGCCGGTTTCGCAAGCTGGAGCAAGGCGATGCTGCCCTGAGTTTTTACCGAAAGTGAAAGAGGCTGGCCTAGCCAGCCTCCCTGCGCCCGAGCCTGACTGTCGAGCTCGCGTACCGACGAAGATGTATCAGTCGCGATCGCGGTCGCCATCGCGGTCGCGGTGGTTTCGGTACCAGCCGTTGCCGTGGTGGCGCCGATCATCGCGGTCGCGATCGCGGAAACGGTAATCCCGATCGCGCCAGTTGCCGCGGTTCCATCGATCGTCCCGATCGCGGTCGTGATCACGGTAACCCCATCCGCGACGCTCATAGCGTTGCTCATAACGATCACGGTGACGGTCACGGTCACGATCGTGGTCGCGATCCATTGCTTGCGCGGCCGAACTCACCCCCACCAACATACCTGCCATCAGCGCAGTGGTGCCTAGCGATTTTAGAAATCCTTTCATGTTCCCTCCATTAGCCTGAGAAAACCCGGTGGCGTGCGAGTTGGCCCACGCTATGAATGGGAACCCGGATTAATCTGCAGAGTTGCGCTTGAATTCGTCAGGTAGATGGCAAAACGGTACGGCAACGAACGGGAGGTCGAATTGTTACTGGGGAACACAGGCAACACCGTAACGCAATGACCGGAAGTTAGAAGTTGGGTCGCCTTGGAAAACGCCTACACACGTTTCTTGCGCCTGGGCACAGGTTGCTGTAATCTAACTAACTGGTTAATTAAAGCCAAGAACCCAAAGCTATGCCGTCCGCCCACACCAAATCCCGTCTCGGCTCCCGGGGTAAGCCCGAGGAGACTCGCGCTGCCATCCTGCAGGCCGCCGTCCGCGAATTCGCGCAAGCCGGGATATCCGGTGCTCGAACCGATACTATCGCTCAGGCAGCCGGAGTCAACAAAGCTCTGCTCTATTACTACTTCCAGGATAAGGAAACACTATACGGCGCTGCCCTGGACCATTCTTTAAGCCAACTCAGCGCGAAGATGATGGAAGTTCTCCATCGTCAGCTGCCCCCGCGCGAGATGATTACAACTTACGTCGGCGCCTATTTCGACTTCATCGCAGGGCATCCCTTTTACCGCAATCTTATGCAGCGAGAGATGCTGCGCGCCGCATATGGCTCACCGCATATGCCGAGGCTTGCGAAGCGCTATTTCAATCCGCTCTCTGCAAAGTTGGCGGAAGTCATTCACGCAGGCATTGCGTCGGGAGATTTCCGGAATGTGGACCCGATGCACTTTGTCCCTTCTATGGTCGCGCTTGTCATCTTCTACTTCGCGAGTGCGCCAGTGATGAAGGCGGTATCAGGGCTCGACCCACTGTCTTCGGAACGATTGGCTGAGCGGCGGGCGGCCGTACTCGACTTTGTTTCGGCTGCGTTGTTTCGCAGAGTCGAGAGTGCAGGAGGCCGCCAGTGAGCCCGCGCAACAAAATTTTCATCTTGCTCACCATCGTCGCCGCGATCTCGCTCGGCTATTACTGGTTTTCGATGGACCATACCCGTGACCTCGTTTTGATCGGCACCGTCGACTCCAACCAGGTGATTGTCAGTCCGCAGATCCAGGGTCGCATCCAGAAGCTGCTGGTTGACGAAGGTACTCAGGTTAAAGCGGGAGACCTGATTGCCGTTCTCGACGCCTCGGAGTTGGAGGCGCAGGAACGTGCCGCCGCTGCAACCATTGCCAGCCTTCGTTACAAAGTTGCGGAGACGCAGCACACGCAGGAGTCGACGAAAGGATCCACCTCCAGTGATGTTGTGAATGCACAAGCTCGCCTGCAGTCCTCCCGTGCTCAGTTGGCGCAAGCCGAAGCCATGTTGCAGCGGGTTGAGAGCGATAGCCGGCGCACAATTCAACTTGCGAAGCAGGGTGTCGCTTCGGAGCAGGAAAGCGTGCAAGCCGATGCGAATCTCAAGGCGCAGCAGGCTACTGTGCAGGCGCTGCGCGATCAGGTGAACGCGACTCAAGCTGACCTGAATGCCGCCGTAGCTCGTACCCACCAAGCCAATGCGGCCCAGAGTACAGTCGCGTCTACTCGCGGACAACTCTCGAATGCCGAAGCCCAACTCAAAGAAGCCGAAGTGCGCTTGGGATACACGAAGATTTATGCACCGGTCAGCGGCACTGTCTCGGTGCGGGCCGCGCGTGAAGGAGAAGTCCTGAACCCCGGCTCGCCGATTGTGACCATTGTTGATCTGAGCGACACCTGGGTGCGTGCCGCAATCCCGGAAACGCAAGCCGATCACATAGGACTTGGCGACACATTGCGCGTGCGTCTGCCGGGGGGGTCGATCGTGAGTGGCAAAGTTTTCTTCAAAGCCGCTGAGGCGGACTTCGCAACGCAGCGCGACGTGAGCCGCCGTAAGCGCGACATCAAGACCATTGCGCTCAAAGTACGCCTGGAGAATCCGAAGGGCGCCTTCGTTCCGGGCATGACTGCGGAAGTGTTGGTCTCTCCTGATCTGTTGAAAGGGGCTGACGACCGGCAGAACGCGAAAGCGGGGAAACAATGATGGGCGAATTCGATCGCGGTATAAACGGCGGCGAGAACCCGGCACGCGGCGACCGGCACTCTGCAGGAGTTATGCACGCCCCGAAGGCTATCGAGGTCGATCATATCGTCAAGCGGTACGGCGATTTCACTGCGGTCAATGACATCTCGTTCAGCGTGGCTGACGGCGAGATCTTCGGCTTACTGGGCCCTAATGGCGCCGGGAAATCGACGCTGATTCGCATGATGACCACACTGATACCAATCACCGCCGGCTATGCGCGCATCATGGGCCATGACGTCGCGCGAGAGCCGGACGCCGCTCGTCGCGCCATAGGCGTCATCCCGCAGGCGCTCACGAGTGACCTCGATCTTTCCGTCGAGGAGAATATGAGCATCTACGCCAAGCTGTACGATGTGCCCACGCGGCAGCGCAAGGCCGCCATTGGCGAACTGCTTGAACTTGTCGATCTGACCAAGTGGCGCAATGCGCAGACCAAAACTTTATCGGGCGGAATGCGTCGGCGGCTGGAGATTGCTCGCGGGCTCGTGCATAGCCCGAAGATCTTCTTTCTAGACGAGCCGACAACCGGTCTTGATCCTGTGTCCCGTGTGGCCGTTTGGGAGATGCTGACCAACATCAAGGCGCATCGCCAGCTCACGATTCTCATTACGACGCACTACATGGATGAAGCCGACCGCCTATGCGATCGCATTGCCATAGTGGATCACGGGAAGCTGGTCGCGCTCGATACGCCCGCGGCTTTGAAAGCAAGCGTGCCCGGGTCGAACGTCATTGAAGCGCAATTCGAGCGTGCGCCGGCTGATTGGGAAGATCATCTGCATGGTCTCGCCGGAGTGACTTCGGTTCAACATGAAGGCGCAGGAATGTACCGCATCCTGACCAGCAACGGTTCGCAAGCCACAACCGAATTAGTTGAGATGGCAGTCAAAGCTGGAGCTGGGATCAAGTCCCTGAATGTGCAGAACACCACCCTGGACGATGTTTTCGTCCACTACACCGGACGGCAGTTGCGCGATGAGCTGGTAAAAGCCCGCGGCTTCACCATGCCCCCCAGACCGGGGTTACAGCCATGAATCGCATGCTGGCCATTGTCGAGCGCGAAATGCGCAAGTTTTTCCGTTCTCCGACTCTGATGTTGGTGTCAATGATATTCCCGCTGGTTCAGCTGATCGTTTTGGGCAATGCCTTTGGCGGCAAGATTCGCGACGCCAAGGTCGGCCTGGTGGACCAGGATGGCGGAACCCAGGCCCTCAAAATTCGTGAAGCCTTCGACTCGGTTCGCGCCAACATTCGAACCTTCGTCCCGGTCTATTACGATAACGACAAGCAAGCGATGGAAGATGTGCGCAATGGCAAGATCCAGGGGGCCGTCATCATTCCTCCCCAGTATTCGCGGCGGGTTTACGAGGAGAATCATCCGCGAATTGCGCTGGTCGTCGACAACTCCGATAATTTCATGAGTTCTACCCTGGAAGAGCGGCTCACCGCGCTGACCAACGCTTTGAACGAGCCCAATGTCGAACCACGCATCCTGCAAAAAACCGCATTGGACGTCGTGGAACTCTATCCCTACGTCGAATATATGAAGTACCTGCTCCCCGGATCGATCACTTTGGCGATGTTTGTTTCCGTGATGATTGGCGGAGGCATGCTTTACATCGACGACAAGGCGAGAGGCGTGCACGAGGGCTACCTGGTTACGCCGATCACAAAAACAGAACTCGTATTTGGATTGAATCTTGCCGGCGCCATCAAAGCCGTGTTGACAGGAATCGTGATTACGTTGATCGGCGGCATGATTGCGGGGGTTGGAACCATCTTTGACCCTGGCACCTTCGTGGGCCTGGGCATCATGATCCTGCTCACCTCTTTGGCCTTCAACACGATGATGTTCTTGTTGATGGTAAGGGTGGAGGATCCGCTGGTCCCGCGCGCGATCTTCGGCATTCTGAACACGCTACTGTTCTTCCCCAGCGGTTCGATCTACCCGATTCAGGCTTTCCCAACCTGGCTGCGAGTCATTGCCAAGGCCGATCCGTTCACCTACGCGGTGCATGGCTTCAAAGCGCTTTTGCTCAAGGAAGCAGGCCTGGTCGCTATTGGGCCCGACATGTTGTACCTCTCCATCTTCGCCGTAGTGACTTTCAGCGTCGCGGTGCCGCTGTTCAAGCGTAGCTTATGACTTGGCGTCGGGATCCCGCCTAGTCAAGCGCGGTTCCTTTTTTCAACGATGGCTTTCGAGCCTTTGTAGGTGGTATCAGGATGGAGTTGTGGGGGTCGGGAAGCGCGATGGGAGATCAACGGGATAGTTTTAAGGGCGTGTCTCAGCACGTGCCGCTTGCGCAAATACCAGATAAGGACTGATGCCGCCAGCCAGATAACCGTAGCGCACAGCAGTGTGCTCCAGACCCCATGCTGCGGCAGCATCTTCCAGGCGTAAAAGCCAAAACAAATCAGACCCACACTGCCGATCGCGGCTCCTAGTGCATCCGCGGCAACGGCGGTTCTTGCCCTTTGAACGCCGCTCTTTCCCTTTTGCTGCTTGCGTTCACGTTCGTGCTTCTCAATGAGAGTAGCACTGGCAGGAAAGATTGCGGGGAAAGCCAAGAAGAGTCCACCAAAACTTGGGCCATATTTCTTGGCGATGAGACCAGCTATCGCTGTTACCAGCCCGCCAAGCGCGAAGCGGATTGCGTACTGATACCACTTGGTTTCCCGCAGCGCCGACATGTTGAGAGATACCACCATGTTCCTCACCCAAGCAGCACATGCCAGAAGCCAATCGCCACTAAGACCCAGCCCGGAAGTAAGGAAAGCGTCGTCCAGCGAGCCGATGGTTTGAACCGCATCATGATCATTGCGACGGCTAAGCTGTAGAGAATCAAAGCTACAGCACCGACCACCATCGATCGCGCCTCTATGGACGCATAAAGATTGCCTTTCGAGTAGCTGGTAAGGCCCAGGGTGGCCAGCGCAACCGAGGGCGCGGCTCCAAAAAGACCGGCGAAGGTCTTGGGTTTCAGCACGTCGCCAATTACGGCGAACAGCGAAACCACCACACCTCCGATGACAAAACGAATCAGCAGGTCAGACATTGCCTTTGCTTCTGGCGCGAATTTTGCAGCGCTATTTGAGACTCTTCTTCAGCAGTTTCATCGCGTGCTGCGGTCCTCTTCTTGCGAGCACCTTGAACTTCTTGCCCTTCTCCTCGTTGTAATTGACGAAGAACTTTTCGATTTCTTTGATCATCACCGGGTTCAAGTCCGAGAGGCTCTCGACATGCGACAACTCTCTACTGGAAGCAGACACGGCAATCAACCTGTCGTTGCGCTCCGTCTTACCGTCCTCCGTCTGCTCTGCCTCGATTACGCCCAGCAAGCGGCTCGGCACGATGCACCCCGGAAATACCGGCTCGTCGAGGATTACCAGCACGTCTTCCGGATCACCATCTGGCGCTTTGGTTCGCGGTATAAAGCCGAACGCGTGGGGGAACATCATCCCCTGTGGGAGCACGCCCGAAAGCGCAAAAAAACCCATATCTTCGTCGTACTTAAATTTGTTCCGACTGCCCATGGGCGTTTCGATAACGGCGTTGATAATATCCTTCTTGCCTTTCGGGAACGGTTGCAGCCGGGTTGGGTCAGAATTCTTCCTCGACATGGTGTGCGTCCCCTTCAGCGAGCCACTCTGTAACACCCCTGTAACAATTCTTAGTTGCAAAAAGCAGAGTGGGGGATGGTTTCTGACAAACCTTGCGGGTAGACAAGGTCCAGGACCATGGATCGGCAGCCGTTGTTTTGTGTGATGCTTAACGGAGTGTGGATTACAAGCACTTCCGCAGGGAGAGGGAGTGAATCGGGCAGGAAAACGTGGAACTTTTTGCCGGCACGCGGTTTCCGTTATGCTAGAACCTTATGACGCTGATGGATGCAGCTCCTCCTGACCTCACGCGCGAGCGCCGCCGCCGCATCATCATTCTCACGGTAGTCACCTGCGTCGTCTTGCTAATTGGCTTGGGTTGGATTTTTCGTTATTGGCCGGAAGAACACGTCGCAGACAAATTCTTCGATGCACTAAAGCGGCAAGAATATGAGACTGCGTACGGCATCTACTTCCAGGATCCCGCCTGGAAGCAGCATCCGCAACAGCATTCCAATTATCCGTACAACGAGTTTTATACGGACTGGGGTCCAGGTGGAGAGTGGGGCTTGGTGAAGACTTTCAAGATTGAAGCTTCAGGCAATTGCCCGCGCGCGGGCAGTGGAGTAGTCGTTCAACTCATCGTGAATGGACGATCCGAACGCGCCCGTGTGTACGTCGACAAATTGGACAAGACCATCAGCAGCCCGCCGTGCTAGAACCAGCCAGTAGCGGATTCTTGGACGCGGGTCTTGACTCGCAAAACAGTTTCAAGACTCGGGTTCTAATAATTTCTTCCTTCTCATTTACTCCTCACGACTTCTCCGCCCTTCATCACCAGGACAACATTGTTGATCGCCTTAATATCGGTCAATGGATCGCCATTCACGGCGACAATGTCCGCGGCTTTTCCCGCCTCAATCGTGCCCACCTGGTCGGCAATCCCCAGCAACTGGGAAGCATTGATCGTGGCCGCCTGCAGAGCTTCGAGCGGCTTCATTCCCCACGCGACCATCGCGTCAAACTCGCGCGTGAGATAGTCCGGATCGTCGTCCACTCCGAAAGCGATCTTGACGTGATATTTCAATGCCTTCTCGAATCCTGCGCGTTTCAGCCGCACGACTTCTTTTTCCTTCGCCATCATGACGGGCTCAACCCCGAAGCTCGCACCCATCTCCAGCGTACGCAGTTCTACATCGATGGTCGGCACTAGCCACGTGCCCTTCTGCACCATCAACTGGGCGCCCTCGTCATCGAGCAAGCTGCCATGCTCGATGGAATCCACTCCGGCACGCACTGCGGCTTTGATGCCTTCGGTCCCGTGTGCGTGCGCCATCACCTTCTTGTTCGCCCTATGCGCGACCTCAACCGCCTTGGCCATCTGCGCCTCGCTGAGTTCCTGTACCCGGAAATCGCTAAGCGTGTCCATCACCCCGCCGGTGGCCATCAACTTGATCCAGTCTGCGCCGTACTTGATATCGCGCCGGGCCGCGGTCGCAACCTCATCGATGGTGTCGGCGATGTTGGGACGCCGTGGCATTTCCTCATCCACGGCAAGCTGATCGGAGTCGCCATGGCCGCCCGTAAGCGACAAACATTGACCGGCGACGATCATGCGAGGTCCCTGAATCAGACTCTGCTGGATGCTGTTGCGCAATGCAATCTGCCCGTAGTAGCGGTCGGACTCGCAAGCATCCCGCAGAGTCGTGAATCCCTTGTCCAGCCAGATGCGCAGGTTGCGTACACCCCACAGCGTTGCCTGGGCCGAAGACATGCGCAGGCCAGCAATAGGAGATAGATCTTTAGGATTTCCCAGCACGTGATTATGGGCATCAATCAACCCGGGCAGAACGGTGGACGAGGACAGATCGATGACGCGCGCGTTTGCTGCGTGAGCCCCAACGGCTGCCGCGGTCCCTACTTCTTTGATGCGATCGCCCTCGACCAGAATCGCCTGATTGCTCAGCATCTGGCCAGTACGAGCATCAAAGAGGCGTCCGGCTTTGATCAGAGTAAGTCGTTGAGCAGGAGCCTGGCCCCAGGCAATGGTGGACAGCAACATAGACAGGACTGTCAACGTTCGTATCAAGATGTTCTCCTGGAATTTTCCCCGCGAATACGATTGCGGATGATGAATCTGAGATTGCTATGAAGTCTCAAGCCTTGGTAGCCGCAAACTGCTCCATTGTTTTTTGCAACGACGCCTCGTCTCCGACGTAAAGACTAGTGGGACCCCGATCAATTTGTCGCATTAATCCCCATAGCACTTTGCCCGGCCCAACCTCAATGAAGACCCTTACGCCTTCTCTGATCAGGAGGCGAATCGATTGCTCCCACTTCACTGAACCCGTCACTTGCCGGATCAGGGCGTCGCGGCTCGAGTCGGCATCATTCACGATCGCTGCGTCCACGTTGCAGGCTACCGGGACGTTAGGCGTGCCGAAAGGTAAACTGGTCAGGTCAGCGGCCAGCCGATCCTGCGCCGGCTTCATGAGCGAGCAGTGGAATGGAGCGCTCACGGGCAGCGTCTTAGCCTTTTTTGCGCCGCGGTCGGACGCCAGCTTCACGGCGCGCTCAATCGCAGCCGCATGGCCTGAAATAACAATCTGCTCGGGAGAGTTGATGTTGGCGGGTTCGCATACCTCGCTGTGCGCGGCATCGTGACAGACTCCGTCTACCTTCGCCACACCCATCCCGAGGATCGCTGCCATCGCTCCCACGCCGACAGGAACCGCCTCCTGCATGTACTTGCCGCGATTGCGGACGGTTCGCACGGCCTCTCCAAAATCCAGCGTTCCCGCGGCACAATGCGCGGCGTATTCGCCGAGGCTATGGCCAGCCACAATATGCGGACTGAGTCCCTTTTCGTCGAGCACGCGCCACGCGGCCACCGAAGTGGCGAGGATGGCGGGCTGGGTAATCTCGGTCAGCCTCAGCTTGTCTTCGGGACCCGTCCAGCAAATGTCTGAGAGTTTGTAGCCGAGCACGTGGTCCGCCTCTTCGAACGTCTGCCTGGCTATCGGGTACTTTTCCGCTAAGTCTTTCCCCATGCCAACCGTCTGCGAGCCTTGCCCAGGAAAGAGAAACGCTATGCGAGTTTCACCCATTAGGAGTTTCCTCGAACCCACGTCCTTATGTCTGGAAATGGTCGCCGCTTAAAGCGTAACGCTCACCGCTGTGCGCACGGGTATTGCCGCTAGTTCCTTTTCAATGACGGCATTGATATCTCGTCGGGCAAACTCACCGGCTACGCGAATGGCGTTCTTGATTGCATTCGCGTTCGAAGATCCATGTGTGATGATGCATGCCCCTTTGACACCGAGCAGAGGTGCGCCGCCATATTCGGAATAGTCCAGCCGCTTTTTGAAATCGGCGAAGGCACTGCGCGAGAGCAGGTAGCCAACCTGCCGGGTAATGGTCGCGCGGAGTGATTCCTTCAACACATAGCGCACCAGGTTCGCAACACCTTCCGATGTCTTCAGCGCTACGTTGCCTACGAATCCATCGGCGACAATCACGTCCACCTTGCCGTTGTACAGGTCGCGCCCTTCCACGTTGCCAACGAAGTTCAACGGCAGCTGCTTCAGCAACTGAAAAGCCTCGCGAGTCAGCTCATTGCCCTTGCTTTCTTCTTCTCCAATAGATAGCAATCCGATTCGCGGACGCCTGATCCCCAGCATCTGCCGGCAATAGATCTCGCCCATGACTGCGAATTGGCACAGGTTGTCTGGCTTGCAATCGACGTTGGCGCCTACGTCGAGGAGGATTGCCGCCGTCCCGAGCGCAGTAGGGAAAACAGCCGCCAACGACGGCCTGTCCACTCCCGGCAGCGCTCCCAAGACCATCTTCGCGGTGGCCATGGCGGCGCCAGTGTTTCCTGCTGTGACAAAGCCGGCGGCTCGCCCTTCGCGGACCAAGCGCAAACCCACGCGCTGCGAAGAATCCCGCTTAGCGCGAACTGCCTGGGCAGCTTTATCGCGCATTTCAATCACTTCGCTGGCGTGGATGATTTCGATGGGAAGGGCTTCGACTCCGGAATGACGCTCGAGTTCCGCACGAATCTGTGGCTCGCGGCCGACCAGCATAACCCGCACGCCATACTGGCGTACGGCCTGCAAAGCGCCGTCGACCTCGGGTCGCGGCGACTTGTCGGAACCCATCGCGTCCAGGGCGATGACGCTTGGCATGGAATTGGGCAGGTGAACTAGCTGGCTTCTTCGACGTTCAGAACTTCACGGCCCTTGTAATAGCCACACTTGGGGCAGGCGCGGTGCGGCATCTTCTTCTCGTGGCAGTTCGGGCACTCCGACAGCGAATGCCCCTTCAGGGAGTCGTGCGCCCGCCGAGTACTGGTGCGCGCTTTGGAGTGTCTGCGTTTCGGGTTTGGCATGGAATCCTCTTCCTCTAAGCCGGCTCAGCTATGCGAGCCGGCAAAATCTTACTGTTCTAATTTCTTCCTGATATCTTTGAGCGCTTCCCAACGTGGATCTTCCGCTTTCCAGCTGCAGGAGCACTGCGCTTCATTCAGGTTCCCGCCGCAATGTGGGCAGAGACCCTTGCAGTCTTCGCGGCATAGAACCTTCAACGGAACGGCCAGCAAAACCTGCTCGCGGAGAACGTCGTCCAGCTCGATCCCGTCGCCACGGTAGTACCCGATTTCCGCTTCCGCATCGGTTACCGACAGCTCTTCGGCGCGCGCGTCACTCCCTTGCGGACGATACAACAAATCGAATTTCCGGGCTACCTCCTGCCGTACTGGCTCCAGGCACCGGGCACAGGGCAACTCCAACTGTGTCGACAAATCTCCTTTTAGGCGGATGTCTTTTATAATCTGGTGCTTGCCATGATGCTCCTCGACTAAGTCCGCGTGCCCCGAGGTCTCCAGGGGCATCTTTTGCTCAATGTCCCCGCCAAAGTCGATCACACCCGGACGAATCTCCTCCCGGAAATCCAAAGGACGAAATTCTAGCTCTCGAATACCGATGAACATGGGAATCTCCGCCGCCCCATCAAGATACCGCGCAGGCCGCGGAAGCACGCACGGAGGCGTAAGTTCTCCAGGGAGCAATACTTAAGAATAAAAGCTGGGAAGGAAAAGTGTCAAGAAAGCAAGGCTGGACCATAGGATGCTGCTAGCATTTCCCTAGGGTATCTCTATGCCTGCACTATATGTTGAGAACATACCCGACGAGCTTTACAAAGCCTTGCGGGAACGTGCGCAAAAAAACCTAAAGTCAATCGCCGCCGAGGTTCTCACCTTGCTCCAGGAGGATGTGCCAAGCGAGGCCGAGTTAAACGCTCGGCAGAGCTTTGCGCGCAAGATGGCCCGCTTACGTTCTCAGTCGCCTTCGGGTTCTGGACAGTTTCCTTCTGCCGAAGAAATAATCCGAGAGGATCGTGAGCATTGAGCACGCTTGTCCTGGATGCGAGTGTTGCAGCGAAATGGATGCTGCCGGCAGAAGAGACGCTCCAGGAAGAAGCCGCTTCACTTTTGCGAGACTATGCGCAGGGGAAGCTTCAGTTCATTGTCCCTGACATTTTTTGGGCTGAAATAGGAAATGTGGTGGGGAAGAGCGTGCGTCAAGGCAGATGGGCAACTGGTTCTGCGGAAACTGCCATTCGCGCGATGATGGACCGGAAATTTCCGACCGTTTCTTCCCACCAACTACTCCCGCAGGCCTTCGAAATTGCCCTGCATTTCGAACGATCGGTGTACGACGCTTTGTACGTGGCGCTCGCCCTCTCACGCAAACTGGTCTTCGTTACCGCAGATGAGCGACTAGTGAACGCCTTGGGAACATTCTTTCCTGTCAAGTGGCTCGGCGCAGCGTAGAAGTCTGCGGCTTACGATATATCGCACTACACCAACAGATGTGATAAGCCGCATTGAGACGTGTCCGAAACACGCGTAGAGTGCTCCCCAGAAACGCCCTTTCTTGAGGCGCGGAGGGAGTTCATGAACCGCAAGGAGTTCCTAACCAGTACACTCAAAACTGCGCTGGCCGGTCTGATTGTTTCTTGTTTTCCGAGGTTGAGTCGCGCTGAGACTGCAGAGGAAAAGCCTCGTGCTCCGGTCGGTCGTCCGGAATTAATCGCAGCAGCCCGCGAGATCGTGGCAGGACAGACGTACTGCGCGCTCATCACGCAAGATGACGAAGGGCGTCCGCAGGTCAGGACCATGAACCCCTTCCCGCCTGAAGAGGATATGACCGTCTGGATCGCAACGAGTAGCTTGACGCGGAAAGTTCAGCACATTCGCCGCGATCCACATGTGACGCTCTACTATTCGAACCACGGCCAGGCCACCGGTTACGTGGCGATCGCGGGAAGGGCGGAACTGGTCGACGACAGGGCCGAGATGATCAAGCGTAAGAGAGCGTACTGGGACTCGGCATTTCCCGGGTTCAAGAACCTGGTGCTGATCAAGGTGATCCCCGAACGGATGGACGTTCTGAACTACAGCCGTGGGGCACTGGGCGATCCTGAGACGTGGCGCACGCCGTCGCTCGATCTCAAGAAAGGCCCATAGCCATCTCTGCAATCGGCTCTAAACGCCTTGGCAACGATTACATGCGCCGGCGGATTGAGGAGATGATAGATCGCTGCGAACGGAGGGTTCTGATAGTCCATCCCCTTATCGCGCTCCGGCTAAGCCACTTCGATTTTCACAGAGCAAGGTGAGCGGGACTAATCACGGCCTTTCTCCGCCGACGCGCGATTGGATGGATAGGACACCTCTTAACCAAGTGACAGAAGTTCACACCGGAAGTCGGTCCCTGCCTGGCTAAGCGCGTTACGGCAGGATGTCGATAATCTTCTGCAGTTCCACTTTATCCAAGTCAGAAAGCCCCTGCCCGTTCTGTAATTGATCCTTCGCCATTGCGGCAGCCGTCTGGTTGTTTTTGTCCTTGATGGAAGGATCAGCCTTGTGGAGGCCCGATGAACCCTCTCCGCGCCAATCCTTATCCAAGAGAAAACGCACCGACCATTTATCTCCCGACTTGGCCGCCAACATCAGCGCGGTTCTGCCACGATTGTCCTGGGCATTAAGATTCGCGCCGGCGGCGTTCAGCGCTCGCACCATGTCCGGGTTGTGGGACCTGGCGGCCGCCATCAATGCGGTAGTGCCATCAGGGAGTTTATAGTCAAGGTTTTTCTTGCCTGTAGCTGCGGTCAAAGCCTTGGCCGCCGCATTGAAGGTTGGATCCTCGGCGAGATCGTTCGGATGCGTGCTGAAGTTAATCAGCGCCGTGTTTCCCAACTTGTCTTTCGCGTTTACATCCACCTTCTTGGACTCCACCAGCGCCAGGACCGCCGCATTGTGTCCATTGGACGCTGCTTCCATCAACGCGATTCTGCCCTTGTTGTCGCGGAGATCAATATTCTTGCTGGCCGCAATCAGCGCCTTCATTTCTGTAGAGCTGAGGCTTTGATCGGCCGGTAAGTTCGAAGCGCCTGAGGACGACCGGCCCAACAGCTCCATAATCGCTGTTCTGCCGT
>Ga0136846_1216369_pt1 | contig 16606 bp, 18 predicted proteins | sample HopSoiMetagenom2_FD_96841 | JGI IMG/M metagenome (GOLD analysis project Ga0136846, IMG submission 96841) | Grasslands soil microbial communities from Hopland, California, USA - 2 Assembly 2016 (version 4) | ecosystem: Environmental > Terrestrial > Soil > Grasslands | place: USA: Hopland... | reverse complement strand
GCGCAATTGCTGTTGCGCGGCGCGCAAATCGCGTTCGGCATCGGAGAGATCGCCGTCCTCGATGCGTAGCGCCATCTCCCAGAGATAATCCGCGACGGCGAGAAGCTCGGGATCGGTGCGCGCGCGCTTGAGGCGATACAGCGCCGAGTGCAGGCCGAGATAGACGCCCGCATTCGTGCCGAATTTGTCCGGCGCCATCGCCAAAGCTTCGAGCGAGTTCTCGACGCGCGCGCGCTCGTCCGGCGCGAGCACCAGATTGCGCCGCTGCTCGACAAGTGCGCGTGCGAGCGGCTTCACGAAAGGACGCTGCGGCAGCAGGATCTCGATCGGATCGCTGGTCCCTTCGTTATTGCCTTCATCGCGCGCGTGCAGCGTCATGGTGACGCGCGCGCCGGCCCAGGCATTTTCGGAAAGATCGGCGGTGGTTGTCGCGTCGCCAAGTCCGCCCGGCCCGGAGGGGAGCGCGAGGCCCACGCGCGGCGGATCGACCAGGTGGCGACCAGTCACCGGCTTGTCGCGGAGGATCGGATTGTCGAACTTGGCCTCGGCGCCGATCACGCCGTAATCGTCGTCGATCTTGTAGGCGAGGCTCAGAGTCCCGCGGACATTTGGCTTCGGCTGATCCTTAAGCTCGATCGTCGGCGGCCGGTCGGGGATTGCCGTGATGTCGAAGGCGGCAAGAACATTATCCGATTGGCGCATGACGAGGTGGGCGTCGCCTTTGAGGGCAAGGCGCGTCTCGCCGGCGACCTGACGGGACGCGGCGCCGCTTGGTTTGCTCTCGGACGGCTTTTCGGCCGGCTCGAGCGCGCCCTGCATCTCGATGGCGAGGGCGCCCGGATCGGAGGCGCGGATGACGACGGTCGAGCCGACAGGCGCCAATAAGCCGCCCGCGCGGGCCTGCGCTTCCGCGGTGCGCCTTATCTGCAGAATGACCGGCGGCTTGCCCGTGTAAGCGGGCGGATCAATCCAGGCATCGATCCGCACGCCCGGCGCGCTCGGCGCGGCGATCCGCCAATCGAAGGCGGCGGCGACGCGGGCATAACGCTCCGGCCCGGCGATGATGGCGGTCGCCACGACCAAGACCAAAGCCGCGGCGCGAAGGGCATAGCGGTCACGCTGCGGCACGCGTGGCGACGGCGCCGCCACTTTCAGGCCGGCGATCTCCGCTTCGAGACGCTTGCGGTGGACCGCCCAGAGCGCCTGGGTCGTCGGATCGCTGGAGCGATTGGCGAGCGTGTCCTCGAGGGCGGAGGCAGGCCGGTGCAGAACGCCGGAATCATGGTCGAGGCGGGCGAGCGCCTCGGTTCGGGAGGGCCAACGCAACCGCGCCTCGCGCCAAAGCAAGAACAGGATGGCGAGCGCGAAGACCGCGAGCCCCGCGATCCGTGCCCAGTGCGGCAGGACCTGCCAGGCGCCCATCCACGAGACCGCTAGAAAGAAGCCGACGACCGTAAGCACCGGCGCCGCCGCCCGCCAAATGTTCTCCCAGGCGAGCGCCGCGCGCGCCGCGGCGACGAGGCGCTGCAGCCGGCGCTGCTGAGCCTTCTCTCGTCCGGGCACCTGTTGATCGTTCACGCCGCTCTCCGGGCCTTCCGCAGATAGAGCAGACGCTGCGGACGGGAATTCTCACCCTGCGCCGGGCTGCCCTGCAAAAGGCCTACCATCATGCCGAGCCTTCTAGCAGATTTGCGGCTATCTTGTAGCGGGGCGCCCGGTCGCGCCCCCAGCTTGTTTCTGCCGCCATTCCTCGAGGCTTTCCGGCGTGTCGATGTCGGCGCCGGCGGCGTCGCCCTCGACTGCAATTTCCACGACCCGAATCCCCGAATTCTGCAGAAGCCGGCGCGCGCCTTCGTCGCCACTGAGGCCTGTGACCGCGGCAAACAGCGAACGAGCGAGCAGAACGGGATTGCCGCGCCGGCCATTTGCGAGAGGAACGATCGCATCGACTCCCGAATTTTCTTGAAAGTGCTGAATCAGCTCGTCGATCAGATTGGCCGACACCAGCGGCATGTCGCCGAGAAGAACGATCGCGCCCCGGGCGTTCCGGGGAATAGCGGCCATGCCGGCTCGTAATGACGTGGCGAGGCCGCTCGCGTAGTCGTTGTTCTGAACGAAGCAGAGCGGCAGAGCCGTAAGCGCCGCTTGCACGAGATCGCGCGCATGCCCTGTCACCGCGATTATGGGGCGCGCGCGCGACCTGAGTGCGGCATCCGCGACATGGCGGACAAGCGGCTTGCCGTTTAGTTCCGCGACGAGCTTCGTCGCTTGCGGCTGATCTCCGGCAAAACGCGTGCTCCGGCCTGCAGCGAGAATCACCGCGGCGATGTCACTCATCGCCGTTGTCGGGTTCGGGTCGCGGCGCCTCGCCGCCACGCGGCTGCGGACGCGAGACGATCTCCATGAGCAGCCCGCCGGCGCCCATCCGGCGGATGTCCTGCGGCGTCACCGGCACGTCGGCGAGCAGGCGGTCGAGCACCCAATCGAAGCCGTTCTCTTTCGGCGAACGGGCGCAACCGGGCGCGCCAAGCACCGTCTTGCCGGACCGGGTCTTGCCGAGAAGCAGGAGATTGCCGGGATCGACCGGCATGCCGAATTGCTCGATTGCGCCGCCGGCAGATTCGATCGCGGCGGGGATCACGTCGCGGCGATCGGTGATCGCCGAGGCGCCGAACACGATGACGAGATCGGAATCCGGCTCGACCTGATCGATCGCTTGCGCGAGCGCCTGCGTCTCATGCGGCACCTCGCGGTCGCCCGCGACGGAGGAACCGGAATGCGACAGCCGTTCGCGCAAAATGCGCAGCGTCTTTGTCACCGTCGACGGTTTTAGTCCCGGCAGCAATGTCGAGACGACACCGACGCGCAAGCCGCGGAACGGCGCGACGGCGATCTTGAATCCGTCCGCCGCTGCAAGTGCATGCGACAGCGCGTCCTCCGGCACCGCGAACGGGATGATCTTCACCGTCGCGATCATCTCGCCTTCGACGACGCGGCGCATCGACGGCAATGTCGCGAGCGTGATGCGTTCGTCGTGCGCATTGATGCCATCGATGGCATCCGGGTCGGCGAGAAGGATGCCGGCATTTTCGGCAAACAGATTGGCGCGGCCGGTGAAGGGCTTGTCGATACGCACGTGATCGCCGGCGACTGCTTCTGCAAGGCGCAACGCCGCCTCGTCCTCGCCGACGTCGCCCGGGTCGAGTTGCGCAATCGTGACGGTGTCGACGCCGGCCTCGCGCAGCAATGCGATCTGCGGTTCGCCGAGCCGGTCGCCTTTGCGCAGCGTCAGGCCGGGCTGGCGGATTGCATGAGCAACAATGCCGCCGATCGCATCGGCGACGGCGACCGGACCGAATTTCAAGCGGCGCGATCCTTTTCGCTGCGCAACGGCTTTTTGCGGAGCGACAGCACGATCTCGCCGAGGATCGACACGGCAATCTCCGGCGGGCTGACCGCGCCGATGTCCAAACCGATCGGCGCGTGGATGCGCGCGGCCTGCGCGCTCAGGCCCGCCGCGGCGAGTCGCTCGAGCCGCTTGGCATGTGTCTTCTTCGAGCCGAGCGCGCCGACATAAAAGCATTCGGCTTGGAGCGCGAGTTCAAGCGCCGGATCGTCGATCTTCGGATCATGCGTCAACAGCGCGATCGCGGTGTAGCGATCAAGCCCGACTTCCGGCAGCACTTTGTCCGGCCATTCGGCAATGACCCGCACATCGGGAAAACGCTCCCGCGTCGCAAAGGCGGTGCGCGGATCGACGATCGTCACGTCGAACCCGGCAAGTTTCGCCATCGGCGCCAGCGCCTGGCTCACATGCACCGCGCCGACCGCGATCAGCCGCGCCGGCGGAACCTGCACTGTGAGGAAATAGCGCTTGCCGCCGGATTCGATCGTGCCGCTCTTGCCCATGAGCAGCCGCTCGGCGAGCGGATCGCGGGCGATCTCGTCGGCGCGCACCAGCCGCTGGGTGCCGTCGCCCAGATCGGTGACGAGCACCGCGGCGCGTCGCGCCCTGCGCTCCTCGTTGAGCGCAGCAAGCAGGTCGAGGCGCATTCAGTCGACCTTCTCGACATAAACGGCGATGCGGCCGCCGCAGGAGAGACCCACCCGCCAGGCGGTCTCGTCGGCGACGCCGAATTCCAGCATTTTCGGCTTTCCCGCTTCGATTACGTCGAGCGCTTCGGTGACGACCTCGCCCTCGACGCAGCCGCCGGAGACCGAACCGAGGAAGTTGCCGTCCTCGTCGATTACGAGATGGCTGCCGACGGGGCGCGGCGCCGAGCCCCAGGTATCGACGACTGTCGCGATCGCAACGCCCTTGCCGGCTTTGCGCCAGTCCTCGGCCTTGGCCAGGATATCTTCGTCGGTGGTGAGCATTACGTTCGTCCCGAGTGCTTCAGGTCTCAGTAAGTAAGCCGTCCATTGGCATTCCGCCATTGCTTCATGCCGGCGAGTGTGCCGGGCTGGGATCCTCAAGCCGCGCGCTTCAGCCATAGCTTCGGATCGGCGCGGCCAAGCGCGCTCTCGTGCCCGAGCGCTTCGACGAGTTCGCCCATGGAGCGCAGATTATGGATCGGCCGGAACTCGTCGACAAACGGCAGGATGGCGCGAATACCCGAGGCCTCAGCCTCGAAATCCACGTAGCGCAGCAGCGGATTGACCCAGATGAGGCGCCGGCACGATTTGCGCAAGCGCTCCAGTTCGCGCGGCAGGTCTTCCAAGCCTTCGCGCTCGAGGCCGTCGGTGAAGAGCAGCACGATCGCGCCCTGGCCGAGCACACGGCGCGACCAGTCGCGATTGAAGGCATGCAGCGAGGCGGCGATGCGCGTGCCGCCGGACCAGTCCTTGACGCCGGCGGACGTCTTGGCGAGCGCCTCGTCGATGTCCTTCGATTGCAGCGCGCGGGTGATGTTGGTGAGCCGCGTGCCGAACAGGAAGGTCGAGACGCGACGGCGCTGCTCGGTCAGCGCGTGCAGAAAATGCAGGAAGATGCGCGTGTAGTCGCTCATCGAGCCGGAAATGTCGCAGATCGCGACGATCGGGCGATGCCGCTCGGCGGGCTCGCGGAACGCCAGCGAGATCGAGGCGCCGCCGGCGCGCAGCGAGCCGCGCATCATGCGCCGCATGTCGATGCGGTCGCGGTGCGGATGCGGACGGAAGCGGCGCGTGGCGATGGTTTCGTCGCCGAGCTTTAGTTTGCCGATCGCCTGTTCGGCGGCGGCGATTTCCGCCGCGCTCATTTGGGCGAAGTCTTTCGTCTGCAAGCGCTCGATCATCGATGTCGTGAAGCGCGTATCGACTTCGAGCGCCTGTTCCGGCTTCGGCTGCGGACGCTGCTTCATAAGCGCGTCGGAGACGCGCGCGGAACCGGCTTTCGGTTTCGGCGCCTGCGTCTTCGGATCGGCAATTGGCGACATGAGGCCGATCAGTTTTTCCATGTAGCCGCGGCGGCGCCAGAAAATGGCGAAAGCCTGATCGAAGATGACGGAATGTTCGTGTTTCTTGACGAACACCGCATGCAGCGTGGCGCGGAAATCCTCGCGCATGCCGATGCCCGCCGCTTCGACCGCGCGGATAGCATCGACGACGCTACCGGGGCCGACGGGCAGGCCGGCTTCGCGTAGCGCGCGGGCGAAATGCAGGATGTTTTGCGCGAGTTTTCCTGAGCCGATCGCTGCCGGCTCGTCCTCGTCGCGAGGATTGTACGTGTTCACGCGCCCGCGGCCACGGCATGCGCCCGCAGTTCCGACTGGACTTCGTCGACCAGCGCTTTTGCCTTGGCGCTGTCGATCTTGGCGATGTCGTCCTGATATTTGAGCAGCACGCCGAGCGTGTCGGAGACGAGCGCGGGATCGAGCGCGACCGCATCGAGTTCGACCAAGGCAGAAGCCCAGTCGAGCGTCTCCGCGACGCCGGGCAATTTGAACAGGTCCTGGCCGCGCAGTTTTTGCACGAAGGCGACGAGTTCCTGCGTCAACCGCTTCGGGGCATTCGGCGCGCGCGCGGCAACAATCGCCAGCTCGCGTTGCAGATCGGGATAGCCGACCCAGTGATAGAGGCAGCGGCGCTTCAGCGCGTCGTGGATTTCGCGCGTGCGGTTCGAGGTGATGATAACGATGGGGGGGGTGTCGGCATGGATGGTGCCGAGCTCGGGAATGGTGACCTGATGATCCGAAAGGATTTCGAGCAGGAACGCTTCGAACGCTTCATCGGTGCGATCGAGCTCGTCGATGAGCAGGATCGGCGCGCCGGACGCGGATGGCTCCAGCGCCTGCAAAAGCGGCCGCTCGATGAGGTAGCGATGCGAAAAAATGTCGTGTTCGAGCCGCTCGCGGTCGGTTTCGCCCGACGCTTCGGCAAGGCGGATCGCCATCATCTGCGCCGCGTAATTCCACTCGTAGACGGCGGCGGCGACATCGAGGCCCTCGTAGCATTGCAGGCGGATCAGCTGCCGGCCGAGCGATTTCGCCAGCACTTTGGCGATCTCGGTCTTGCCGACGCCGGCCTCGCCTTCCAGAAAGAGCGGTCGTCCGAGCCTGAGCGCCAGGAACAGCACGGTTGCGAGGGAGCGATCCGCGACGTAATCGGCGCCGGCGAGCAGGTCGAGCGTTTCGTCGATCGAGCCGGGGATCGGCGCGGGTTTCCGCTCTGGGTCACTCGCTGCGCTTTGGCGCTCCGTCTGCATTCCTTTTCCTTATCGCGGCCTGCCGCCTCGCTGGCCTCATATAGGCGAGAAGGGGCTTCGCGTCAGGGGCGCTGTCGCGGCTGTTGCGAGCGCGCGAGAGAACGCTAGTGTGCGTCGCGCGTTGTCGGGAGCGCGCGGAACGGCGGAACGGGAGGGGGCCAACAGATGCCGCAATTCGAACGGGACGGGGTCGAGTTCAACGTCACGCTGGACGGGCCGGAAAACAAGCCGCCGCTGATGCTGTCGAATTCGCTCGGCACCAATCTGCATATGTGGGATTGGCAAATTCCCGAACTGACGAAGCATTTCCGTGTCATCCGCTACGATTCGCGCGGCCATGGGCAAAGCGGTGCGCCGGATGGGCCGTATTCCATCGACGAGCTCGGGCGCGATGCGCTCGCCATCATGGACGCGCTCGAACTCGAGCAAGTGCATTGGATGGGCCTGTCGAAAGGCGGCATGATCGGCCAGTGGCTCTTGACGCATGCACCGGAGCGCATCCGCCGCGCCGTGCTTGCCAATACCGGTTCGCATATGCCGCCGCCCGACCTTTGGAACCAGCGCATCCGCACCGCGCTCGACAAAGGCATGGAGGAGCTGACGCCGGGCGTGATCGAGCGCTGGTTCACGCCGGAATTTCGCGCCCGCGAGCCGGAGACGGTGCAAAAGATCGTGCGCATGCTGCACACGACGCCGGCGCACGGCTATGCCGGGTCGTGCAGCGCCATCCGCGACATGGATCAGCGCGAGTCGATCAGGTCCGTAACCAATCCGGTGCTGGTGGTGGTCGGTTCACGCGATCCGGCGACGCCGCCGGAAATGGGCAAACGCATCGCCGATACGATTCGCGGCGCGCGCATCGTGACGCTCGACGCGGCGCATCTCTCGAACATCGAGCAGGCGGAGGCCTTCAATCAAGCGGTGATCGACTTTTTGACGGCGCGGGAAGTCGCTCCGGCGCGCCGCGTGCCGCCGCGTCATGCGGCGGGACGCAAGCCGCCGCGTAAGCCGGTGGCGAGCAAAGCCGCGACGCGCAAGCGCCCCGCGGCGAAGCCCGCGGCAAGCAAGAAGGCGCCGGCAAAGAAAGCCGCAACAAGGAAAGCACCTGCAAAGAACGCGGCCAGAAAGAAGAGCACTGCGAAAAGCTCCGCGAGGAAGAAAACTGCTGCGGCCAAGAAAACCGGCGCGAAGAAGAGCACCGCAAACAAGGCGACGCGTAAGAGTGCTGGCCGCAAGAGCGGACCGCGCAAAGGCCGCGGCAAGCGATGAGTGAGGAAGCGAACCGTTACGACAATGGAATGAAGGTTCGCCGCGCGGTGCTCGGCGATGCCTGGGTCGACAAATCGCTTGCCAGCATCACGCCCTTCAACAAGGAGTTCCAGGAATTCATCACCCGCACCGCGTGGGGCGATGTATGGACGCGCCCCGGTCTTGACCGCCGCATGCGCTCGGTCGGCGTTTTATCGACGACGATCGCGCTTGGCGCCTGGGATGAATTCCGCCTGCACGTGCGCGCGGCGATCAATAATGGTCTGACTGAGGACGAAATCAAAGAGGTGATCATCCAGAGCGCGATCTATTCCGGCGCGCCGAAGGCCAATCACGCCTTCAAGGAGGCCGGGGACGTGCTGAAGGAGATTGGGGCGGACAAGACATAGCGGCTTCGCTTCTGCTTCGGCGGAAAACCCGCCGGGCTATCGGAGAACCGGAGCTTCGGGTAAGCAGGCCGCCCCAGGGAGCCGATATCTTGCATGCACCCGTACCGCCGGCCGTGATCAGCGTCGCCGGCCTGTCCAAGACTTATGCCGGCGGTTTTCAGGCGCTGAAGAACATCGATCTCACCATCCGGCGTGGCGAGATTTTCGCGCTGCTCGGGCCGAACGGCGCCGGCAAGACAACCCTGATCAGCATCGTCTGCGGCATCGTCAATCCGACGATCGGCACGGTCATCGTCGACGGTCACGACATCCGCAATGAATATCGCGCGGCGCGCTCCAAGATTGGTCTGGTTCCGCAGGAACTAACCACCGACGCGTTCGAGTCAGTGTGGAACACGGTCTCGTTCAGCCGCGGGCTTTTCGGCAAAAGGCCGAACCCGGCGCATATCGAACGTGTGCTGAAGGACCTGTCGCTCCTCGACAAGAAGGATAACAAGATCATGACGCTGTCCGGCGGCATGAAACGGCGCGTCATGATTGCCAAGGCGCTGTCGCACGAGCCGGAGATTCTGTTTCTCGACGAGCCGAGCGCCGGCGTTGACGTCAGCCTGCGCAAGGATATGTGGCAGCTCGTGCGCGAGCTGCGCGAATCCGGCGTGACCATCATCCTGACCACGCATTATATCGAGGAAGCCGAAGAAATGGCCGACCGGGTCGGCGTCATGAGCAAGGGCGAGCTCATCCTTGTCGAGGACAAGGCAACGCTGATGCGCAAGCTCGGCAAGAAACAGCTGACGCTTGAATTGAGCGCGCCGCTTAGCGCGGTGCCGCCGGCCGTCGCGAATTACGACATCGCGCTGATGAATGAAGGGCGCGACTTGGTCTACACCTATGATACTAAAGCCCAGCGCACGGGCATCACCACGCTGCTCGAAGAGCTGAAGCGCGCCGGAATCAGCTTCAAGGACCTGCGCACGACGCAGTCTTCGCTTGAAGACATTTTCGTCGACCTGACCAGCCGCTGACCTGATGAACCTGCAAGCCGTACGCGCGATTTACCTCTTCGAGATGAGCCGGACGCGGCGCACGCTGCTGCAGAGCATCGTCTCGCCGGTCATCTCGACGTCGCTTTACTTCGTCGTGTTCGGTGCGGCGATCGGCTCGCGCATCACCGAGATCGAGGGGATCGCCTACGGCGCCTTCATTGTGCCGGGGCTGATGATGCTGACGCTCCTGCAGCAGAGCGTCACCAACGCCTCGTTCGGCATCTACTTCCCCCGCTTCGTCGGCACCATCTACGAAATCCTTTCGGCGCCGATCTCGTTTCTCGAAATCGTCACCGGCTATGTCGGCGCGGCGGCAACAAAGTCGATCATCGTCGGCCTGATCATCCTGGCGACGGCGTTCTTCTTCGTACCGCTGCGCATCGACCACCCCGTATGGATGGTTACGTTTCTGATCCTGACCGCAGTCACCTTCTGCCTATTCGGCTTCATCATCGGCATCTGGGCCGACGGTTTCGAGAAGCTGCAGGTAATCCCGCTTCTCGTCATCACACCGCTGACGTTTTTGGGCGGCAGCTTCTACTCGATCAACCTGCTGCCGCCGTTCTGGCAAAAGGTCGCGCTGATCAATCCCGTCGTCTATCTGATCAGCGGCTTTCGGTGGAGCTTTTACGGCATCTCGGACGTCAGCGTCGGCGTCAGTCTGGCGATGACGTGCGTGTTCCTGGTCATCTGCCTTGCGATCGTCGGCTGGATTTTCAAGACCGGCTACCGGCTGCGGAATTAGACCAGTCAGGTCTTCACGAAGGGACAGTGACCTTCCGCAAGCGGTCGCCACGCCTCTTCCACAGGAATCGTTCGCGTGACCGTGAAGGCGTCCCACGGGCCTTTCGATTCCTCGGGCTTCTTGGTTGTCAGCAAATACATCGGGTGCAGCTTGCGGCCGTCGACGCGGATCGAGCCTTTGCCGAAGATCGGATCGTCGGTTGGGATCGCCTTCATCGTCTCTACAAGCTTCTTGCCGTCGGCGGCGCTCTTTAGCTGCGCCATCCCCTTCATCAGGTGGATGGTCGCCGAATACATGCCGGCCTGCATGTCGTTCGGCATGTTGTGGCGCGGGTGCTTTTCGCCGAAGCGCTTGGCAAAGGCGCGTGAATCGTCATTGCGATCCCAATAATAGGGTGTCGCGATCTTGACGTTCTGCACGGCCTTCAGCCCGAGGCTCGGGATGTTCGTGACGTTGAGGATCAGCCCGGCCATGCGCTGTTTGTTGCCGAGCCCGAACTCGGCCGCCTGTTTCAGCGTGTTGTTGGTGTCGTCGCCGGCATTGGCGATGCCGACCACGTCGGCTCCCGAGGCCTGCGCCTGCAGGAGATAGGAGGAAAAATCCGCAGTGTTGATCGGATGGCGCGCGGCGCCGAGCACCTTGCCGCCGGCGGCTTCGACCGCATCCGCCGCGCTCTTCTCGAGGCTCTTGCCGAAGGCATAATCGGCGGTGATGAAGTACCAGGTCTTGCCGCCCTCCGCGACGAGCGCGCGCCCAAGCGAATGGCCGAGGGACCAGGTGTCGTAGGTCCAGTGGATGAAGTTCGGCGAGCACTGCGCCCCGGTCATGACATCGGAGCCGGCGCCGGAGCCGATCAGCACCTTGTTCTTCTCGGTCGCCAGTGCGTCGACGGCGAGCGCGACCGCCGAATTCGGCACGTCCATGATGACGTCGACGCCTTCATTGTCGAACCAGCGCCGCGCGATGGAGACGCCGACGTCGGGCTTCTGCAGGTGATCGGCCGAGACGATCTCAACCGGCATGCCGAGCTTTTGCGCATAATCGTCGACTGCCATCTGCGCCGCGATGACGGAGCCGATGCCCTGGTAATCGGCATAGACGCTCGACATGTCGTTTAGCACGCCGATCTTTAGCGGCTTGCCCCCTTGCGCGAAGGCGCTGACCGGCATCGCGGCGCCGAGAAACCCGAGCTTCAGCATATCTCTGCGGTTCATCATTCCTCCCCAAATCGTCTTTGCCGGCGGGCTGACCCTTCGGCCGCCGGTGTCCTGCGGCCTTTTATCACGCGCTTCCAGAGCTGTCCGCTCAGATGTGGCGGTAGGCCCGCTCGAGATAAGCGAGGCTCTGGCCGGGCGCGTAGCGGGCCTCGACGACCGCCCCGATCAGGATGGAGTGCGTCGAGGCGGTGACCACCTCCGTCACCCGGCAGTCGAACACGGCCAGAGCGCTCTTGAGGGCCGGGGCGCCTGTCCGCAGCGTGCTCCACGTTCCATGCCTGAAGCGTTCGGCCGGGCGCATGCGCGAGCGCCCGGCGAAATGATCGGCGAGCCACTGATCGGATGAGGCGAGGGTGTTGACGGAGTAGCAGCCGTTGCCGAGGAAGCGCTCGGCCGAGCGGCCATTTTTGTTGATGCAGAAGAGCATCGTCGGGGGGTCGTCCGACACCGAGACGACGGCGCTCGCCGTGATGCCGGCCTTGCCGGCAGGCCCATCGGTCGTGACGATATGCACGGCCGCAAGGACGCGGCTCATCGCGTCGCGGAAGGCGGCGCGCGTCTCATCCGAGACGGTCCAAGCCTCGTCGGGCATCCTCGCCGCTATCGCACCCTCGGCAGCCATCCACTCTCCCGCAGGCTAGCCAGGCAATATAGGTCAATGAGCGGAGCCCGGCATCAGTTTTAGCGAAAGCCGCTTAAAGAGGTGCATCTGTGCCCTGCAGCGAATTGCGGGCGGGCATGGCACTTGCTAGCCTTGCCCCGTCGATTTAGGGCGATTTGCTTCGCCGGAGGCCGGAAATCCAGCGCCCTGCATGGACGTTTTCCTTCAGCAGCTTATCAACGGAATCGCGCTCGGCTCGATTTATGGACTGATCGCCATCGGCTATACGATGGTCTTCGGCATCATCGGCATGATCAATTTCGCCCATGGCGACGTGTTCATGCTGTCGGCTTTTATCGCGCTCATCCTTTTTCTCGCATTGACCCAATTTTTGGGAATGACATCGCTGCCGCTGGTCTTTGTGCTGGTGCTCATCGCAGCGATGGTGCTGACGTCCCTGTGGAACTTTGTCATCGAGCGCGTGGCATATCGGCGTCTGCGCGGCTCGTTCCGGCTGGCGCCGCTGATCTCGGCGCTTGGGACTTCGATCTTTCTCGCTAATTTCGTTTATGTCGTCCAGGGACCGCGCAACAAAGCGGTGCCGCCAATCTTCACGAATGTGATCCATGTCACCGCAGGCCCCGGCGGCTACAACGTGACGCTCTCTTATAAGCAGGTTCTCATTGTTGGCGTCACTGCTGTGCTGCTTGCCGCGTTCTGGTACGTTGTCCAGAAGACGCCGCTCGGCCGCGCGCAGCGCGCTTGCGAGCAGGACGCCAAGATGGCGGCACTGCTCGGCGTCGATGTCGATCGCACGATCGCGCTGACCTTTGTCATAGGTGCAGCGCTCGCGGCGGTCGCCGGCGTTCTGTTCATGCTCTATTACGGCGTCGTGAACGCCGCCGACGGTTTTGTGCCCGGCGTGAAGGCGTTCACCGCCGCCGTGCTTGGTGGCATCGGCTCGCTGCCGGGCGCCGTTCTCGGCGGGCTTTTGATTGGCCTCATCGAGACATTCTGGTCGGCGTATTTTTCCGCCGATTACAAGGATGTCGCTGCCTTCTCGATTCTGGCGATCACGCTGATCTTCGTGCCTTCGGGGCTGCTCGGCCGGCCCGACGTGGAGAAAGTCTAATGGCGTCGCAAGCGGCGCCGGATCGATTTGATTTTGTGCGCGCATTGAAAGACGCCGCGCTGGCCGCGATCATTGCAGCCGGTCTGTCATTTCCGATTCTCGCGCTGCGCGCCGAGCCAGACATCGACAACAGGCTGACGCTGCAGGGCCGCTGGTCGTGGCTGTTCATTGCGGCGGCAATTGTATTTGTCGGACGCTTTCTCCTCGCGCTCTTCGATATCCGGCCGCGCCGCAAGCCCGCAACGGATGAAGCGCTGCCCGCATCCGCCTATCGCGCCGCGCGGTTTATCGGTCCGGCGGGACTGGCGCTGCTTTTTGTCTTTCCGCTGGCGGTCTTCGCGATGCTTGGCCCGCAGGGCTCTCTCAAATGGATCGACAACTACGGCATCCAGATCCTGATTTACGTGATGCTCGGCTGGGGCTTGAATATCGTTGTCGGTTTGGCCGGCCTACTCGATCTCGGCTACGTCGCGTTCTATGCGGTCGGCGCCTATTCCTACGCGCTGCTCTCGACCACCTTCGGCCTCTCCTTTTGGCTTTGCTTGCCGCTCGCCGGCATCCTCGCCGCGTTCTGGGGCATCCTGCTCGGTTTTCCCGTGCTGCGGCTACGCGGCGATTATCTCGCGATCGTCACGATGGCGTTCGGCGAGATCATCCGCATCGTGCTTGTCAATTGGAGCGTCGTTACCAATGGCGATGCCGGCATATCGAGCATTCCGCGCGCGAGCTTTTTCGGCCTGCCGTTCACGGCGGGGCCGAATGGTTTTGCGGCGACCTTCGGCCTAAAATTCTCCCCGATTCATCGCGTAATCTTTCTCTACTATTTGATCCTTTGCCTGGCGCTGCTCACAATTTTTGTCACCGTACGGCTGCGGCGCCTGCCGATCGGCCGCGCCTGGGAGGCGCTGCGCGAAGACGAGATTGCCTGCCGCTCGCTCGGCCTCGATACGGTGAAACTGAAGCTCGCCGCCTTCGCGCTCGGCGCGATGTTCGGCGGTTTTGCCGGCGCTTTTTTCGCCGTGCGGCAGGGCTTCGTTTCGCCTTCGAGCTTCACCTTCATTGAAAGCGCGACGATCCTCGCGATCGTCGTGCTCGGCGGGCGAGGCTCGCAGCTTGGCGTCGCGCTGGCAGCCGCCGTCATCGTCGGCGGCTCGGAGATATTACGTGAGCTCGATTTTTTGAAGCAGATTTTCGGCGCGGATTTCGATCCGACGCAGTACCGCATGCTGATCGTCGGTATCGCCATGGTGATGATGATGAACTGGCGCCCGCGTGGGCTCGTCGCGACACGCGCGCCGACGATTGCGCTGGGTGAACGCCGCGCCATTTCCGGCGCACTGGTGGAAGAGGGCCACGGCTGATGGCCCGCCGATCGCGTTGATGCATCAAGATCCGCTGCTCACAATCGACCATCTGACAATGCGTTTTGGCGGACTCGTCGCCGTCGACGATCTCTCCTTCCATGTCCGGCGCGGCGATATCACCGCGCTGATCGGTCCGCACGGCGCGGGCAAGACTACCGTCTTCAATTGCGTCACCGGATTTTACCGCCCGAGCGCAGGCCGGCTCGTGCTTTCATCCGGCAAGCGCCTCGACGCGGACGTGCTCGCGAAGCTGACGGATTCCGGCCGCCGCCATTCGAAGCAGCACGGCCTTTTCCTGCTCGAGCGCATGCCGGACCAGGAGATCGCGCGCGAGGCGCGCGTCGCCCGCACATTCCAGAACATCCGCCTGTTCACCGGCATGACGGTGCTCGAGAATCTCATGGTCGGCGAGCACAATCCGCTGATGCGCGCCTCGGGATATTCGCTGTTCGGACTGCTTGGGTTGCCCGGATATCGGAAGCGCGAGGCGCAAGCGCTCGACCACGCTCGCGCCTGGCTCGATCGGATCGGGCTCACGACGCGTGCCGACGACCCCGCCGGCGCTTTGCCTTACGGCGCTCAGCGGCGGCTCGAAATCGCCCGCGCGATGATGAGCGGTCCGACGCTGCTTTGTCTCGACGAGCCGGCCGCCGGATTGAATCCGCGCGAATCCGCCGAGCTCAACGAACTCTTGCGCGCCATCCGCGACGAGCAGGGCGCATCGATCCTGCTCATCGAGCACGACATGTCCGTCGTCATGCAGATTTCCGATCACGTCGTCGTGCTCGATTACGGCGAGAAAATTGCCGACGGCACTCCGGACCAAATTCGAAACGACGCACGCGTGATCGCCGCCTATCTCGGCGTTGAGGACGAGGGAGAGGTTGAAGAGATCGAGGCTGCTCTCGCGGCGGGGCACGCAACATGAGCGAAGCCCTTCTGAGCGTTCGTGGCGTTACCGCCTATTACGGCAACATCATTGCGCTGAAAGGCGTCGACCTCGACGTTAGCGCAGGCGAGATCGTCGCGCTGATCGGCGCCAATGGCGCCGGCAAGTCGACATTGATGATGACGATTTTCGGCAATCCGCGCGCGCGCGACGGCACGATCACGTTCGACGGCCGCGATATCACCCGGCTGCTGACGCACGAAATCGCGCGGATGCCCATCGCGCAATCGCCGGAAGGACGGCGCATCTTTCCGCGCATGACGATTCTGGAGAATCTGCAAATGGGTGCGGCGCTTGCCGAGCGCCCCCGTTTTGCCAAGGATATCGATCGCGTATTCAGCATTTTCCCGCGCTTGAAAGACCGGATGCACCAGCGCGGCGGCACTTTGTCGGGCGGCGAGCAGCAGATGCTGGCGATCGCGCGCGCGCTGATGCGGCGGCCGCGGCTCCTGCTGCTCGACGAACCGTCGCTGGGATTGGCGCCGATCATCGCCAAACAGATTTTCGAAGTGATCGCTGATCTCAACAAGGCGGAAGGCCTGAGCGTCTTCCTCGTCGAGCAGAACGCCTATCACGCGCTACGGCTCGCCCATCGCGGCTATGTTCTGGTCAATGGCGCGATCACGATGGCCGGCACCGGCGCCGAGCTCTTAGCGAGCCCAAAAGTTCGCGCAGCCTACCTCGAAGGCGGGGCCAGGAAAGCCGCGTCGACAGCCGAGGCACCTAGAGCGATCTGATGCCGGAAAATCTCTGGACCTTCCTCCTCCTCACCTGCGTCATCGGCGGAGCCGCGGCTTACGCGACCGGCCGAGCAATCGCCCTGACATGGCGGCCGTTCTGGCAGGCCCTCGCCTATATGATCCCGCTGACCGCCGCCGTGCGCTTTCTGCATTATGCCCTGTTCGGCGAAGACATCCTTGCCGCGGGGCCCGCATTTCTGGCCTTCCTGTTCTTGCTCGCCGTCGCCGCGAGCGCGTTCCGCCTCATGCAGGCGCGGCAGATGGTTCGGCAATATCGCTTCGCCTACAAAGCCGCCGGGCCGTTTGCCTGGCGTGTGCACGGTGACGAAGAGCCAAGGTGACAAGGGCCGCCAAAGACGTAATCATTCCAGAAACAGGGGAGACTTTATGCAACGCAAACTGATTCTTGCGGCGCTGAGCGCCGCCGCGCTCGCCTATTCCGGCGTCGCCTCGGCGCAGATCAAGCTCG
>Ga0136846_1240888_pt1 | contig 16607 bp, 19 predicted proteins | sample HopSoiMetagenom2_FD_96841 | JGI IMG/M metagenome (GOLD analysis project Ga0136846, IMG submission 96841) | Grasslands soil microbial communities from Hopland, California, USA - 2 Assembly 2016 (version 4) | ecosystem: Environmental > Terrestrial > Soil > Grasslands | place: USA: Hopland... | reverse complement strand
GCTCCGGAGTGAGCCGAGCATGCAGGAGGTGCTCGACGGCGAGGCGGAGGCGCGGCACCCGTTCGCGTCGGGAGCCGAGGCGAGCGCATAGCGCCGGATTCCGGCGACTTCGGCCTCGACGGCCTACGCGCGGTCGTCACCGGCGCCAGCAGCGGCATCGGCGCCGCGATCGCACAGGCCTTCGCGAGCGCCGGCTCGGCCGTGCTGATCACCTACCGCCGCAGCGAAGCGGCGGCGCAGACGGTCGCGGACGGCATCGCGGCGGGCGGCGGCCGCGCGCTCGTGGCCCGCGCGGACCTGGGCACGCGTGCGGGCTGCGAGGCGCTCGTGACGCACGCGCGCGAACGGCTCGGAGGACTCGACGTCTGGGTCAACAACGCCGGCGCCGACGTGCTCACCACGGACGCGGCCGGGTGGGACTGGGAGCGCAAGCTCGACCTGCTGCTGGCCGTCGACCTCAAGGGCACGATCGCCTGCTGCTACGCGGTCGGCGCGCTCATGCGCGAGCAACCCGGCGGCGGCGCGATCGTGAACATGAGCTGGGACCACGTCACGGCCGGCATGGCCGGCGCCAACCCGGAGTTGTTCAGCGCGGTCAAGGGCGGCGTGCTCGCCTACAGCAAGAGCCTCGCGCGCGCCCTCGCCCCGTCGGTGCGGGTCAACGTCCTGTCCCCGGGCTGGATCGAGACCGCCTTCGCCCACGACGCCGACGCGAGGTTCCGCCGCGAGGTGGCGGAGTCCACGCCGCTGCGGCGATGGGGAACGCCGGCCGACGTCGCCGCCGCGGCGCTCTATCTCGCGTCGCCCGCGGCGGCCTTCGTCACCGGACAAGCCATCAACGTCAACGGTGGCCTTGTGATGTAGTGCGCCCGAAGGAGGCGATACGCATGGCGACAGAGGGAAAGCCCAAGACGTACTCCGACGAGGAGGTCGAGGCGAAGATCGGCGAGCACGGCCTCGACGGCTGGTACCTGGAGGACGGCTGGCTGCGGCGGAAGTACAACACCGACGGGTGGCCGACCACGCTGATGGTCGTCAACGCCGTCGGGTTCGTGTGCGAGGCGGCCTACCACCACGCCGACCTGTCGGTGACCTGGGGCAAGCTCTGGGTCAAGCTGAAGAACCACGCAGCGGGCGGCATCACCGACAAGGACTTCGCCGTCGCGCGCCAGATCGAGGAGACCGTGCTCTGGCGGCCCGGGCCCGACAGCCCGCTCGAGGGCACGCCGAACAAGTTCGTGTTCAGCAAGGACACGCGATAGCCGAGCGGCTGCTCTTCGTCACCGGCAGGCTCGCGGCGCGGGCCCTGCGCGACACGCTGGGCCGCGCCGACCTGCCGTTCGACTACGACGTGGCCGTAATGAAGATCACGGTGGCGGCGCTCATGACGACGGACTGGATCGCGCGTTTCCTGGACGTGCCGGAGGCGGTCACGCGGATCATGATCCCGGGCCTCTGCGAGGGTGAGGTCGAGGTCCTCAGCGAGCGCTTCGGGATCCCGGCCGAGAAGGGCCCGGCCGACCTCAAGGCGCTGCCGAGCTGGTTCGGGCAGGCCGACGCGCGCGCCGACTACGGCGCGCGCGACATCCGCGTGTTCGCCGAGATCAACCACGTGCCGCGGCTGGAGCGCGACCGCGTCATCGAGTTGGCGCACTACTACCGCGACGCCGGGGCGGACGTCATCGACCTCGGCCTGTCGCTCGGCCGCAACTGGCTGCGGGAGGGCCCTGGCGTGATCGGCGCGCTGCGCGACGCCGGCTTTGCGCTGAGCATCGACACGCTCGACCCCGAGGAGATCCTCATGGCCGACGAGGCGGGCGTGCAGTACGTGCTGAGCCTCAACGGCTCCAACCGCCACCTGGCCGAGCGCCTGTCGGCGACGCCGGTGCTGATCCCCGACACGCCGGAGGACCTCGACAGCCTCGACGCGACGATCGCGCACCTCGAGGCGCTCGGCAAGCCGTATCTCGTCGACCCGATCATCGAGCCGATCGGCGCGGGGTTCGCGGCCAGCCTCGGCCGCTACCTGGACGTGCGGGCGCGCCATCCGGACGCCGAGATGTTCATGGGGATCGGCAACCTCACCGAGCTCACCGAGGCCGACACGACTGGCGTCACCGCGCTGTTGATCGGGTTCTGCCAGGAGCTCGGCATCCGCAACGTGCTGACGACGGAGGTCATCGAGTGGGCGCGCGGCGCCGTGCGCGAGGCGGTCATCGCGGCACAGCTGATGCACTTCGCCCACACGCACGCGACGCCACCGAAGCACATCGACGGACGCCTGCTGACCGTCAAGGACGAGGAGTTCCGTCCCTACAGCGAGGCGGAGCTGCGCGAGCTGCAGGCGCAGGTCACCGATCCGAACTTCCGGATCTTCGCGGACGCCGACTGGATCTACGTCTTCAACGCCGACCGCTTCGTGAAGGGCACCGACTTCAACGCGATCTTCGACCAGCTCGGCGTCGACGAGGCGACGCATGCCTTCTACCTGGGCAAGGAGCTGATGAAGGCCACGACCGCACGCGCGCTGCACAAGAACTACCGCCAGGAGTCGCCGCTCGACTGGGGCTACCTGACGTTCGCCGAGCCGCGCCGCGAGCGCGTGCGGCTCACCGCGCAGCGCACCAGACGCACCGCCAGGGAGGCAACGTGAAGAAGATCCTGATCCAGCTGGACACCGACGAGCAGCCGAGCACGTTCGACGCGATCGTGGCCCACGACGCCGACGTCGACGTCCTGCTCAGCTACGGCGCCATCAAGCCGGAGGTCGTGCGGGGCCTCGTGCAATCGGCGTTCTTCACACGAGGCCCGAAGGACCTGCCCAACATGGCGGTCTGGGTCGGCGGGTCCAGCGTGGGCGCTGGCGAGGAGGTGCTGGCGGAGGTGCAGAAGGCGTTCTTCGGCCCGTTCCGCGTGTCGGCGATGCTCGACTCCAACGGCTGCAACACGACGGCGGCGACCACCATCGCGATCCTGGCCCGCGAGGTCGGGCTGAAGCGGCGGCGCGCCGTCGTGGTCGGCGCCGGCGCGGTCGGCCTGCGAGCCGCCGATCTGCTGCGCAAGGAGGGCTCCGAGGTCGTGGTATCGGGCATTCCGGCCGACCGCTTCGGCGACCGGCCCTACCGGCGCGCCCGCGGGCTGACCGTCGCCCAGGAGCGCGGGCTGGACACCGTCGAGCCCGCGAACGACGAGGAGCTCACCAAAGCGCTGGACGGCGCCTCGCTCGTCCTCGCCGCCGGTCCCGCCGGCGTCCAGCTGCTGCCCGCCGCGATGTGGCGCGGCCTCGACTCGGCCGAAGTCCTCGCCGACTTCAACGCGGCCGAGCCGCTCGGCATCGAGGACACCGAGGCCCAGGACGACTTCGCCAAGCGCGACGGCAAGCTCGTCCTCGGAGCCCTGGCGATCGGGGGGCCGAAGATGAGGGTGCACAAGGCGTGCGTGCGGCGGCTCTTCGAGTCCAACGACGCGATCCTCGACGTCGACGGCGTCTACGACATCGCCAAGGAGCAGGCCTGAACGCGGCGCTGCAGCGACGCCCCCGGGTCGCCGGCATCGATCCCGGCACGCTCTCCTTCGAGCTCTGCGCGCTGAGCGGCGGCCTGCCGCTCCTCGAGGACAGCTTCCGCTCGGAGCGGTTGGCCGACGACCCCTCGCCCTTGCTCGAGGCGTTGCGCGCGTACGCGCCGTACGACCTCGTGCTCGGGCCCGCCGGGTACGGCCTGCCGCTCGTCCCCGCCGAGCAGGTCGGCGAGCGCGAGCTCGCGCTGATGGTGCTCAAGCGCGCCGACGAGCCCGCCAAGGGCGCCGGCATCGCCGGCATGCGCTCGATCATCCAGGCGCTCATCGCGGCCGAGATCCCGCTCGTCTTCGGCCCCGGCGCGATCCACCTCCCGAGCGTCCCGGATCATCGCAAGTGGAACCGCATCGACCTGGGGACCGCCGACAAGGTGGCCAGTGCGGCCTTCGCGATCGTCGACCAGGCGCAGCGCCTCGCCATCCCGTACGACGAGACGCGATTCGTGATGCTCGAGCTGGGCGGCGCGTTCAGCGCGGCGCTCGCCGTCGAGGGCGGGCGGATCGTCGACGGGCTCGGCGGCTCGGCCGGTCCGATCGGCGCGCGCGCGTGCGGCGCGCTCGACGCGGAGGTCGCCTACCTCATCGGCGGCGCGCTGTCGAAGCGCACGGTCTTCAGCGGCGGGGCGCTCGACCCCCACGGAGATCCCGGGCTGACGGGGTTGTGGGCGCTCGAGCGGCTGCGCGAGAATCCGCGCGCTCGCGAGGGCTGGCTCGCGCTCGAGGAGGGCGCCGTCAAGGCGGTGCTCGCGCTTACCGCGTCGGTGCCGGCACCGCGCGAGGTGCTGGTGGTCGGTCGTCTGGCCAGGGCTCCCGGGCTCATGCGGGCGCTCACGGAGCGGCTGGCGAACGTGGCGCCGGTTCGCCGCTCACTCGACCACAAGAGCGCGGCACGCGGCGCCGCGCTGCTGGCCGACGGGCTCGCGGGCGGGAGCCACGCGCCGCTCGTCGACGGCCTGCGCCTGCGCGAGGCAAGCGGCGGGGTGCTCGACCACCTGCGGATGTACGGCGCGGAGCGGATCGCGCTCGGCTAGGTCCGCATGGAGCCGCCGCGCGACCGCGGGCGCCAAGCCGCGGGACGGCTAGGCCACCGCGGCGCTCGTGTCGAGCTGCTTCGCGGCGACCGCCATGCGGCGACGGGCCATGGGCACGATCATGTCGCGAATCTCCTCGGGCAGCGCGTCGCCCCACGCGGCGGCGGACTCCTCGGCCCGCGACAAGATGGTGTCGATGAGCTCGCGGGGCGGCCGGGCATCGATGAGACAGCGCAGGCCGAAGCCGATGTGCCAGCGCTCGTCGAGCTCGACGTGATACACGCCCTGGCGCACGCCGGGCAGTGCGCCGTCCTGCAGGTCCACGAGCAGTGCGCGCTGCCCGGCGGACAGGACCATGCCCTCGAGCGTCATGTGGTAGAGCGCCAGGCCGTCGCTGAAGTCGGCGCGACCGTCGGCGACGTCGGCGGCCATCGCGGGCAGGCGCTCCTCGAAGAGCTCGACCATTCCGGGCGGAGCGAGCTCGCGCGCCGCCGCCCCCCGCTCGTCCTTCGTGTCCCCCGGGAGCTTCAGCACCTCGGCGGCGACGCGGTCGAAGAACGTCGCGTGGCGCTGCTCGTCGCGGCGCTGCAGGAAGATCACCCACGCGACGAGCGAGTTGTTGGCGGCCGGGCCGAACGGCTCGAGATGCCGGGAGACGGCGTCGTCGGCGATCCGGAAGCCCGCGAGGAGCTTCGTCAGGCGCTCGCGTCGCTCGTCCGGGAGCTCGACCCACGCCTCGGCGTCCGGACGCAGGTCGATCGCGTTCGCGTCCCATTGCAGCTTGGCCACGACGCGGGAGAAGAAGTTCGGCCAGCGATCGTCCGGGAGCATGCCCGACTTGACCTCGTCGGGGCGCAGACGTCGCCCCGTCGCGGGATCGAAAGCGCGGTCCCACGCCTGCCGCTCAGCCATGAGGCCACCTTACCAAGCGATATCCGCGGTCTTGGAGGTACCGCCACGCCACGTTCTGCGACGGGCCGACGCGGCCGCGAGCCGGCGTCAGGACTTCGCGGACGGGGCGGCGAGCTTGAGGATGAGCGACAGCGACGAGCGCGGTCCGGGCCAGTGCTCCTCGATCATTTCGAGGCCCGCCCCGCGGAGGATCGCGCTGAGGGTCAGGGCCACGACGACCGCGTCGTCGAGCTGGCCGGCGACGGGGATGAAGTCCGGGACCACGTCGAAGGGGAGCGCGAGATAGCCCAGCAGCGCGACGACGATCGCCCGGTAGCGTCGCGGCATGCGGTCGTCGCCGAGCAGGCGCTGGAACAGGACGATGCAGTCCGGGATGAACCCGGCGAGCGCGCGCGCGTCGGACCGCCGCCCCGCGATCGCAAGACCGGCCACGAACAGCGCGTAGACGAGGACGGACGCCAGGCCGAGGAGCAGCAGCCACTCAGCGATGGTCCTCATCGGTCGGCCTTGCGCGCGCGGCGCATGACGATCATTGTGGTGCAGCCGTCGGCGCGGCGCGAGCTCGGCGGGCTGTCGTGCGCATCGCGATCGACATCGATTCCACTCTGCATCACCACTGGCCGCTGGTCGCCGCCGCGGCCAGGCGCCGGTTCGGCGTCGAGCTGCCCTACGAACAGCAGTTTCCGTGGGCCCCGCGGCGCTTGGACGACGAGCAGTTGCGCGTCTGCATCGAGGACACGCATTCCGACGAGGCCATCGCGGCCGCGCGTCCCTACCCGCACGCGGTCCAGATCGTCAACGGCTGGTATCAAACCGGGCACGCAATCCACATAACCAGCCAGCGGGCGGAGCGGTCGCTGGGCGCCACGCGGCGGTGGCTGAACGACATCGGCCTGCGCCACCACGAGCTCTACGGCGGCTCCGACAAGGTCGCGCACTGCCGCGCGATCGGAGCCGATCTGCTGATCGACGACAGCCCCGCGAACCTCGTGCGCGCCCTGGACGCCGGGATTCGCGTGGCGACGCTCCGCCATCCGTGGAACACGCGCGTCGGCGCGATGCCGGGCGTCATCTCGGGGGCCGACTGGCCAGAGCTCGGCCGCGCCCTCGCGCCGGTCCTCGACGCCGGCCGCCGCGTGCGGTGACGTCCGCGCGCAGGCGCGCCGAGATCTGCCGCGCGTCGTCGCGCGCCACGTAGGGTCCGCAGATGCGCTCACTCCCACGGTGGTCGTTGCTCGTCGTCGTGGTGGTCGGGGCCGGCGCCGGGCTGGCGGTGAGCGCGACCGGGCATGGATCGCGCCGCGTGCCGACGACGTTCGCGACGACCCAGGGTCAGCCGTTCGCCGAGCCACGTGTCCTGACGAGTCGCGACGGCGTGCTGGCGACGACCTTGACGGTGTCTCCGACGACCTACGAGGTCGCCGGAACGCCGATCCGCGGCAAGGCCTACGACGGCGCGTTCATCGGCCCGACGATGCGCGTGCGGCCGGGCGACCGGATCGAGCTGCGCTTTCGCAACCAGCTCGACGAGGCCACGAACATCCATTTCCACGGCTTCCACGTGTCGCCGGCCGGCATCTCGGACAACGTCCTGCGGATGATCCCCGCCCACCGCACGGTGCCGGTCGTCGTGCGGATTCCGGCCGACATGGCCCCCGGCACCTACTGGTACCACTCCCACGAGCACCACAGCTCCGAGGAGCAGGTCATCGACGGCCTGTCCGGCCTGATCGTCGTCGAGGGCGAGCAGCGCCTGCTACCGCGTCCGCTGCGCGGCGTGACCGAGCACGTCTTCGCCCTCAAGGACCTGCAGGCCAAGCACGGCGCCGCGGTCACGAGGAACATCGACAGCAACGCGCCGACGACCCGCACGGTCAACGGCCAGGTCGACCCGAAACTGACGATCCGCCCGGGCGAGACGCAGCTCTGGCGGCTTGCGAACATCAGCGCCGACATCTGGTACCGCCTGCACGCCGACGGCCTGCGCTTCCATGTCGTCGGCGAGGACGCGAACCCGGTGACGCGGGTGTTCGGCGCGCGCCGGCTGCTGCTGCCACCCGGCAAGCGCTACGACGTGCTCGTCCGGGCGCCGCGCGCCGGCACCTATCACCTGCGGACGCTTCGGTTCAGCACCGGCCCGGCCGGCGACCGCTACCCCGCGCGGCGGCTCGTGACGATCGTGTCCTCGGGTCCCGCGGTTCGGCATCTGCGGCTGCCGACGCGCCAGCGGGTGCCGCGCGTCGTCGCGCCGCGCTTCGCGCACGCGCACGTCGACCGCCGCCGTCGCGTCGTCTTCAGCGAGAGCGCCAACGGCAACCGCTTCTTCATCGACGGCAAGCGCTTCGACCCGCACCGCGTCGACGAGCGCGTGATCCGGGGCGCGACCGAGCAGTGGACGATCCTCAACACCTCCGCCGAGCTGCACCCGTTCCACATCCACGTCAACGACTTCCAGGTGATGTCGGTCAACGGCCGGCGCGTGCGGGCGCCCGGGTTGCAGGACACGGTCCCGCTGCCGATCCACGGGCGTGTCGTCATCCGGCTGCGCTTCGCGACCTTCACCGGGAAGTTCGTGATGCACTGCCACATCCTCGACCACGAGGACCACGGGATGATGGCGCTCGTGGACGTCGTGGACCGGCACGCCCGACACGGCGCCGGCTAGCGCCGCCCGGCTCCGATCGACCCCGGGAGCGGCTCGCGTCGTCAATTCGCGGGTGCCTGGTCGACGCCCGGGGCCGCTTGGGTTCACGCGGCGAGAAACGCCGTGATCCGGGGGGCGACGTCTTGCGCGCTGTCGAGCAGGAACAGGTGGCCGCCGCCGGGAATGACCTGCAGCTGCGCGTGCGGGATCAGGCTCGCCAGCGTCAGCGCGTTGACGAGCGGGACGAGCGGGTCGTCGCTGCCGGCGAGGACGAGCGTCGGGTGCGGGAGGCGATGAAGCCACGGGAGGCTGGTCCAGCAGGCGATCGCCGCCAGCTGCCAGACGTAGCCGCGAAGGCTGGGCGCTCGGCCCCAGGGGAGACTCGATACGAACGCCGGATCGCGTCCGCTTCGTCCGCCGAACAGCGCCGGGCTGGCCCGCTGCAGCCCGTCGCGAGACAGGATGAGTCGCGGGTCCAGCAGGTGCTGGAGGGCCAGCGGCGAGCCGGGGACGGCGCCAAGCCCGCAGACCGTGGCCGAGAGGACGAGCCGCCGCACGCGCTGCGGGGCCGAGAGGGCCAGCTGCTGGGCCACGGCGCCGCCGAAGGAGAGCCCGAGCACGTCGAGTCGCGCGAAGCCCAGCTTCGCGGCCAGGCGACCGGTCAGACCGGCCAGGGCGCCGATCGACAGCGGCAGCCGCGGCACATCGGACTGACCGACGCCGGGGGCGTCGAAGGCGATCGTCTGGACGTCGCGCAGCTGGTCCTGCAGCGGCGCCCACAGGTCGAGGTTTCCGAGTAGGCCCATGACGAGCAGCAGCGGCGGACCTTCGCCGCTGACCCGCACGCGCAGGCGCAGTCCGTCGAGTTCAACGAACGCCACGTCATCGGCCATCGCGATGGAGTATCGCGGCCGGGGCTGACGTCACGCGCGACGTGGCGCGGTCGCGCCCGGTCGCCGACCAAGGCGGTCAGCGGCGCCGGGGGCGCCCTTGCCCGCCAGGGCGGCGGCCCGCGGCGATGTAGCCCGCCCCCCACGACAACCCGCGCACGCTGAAGTCCGCGAGCAAGGCGGCGAGGTGCCGCCAGGGCCGGTCGAAGCCCGCGAAGGTCGTGACGAACGGGCGGTGCAGGTGCCACGTGCAGAGGTTCAGCGCCATCGCGTCAGGGCGCCACGGCGGCACCCACTTGGCCCCCACGGCCACCACCCGTGCGCTCGGCTTGAGCTGGTCTACGATGTTCTCGAGCGCCGCAGGCGACTGCAGTACGTCGTGGGTGGCGCAGAAGAGCGCGCCGTCGGCCGGGTCCGGCAATTCGACGCCTTCCGCCGGCGCGGAGATCAGCGTGACGTTCTCCCAGCCGCGGCGCCGGGCGCGCTCGCCGGCGCGGGCGAGCATCTCGGGGCACAGGTCGACGCCGACCAGGGTGCCTGCCGGTCCGATGCCGGCCTGGATCGCGTCGAAGTTCAGGCCCGTCCCGCAGCCCACGTCGACGATGACCTCGCCCGGCGCGGGGCTCAGCCGCAGGACACCCTCACGCCGGTACGGATCGCCCCACGCCGTCTGGGCGTCGTAGGTGTCCGCGCAGGCGCCGTAGCGCTCGCGCGCCAGTCCTCCCGCGGGCCGCCCGGCCTCCGCCCCCATGCCGCTCAGCAGCGCGCCGCCGACGCTCAGCACCTGCGCCGCGAGGTCGTCGAACGCGTCAAGCCACCCGTCGGCGGGCGTCGCGCGTCCTCGCCGGTGCTCGCCGCCGCCTCCTCCGGACCTTCCTGGGTCGATCTCCCCGGCCTTCGAGCCCACGCTGTCGACGGTGTACCGCGCCGCGCAGCATCAGCCCTCAGGCTCGACACGGCGCCACGAGACGTCGAACTGATCGCTGCGCCTCGCCGCGGTCGACAGCAACCTCGAATCAGGCCCGCGGGCGCGGGCCTCATGTGCCGGCGCGTTCGAGAAGCGAGCCGAGGACGCCGCCGCGTCCAAGTCGGTCTCGGCCATGCGCCTGGCCGCGTGGGAATGCTCGAGATACCGCTCCTCGACCGCGTCGAGGGCCGCGGCGGCCTCCTCGACGCTCTCGAAGGTCAGCAGCCCGTTGCCCGTCGCCAGGTGCCCGTCGAGGCCGGTCGCCCGGGACGATCGCGGGCTTGCCGGACGCGAGGTGGCCGACGACTGAGATCGGCGCTGTGGCGAATGTAAGACCACGCCGACGGGCGGCGCGAACAAGACATGGCGTTCGACCTGCATCGGCCGTCGAGGCCTTGGCTCACACCGGACGTCCGTGACTGGCGACGGAGCGTGCTGCGAAACGCCGGGTTCGCCGACCCGCTTGCTCGGGAGCTCGCGGCCGACGCCCGCGTGGACCTGCACGACCTGCTCAAGCTGGTGGATCGCGGCTGTCCACCGGAGCTCGCGGCACGGATCCTCGCGCCCCTCTGAGCGCGGATCGGGCATGCCCGTCCGCGCGTTCAGGCCGGGCGGTGCTCGGCGACCAGCGCGCGCAGGCTCTCGTGGTCTTCGCGGCAGGCCGGGCAGCCCTCGAGGTGCGCCTGCATCGCCGACGTCGCACGCTCCGGGTGCGCGCCAACCAGCTCGCGCTCCACGTACTCGTCGAGCAGCTCGAAGCACTCCTCACAGCTCACCTCGGGCCCGGCCGGCCCGAGCAGCCGCGCGAGGAGGTCGGGACGGCTCTGGTGCTCGCTCATGATCGCTCCTCCGGCATGCGACGTTCGTCGTCGAGGACGTAGCCGGCCTCGGTGAGCGCGCTTCGCAGCTTGCGGCGGGCGTCGTGCAGCGTCTTGTACAGCGCGCCGCGCGTCGTGCCGAGCCGCTCGGCGAGCACGTCGATCGGAATCTCGTTGAGGGCCAGGGCGATGAAGACCTCGCGCTGATGCGGCGTCAGACGCGCGCGCACGGCGTCCCCGATCGCGGCGAGCAGCTCGGTCTGCTCGACGGTCTGCTCGGCGCTGGGGCCGGGGGCCGCGAAGACCGCGCCGGTCGCGCCGTCGAGGACGACCTCTCGCCCGTGCCACGCGCGACGGCGGGCCTTCACGCCCGCCTCGAACAGCGCGAACTTGTACACCCAGGTCGTGAACCGGCTCTCCCCGCGGAAGGTGTCGAGCTTGTCGAGGACTGCCACCAGCGCGTCGTCGGCCGCCTGGAGTGCGAGGTCGTCGAGCTCCTGCGACGCGATGTGCGCGAGCGCGTGGCGACGGCGCCTGAGCTCGTGGTGCGCGGCGCGCAGCAACAGCGTGTGCAACTCGGCCACCGCGCGCTCGCGCGTCGGTCCCGGCCCGCGCAGCGCGCCAAGCCATGCGCGCGAGTCGCGGGCCCGCGCATCATGGAAGTGGTCGACAGCGGGCTGCACCGGGGATGGAGCATAGGCCCGCGCACGCGCGGGCACCCGATCGAGCACCGGTGGGGTGTCGGCCATGATGGGTTCGTGCGCGCCGCCAGGGCGTTCTTACGGACCGGTCGGGCCGGCCCGGACAAAGCGAGGCGTCGGTAAGAGGCGCGTCATCGCGGTCACTCACGGCCGTTGCTGTGACTGAAACCGGCGAAGGAGGAAGTGACATGAGTAGTGCTGTCGCGGCCGTGCTGCGGCCCGTCCCGATCCCGACGACCCAGGCGCTGCGGCGCGATCCGGCCGCGCAGGCCTTCCTGCTGCTGCGGATCGCGTTCACCGTCGCGCCGATCCTGTTCGGCCTCGACAAGTTCGCGGGGATCCTCACCGACGACTGGACCAGGTACCTCGCGCCACAGTTCAACGACATCATCCCGGGCAGCGCGCAGGACGCGATGTACCTCGTCGGCGCGATCGAGGTCGTCGCCGGCGTGGTCGTGCTCGTCGCGCCGCGTTTCGGCGCGCTGCTGGTGGCCGGCTGGCTGGCCGGGATCATCGTCAACCTGCTGCTGGTCGGCGGCTACGGCGACATCGCCCTGCGCGATTTCGGGCTCCTGCTCGGCGCGCTGACCCTCTCGCGGCTGGCGAGCGCCGACTTCGAAGCGCGTTCGCGCGCTCTGCGGGGCTAGGCGGCGTCGCCCGTACCGGGGACGCGCTTGCGCTGAGCTCCCGACGTTCGCTCGGCCGATGCCCGGAGACCGCCCCGTTCCGCAGCGGCGGGCGGGGCGGTTCCACGTGACCCAGACCGACCGCGACCGATCACGCTGCGGCTCGCGCTCGACCGGCCCGGGCCGTGCACACCCGCCACGGATTCGCGTTACTCGCACAACGAGTGGATGATCCGCGGTCGGCCCTCGAGAGTCACCGGACAGCCGGTGAAATACCGCGCCGGGCAGTGCGGTTCCGGGGTCCGGCCGCGCGCCACCCTCCGATCACGCCCCGAACCGGACCGCGGCGTGGCGCCGCCCCCACGCCCTATGCGGCGGCGGGGCTGCTCTCCAGCTGCAGCTCGTAATACTCGTTCTGACTGAATTCGCCGACGACCGACTCGACCAAGTCGCGGACGGCGTCGACGGACGGTCCCTCCCAGATACAGATGCCCGTCGTATGGTCGGGGGTCGCGGCATGCACCGGGAGCCGGATCCCGTCTGGGAGGCCCGCCTCCAGCGCCTCGTCCTCGGCCCGCTGGAACGCCTCGGGGTCGGAAATGTGGTGAACGACGCCGACGTACATGCAACCGCTCCCTTCGTCGCTGGTCGCGCCGATGCTATGGCGAGGGACCGCAGCGGAGCAACCGCTTCGCCGCGACACACGCCGGCGCCGCTTGCTCGTCGCCGAACTCGGCGCGGCCGAGGGCGTTGGGGCAAGGACGAGCGCAGATAGGGGACTTCGGACACGGCGAGAGGTGGGGATCCTCCCGGGCGGACGCGGACGTGGGCGTATCTCCTTCTCGGCGAGAGCCGGTGACGCGACGGGCGGATCGGTGCCGAGCGTCGCCGGCCGGAAAGGAGCCTGCTCATGCCGAAGTATCTGATCGAGGCCTCGTACACGGCCGAGGGAGTCGAGGGCGTTCGCAGCCGAGGCGGATCGAGCCGCCGGGATGCCGTGGCGGCGACCGCCGAGAGCCTCGGCGGCCGGCTCGAGAGCTTCTACTTCGGGTTGGGCGATCACGACGTGTACGCGGTCGTCGACCTTCCCGACGACGAGGCGGCGGTCGCGGTCTCGCTGGCGGTCAACGCGTCGGGACGCGTGGCGGCGAAGACGATCGTGTTGCTCACCCCGGAGCAGGTCGACGAGGCGGCGAAGCGATCGCTCGACTACCGGCCACCGGGGGGCTGACGAAGGCTCAGGCGCTCACCTGCCTTCGGTCATGTTCCTCCCGGGCGACGCCCCGAACGAGCACGGTCCGCCTTCACGTCGGCGAGGATGCTCGTCGACGAACGAATCGGCGCCGGTCGCCCCGCCAGTCGATAGGCTCGCCGCCCAACAGGTGCGCGATCCCTGCGGCGGCAGTCGCTGGAGTCGGCCGGCTGACGAGAGCGAGGGGCGACGATGACCGACGAGGATCTGCGCGCGCGCGACATCATCGACCAGCGCGAGCTCGATCGACGGCGATTCCTGAAGTCGATGGGGCTCGTCGCGATCGGCGGCGTGCTGGCCGACCTCGGCCTGTTCGACGACATGGGCGCCGCGCGCGCCCTGGCCGCAAAGGGAGCACCGACGCGGCCGAACATCCTGGTCCTGCTCGTCGACGAGTTGCGCTTTCCGAGCGTCTTTCCGGACGGGATCAAGACACCCGCCGCGTTTTTGGCGAAGTTCATGCCCAACCTCTATGAGTTGTGGCGCCACGGGGTGAAGTTCACCAACCATCACACCGCCGGTAACGCGTGCAGCCCGGCGCGAGCGGCGATCGCGACGGGGCTGTATCCCCACCAAGAGTGGCTGCTGGCCACCCGAACCACGGCCGGGCCTGCCCTGCAAAAGCCGTTTCCGACCTATGGCAAGCTGTTGCGTGACGTCGGCTATCACACGCCGTACATCGGCAAGTGGCACCTGTCCGACGCGCCGAGCGACGGCAGCACGGCCGGCTACCTCGAGGATTACGGCTACGCCGGGATGACGAACCCCGACCCGCTCGGGGAGAACGGCGAGGGCAGAGCGAGGGACCCCGCCATCGCCGACCAGGCCGTGAGCTGGCTGCAGCAGCGCAGTCATGCGCGGCAGCCTTATTGCCTGACCGTGAGCTTCGTCAACCCGCACGACCGGCAGTTCTTCTGGGCGGGCACCGAGGGGAGCCACTTCGAGAGCCTCTTCGCCGGTCAGCCGGTCCGGCCGTACATCACGAACTACGCGTCGGTGCCCGGCGAGGACGCTCCCCCGCCCCTGGGCTACCCGTCGGTGCCACCGAACTGGGAGTCGGCCAAGAAGCTGCAACGCAGCAAGCCACGCTCCCAGTCGCTGTTTCGCACCTTTCAGCAACTGGTATGGGGAGCCGCGAGCGACAACGTCCACGACAGCGACTTCACCGTCGCACCCTCACCGATCCAGCCGCGCCGGCTCGGCCTCGGTGTCGCGCCCTTCGGCTACTGGAGCCGAGGGCTTGACATGTACACCTACGCGATGACGCTGGTCGACGAGCAGATCGGACGCGTGGTCGCGGCACTGCCCAAGAACCAGGTGCGAAACACGGTCATCGTCTTCGCGTCCGACCACGGCGAGTACAACGGCGCGCACGGCTTCTTGGCCGGCAAGATCGGCACCGCCTACGACGAGGCATGGCACGTCCCGATGATCGTCGCCGATCCCAGCGGACGGTTCACCGCTCACCCCGACGTCCCGCGACACCAACTCACCTCCAGCGTCGACTTCATGCCGCTGCTCGTGAGCCTGGGCAACGGCGGCAGCCGGTCGTGGATGCGCGGTCACCTGCGCCAGCTCTACCACGAGCGCCTGAACCTCGTGCCCCTGCTGCGCCACCCGCGCGCGGCCGGCCGCGACCACCTGCTGTTCGCCACCGACGAGGTGCTCCCGGCGGCGCTGAACTACCTGCACGCACCGACGCACGTGCTCGGCGTCCAGACCCGCGACGTGAAGGTCTGCACCTACAGCCGCTGGCATCCGGGCACGACGGTGCCCGCGACGAAGGGCATAGAGGTGGAGTTCTACGACTACTCGACGCCGGACGGACGCGCGGAGACGCACAGCACCGCGCATGACCCACGAGCGAAGGCGTTGGTCAAGAAGCTCTTCGGCGAGTACGTTCCGCACGCGATGCAGGCTCCGCTCCCCACTGCATCGCTGCGACGGGCGTCGCGGCACGGGCGCGAGAGCTATCTCGCCTTCGTCGCGGTGGCCAACGCCTACGGCGTCAAGCAACTCATCGACGGCCAGAAGCTCCGAGACGTCCTGGACTTCGGCAAGAATATGTGACGCCTCGCCCGGCCTGCGGCGATGCGCACCGCGACCACGCCGCTTGCGATCACGCCGCGAGCACCGATTCGGCCACCGACCGCAGGGCCTGAGCGGCGATCGTGAGGGCCGGGTTCATGGCCGCCGACGACGGGAAGAAGCCTCCGTCGATCACCCACAGGTTGTCGAGCTCGTGCGCTTTGCACCAGGGGTCGAGGACGCTGGTGGCGGCGTCGGCGCCGGCGACCACCGTGCCGCACTGGTGGCTGTTCATGCTGATGTCGAAGTGCTGAGTGAGGATGGCGTCATACCCGACGCGCCGCAAGAGACGCTTGGCCCGGCGCAGGAGCCGGCGGTGGGTCTGCACGTTGCGCGCGACCCGGGCGGTGGTGATCCGCCCGGCGCTGTCGACGATCACGCGGTTGTCCGGCGCCGGCAGGTCCTCCGACATGACGAGCCACTCGACGCTGCGGCGGGCGACCTGGTCGAGGACCACCAGCGGCACGCGCGGCACCACGCTCTTCATCATCACCCCCTGGACCTTGCCGATCAGTTGCAGAGAACCCCAGGGGTAGCCGTCGCCTCCGTCGAGATACCAGTCGTTGACCCCGAGCGTCTTCTGGAACGTCACGTCGTTGCGGCGGTCCAGATCCACCGCGACGATGTGCGCGTTGTTGTGCATCATGAAATTGCGCCCCACCTGATCGGAGCCGTTCGCCAGCCCTCTGGGGTGCTTCTCGTCGGCCGACGCGAGCAGGAGCGCGGCGGAGTTCACTGCGCCGCCTGACAGCACGAACTTCTAGCCGCTCACCTTCACGATGCCATCGGGGCCTTCGGCCAGCAGGTGGCGGACGCGGCGCCCGGTGGCGTCGGTGGCGATCCGCCGGACCCGCACCCCGGTGGCCAGGCGAGCGTGGCCGGTGCTCAGCGCGGGATCGATCCCGCACGTCTCCGCGTCGCTCTTGGCGCCGCGCGGGCACGGGAAGCCGTCGCAGGTGGGGCTGCGGACACACAGGCCGCCCGGCCGCAGGTCGATCCCCATCGCGTTCGACACCGGCGTCACGCCCTGCGCTCGCAGCCGTTGCGCGAGATCCGCGACGTAGGGCTCGTGCTCGACCGCGGGGAACGGGAACGGCGCGCT
>Ga0136846_1213811_pt1 | contig 16609 bp, 13 predicted proteins | sample HopSoiMetagenom2_FD_96841 | JGI IMG/M metagenome (GOLD analysis project Ga0136846, IMG submission 96841) | Grasslands soil microbial communities from Hopland, California, USA - 2 Assembly 2016 (version 4) | ecosystem: Environmental > Terrestrial > Soil > Grasslands | place: USA: Hopland... | reverse complement strand
GTCCGTTCTGCCAGCGCAGGCGCAGCGGTGCGCGCACGCTCAGCCGCATCACCCAGGGCGTGGCCAGCGCCCACGGCAACCAGCCCGACAGCTGGAACAGGAACAGCTCGACCCAGGCGTGGTGCATCCCCATGGCCTTCATCGACACCACCGTCTGGGTGGCATCGACCAGGCCGATGCCACCCCAGATGGCGGCGATGGAACGCCAGCGGGGCGCGGACACGAAGCGGTCTGGCGAAGTCATGGCGAAATGGTACGCGCAGGCCCGTCGCGTTTCATGGGGCCTGCAGCGAATCGACGCCCCCGTGCAGGCAACGCACTCGCCCGCAAGGCACTGCCTGCGCATCATCGCGGCATGCTGAAAATCCTCTTCGCTCTTGCCGCCGCGGTGCTCGTTGCGAGCCTGCCCGTCGCCGCCTCCCATGCGACGTCCTACGACGATCGAGCCGCGCCGATGCGCCCTCCCGCGCCTACGGAAACCGCCTCGGCGCCTCTCGCCTACGACGGCGACAAGCTGCGCGCGCCGCCCGACTACCGCGAGTGGATCTACGTGACGACCGGCATGGACATGAGCTACAGCCGCGTCAACCTGCCGGGCCACCACATGTTCGACAGCGTGTTCGTGGATCCCGTGGCCTGGCAGGCCTTCAAGCGCACCGGCACGTGGCCGGACAAGACCGCCATGGTGCTCGAGGCGCGCGGCGCGGACACGAAAGGCTCGATCAACAAGCGCGGCTACTTTCAAGACGCCGAGCTCATGGGCCTCGAGGTTCACGTCAAGGACGTCGCCCGCTTCGGAGGCGACGGCTGGGGGTTCTTCACGTTCGAGGACAGCGACAGGCCCGCCGCGATGATCTCCCGCGACAGCGACTGCTACAGCTGCCACAAGGCGCACGGCGCGGTGGACACCACCTTCGTCCAGTTCTACCCGACCATGCTGCCGCTCGCGAAGGCCAAGGGCACGCTCTCAGCCTCGTACCTGCAGGACGTCGCGCAGGACAAGCCGGCGGCGCCCTAGAAGGCCGTCCGAAGGCGACCGTCGCGCAAGCAGAGGTTGCCAGACGGCCGTTCGCGGCCCGAAACGCGCCCTGGCCGCCGGCCGCTGGGCCACCGCTGGATCCTCAGCGTTCGAGGTAGAAGTCCATCGGGATCAGCTCGAGGGCCCATCCGCCCTGCTCGCCAAGGGTGGCGGCCGGGTGCATGGATGCGATGCGCAGGGCCTCGTCTTCGCTGTCCGCCTCGATGATGAACAGGCCGCCGACCACTTCCTTGGACTCGGTGTAAGGCCCGTCGGTGACCAGCGTCTTGCCGTTGCGCGGACGAAGCGTCCGCCAGCGCTCCAGATCGCCGAGCGACGCCGAAACCAGGACCTTGCCGCTGGCGCGCATCTTCTCGTCCAAGGGAGGGCATTGGCTCACCAGGGCCTTGACGTCGTCCGGCGCCATGGCGGCGAACTTGTCGGGGGTGAAGTAGGCGAGGCCGAGGTATTTCATGGGCGATCCTTTGGGTTGGTCATGCACTGACGACGAAGATGAAGGCCGGAAATCGACAGGCTCCCGGAAAGAATTCGTGGATCGAGCTGGCCAGCCCGACCTTGGAAGACGGGCTGTCCCGTCGCCGCCACTCGCCTTGGCCGATGTCCCTGACGACCGCAAGCTCGCTTGCCGCCAGCGAGCTGCCGTCACGCGTGAGGCACCGCCATCGTATCGAACCGGCCTGCCATGCCGGCGCCCGGTGCGGGGGCCGGGCATGCGGGCCTCCGCGCCCGAGATACGCCGTCCCGTATCAGAGTAGGGCCTTGGCGTTCGCTGGCGTTGGAGCGACATTGCCCTGGCGCGGTCGCCGCGGCCCTCCGTCCGAGGGCGCCGTGCGCCGGGCGCCACGAACGCAACCCAGGAGTCCTCGGATGAGCAATGACAAGCGCCTCGCCCTCGTCACGGGCGGTACCGGCGGCCTCGGCCAGGCCATCTGCACGCGCCTTTCCAGCGAAGGCTTCGCGGTCGTCGCGCTGCACACGCCGGGCAACGACCGTGTCGGCGCCTGGCTCGCCGAGCGCGAGCGCGAGGGCCACGCCTTCGCGGCGGAGGCGGTGGACGTCGCCGATTTCGACGCCTGCGCGCGCGTCGTCGAGAAGATCCGCGGGCTCTACGGGCCGGTGGCCGTGCTGGTCAACAACGCGGGCATCACGCAGGATGCGAGCTTCCGCAAGATGACCGCAGCGCAGTGGCAGCAGGTGCTGCGCGTGAACCTCGACTCCATGTTCAACATGACCAAGCCGGTGATCGAGGACATGCTGGCGGCCGGGTGGGGACGCGTGGTCAACATCTCGTCCGTGAACGGCCAGCGCGGCGCGTTCGGGCAGGCCAACTACGCGGCGTCGAAGGCCGGCATCCATGGCTTCACGAAGTCGCTGGCCATCGAGTTCGCGAGCAAGGGCATCACGGTCAACACCGTGTCGCCGGGCTACCTGCGCACCGCCATGGTGGAGAAGGTGCCTGACGAGATCCTGCGCAGCCGCATCCTGCCGCAGATCCCGTCCGGCCGACTCGGCGAGCCCGACGAGGTGGCGCGCCTGGTCGCCTACCTGGTGTCCGACGGCGGCGGCTATGTCAACGGCGCCAACATCGCCATCAACGGCGGGCAGCACATGGACTGAGGCCGCCATCCCGCGCCCTGGCGGTCAATGCGGCGCGCGTTGCGACTTCACGTACGTCATGATGTGGATGAACGTGTCCGTCCAGTAGACGTCGCGGTGCGCCGCCAGGTAGGCCAGCAGTTCCTCATGGGCCTGCCTCGACGTGGTGATGTAGTCGCCGCCGATGCCGTGGAAGGTGAAGTTGATCATCGTGCCCTGGGCCGCGGCGTCCTGCACCAGCTTGATCAGTTGCGCGCCGCTGGCGCCCTCGGGCGTGGTGACGCCGACGGCCAGGGGGTCGAGCGTGGCCATGTCGGGGACGACGCCGGCGCTGCCCGACTTGATGGCGACGAACTCGCCCTTGACGAGATCGACGTAGTCGACGCCGCCCTGCGCCCGGCGGTCGCCGCAGGGCACGGTGAAGGTGCGCTCGGTGCGGCCGTCGATCGCGTGCAGCATCGTGTTGGCCAGCCTGACCTGCGCCACCATGCGCTCCGCGCTCACGGTGTCGAGGTCGAGCTCGGGCGTCACCCACGCGTGGCCGGCGATCCTGGCGGAGCAGGCGTGGAACAGCGTGTGGTTGCCCAGCTCGTGGCCGTGTGCGGCGGCGGCACGCCATTCGGGCAGTCGCCTGGCGATCGACGGGTTCGCGAGCGTCAGGTAGAAGCTGCCGTGCAGGCCGGCGCGGTCGAGCGCGGGAACCGCGTTGTCCAGCTGGCTGTCGATGGCGTCGTCATAGGACAGGCTGACCGCGGCCCGCTCGCCGTGCGGCCAGCGGAACGTGGCATCCGCGGCATGCGCGAGCGGCGCCGCATGGACGAGGGCCGCGACGAGGAGTGCGGTGGCAGGGCGCTTCATGGTGCTGGGAGGATAGGGCAATCCGACGACGGGACGCGGATGGCGCCGTGAACGCAGGTTGCGCGAAGGTCAAGCGCGCGTTGACGAGGCGTTGTCCGACAGGCTTGGTGCTCGACAGGGCATTCGCGTTGCTGACTGAGGGTTGCTACCCAGCTTCGACTCCACGAAGTACCGAATCCCACCCCAAGGAGTACACACCATGCGTCACCTCAACAAGAAGCTCGCGCTCGCCGCGACCGCGACCGCGCTGGTCGGCGCGATCGGCGCCTCCGTCGCGCAAAGCACGGATCCCAACGAAACCGACTCGACGAACTCGGCCCAGAAGGTCGAGGTCAACGGCTCGGGCCAGGAGATCTACTTCTTCCGCGACCAGGGCAACTCGCCGGAGACGGATCCCGCGGCGCACCTGATGCTGATCAAGCACGAATCGGAAGCCGTGCCGGTGGCCGAGACCACCACGACCACCACCACCGTGGCCCAGAACACGACGACGAACAACGACGCCGTGACGACCACGATGCCGGCGGCCAGCGACACGAGCAACACCGAAACGAGCACCGACACCTCGACGGCGGCGGCCCCGGTCGACAACCAGCCGGCGCTGGCGCCCAAGGCCGACCGCAACTGATCGGTCCGACGTCCCTGACCTGAACGGCGGCCCGCGCCCGCGCGCGTGGCCGCCGTCGTCGTCGGTGCTAGAACGGCTTGAGCAGAGCCAGCCAGACGACGCCGACGATGCCCGCCAGCGCGAGCAGCGGCAGCACGCGCCACGCGCGCGCGGGCGGCGCCGGGGCGTCGGCGCTCGCGCGGCGCAACGACCCGGACAGCAGGCCGTGCAGCGCGCTCAGCGCCAGCACCAGTGCGAGCTTGGCGTGCAGCCAGCCGCTGTGGAACCAGCCGGCCTGCAGGGCCAGCCAGACGCCGAAGCCCCACGCGAGCGCGAGCGATGGCGTGGTGACCTTGCGGTGCCATCCCCGCATCGCGCGGACGAGCCGGCGCTCGCGCGCCACCTGCGCCGCGTCGTGCGTGCTCAGGGCGGCCAGCACCAGCGCGGCCGCGAGCAGACCCGCGACGAACACGATGTCCGCCGCGACGTGCAGCAGCACGACGAGGTCGTAGCGCGTGGCCTGGCTCATGGCGTCGCCAGCGACAGCGACGCGCGCGGGGTCCACGCATCGCCGCTGGCAGCGTGCAGCGACGGGGCGGCGAGGAAGAGACGGTCGCTGGAGATGCCCTTGGCCACCAGCGCATCGCGCACCGCGATCGCGCGGGCCAGCGCCTCCTGCCGCATCTCCTCGTCGTTGACCGGGACGTTCTTGCGCAGCAGCTCCTCCATCTGCTCGTCGGGCAGGTCCTTGGCCAGGCCGACGAGGTTGCGCGGCTTGTCGGGAATGCGCGTCTGCTTGTACAGCGCCTTCAACAGCGTCGAGCGCGTGGCCGCCGGCAGCACCATGGCGCCGCTCGCGGCCGCGCTGGCCGGCGTGCCCGCGCGCAGCGACTCGTCGCGCGCCATCGTGCGCAGCTGCGCCTCGATCTGCTCGCGCTGCCAGGCATCGTGCTCGGCCTGCGGATCGGCGCTGCCGGTGATCGTCGTCTGCAGCGCGGGCCGATCGGCCAGCGCCCTGGCGACCTTGTCCAGGGACGCCGCGCTCGCGTCGGTCATGACCGCCGTGCCGGGCTTGAACTCGATCGCGCTCGGGTCGGGCCCGCCGCCACCGCCGCCGCCGGTCAGCAGCGCGAACGGCGAGGTCACCGCCTTCAGCAGCAGGTTGCCGATCAGCTTCAGCACGATGCCGCCGACGCTGAACTGCGGGTCGTTGAGGCTGCCGCTGATCGGCAGGTTGATGTCGATGACGCCGTTGCGGTCCTTCAGCAGCGCCACCGCCAGGCGCACGGGCAGCTTGGTGGCGTCCGGCGAGGCGATCGGATCGCCGAAGGTCAGCTGGTTCAGGATCACCTGGTTGCGCGCCTCGAGGTGTCCGTCAGGGTCGATCTTGTACGCGACGTCCATGCTCAGCTTGCCGCGCTCGATCGCGTAGCCCGCGTACTTGCCGGCATAAGGGGTCAGCGGCGCGAGCTCGAGGTCGGTCGCCTTGGCCCGGATATCGAGCGCCAGCGGACGGGCGAGCGGGTTCACCTGTCCCGAGATGTCCAGGATCGCGGTGCCCTCCGCGCGGCCGTGCAGCTGCAGCGCCGCCATGTCGCGCGACAGCGTGCTGAACGCGCCCAGCGAGCCGTTGAGCTCGGTCAGCGCGGCGCTGTAGTTGGGCTTGACGAAGTGGTCGGCGTAGTCGATGCGGGCGTCGACGAGCTTGATGCCACCGATGGTGACGTCGATCGGCAGTGGGGCGGATGCGGCCGCCGCCGGCGCGGACGCCGCGGCCACGACCGCGGAGGCCGGCGCCGAGGCCGCGCCCGGCGGCGGCGCCGCGCTGGCGTCGTTGCCGCCGATGTCCTGCAGGTTCAGCCGTCCCTGCTCGGTGACCAGCACGCGCGCGAACAGGTCGTCGAGTTCCACCTGCCCGATGTCCAGCCGCGGCCTGGACGCCGGCTTCAGAGCGAATCTGACGCCCTTGAGCGACAGCGACTCCCAGCCGACCAGTTCGTCCGGCGGCCCGGCCGACGCGGCCGATGCGGCCGCCGACGCCCCCGCCGCGGGCTTGGCGGCGCCCAGCGTGGTCAGGTGGACGTCGCCCAGAAGCGCGTCCCCGGTGGTGGCGACCGTCAGGCCCGCGGGGTCCGACTGCAGGTCGACATGGCCCGTGTAGCCGGCCTCGGCGCGCAGCAGCGCCAGCGGCAGCTTGTCGGCCACCCAGGGCGTCACGAGCGTGACCGGAAAGCGCGCGATGCGCAGGTCGCCGCGCGCCTGCGGCGGGCTCGCGCCCAGCGTGCCCTTCCAGGCCAGCTCGCCGCCGTGCGTGGATACCTTGCCCGTCTTCGACGGCCGGCCGATGCGCGCATCGAGCGTCACCTTGGCGGGCGGCACCGGATGGTCGCCGAACCAGGCGAAGTCCTTCACCTCGAGCCGCAGCTGCCGCAATTGGGCGCGCAGCGGCGGCAGCTGCTGTTCAGGATGCAGCGACGCGTCGGAGAACTGCACGAGGCCGCCGTCCAGGCTCGCGCTGCGCACCTGCACGTGCCACGCCGGCACCGAGGCGACCGATGCGGCGGGCGCCGGCGCCGACGCGGCCTGGCTCGCCCGCAGCCAGTGCGCGGCGTCGACCTGGCCGGCGACGTCGCGCGTCACCGCCACGTTCGGATTGACCAGCCTGACGCTGGCCAGCGTGAGGGTGCGCCCGGGCACGTCGACCTGCAGGCCGCTGACGGCCAGGCGGTCCCAGCTCGCGGCCTGCGGCGCGCCGGGCGCCTGCATGCGCAGCGCGTCGAGCGACGCCTCGGCCAGCGCGATCTTCAGCACGGGGGCATCGGCCTTGCCCGACCAGGTCAACGAGGCCTTGGCGCCGAGGCGGCCGTCGACGCGCGGCACGAGCGCCTGCGCGAGGTAGGGCGCCAACGCCTGCAGCGGCAGGTCGGACAACGCAATGGCCACCTGCGCGTCGGTGCTGCCGGCCTTGCCTTCGAGCGCGAGCCGCGCGGCCCCGGGCGCGGAGGCGGCGGAGGCCGGGCTCGCGGCCACCCTTGCCGAAGCGGTGAAGGTCGCGGGCGCGGTCGACGGCCACGCGATGGCCCTGGCCTGGAGCGCCAGGTCGTCGAGCACCAGCGTGGCGGCCGGCCGGGTCGAGGCGTCGTTCCAGACGATGCGGCTGGCGGCGACGTCGAGGGCCGCGACCCGCACATCCCACGGCGCCGACGGCGATGGCTCGGCCGCGCTGGCCGGCGCGCTGGCCGCGGAGGCCGTCTTCGCCGGCGCGCCCGCGCGCAGCGGATCGACGGTGCCGCTCGCATCGCGATCCAGGAACCATTGCACGCCGTCCAGCCTGACGCTGTCGAACGCCAGCTTGTGGGCCAGCGGCTGGACGTCGGCCAGGCCCACGCGCACCTGCTTCCACGTGAGCAGCGGCTGGCCGCCGACGCTGCTGGCCGCCACGTCGCGCGCGGCGACCCAGCCCTTGAGCGTCATGCTGGTCGCGCCCTGCACGGGCTGGCTGAAGGCGAGCGAGAGGTCGGCCGACAGCGCGCCGGCGTTCAGCCGCAGCGGCAGCGACTCGGGCAGGTAGCCCAGGTACGGCCGCACGTCGAGGTCGGCCAGCGTCAGCTTCAGCGTGCCGTGGTCGGTGGCGGCGAACGGCGTGGCCTGCGCGGCGCTGTCGAACGGTGCGCCGTTGAGGCGGAACGCCAGGTGCGGCTGCACGGTGATGTCGACGTTGGCCGGCAGGTTCGACAGGAAGGGCAGCGAGAGTTCGAGCCGGTCGACCTGGTGCACCCGCTTCGCGGGCCGGTCGTCGAAGACCAGGCCCAGGTCGCGCACCTGCAGGTTGTACAGCGCGAAGCGCGCGGTCTCCGAGGGCCTGGCGCCGGGCTTGGGTGCGAAGCGCTCGATCAGGTCGTCGATGTCGTAGTGGCCCGGCGCGGTGCGCGTCAGGCGGATTCGGGCACCCTCGATGTCGATCGCCTCGATGACCGGTGCACGCCGGAAGATCGAGGAGAGCGCCACGTTGGCGCGGACGCGCGGCAGGTGCAGCAACGCTTGCGCGCCCGCCGCGTTGGCCCGCTGGACGGGGCCCGAGGCCGCGGGCGCGGCGAGCGGGCCGCCGATGTCCAGGTCGTGCAGCACCACCTCGAGCGCCCATGGGTGGAAGTCGACCCCGCCCAGCGTGACGTCGCGCCCGAGCGCGGCCGCCAATTGCTTCGGCGCCTGCCACTTCACCAGCGGCGGCACCGCCAGCCAGGTCACCACCCACAGCCCCGGCACGGTGGCCACCGCCACGGCCAGCCGCCGCATCCATTTGCCCTTCACATCTCGCTCCCGGCGCCATCGTCGTCGCGGCGCAAGTGGCGAGTATGGTGCGATTTCGATGACCGGTGTATCCGCGGGGGGTGGCGCCGCGCGGCCGGCGGCGGGATCAGCGAGCGACCGGGGGCATCTCGAACGGGCCGAGCGCGGCGCACTCGTCGGGCGGCACCGGCCGCGAGTACAGGAAGCCCTGGAACTGGTCGCAGCCGATCGCCGCCAGCAGCGTGGCCTGCGCCGGCGTCTCGATGCCCTCGGCCACCACCTGCAGCCCGAGTTCGCGCGCCAGCGTCACGATGGTGCGCACGATGGCCACGGCGGCGGGGTCGGTCTCGAGATCCTTGACGAACGCGCGGTCGACCTTCATCACGTCGATCGGCAGCGTGCGCAGCTGCGCCAGCGACGAGTAGCCGGTGCCGAAGTCGTCCATCGCGACGGTGATCCCGAGCTCGCGCAGCTCGTGCAGCTGGCGCCGCACGCTGGCGATGTCGCCGCCCAGCACGCTCTCGGTCACCTCGATCTCGAGCCGGCTGCCGGGCACGCCGTGCTGGCGCAGCAACGCCTCGACGTGCGCCACCAGCTGGCCGTCGGCGAACTGGTGCTGCGACACGTTGACCGATATCCGCTCGATCGTGCGGCCGTCGTTGTGCCACTGTGCGATGCGGGCGATGGCGCTGGCCATCACGGTGCGGCCCAGCGCGTCGATGTGGCCGGAGGTCTCCGCGAGGTCGATGAACACGCCCGGCAGCAGCAGGCCGCGCTCGGGGTGCTGCCAGCGCACCAACGCCTCGGCGGCGGCCACCCGCCCGGTGGCGGCGTCCAGGCGCGGCTGGTAGTGCAGCACGAACTCCGAGCGCTCGACCGCGCGGGCCAGCGCCGACAGCAGCTCGTTGCGCTCCCGCACCTGCGTGTCGAGCGCGGGCTCGAACACGGTGGCGCGGTTGCGGCCCTGGCGCTTGGACTCGTACATCGCGATGTCCGCGCATCGCAGGAGGTCCTCGCGATCGAGCGCGTGCGCCGGGTACATCGCGATGCCGATGCTGGCGCCGGTGCGGTGCTCGGTGGCCGCGATGATGAAGGGCAGGTTCAGTGACTCGAGGATGCGCTCGGCCGTCTCGCGGGCGTGCGCCACGTCGGTGGCGGGCAGCACGACGACGAACTCGTCGCCGCCGCTGCGCGAGATGAGCGCGCCTTCCGCGCTGCCGCGGCGCACGCGGCGCGCGGCGGCCTGCAGCAGGCGGTCGCCGGTGGCGTGGCCGAAGCAGTCGTTGACGTCCTTGAAGTGGTCGAGGTCGATGAACAGCACGGCGACGTCGTCGTCGCCCTCCAGCAGCGGCGCGAGCGCGCGCTGCAGGCCGTCGGTGTTGTTCAGGCCGGTGAGCGGGTCGTGCGTGGCGCGGTGCTCGAGCCGGTCCTGGCGGTCGCGCGCGACCACCGCCACGGCCAGCCGGTCGCGCAGCGCCTGCGCCTCGTCGCGCACCGCGTCGAGATCCGCGCCGTGGATCGTGATCAGCGCGCGGTTGACCTCGCCATCGCGCACCCCCAGCACCAGGCAGGGGGCGGCGTGGAGATCGGACGGGTCGCAGGCCACCACCGCCTCGAGGCCCTGCAGCGTGGACGCCGGCACCACGCCGTCATCGAGATCGGTGAAGCGCGCCATGGCGTCGGGACGCAGTTCGCAGATGTCGTCGCGCGCGCAGCCGGCGGCCGCCGGGGCAGGGTGGCGCACGGTCGCCAGCCAGGTCTGGGACACCGGCCAGGCGACCGCGATGCACGCGTCCGGCCGCAGGCTGGCAAGCCGCTGCAGCACGCCGCAGGCGAGGTCGGTGAACGGCGTGCCCTGCAGGATGCCGGCGTCGATCTCGCCGAGTGCGCGCAGCGAGGCGATGCGCTGCTCCAGCTGCGCGGCCATGTCGTTGAACGAGGCGGCCAGCTTGCCGAGCTCGTCGCCGCGGCGGATGTCCACGCGGGCCGGTTCGATCCCCGCCGCGAGGCGGCGCGCGCCGTCGGCCAGCGCGGCCAGCGGCGCCAGCGTGCGGCGGATGGTCCGGCGCGCCGCCAGGCCGATCAGCAGCAGCGTGGCCGCGGCCACGCACGCGAGCCATACGGCCACGGGCATGCCGTGCCAGCCGACGGTGTGCGGCGGCGTGCGTTGTTCGAGCGTCCAGTTGCCGGCGCCGAATTCGGATCCGAGGAACAGGTGCGAGCTGAAGAGAGCGGTGCGGGCGGCGTCGCCGGGCCGGGCATCGACGCCGTGCCAGGCCAGGATGCCGCTGCCGTCGTCGCCGCGCACCAGCCAGGCGCTGTCGTCCGCCTGGTCATGCACGGTCTCCCAGAGATGGTCGGGGTTCAGGATCGCGATACAGCGGGGCGCGCCGTAGGGCCCCGTGGCCATCAGCAGGATGGCGTCGCCGGACGGCACTGGCACGAGGCGCAGGCCCGCGCCCGGACCGGCGCGCGTCGACGCCGACGCGCCGCTGCGCGCGACCGCCCACTGGGCCTGCAAGCCTGCCCAGCCCGCGTCCAGCGAGTCCGCGCAGGCCACGCGCGAGAACGCGCCTTGCGGACCGGCGGCGCTGGCCGCCAGCCGGGCGCGCGCCGTGGCGGGCGCCTCGTCGACGGCCAGGAGCAAGGTGCGCGAGAGCAGCAGACGGTCGAACACCTGGCGTGCGACGGTGCGCGCCGCCAGGTTGTCGCGGTCGTGGCCGAGGCGCTGGACGATGCCGTCGAGGACGGACGTCGCGATCCAGTCGGACGCGGCCAGCGGAATCAGCGCGGCGGCCAGGAAGACGGCCAGCAGCCGCCATTCGAGACGGCGATCCAGCAGGGCACGCACGCGACGCAGCCGCATGGCCTCAGAAGCCCGACGCCAGGCCGACGTAGCCGCCGTTGCTGGCGCGGATCACGTCGTCGACGCTGTCCTTCTGCGTGATCTGCGACTGCGACTGGCCGTCCGGCCCGGCGCTGTACATGTCGTAGTCGGTGTTGAGCGGGTTGAGCGCGTGGTCCTTGCGCGCGCCGCCCTTGCCGTTGGCGTCGATGTTGTAGTAGACGTACGGGCGGCCCCACGGGTCGATGGTCCGGGCCCGCGGCATGTCGGCCCACGAGTTCGGCCAGGTCTTGTTCATCGCGAAGTAGGCCTCGACGACGGCTTCGTTGCCGATGATGTCGCTGGTGGCCTGCTGCGTCCTGACGCGGTTGCGATAGTCGCTGTAATAGGGCAGGGCGATCGCCACGAGGATACCGATCAGCAGGATGACGATCATCAGCTCGATGAACGTGAACCCGCCCGGGGACACGCGCCGGCCGGCAATGCACGCCCGGCGGCGGGCCCGCGGGCGTCGGTTCGGTCGGCCGCCCTCCGGCGCCGATCGGGTACTTGTCATCATGGGGACGCATTATTCTGGGATCGGGCCGCGCCCGTCGCATCCTGGCGGCCGCGCGCGCGCCGCCGACGCCGAAAGCGGCCGGATTTCACGATGGGGGGCCACCCTTGAACGAATGTCCAGGCGGTGCCGCAACGCGGCCATGTGTCCGCCGTGACGCAAAGTGGCCAAACCAGCGACACGCGCCCGGGTTCCACTGCATGGGTACCTGAACGATGGGTATCCCCGGCAGTGCACCCTTCCTCTTTCCTCCCTGGCTGCCGGCTTCGCAGCCCGGACTCACCTCCGGGCTGCCTTTCTCCTGCGAGCCGCCGTCAACGCTGCGGATACTGGCACGGCAGCTCGTCGGGCTTCTGCGCCACGGGCTGGTGCTCGCCGCCCGGCACGCCCACACCGGGACCCACGGGGAAGCCGTAGGCGCCGTCCCCGCGGCGGTTGGCTTCGTTGACCTGCGCCCGGCCGCTCTCCACGGCGGGCGATGCGCCGCCCATGTAGCCGCCGGCCTGGCCCACGTAGGTGCCGTCGTCGGCGACCGCGTTGTGGCTCTGCATCGGCGCGTCGCCCTCGGGCGCCAGGGCGCGCTCGGACGGGCTGACCGTCTCGCGGTCGGGACCGGCCGCGTGGCCGCGCACCAGGGCGGGGTCGTGGGCGCTGGGATTCTCCCGTTCGGGAGTCGAGCCGATTTCCTGAGGCACGAGCGGCATGGCGATGTCCTGTGGCGCGCCCGAGACGGCGCATCCGTCCCGGGCAATCCGGGTGCCCCGCCGCGGCGGCGGCGGTTGGCGTCGGACGTGAAGTAGTTCTCGCCGCGAAGTGGACGAGCGCTCATGCGCCAGGCGGGGGGGTCGATAGCCAAGGCATGCGCCGCCGCGGACCGCCCGGGTTCCCGCCACGGCCGCCCCGCAACCGCAGGAGACGCCGATGAAGTTGAGCTGCATCCCCCGAGGCCTCGTCGTGGCCGCCGCCGTCGCGCTGGCGTCGTCCGGCGTGTTCGCGACCGAGTTGCGTGCGCTGAGCGAGACGGAGATGTCGGCGGTCTACGGCCAGGGCCTGAACGACCCGGCGCTGAACGCGCTCGGCGCGCTGTCGACGAAGGACCAGGGCAACGCCGCGTTGTCCGCGTCCGCCACCGACGCGCTGGCCGGCTTCGCGGCGCTCACGAGCGACGCCCAGAACCTCGATCGCCAGCTGCAGCAGCAACGCCTGCAGTACGCCGCGCAAGGCTTCCAGACCACGCTCAAGATCACGCAGACCATGCTCGCCGCGGACAAGGCGCTCGCGCCGATCGCCAGCAACATCGCGTTGCCGGTGATGGGCCTGCCGTTCATGTTCCCGCTGCCGCTGGCCAGCCTGGACGCGATCCAGAACAAGCATTGAACCGCGCAAGGCGGCCGACACCCTCGGGCCGCGCGCTGGACCCGAGGCGGGCGTCGATCAGGGCAGCACGAGGTTGACGTTGGCGCTGGCCGACGTCGACAGGTTCACCGGCGCACCGGTGCGCGACCAGTGCGCGCTCGCGCCCTCGGTGCTGCCGGTCCACGTGCGCACCGCCACCGCGTAGATCGCGGCGCCGGGCGCCGTCGCCGACGAACCGCTGGGCACGTTGATCGTCGTGCTGCCGCCGTGCGACGCGATCTGCGACGACACGTCGACCACGCTCACCACGCCGCCGTCATTGGCGACGATCAACTCCGCGTGATCGGCGCCGCTGCTCGCGGAGCCGGACAGCGCCACCGTCAGCGTGCCCGTCGTGAAACCGCTGGCCACGACCGGCTGCGGCGCCGACACCGTGGTGGCGCCGGACGCCAGCGTCGCCGTCGCGCTGGTCGTCGTGGCGAGCGTGCCCTGGGACCACGTCGACCACGCGCCGGCACCTTCGACCGGCGTCACCGTCGTGAAGGCCGGCGGGCTGCCGTTGCCGTCGGTCGTGCTGTTGAAGCTCGCGTAGTGCAGCGGACCGCCCGGCAGTGTGACCGGCTGCAGCAGCCGGCCCGTCGCGGGATCGGCGGCGCCGGAGGCGATCGCGTACGGCACGTCGGCGCCGGAGCCGCCGGTGCCGGCGATCGTCTGGCCGAAGAACACGCGGCCGGAGCCCGGCGCGAGCGCGTTGGTGACCGTGACGGCGCGCTCGCTCGTGTCGAGCACCGGCACGATGGGCGTGGCCTTGCTGCTCAGCGCGGTGGGCGCGGGGCGGAGGATGCCGGTCGGATCGACGAACACGCCGTGCACGACGATCGTCTCCATGTTGCCGCCGCGGATGACCACGTCGTACACCGACTGGCTGGGCAGCGGATAGAGCTCGAAGCTGCCGTCGGCCGCCACGCTGACGGTGCGCGCCTCGGCATGGAAGCGGCCGTCGGCCGGCAGGCTGGTGGCGGTGGCGACGACGTCGTGGATGCAGCCCGCGTGGCTCGCGCCGGTGCAGAACTGCGAGGTGTCCAACTGGCCGGAGATCGAGTCGAAGATGCTGCCGTCGATCTGCAGGTTGCCGTCGCTCAGCGCCGTCAGCAGCGTCTGGTTGTACAGCTGCAGCTCGTTGCGCAGCGTGAAGCGGTCGGCGCCGCCGCCGGTGGCCGTGCGGCGCACCAGCGTCTGCCCGGGGCTCCACTCGATCGACAGCGGCGTGGTGGTGTCGGCACTGAGGTTGAACGGCGTCAGCAGGCGCAGCCCGCCCTGGCCGTTGGGCACCTCCAGCGGCACGATGTGCGCGCCGCCCGCGTCGGTGTATTGCACCTGCTCGTTGAACTGCAAGCCCTTGGCGGTGGCCGACGCCAGCGGCGTGAGCGCCGGATCCGACGGCGCCAGCAGCAGGCGCAGCTGCGCATACGTGCCGAGCGTCGACACGCTCTGCTTGAGCAGCGAGACGGAGGCGCCGTCGGCCAGCGCCGGGTCGGACAGGTCGAGCGTGACCGCGGTGGGCAGCGTCATGATCACCCAGCCCGGGTCGCCGTCGCCGTACACCCGCGCCGCGTCGGCGTGCAGGGCCAGGCCCGTGACCGTGACCCACAGGTGGTCGATGCCCGGCGTGGCGCCGCCGGCCAGCGAGACGCTCAGCACCGCCTCCGTCGAGGCGGCCGGCGGCGGCGCGGGCGTGCTGGTGCCGCCGCCACCGCCGCACGCCGCAAGCGCGAACAGGGCGCCGAGCGCGGCGAGCGAACGGGGCGATGCCATGGTCACTGCGCCGTCGTGGCGATCCGCAGCTTCGTGCCGACCGACTCGGTCAGCGCCTGGATGTTCTTGTTGATCGCGGGCCCGACGTCGGTCGTCACCTTGTCGCCGACGGCCACCTCCAGCTGCGGGATGAGCTTGTCGAACTTGGCCTTGACCGGCGACTCGAAGATCGCGGCCAGCTGGCGCAGCTCGTCGGCGCTGAAATTCTGCGCCAGGATCGGGCCCACCGTCTGGTTGGTGATCTTCCTGGCGCTGGCGGTGACGAGGGGCGTCGAGATCTCGACGTAGTGCTGCACGTCGCCGGCGATTTCCTTCATCGCCTTGTCCATGCGGTCCTTGGGCACGTGCTGGGTCTGCATCGCGATCATCGACTTCTGCATCGCCTCGATGGCCGGACGTTGCAGCGCCTGGATGACGCCGTTCTCGGGATGCACGTTGGCCAGGATGCGGTCGATGGCCTTCTGCTTCTCGGCGTCGGGGGCGGGCAGGTTGGCGGGGGCGGCGGCGGGCGCGGTGGCCTTGGTCTGGGCGTGGGCGATGCCGGCCACGGCCAGGGCGGTGGCGACGGCCAGATGAAGGCAGGAGCGGAGGGGAGCGGTCATGGTCGGGATCTGCAGGAGCGTCAGAAAGGTTGCGTGATCTTCATGCCGAAGTAGCGCAGCACGAGCGTGCCGGACACGTCCAGCCCCGCATACGGGTTGTAGATCACGTTGAAGAAGTCGGTGCAGTTGAGGTTGCAGTCGGTGTTGGCCGGCACGTTGTAGCGTCCACGAGCGTAGCTGAAGCCGGTCTCGAGCTTCATGCCGTCCTTGGTCTCGTAGCTGAAGCCGATGCTCTTGACGGGCAGGTTGGGCATCGGCGCGATCAGGTCGATCTTGTTGGTGGGCACCGAGCTCTTGCGCGGCTCGTAGCCCATGCGCAGCTTCAACCCGTCCCACACGTCCAGCTGCAGCCCGTAGCCGTAGCTCCAGACGCTGCGGTAGCCGCGCGGGATGATCAGCTTGGTGGAGTCGGCCTGGCCGAACAGGCGTGCCATCTCCAGCAGGTTGACGCTGCGGTCGAACTGGAACGTCATCTGGTTCCACTTCGACCAGTCGGTCCAGCCGGCGTCGACGTTGAACTGAACGCCGTCGATCGGCTTGGCCTTGAGCCCGAGCTGCAGGTGCGCGGGGTAGGGCATGACCAGCGTGAAGCTGCCGCCCTGGTCGGTGGGGATCGAGGTCGGGAAGCCGAACATCGCCGCCACCACCGGGCCCCACAGCGAGTTGTACATGTGCCGCACGAACTCCGGCAGCATCGGGTTCGCATGGAAGTTGTAGTCGCCCGTGATGACCGTCTTCGAGCCCGACTGGTAGACGGCGCCGAAGCCGAGGCGGTCCGACGGCTGCCACAGGGCGCCGACGTTGAACGTGACGTCGGCCGGCGCCGTGCCGGCGAAGCGCATCTCGCCGATGCTCTCGAACGGGCGCAGGCGGCCGCTCTGCTTTCCGGTGGAATCGGTGCCGCACAGGCCGAAGCCGAGTTCGTCGAGCGGGTTGCCGCTCGGGCCGCACCAGGCGTCCTGCAGCTTGCCGATGATGCCCAGCAGCTTGTTGGGGAAGCGCATCTCGGTGTCGAGCGCGAAGCCCTGGTGCGCGATCGGGATCG
>Ga0136846_1229223_pt1 | contig 16621 bp, 19 predicted proteins | sample HopSoiMetagenom2_FD_96841 | JGI IMG/M metagenome (GOLD analysis project Ga0136846, IMG submission 96841) | Grasslands soil microbial communities from Hopland, California, USA - 2 Assembly 2016 (version 4) | ecosystem: Environmental > Terrestrial > Soil > Grasslands | place: USA: Hopland... | reverse complement strand
GCGCTGGCGCGGCTCACGACCGATCCACTCCGGCCCCGGCAGGTCCGCGCCAGCATCCCCCGGCAGCTCGACGACATCGTCATGCGAGCCATGGCTCGCGCTCCTGGCGGCCGCTTCCAGACCGCTGCCGAGCTCCATCGCGCACTGCTCGACGTCGACCTCTCCCGCGTCGACGACCTCGCCGACCACACCCAGGCCCTTGCCGCCCTCGATGACACCGGCGAGCAACCGACCGGCTTCGCCGCGTCCGAGCGGTCGTGGCTGGTGCCGGCCGCCCTCATCCTCGTGGTCGCCATCACCCTCGGTGTCGTCGGCGTGCTCATCGGCACCACCAGCGTCGGCCACGACCTGCTCGATGCCGTCGGTGGCAACAGCCATGGCAGCGGGCAGCCGATCAGGATCACGGCCCACACCTTCGACCCCGAAGCCGACGGCAGCGAGAACGAGGAGACCGCCCGACTGGCAGTCGACGGCAATCCGTCGACCCTCTGGCACACCGACCACTACAAGCGCCGTGACCTCGGCGGGCTCAAGAGCGGGGTCGGCCTGGTGTTCACCGCGGCATCGGCGGCCAAGCTGCACGCCCTGCAGCTGATCTCCCCCACCCGGGGCTGGCGCGCCCGGGTCTACGTCGCCAGCGCGCCGGCCTCGAGCCTCGCTGGCTGGGGCCAACCGGTGGCGACCGTCTCGGGCACCACCGGATCGGTCAACGCCGACCTCGCCGGGCGGCAGGGCGCGGCCGTGTTGCTGTGGATCACCGATCTCGGTGACGGAGCAAGAGGTGCCTTCATGTTCGAGCTGGCGGAGGCCAAGCTCTCCTCTTGATGGACGAGGACGAGCTGATCGCCGCCGCCCAAGGCGGCGATCGCCAGGCGCTCGATGAGCTGCTCCGCGCCCACCACGATCGCATCGCTGCCCTCTGCCGACGGATGTGCCTCAACCAGGCCGACGCCGACGACGCCACGCAAGAGGCGCTCATCGCGCTCGTTCGGGGACTCCACCGGTTCGACGGGCGGGCGTCGTTCTCGACGTGGGCCTACCGGGTGGCCACCAACGCCTGCCTCGACGAGCTCCGCCGCCGGAAGCGCAGGCCGGTTCCCGGGCTCGATCCGTCGATGGCCCCCGCAGGCCGAGACCCGGCCGATGGCGTGGTGGCCCAGGTCGATGTCGACGCCGCCCTGGCCAGCATCGCTCCCGACTTCCGGGCGGCAGTGGTGCTCCGCGACCTCTGCGGCCTCGACTACACCGAGATCAGCGAGGTCCTCGACATCCCCGCCGGCACCGTCCGGTCGCGCATCGCCCGTGGCCGTGCCGCCCTCGCCGATCGGCTCGGGAACCCACAGCCGGACCCCGACCGTCCAACAGGACAGCGATGATCCCCCACGACCACCTCGACCACCTCGATGACGAGGCCCTCAGTGCCGTGCTCGACGGCGAGGGCACGGCGGGCGAGGCCGCCCACGCCGACGCCTGCGACAGGTGCGCCGACCGGCTGAGCACCTTGCGGGCGGCGGCCAATGCCATCGGCCAGCCCGTGGTCGTCGACCCAACGCAGCGGGAGGCGGCGGTGCGGGCGGCGCTCGAGGCGCCCATGGTCATCGGCCTCGAGGCCCGACGGTGGTTGCGCGGCAGCCGCCTGGCGTTGGCCGGCGTCGCCGCCGCCGTGGTTGCCACGGTGATCGCGGTGCCCCTCGCCACCCGCGACTCGACCCCCACGACGAGCGCCGCCCGCGCACCGGAGAGGGCCTTCGACGCCCAGGCCGACCTCCGGACCGCCGCGCCGAAGGCGTCGGCCGGGGCCCGTCTCCCCACCACGACCGCCGCGGCCATGGCCCGCCCGCCCGACCTGGGCGAGGTCTCCGGGGCCGACCTCCGCGCCCGGCTGGCCGGCGTCGCCCGCTCGGGCGGCGGCCCCGCGGCCCCGTGCGAGGAGCGTGCCCGGGCCACCCGGCCCCCCGGCGCCGAGCGGACCCTGTCGGCCACCGCCACGTGGAACGGCGAGCCTGCCGTCGTGATCGTCCTCCGCAGCGGCGGCGCCGAGCACGCCGACGTCATGACGACGAGTACCTGCGAGATCGTCGAGTCGGTCGACCTCTAGCGAACCGACACCGGGCGCAACCGGGCGCCGGCGGTGACCGCGGCTAGGGCCACGCCAACCCACGCGGTTCCCCGAATCGGCTCGAGCCCCCGGCCCGAGTCGATCCAGGCGGCCCACACGATCGAGGCGGCGGCAAGGACGGCGACGGCAGCCGCCGGCGCCGCGCCCCGTTGGCGGCCGACCGCCAGCGCGATCTCACCCAGCGCCAGCCCAACCCCGACACCGGCAGCGACCGCCGTGAAGAGGGTGAGCTGGTACTCCCCCAGGATCAACGCGCTCAATGCGGCGGCCCCGGTGACCGCCACCAGGGCAAGGATGGCCCGCACGGGGCCGAGGGTAGGCTCCGGGAGTGGCAGGCACCGACTGGGCGGCCCAGGCTGCCGACACCATCGACCGGGTCGTGCTCGCCGTGCGCGGGAAGACCACGGCGCCGCTCGAGCGACTCGCTCGCGTCCTGGTGTTCGGCCTGCTCGCCGCCATCGTCGGCGTCGCCGCCTTGGTCCTCTTCGCCATCTTGTGGGTCCGGGCCCTCGACATCGTCATCCCCGGCGAGGTGTGGTCGGCCGACCTGGTGGCCGGGGGAATCTTCACCGTGGCTGGGCTGTTCCTGTGGCGGAAGCGAACCGTCAAGACCGTCAAGCTGTAGTTCCCGACGTTCACGACTGAGGAACCCGTGCCCGATCCCCGCAACGTCATCATCCTCGGCTCCGGCCCGGCCGGGCTGACTGCCGCCATCTACTCGGCGCGCGCCAACCTGGCGCCGCTGGTCCTCGAGGGCGAGCTGTCGTCCACCAGCGACCAGCCCGGCGGCCAGCTCATGCTCACCACCGAGGTCGAGAACTTCCCGGGCTTCGTCGACGGGATCCAGGGCCCCGAGCTCATGGCCAACTTCCGGGCCCAGGCCGCCCGGTTCGGCACCGAGTTCGTCCAGGAGCGGGCCACCAGGGTCGACATGTCCTCCCGGCCGTTCAAGGTCTGGACCGGCGACCCCTCGGCGCCGGAGCCCTCCTACACGGCCCATGCCGTGATCGTCGCCACCGGCGCCCGCTCGCTGATGCTCGACATCGAGGCCGAGCGCCGCCTGCTCGGCCACGGACTCTCGACCTGTGCCACCTGCGACGGGTTCTTCTTCCGCGGCCACGAGATCGCGGTGGTGGGCGGCGGCGACTCCGCCATCGAGGAGGCCATCTTCCTCACCAAGTTCGCCGACCGGGTCACCATCGTGCACCGGCGGGGCGAGCTGCGGGCGTCGAAGATCATGCAGGAGCGGGCGTTCAAGAACGACAAGATCACCTTCCTCTGGCACCACACCGTCGACGACCTCGTCGGTGAGAAGAGCCTCGAGGGCGCCGTGGTCCGCGACGTCCGGACCGGGGAGACCCACGTGCTGCCGGTGACCGGCCTGTTCGTGGCCATCGGCCACCGGCCCAACTCCGACCTGTTCACCGATCTGCTCGACATGGACGAGGCCGGGTACCTCAAGACCGTGCCCGGTCGCAGCCTCACCAACGTCGTCGGCGTCTTCGCCTGCGGCGACGTCCAGGACCACACCTACCGCCAGGCGATCACCGCTGCCGGGAGCGGCTGCATGGCTGCGATCGACGCCGAGCGCTGGCTCGAAGCGGTGGGCGACGCCCCCGAGACGATCAACGAGACGCCCACCGAATGGTGAGCGGCCATCCTTCTGCATCACCCGAGAGGAGCCCCATGGGAACGACCATCACGCTGACCGACGCCACCTTCGACGAGGAGGTCAAGGGCGCGAGCGAGGCCGTCGTCGTCGACTTCTGGGCCGAGTGGTGTGGGCCGTGCAAGCTCATCGCCCCCGTGCTCGACGAGATCGCCGCCGAGCAGGCCGGCAAGGTCCGCATCGCCAAGCTCAACGTCGACGAGAACCCCGAGCTGGCTCGCCGGTTCGACGTCATGAGCATCCCGACCCTGATCGTCTTCAAGGACGGCGAGGCCAAGAAGCGCCTCGTGGGCGCCAAGGGCAAGGGCCAACTGCTCGAAGAGCTGGCTGAGTTCCTGTAAAAGGCCTGGTCAGACGTCGAACATCAGTTCGGCACCAGAATCCACAGAATTGTCCACAGGGTGTGGGTGGAGTGAAGGGTGAGGCAGTCTCAACCCTCAGCTGAGGGTCGGGGCTCGGTCATCGCCCGGTAGATCCGCTCCAGGTCGTCGAGATCGGCAAAGGTGACGACGACCTTGCCGCCGCTCTTGGCGACCTCCTGGACCTTGACCCTCGTCGAGAGGTGCTCGGACAGCAGCTGCTCGAGCTCGTGCATGCCCGCCTGGCGGAGACGGGGCCCGCTCGACGGCTTCGGCTCGCTGGTCGGGTCGAGCTCGACCCGGGCCCGCACGGCGTCCTCGACCGCTCGGACCGAGAGGCTCTCCTTGACCGCCCGGGTCGCCAGTGCCTCCTGGAACGAGCGGTCGGGCGTGCCGAGCAACGCCCGGGCATGACCGCCGGACAGCGACCCCTCCCCCACCAGCTTCTGGATCGACGGCGGCAGCTGGAACAGTCGCAGCATGTTGGTGACCGTCGCCCGGCTCTTGCCGACCCTGGTCGCGACCTGGTCGTGGGTGAGCGAGAAGTCCTCGATGAGCTGCTGGTAGGCGGCGGCCTCCTCCAGCGGGTTCAGGTCCTGGCGGTGGAAGTTCTCCACCACCGCCTGCTCCAGTGAGGCCTGGTTGTCGGCCGTCCTGACCAGCACCGGGATGGTCGTCAGCCCAGCCCGCTTGGCTGCCCGCCAGCGGCGCTCGCCGGCAATGAGCTCGTAGTCGCCGTCGGCGACCTCCCTGACCAGCACCGGCTGGAGGACGCCGAGCTCCCGGATGGAGGCGGAGAGGGAGCTCAGCGACTCCTCGTCGAAGTGGCGGCGAGGTTGGTGGGGGTTGGGGCGGATGCTGGCCACCGGGACGTCACGAAAGGCTGAGTCGGTGGCCGGTGCGCTGGGGGAGTCGGGGGGGATGAGCGCCCCGAGTCCCCTACCGAGCCCGCTGCGGCGTGCCACCGCTCACCTCCTTGGCCAGCTCGCGATAGGCGATGGCGCCCCGCGAGGTCGGGTCGAACGCGATGATGGGCTGCCCGAACGACGGCGCCTCGGACAGGCGAACCGTCCGGGGCACCACGTTCCGGCACACCTTGTCGCCGAAATGGGTCCTGACCTCGGCCACCACCTGGTCGGAGAGCTTGGTCCTGGCGTCGTACATGACGCAGACGATGGCGCTGACCTCGAGCTGGGGGTTGAGGTTGCGCTGTACCAGGGCCACGTTCCGCAGCAGCTGGCCCAGGCCCTCGAGGGCGTAGTACTCGCACTGGATCGGCACGACCACCTCGGTGGCAGCGGCCAGGCCGTTCACCGTCAGGAGCCCCAGCGACGGGGGGCAGTCGATGAGGACGAAGTCGTAGTCGTCGGCCACGGCCTCCAACGCCCGCTTCAGTCGTAGCTCTCGACTGAAGGCCGGCACCAGCTCGATCTCGGCGCCGGCCAGATCGAGGCTGGCCGGGGCGACGAACAGGTTGCGCACCGACGACGGCTCGACGCAGTCCTCCAAGGGGACGTCGTTGAGGATGACGTCGTACATCGACGACGTCAGGTTGCGAGGGTTGAGCCCGAGGCCGGTGGTGGCGTTGCCCTGGGGGTCGAGATCGCAGACCAGCACCCGGTAGCCCAGGTCAGCGAGGCAGGCACCCAGGTTGACGGCCGTGGTGGTCTTCCCGACGCCGCCCTTCTGGTTGGCCACCGCCATGATCCGGGGCAGGGGCCGGGCGAAGTGCGAGGGCGAGCGGGCTTCGTCGGGGATGGCGACCGGCTCCGGGGGAGCGGGGACGACCAACTCGTCGGCCGCCACCGTTGGCAACGGTCGAGCTTCGGTGGGCGCCGGGGGAGCGGGGGCCGCAGGCGGCGCAGGGGCGGCGGCCGCCTCGGCCTCGTCGGCCCGCAGCCGCTCGAAGATCGACGCTGCCGATTCCGGCGAACCCTCAACCACGGGCGCGATACTGACCGCTTGGGCCCGGTTCCGCAAGGACTGTCCCGATGTTTCCCGTGAAACGTCAGTCGAGGGTCGGCGCCGCCTGTCCCGGCGATGTTTCCCGTGAAACGTCGAGCGGCCTACCAGAGCGGGCGCTTGGCCGGTACGCCGACCCGGCGGGGAAACCGGGAGGGGGTGGCCTCGACCTTGGCCAGGACCGCGAGTGCCGGGGGACCGGGGTGGATCACCGGCGGCGCAAACCCCAGCTCGGCCAGCGGGCCGGTCACCCACCGTCCGGGCTCCCCGCCCGGCGGCTCGGAGACCACCAGCCGACCGCCTGGCCGCACCCAACCGGCGGCGCACTCGGCCAGCACCGGTGGCGGCCCGAAGCCCCGGGCCGTCACGGCGTCGGCCAGCTCTCGCCGGTCAGCCGGGACGACCTCGGCCCGCCCGGCGTGCACCGCCACTCGGTCGCCCAGCCCGAGCTGTGCCACCGCCTCGATCAGGAAGTCGGTCCGGCGCTGGCCACCGTCGACCAGCAACCAGGTCGTCGCCGGCAGGAGCACCGCCAGGACGAGGCCGGGCACGCCACCGCCGCTCCCGAGGTCGACGCAGACACCCGTCGCCGGAAGGGCGCCGGCGAAGGCCCGCGCATGGTCGATGTGGTCCTCGACCGGGCCCGGGCCGAGAAAGCCCAGGTGACGAGCGGTTCCGAGGACATCCCGGACCGCTGACAGCAAGGGATCAGGCGTCGGGGAGGATGACCACGCGGCGCCGCGGCTCTTCGCCTTCGGACGTGGTCCGGACGCCATCGATGGTGTTGGCGGTGTCGTGCACGACCTTGCGGTCGGCCGCCCCCATGGCCTCGAGGGCGGTGGCGTTCCCGCTGGCCAGCACCTGCTCGGCGACCGATCGGGTGAACTTCTCCAGCGCCTCCCGGCGGCGCTCGCGGTAGCCACCGACGTCGATGCGCAGGCGGGTCGACGAGCCATGGGCGACCGCGCTGCGGGCCAGCTCCTGCAGGGCAGTGAGCGTCGCCCCCTTCGGGCCGATCAGCAGGCCGACGTCGTCCCCGGTGACCAGGCCTTCCACGACCTCGTCGTCCAGCGTGGCGACCGCCACCTCACCCTCGATGTCGAAGGCATCGATGACGCCTTCCAGGAAGGTCCGCAGGCCGGCGGCCACGGTCGGCAGATCGGGCGCATCGTCCACGGTGTCTCCTTTGACGGCGGCAGGCGCCGGCGCCGTTGCTCGGGGCGCACGGGGCGCTCGCTTGGGCCTTGCCGGCGCCGGCGCCGAGGGGGATCCCTCATCGTCGGCACCATCGGCGGTGTCCTTCGGGCGGCGCTCAGCGCGTTCGCCGGTCCGGTCGCTCCGACGCTTGCGATCCCGACGTTCGACCTTCGGCCGGGGCGTCGTCGGGCGCACCCGCGCCCGCACCCGCGCCTCCGAGCGCAGGCGGCCGAAAAGTCCGCTCCTGGGCTCCTCGAGGACCTCGAACTCGGCATCCTGCTCGTCGACCCCGAGTTGATCGAGGGCCGCTTCCTTCGCTTCGTCGAGGGTTCGCCCCGTCGTTTCAACCCACTCCATTGGTGCTACTTCCGCTTGCGCCGGCGATGTTGGGGCTGTCCGGCGGAGGTCACTCGGCCCGTCGAGTAGTTCGTGGTGCCCTTGGGTGTGGGCTTGGCCTTCCCGTTGGGGCTGGGAGGCGGCTTGATCGGCGGCGGCGTCTTGATGGGCGGGGCGTCACCGCCGTACTCCAGCTTGGTGACCACCGCCTGCTGGCCGACACGCATGGCGTTCGAGATGAGCATGTAGATCACCACGCCGGCCGGCATGGCGATGGCGAACGGCAACATGATGAACGGCATGATCTTGGTCATCATCTGCTGTTGAGGGTTGGTGATCGCCGAAGGGTTGCGGCCCTGGATCTGGCGCTGCTGGTACCACTGGGTGGCCACGACCAGCACCACCAGGACGAAGAACGGCAAGGCGGTGCCCAACCCGCGATCGGTGAGCTCCTGCGTCGCGCTCCGGGACAGGTCCATCCCGAACGACATCATCTTCTTGGTGTGCGAGAGCGCCTGGTACAGGTCGGACTTGTGGTCGAGGTACGACGGGCGGAAGAAGCCGCTGGTGACGTCCTTGTGGCCGGTGAGGCCCCGCAAGATGCGGAAGAGCACGAAGAACACCGGCATCTGGAGCACCATCGGCAGGCACGACGCCATGGGATTGACGTTGTTGGCCTGGTAGAAGGCCATCATCTCCCGGTTGAGGGCTTCGCGGTCGCCCTTGTACTGCTGCTGCAGCCGCTTCATCTCCGGCTGGAGCCGCTGCATCCGGATCATCGATCGCGTGCTCTTGATCGACAGCGGCGTGGTGAACGCCATGATCGCCAGGGTGAACAGCACGATGGCCCCGCCGTACGACGGCCAGAGCTTGTAGAAGAAGGCCAGGACACCGGCCAGCGCGTTGAACATCTACGCCATCCTCCGCTCGGGCACCGGGTCCCACCCCGACCGACCGAAGGGCCGGCATCGACCGAGGCGACGGAGAGTGAGCCAGCCACCACGGACTGCGCCGTGAGCGGCCACTGCCTCGAGCCCGTACTCCGAGCAGGTCGGGGCGAAGCGGCAGGGGGAGGGCTTGCCCGAGCGCACCAGCTGCCAGCCCCGGAACAGTCCGAGCAGCGCACGGGCGGGGGGGCTGGGGCGGCGGGCGCTCATGACCGCTCCGGCGCGGCCACGGCGTGTTCGATGGCGGTTCTCACGTGCTGTTCCAATGCTCGATGATCGATGGTGGCGACGGATGGCGACGCTCGCACCAGGTAGGCCCCCGCCGGCAACGTTTCCGACAGATCGGCGAAGATGGCACGAACCCGACGACGGGTGCGATTCCTGACCACCGCGCCACCGACCTGGCGGTTGATGGCGCACGCCAACCGGGGCGGGCCGACGGGTGCGGGCAGCCAGGTGACCGACACCGAACCCGCTCGTCCCCGGCGACCGTGCCGGCGAAGCTCAGCGAAGGTCGATCGGTCGCGGATGCGCCAGACCTCAGCGGCCATCACTCCCGCCGGCACTACGCCGACAGGCGGTGGCGGCCCTTGCGGCGCCGGGCGGCCAGGATGGCCCGGCCGGCGCGAGTGGACATACGGTGCCTGAACCCGTGGTTCTTGGCCCGCTTGCGGTTGTTGGGCTGAAACGTGCGCTTCACGACGCGTCCCTCTCTGGACGGAAAATGCAACGACGTGGCGCGACGGAACCAGGGGTCGCAGCCGACGTCCCAGCGGCCAGGCTAGAGCCTGCGGGCGGCGCGCGGCAACCGGGGAAGATTCCTCCGAAAACCCTGGTACGAGCCCTTGCTTTCGGCGGGGACGCCGGTGGTACCGTGCGCCTTCGTTCACTCGCCGGCACGCGTCCACCGGGGGGAGCGGGCCGGCCTGAGGCCGGGAACCCGGCGTTTTCCACAGGTGTGGACGGGTTTGTGGGTTCTCTGGGCGGCAGGGTCGGTGGCAGGGAGTACGAGCGAGTGGTCGAGGCGGAAGAGCTGTGGAGCGCCTGCGCAGAGGCCTTGCGAGCCGACGTGCCGGAGTCGGTGTGGAACAGCTGCTTCCAGGCCGCGGTCGGGGTCTCGTTGGAGAAGGACCTGTTGGTCGTGGCCGTGCCCTCGACGCTGGTCAAGGAGCGGCTCGAGAGTCGCTGGCTCGCCCCGGTCACCAGCGCGCTGGCTGACCTCGGCCGGCCCGGCCTGACCGTGGCCCTCGAGGTCCGCACCGACCAGCACCAGGAGGACGAGCCCGCCGTCGCCGCCGACGGCTTCGCCAGTGCCCCGGCACCGGCGAATGGCCAAACCCAGCTGGCGCTGACCGAGACCCGGGCCGACGAGCCCCGCCCCCAGACGCTGAACCCCCGATACACCTTCGACGCCTTCGTCACCGGTGCGTCGAACCGCTTCGCCCACGCGGCGGCGCTGGCAGTGGCCGAGACGCCGGCCCGGTCGTACAACCCGCTGTTCATCTACGGCGTCGCCGGCCTGGGCAAGACCCACCTCCTCCACGGCATCGCCCACTACGTGCAGGAGAACTATCCGGCGTACAAGGTCCGCTACGTCTCCACCGAGGCGTTCCTGAACGACTACGTCGACGGCATCCGTACCAACTCGATGACCGCGTTCAAGCGCAAGTACCGGGAGAACGACGTCCTCCTGGTCGACGACATCCAGTTCATGGAGGGCAAGGAGGGGCTCCAGGAGGAGTTCTTCCACACGTTCAACCAGCTCCACGGGGCCAACCGCCAGATCGTCCTGTCGTCGGACCGGCCGCCCCGGGCCATCGCCACCCTGGAGGACCGCCTCCGCAGCAGGTTCGAGTGGGGCCTCATCACCGACATCCAGCCGCCCGACCTCGAGACCCGGCTCGCCATCGTGCGCAAGAAGGCCGAGCGCGAGCCGATCCCGCCGCCGGCCGAGGTGCTGGAGTTCATCGCGACCCACATCACGAACAACATCCGCGAGCTCGAGGGCGCCCTCATCCGGGTCTCGGCCTTCGCCAGCCTCAACCGGGCACCGATGACCGCCGAGCTCGCCGCCCAGGTGCTGGGTGACATCCTCACCGACTCACAGCCCCGGGCGATCACCGCCGGCATCATCTTGGACGCCACGTCGAAGATGTTCGGGTTCCCCGTCGAGGAGCTCCAGGGCAAGAGCCGGCGCCGCCCGCTCGTCACCGCCCGGCAGGTCGGCATGTACGTCTGCCGCGAGCTGACCGACCTCAGCTACCCGGCCATCGCCCGCGAGTACGGCGGGCGTGATCACACCACCGTGATCCACGCCGTGGAGAAGATCGGTGCCCTCATGAAGGAGCGTCGGCAGATCTACGACCAGGTCACCGAGCTCATCCAGTCGATCCGCTCCGGGTGAGTGACCAGGCACAGGTAGTCCCTGTGGATGACCACCGCGCGACGGACAACCTTGTGCAGAGCCCTGTGGATGACTTGTGGGTAGCGGCGCTGACCACACAGGCTCGGACCGAAGGTCACCGTTCGTGTCACACCGCTGTGCGACGCTGGGGACAGAGGTCGGACAGTGAAAGTGACTCCCAGCAGCCACATCGCGGAGTTATCCACGATCCACAGGTCTTACTGTTGTCACTAGAGAGATCTCTCCTTAGTAAGAGCAATAACCGAGGACAGGAGCGACGGTGAAGTTCCGCTGTGAGCGTGACGTGCTCGTCGAGGCGTTGGGCACCGCGACTCGGGCCGTCGCGAGTCGCGGTGGCGCGCTGCCGGTGCTCTCGGGCGTCAAGGCCGAGCTGATCGGCAACCGGTTGGTGCTCTCCGGCAGCGATCTCGACCTGACCATCCAGGTCGGCGTCGAGGTCGCCGGTCAGGCCGACGGGGTGGCCGTGCTGCCGGCGCGGCTGACCGCCGACATCGTGCGGGCGCTCGAGCCGGGCGCGGTCCACATCGAGGTCGAGGGCGAGGAGGGGCGCATCTCGTCGGGCCGCTCGCAGTTCGCCGTTCGCCTGTTGCCGGCCGACGACTTCCCGCGGCTGGCCGAGTCGGCAGCCGACGAGGTGACCCTCGACGCCGCGGCACTGGCCGAGGCCCTGCGCCAGGTGGTGCGGGCCGCCAGCCACGACGATGCCCGACCGATCCTCACCGGCGTGCTCATGGCGGCCGAAGGCGATGGGCTGCGCCTGGTGGCGACCGACTCCTATCGCCTCGCCGTGCGTGATCTGCCGGGTGCCAGTGTCCTCCGTGAGGGCCAGGCGGTGCTGGTGCCTTCCAAGGCACTGGGCGAGCTCGGTCGGGTGTTGACGACCGGCACGGTCACGCTGCGGCTCGGTGAGCGCGACGCCACCTTCGTGGTGGGCGACACGCGCCTCACCACCCGCCTGATCGAGGGCGAGTTCCCCAACTACCGCCAGCTCATCCCGTCGACGCATCCCAACCGGCTCACCGTCGGGCGGGAGCCGCTGCTCGACGCCCTGCGCCGGGTCAAGCTCCTGGCCCGGGAGGCCACGCCGGTGCGCATCACGCTCAAGGGCGAGGGCATCGAGCTCACCGCCATCACCCAGGACGTCGGTCAGGCGCACGAGGACCTCGATGCCAAGTACGAGGGCACCGAGATGGTGATCGCCTTCAACCCGGAGTACCTCGCCGATGGCGTCGAGGCCGTCGAAGGTGACGAGGTCACCCTGGAGACGGTCGATGCCCTCAAGCCGGCGGTCGTTCGCTCGGTCGAGAGCCAGGACTACCTGTACCTGTTGATGCCCGTCCGGGTGTCGTGACGGTGTGTTCCTCCGTCATCTCTGGCTGACCGACTTCCGGAACTACGCCACCGCCGAGCTGGCGCCGGCCACCGGTCTCACCGCCATCGTCGGTGACAACGGCGAGGGCAAGACGAACCTGCTCGAGGCGATTGGCTACCTCGCCACGCTCTCGTCGTTCCGGGGGGCCCCGGGCGACGCGTTGCTGCGGTCGGGGTGTGAGCGGGCGATCGTGCGAGCCGAGGTCGACAACGACGGTCGGGTGGCATCGGTCGAGGCCGAGCTCCACGCCATCGGTCGCGACCGGGTGCTGGTCAACCGCCAACCGTTGCGGCGGTCGCGCGACCTGCTGGGCACGGTGCGCACCACGGTGTTCTCCCCCGACGACCTCGCGCTGGTCAAAGGAGGGCCAGCCGAGCGGCGCCGGTTGCTCGACGACACCCTGGTCGCCTGCGCGGTCAAGCACGACGCCCTTCGCGCCGACGTCGATCGTGTGCTGCGCCAGCGCACCACTTTGCTCAAGCAGGCTGGGGGACGGCTCACGGCTGACATCGAGGCCACCCTCGACGTCTGGGACGCCAAGTTGGCCGATGCCGGCGAACGGTTGGGTGACGCCCGCGACGAGCTCGCCACGCGCCTGGCCCCCTCAATCGCGGCTGCCTACGACGCCGTCGCCCCCCGCCCGGCCCGAGTGGGGCTGCGCTACGAGGCTCCGTGGCGGGACGAGGGACTGGCCACCGCGCTGGCCAAGGCCCGGGCCGATGACGTCCGGCGCTCGGTGTCGACGGTCGGGCCCCACCGCGACGAGCTGGCCCTCTCGGTCGGTGGGTTGCCCGCCCGCACCCACGCCTCGCAGGGCGAGCAACGGTCGCTGGCGCTGGCATTGCGCCTGGCCACCCACGAGGTGGTGGGGGAGTCGGCCGGTAGCCCACCCGTGCTCCTGCTCGACGACGTGTTCTCCGAGCTCGACGGCTTCCGCAGCGCCGCGTTGCTGCGCTCGCTGCCCGCGGGCCAAGCGTTGCTGACCACCGCGGGCGCCTTGCCGCCCGGCGCGGTGCCGGAGCTGCTCGTGCGCGTGCAGGGCGGCACGATCGTCCCGTGATCCGCCCGCTGCCCGGTGATGGTCCCGGTCCTCGCCGGGTGGGGGACTCGCTCGACCGCGTCACGACGTCGCTCGGCGTCCCTCGGTCGAGCACCTTGGCCAAGGTGTTCGCCGCCTGGCCCGATCTGGTGGGGGAGTCGGTCGCCGCCAATGCCCGGCCCCGCTCGCTGCGTGCCGGGACGCTCGTCGTGGCCGTGGAGGAACCGGCGTGGGCCACCCAGCTGCGGTTCCTGGATGCCGACCTCCTGGCCCGCCTGGCCGAGGTCTTGGGAAGCGGCGAAATCGCTCGAATCGAGGTCACGGTCGCGAGGCGCTGACACACCTCGCTGGTACACTTTGGGCATTGCGAATCCGGCCGCTGACCTGCGATTTCACGCCGCAGCGGGCCTTCGCCTCGACTGACTGATCTCGAAGGACGCGCCCGTGGTACAAGCAGTGACCGAGTCGTATGGGGCCGATGACCTCCAGGTCCTCGAAGGCCTCGAAGCGGTCCGCAAACGCCCCGGGATGTACATCGGCTCGACCGGTCTCAACGGGCTCCACCACCTGGTCTGGGAGATCGTCGACAACTCGGTCGATGAGGCGATGGCGGGGCACTGCGACCGCATCGAGCTGACGCTCCTCGCCGACGGCGGCTGCCGGGTGGCCGACAACGGGCGGGGCATCCCCACCGACATCAACAAGAAGCACAAGAAGTCGGGCGTCGAGCTGGCGCTCACGATGCTGCATGCCGGCGGCAAGTTCGGTGGTGGTGGCTACAAGGTCTCCGGTGGGTTGCATGGCGTCGGCGTGTCCGTCGTCAACGCCCTTTCCAGTCGCCTGACCGTCGATGTCGACCAGCTTGGCAAGCACCACCGCATGGAGTTCGCCAGCGGCGGACGCCCGATGACGAAGCTGGAGGTCGTCGGCAACGCGCCGCGCGGCCGCACCGGCACCACCATCACCTTCTGGCCCGACGCCGAGGTGTTTGCCGCGGAGGGCATCGAGTTCCGGGCCCAGACGATCCTCGAGCGGGTGCAGATCTACGCCTTCCTCAACAAGGGGCTCGAGATCCGCTTCGTCGACGAGCGGCCCGGCCACGACAACGAGCCCAAGGTCTTCAAGTACGCCGGCGGCATCGAAGACTTCGTCCGTCACGTCAACGCCTCGAAGGAGTCGCTGTTCAAGCGGGTCGGGTATTACACGTCGAGCGAAGAGACCCAGGAGGTCGAGGTCGCCTTCCAGTGGAACACCGGCTACCACGAGGGCATCCACTCCTTCGCCAACGGCATCGCCACCACCGAGGGCGGCATGCACGAGGAGGGCTTCAAGAAGTCGCTCTCCAACGTGGTCAACAAGTACGCCCGGGCCAAGGGCGCGTTGAAGGAGAAGGACGACAACCTCGCCGGTGAGGACATCCGGGAAGGCCTGACCGCCATCGTCAGCGTTCGGCTGCAGGACCCGCAGTTCGAGGGGCAGACCAAGACCAAGCTCGGCAACGTCCCGATGCGCTCGCTCATGGAGCGGGCCACCAACGAGAAGCTGGGCGACTGGTTCGAGGAGCATCCCACCGAGGCCAACCAGATCGTGAAGAAGGCGATCCAGGCTGCCCGGGCCCGCGTCGCCGCCAAGCAGGCTCGTGACGCCACCCGGCGGAAGTCGGCGTTCGAGGGTGCCGGCCTGCCCGGCAAGCTGACCGACTGCTCGTCGCGGGATGCACGCGAGACCGAGATCTTCATCGTCGAGGGTGATTCCGCTGGTGGGTCGGCGATACGGGCCCGCAACCCGCAGACCCAGGCCATCCTCCCGATCCGCGGTAAGATCCTCCACGTCGAGAAGGCGCGCATCGACAAGATGCTGAAGAACGCCGAGATCGAGACGCTGGTGAAGGCGATCGGTGCCGGCATCGGCGAGGAGTTCGACGTCACCAAGATCCGCTACGACAAGGTGATCATCATGTGTGACGCCGACGTCGACGGCTCGCACATCCGCACGCTGTTGCTCACGTTCTTCTTCCGGCAGATGAAGTCACTGGTCGAGGAAGGCCACGTGTACATCGCTCAGCCCCCGCTGTTCTCCACCGTGGTCGGCAAGGAGAAGATCTATCTCAAGGACGAGGTGGCGCGCGAGCGCTACGTCAGCGAGAACCCCAACAAGAAGCACGAGTTCAACCGGTTGAAGGGCCTCGGCGAGATGGACTGGCAGGAGCTGGGCGAGACCACCATGGACGCGACCAAGCGAACGCTGCTGCAGATCAACGTCGAGCAGGCGGCCTTGGCCGACGAGGTCACCTCGATCCTCATGGGTGACGACGTCGACCTGCGCAAGCACTTCATCACGACGAACGCGACCGACGTTCGGTTCCTCGACATATGACCGACACGCCGCCGCCCGACGAGGGCACCACATCCGTCGCTGGCGTCGAACCGATCGAGATCCAGGAGGAGATGGAGCGCTCCTTCCTCGACTACGCCATGTCGGTCATCGTCTCTCGCGCCCTCCCCGACGCCCGTGACGGGCTGAAGCCCGTGCACCGGCGCATCTTGTGGGGCATGCGGGACGTCGGGGCCCGGTCCGACCGGCCGCACATGAAGTCAGCCCGCGTCACCGGTGACGTCATGGGCAAGTACCACCCGCACGGCGACAGCGCGATCTACGACGCCATGGTGCGCATGGCCCAGCCGTTCAGCCTGCGCCATCCGCTGATCGACTTCCACGGCAACTACGGGTCGGTCGACCAGGGCGCTGCCGCGGCGCGGTACACCGAGTCGCGGCTCGGCGGGCTCGCCAACCTGATGTTGGAGGGCATCGACGAGAACACCGTCGACTTCCAGGCCAACTACTCCGGCGAGTTCGAAGAGCCGGCCGTTCTCCCCAGTCGCTTCCCCAACCTGTTGGTAAACGGGAGCCAGGGCATCGCCGTCGGCATGGCCACCAACATCCCGCCCCACAACCTGGGCGAGGTCATCGACGCCGTCACCCATCTCATCGACCATCCCGACGCCACGGCCGACGACCTCATGCAGTTCGTCACCGGCCCCGACTTCCCGACCGGCGCCTACATCCTCGGCCGTAGCGGGATCCTCGACGCCTATCGCACCGGGCGGGGCTCGGTGCGCATGCGGGCCAAGGCCGAGATCGAGGAGCACCGGGGCGCCACGTGGATCGTGGTGAGCGAGCTGCCGTACCAGGCGTC
>Ga0136846_1224536_pt1 | contig 16624 bp, 17 predicted proteins | sample HopSoiMetagenom2_FD_96841 | JGI IMG/M metagenome (GOLD analysis project Ga0136846, IMG submission 96841) | Grasslands soil microbial communities from Hopland, California, USA - 2 Assembly 2016 (version 4) | ecosystem: Environmental > Terrestrial > Soil > Grasslands | place: USA: Hopland... | reverse complement strand
CCGTGCCGTGACGACGAGGAGCTCGAGCGCGCGCGCCGCCGCCCCGCCCTCGTCGGCGAGCAGCGTGGCGAGCGGCGTGCGGCCGTCCGGCTCCGCGCCGGCGAGCAGCTCGAGTGCGCGCCTGCGCCCGTCGGCCGCCGCGTGGAGCTGCTGCTCCTCCCGCCGTGCGCCGTTGATGACGAGCACCGTCCGCCGACCGCGCGCTGCGTAGGCGTCGACGATCGAGGCGGCCGCGCGAACCTGCGTGTCGAAGCTTCCGGCAACCACGGCGCCTGCGTCGGCGTCGAGGACGAGGGCGATCTCGTCGCGCGGCGAGTCCTCGAGCTCCTTGACCATCAAGCGGCCGCGGTGCGCGGTCGAGCGCCAGTGCACCTTCCGGAGCGATTCGCCGTGCTCGTACTCGCGCACGCTGTGCAGGTCGTAGCCGGTCGGCCGCCGCAGCAGCAGCCGCCGACCGTCGAGACCGTGCGCGCCGCTCTCCGAGAAGAGTCGATCGAGGTGCACGATGCGCGGATACACGAGCAGCGCACCGGGCGCCTGCAACGCGACGGTGACACGCTGGAGACCGAACGGGTCGCTCAACTCGAGGCGGTTGTCCTCGAACGCATAGCGTCCGCGCGGGACGTTCGCGAGGGTGTACGTGATCGCGAGCCGTCGGCCTTTCGGGCGCAGCTGGTGTCGATGCTCTCCGAGCCGCCCGATGCGCTCGACGAGCTCGGCGACCGGCGGACGCACCATCGTGGACGGCTCGACGGTCACGGCGATCGGCACGTCGTCGCCTTCGACGTGGTCGCCGCCGGTGGCCGGACGTTGGACCACGAACGCGCCGTTCGACAGGTGCACCCACCCCCACGCCACGAGCGAGACGAGCAGGAGGCCGGAAGCGACCGGGTAGAGCGGCTTCGAGCCGAACGCCCACGCAGCGACGTAGACGACGAGCCCGAGCGCGAGCACAGATCGTCCGCGGGTCGTCACGGGCTCAGACGGGGACCGGCGTCTTCTCGAGCGCCTCGGCCACGATCGCCGCACCGGTCAGCCCACCGGCGCGCGCTTCCGGTGCGACGATCAACCGGTGCGCGAGAACGGGGACGGCAACGGCCTTGACGTCGTCCGGTGAGAGGAATTCGCGGGCGTGTGCGAGCGCGCGCGCCTTCGCAACGCGAAGCAGGGCGATTCCGGCGCGCGGGCTCGCGCCCAGGTAGAGACGCGAATCGCCGCGCGTCGTTCGAAGCAGCGCGACGACGTACCGGTTCACGCTCTCCTCGACGAACACCGCCTTGGCGTCGTTCGCGAGCGCGACGGCTTCACGCGCGTCGACGACCGGCTGCAGGGTTTCGAGCGGCGGGTCGGCCGTCTGCTCGGTGAGCATCCGGGCTTCGTCGGCGAGCGTCGGGTACCCGATGTCGAGCCGCATCGTGAAGCGATCGAGCTGCGCCTCGGGAAGCGGGTATGTGCCTTCGTACTCGATCGGGTTCTGTGTCGCGACCACCATGAACGGCGGCGGCAGCTCGTACGACACGCCGTCGACCGTCACCTGCTGCTCCTGCATGCACTCGAGAAGGGCGGCCTGCGTCTTCGGTGACGCCCGGTTGATCTCGTCGACGAGGAGCAGGTTCGCGAAGACCGGGCCGGGGCGAAACTCGAATTCGTTCGACGCCTGGCTGAAGACATTGACGCCGGTGACGTCCGACGGGAGCAGGTCCGGCGTGAACTGGATCCGCGCGAACGACGCGTCGAGCGACCGCGCGAGCGCCTTCGCGAGCATCGTCTTCCCGACCCCGGGGAAGTCCTCGATGATCAAGTGCCCCTCGGCGACGAGGCAGAGGACGCACAGCCGCAGCGTGTCCTCGGACGCGTGCACGACGCGACCGAGGTTCTCGACGATCGCCGCGATCGTCCGCGGCGCCTCGCCCGTTTTCAGCCGTTCAGCTTCGCTCACGAAGCAGCACCTCCGCTCGATCTACGATCGCCGCGGCAATCTGGTCTTTCGACGTCTTGTCGAGTCGGCTCTCGCCGTCGCTCGAGACGATGACGACCTCGTTGTCGGGCGCGTCGAACCCGATGTCGCCCCGCGACACGTCGTTGAAGACGATCAGGTCGACCGCCTTGCGCAGCAGCTTCTCCCGCGCGCGCTCGAGCCCGAGCGCGCCGCGGTCGGCAGCGAAGCCGACCAGCACCTGCCCGTTCTCGCGCTGCGCGCCGAGCTCGCCGAGAATGTCCGTCGTCGGCTGGAGCGTCACCTGCCACGGCGCACCGTCCTTCGCGCGCTTCTCGGTCGCGGGATCGTCGGGTCGATAATCCGCGACAGCCGCGGCCATCAGGACGAGGTCGGCGTCGCTGCGTGCGCGCACCGCTTCGAGCATCGCCTCGGCCGTCGGCGTCTCCACGACCTCGACGCCGTCCGGCGGCTCGACCGCAAGATTCGCCGCGAGCAGCGTCACCTCGGCGCCTCGCTTGCGCGCCGTGTCCGCGAGCGCGACTCCCATCCGTCCCGACGAGCGATTCCCGAGGAACCGGACCGCGTCGAGCGGCTCACGCGTCCCGCCGGCCGTCACGAGCACGCGCTTCCCGTGCAGCGTGTCGCGCTCGCCGAGGAGCTCGCGCACCCGCGCGTAGATCTCCCCCGGCTCGGCCATCCTCCCCACGCCCCATTCGCCTTCGGCAACCTCGCCCTCGTCCGGGCCGACGAGGACGACGCCGCGGTCACGGAGCGTCTCGACGTTCTGGCGGGTCGCGGCGTGGGCCCACATACGCGGGTTCATCGCCGGCGCGACGAGCACGGGGCCACGATGGGCGAGAGCCGCCTCGGTCACGAGGTTGTCGGCAAGGCCGTGTGCGAGCTTCGCGAGCGTGTTCGCCGTCGCCGGCGCGACGACGAGGATGTCCGCGCGGGTCAGGTGCGCATACGGGTCGTCGGACTGCGACCGCCGGGCAAGCGCGAAGAAGGTGCGTGCGCGGACGAATTCGTCCGCGGCCGGTGTCACCAGCGGCACGACCTCGTGGCCGCCCTTGACGAGCAGCCTGACGAGCTCGCAGGCCTTGTAGGCCGCAATTCCGCCGGTCACGCCGAGAAGCACCCGAGCCACGGGAAGATTGTGCCCGTTGTTCCGCCCCTCGGGGCGGTCCCGTTCTACCTGGCGTACTTGTAGTCGAGCTTGCCCTCGGAGATCTCCTCGAGGGCCATCGTCAGGTAGTTCTTCGAGCGTGACTCGACGAGCGGCGGCGGAGCCTGCTCGAAGCCGATCCCCTCACCGAGCTGGTGGTGGTAATCGTTGATCTGGCGAGCCCGCTTGGCAGCGACGATCACGAGCGCATAGCGCGAGTCGACGTTGTCGAGCAGCTCATCGATGCGTGGATGAATCACGAGGCCATCGTACCTGCGCCGCTCAACTCACGTCGGACGATTTCCAGAAGCTCCGCAGCGGCGCGCCCGACGTCGTCGTTGACGATCACGTAGTCGAACGAATCCTGCTGCTCGAGCTGCTGCTTCGCCCGCGCGAGCCGCTTCTCGATCTCGCCCCCGCTCTCGGTCGCACGCGCGCGAAGACGGCGCTCGAGCTCCTCGAAGCTCGGCGCCCGGACGAAGATCGTCACGCAATCGTCGATGTCCCGCTTGACGACGAGCGCGCCGTCGGTCTCCAGGTCGAGCAGCGGCGCTTTTCCTTCGGCGCGGATGCGGGCGATCTCCGACCAGAGCGTTCCGACACGCTGCCCCCACGGAAAGTCGACGTGCTCGAGGAACTCATCCGAGTCGAGCATGCGCTGGAACTCCTCGTCGGTCACGAAGTAGTACTCGCGCCCGTCCTCTTCGCCCTCGCGCCGCTCACGCGTCGTCGCCGAGACGGCGAGTGCGAGCTCTGGCACGCGTGGCATCACCGACGACTCGAGCGTGCCCTTTCCGGCGCCCGACGTGCCGGTGACGACGATGACGGGAAGCTGTCGGCGGTTAGCGGTTGAAGAGGCCAATCAGCTCGGTTCGCTGGCGATCGGAAAGTCCACCGACCGTCTTCGACTGGCTGATCCGACATGTGTTGAGAAAGCGCGCAGCCTTCACGCGACCGAACTTCGGCACCGCCATCAGCATGTCGAACACCTTTGCAGTGGACACGTACTCAGGCGGATTGCTGAGGATCTGCTCGATCGAGACGCGCCCGTCCTTCAGATCCTTCTTCAAACGCGCCCGCCGTACCCGAATGTCGTTCGCACGTTTCAACGCTTCCATCCGTTGATCCAGCGAACGTACGGGTGCCTCGGCCTGGGTCTTGGGCGACACCATGAGCGCCGGAGTCTAACAAGTGGGAAAACGCGGTCAAGCGTGAGCGTTTTGCCTATTTGAGCAGGTATTTTTCGCGGCTTGTTGTCCCGATGGACAACGATTCCGCATGCGCCGCTGCATACGCGTCATCGAGGTTTGCATACCCGCGTGCGGTGAGCTCGGCGTCGAGCTCGGCGCGCACGCGCGCGGGTGCGCCGGGATCGGAGAAGAGCACCGTCCCCAATGCGACGTGGCGCGCGCCGGCCGCGACGAAGTCGAGCACGTCGCGTCCTGTTTGCACGCCGCCCATCCCGACGATCGGCAAGCCGGTCGCACGATGACACGCGTACACGGCGGCGAGCGCGACCGGCTTCAGCGCCGGACCGGAGAGCCCGCCGATCGCCGGCCCGAGCGACGGGCGAAGTGTTCGCTCGTCCAGCTTCAGCCCGCGGAGCGTGTTGATCAACGACAGACCGTCCGCGCCTGCTTCGCGAGCGGCGTGCGCGACCGCCGTAATGTCCGGCACGGCAGCAGAGAGCTTCGCCCACAACGGTTTGCGCGTCGCGAGCCGCGCGCTCGCGACGATCTGCGCCGCCGACTCGGCGGGCGACTCGACGTTCGGGCACGAGACGTTGACCTCCACGGCCGCGACCTCGGCGTGATCGTCGAGGCGCGAGCAGATCTCGGCGTATTCCTCGGCCGCGAACCCGCCGACCGAGACCCAGATGGGCATGCCGAGCTTGCCGAGCTGCGGGAGGCTGCGCGTGAGAAAGCGGTCGATCCCCGGATTCGCGAGCCCGATCGAGTTGAGCATCCCGGCGTCGGTCTCCGCGATCCGAACGGGGACGTTGCCGTCGCGCGGGAGCGGCGTGACCGTTTTCGTCACGAAGGCGTCGAGCGATCGCGCGACGTCGGGTGCGGTCAGCGCGTCGAGGCAACCGCTCGCGTTAAGCAGCATGCAGCACCGGCCCTTCGACGCAGAGGCGCTTGAGCGCCCCGTCAATCTCCACCGCGCATCCGTAACACGCGCCGTAGCCGCAGGCCATCGGCGCCTCCCATGCCAGTTGCGCCGCCGGCGCGAGCTCCCGGACCGCGTGGAGCATCGGCTCGGGGCCGCACGCGAGGATCGACGCCTCGCGATCGACGAGCTCGGTCACGAGCCGCGGCTCGACGCAGACCTCGGCGTTCGGGACGAGGGCGGCGGCCTGCGCGTGCCAGTCGCTCCGGAAACCGAGCACCGCCGGCGGCCCGCCGAGGGCGCTCGACAGGTACGGCAGCGGTGCGATCCCGATCCCGCCGCCGACGAGCAACGGCCGCTCGACGTCGAGCCGGAAGCCGTTGCCGAGCGGTCCGAGGACCGCGAGCGTGTCGCCGGCGTCGAGGGAGCAGAGCGCGCGCGTGCCCGGACCGATCGGGTCGATCAGGAAGGCGAGTTCGCCCGTGATGGCAAGGCAGACCGACATCGGTCGAGGCAGGAGGCGCCCCGGTGCCTCGAGCATGAAGAACTGCCCCGGAACGCCGGCGTCGAGCCCGCCTCGTTCGATCCGCAGCAGCGTGTACGGACCGACGCGCTCGGCGCCGGCGACCCTACGCCGCTCTTGTCTCACTGATCCGTTCCTGGAGCGACAGGGACTCTTCGTGGCGTGCGTTCGCGATCGCGTGCACGGCCGCGGCTGCACCTGACAGCGTGGTGATGCAGGGAACACGGGCGACGAGCGCCGCCTCGCGGATCAGATAGCCGTCGCTGCGTGCGCCGGATCCGAACGGCGTGTTGACGACCAGGTTGCACCGGCCGCGGCGGATCAGGTCGACGACGGTGGGCCCGGTCCCGCTTTCGGTCACCTTCCGGACGCGGACGACGTCGATGCCGGCCCCCGCGAGCGCGTCCGCGGTCCCCGTCGTGGCGAGCAGGCGGAAACCGAGCTCGGAGAGCGCGGTCGCGACCGGCACGAGCGCATCCTTGTCGGCGTCGTGCACCGAGAGGAACGCCGTTCCCGTTGCCGGAAGGGGCCGTCCTGCAGCGCGCTCTGCCTTCGCGAACGCTGTCGGGAGATCTGCTGCGGTCGCCATCACCTCGCCGGTCGAGCGCATCTCCGGCCCGAGAATCGGGTCCGCGCCGGGGAAGCGCGCGAACGGGAGAACGGCAGCCTTGACCGCGACGTGCCCGAGCTTGGTGGCATCCGGAAGATCGAGCTCGCGCACCGTCGCGCCCGCGGCGACGCGGCATGCGGCAGCGACGAGGTTCACACCGGTCGCCTTCGACGCGAACGGCACCGTCCGCGACGCGCGTGGGTTCGCCTCGAGGACATAGACGCGGCCGTCGGCTACGGCGAGCTGCACGTTCAACAGCCCGACGACGCCGAGCGCCGGGGCGAGCCGCGACACGATGCTGCGGATCTCCGCGTCCTCCGCCTCGGTCAGCGACGGCGCCGGCAGCACGCACGCCGAGTCACCGGAGTGAACGCCCGCTTCTTCGACGTGCTGCATGACCGCGCCGATGTACGTGTCGGTCCCGTCCGACACCGCGTCGACGTCGATCTCGACCGCGCGCTCGACGAAGCGGTCGATCAGCACCGGCCGATCGATGTCGCCGATGTCGGCGGGCGAGTAGCAGACGCGCATCGCGCGACCACCGAGGACGTACGACGGACGGATCAGGACCGGATATCCGATGCGCGCAGCCACCGCTCGCGCGTCTGCCGGCGTGGCCGCGATCCCCCACGCCGGGCACGCGATCCCGAGCGTGCGGAGCAGCGCGCCGAAGCGCTCGCGGTCTTCGGCGAGGTCGACAGCGTCGAACGGCGTCCCCATGATCGGCACTCCGGCCGTCTCGAGTGCGCGAGCGAGCTTCAACGGCGTCTGTCCGCCGAACTGGATCGCGACGCCCGCCGGCTGCTCCCGGTCGCAGATCGCGAGCACCGATTCGACGTCGAGCGGCTCGAAGTAGAGGCGATCCGACGTGTCGTAGTCGGTGGAAACGGTTTCCGGGTTGCAGTTGACCATGACCGCCTCGTAGCCAAGCGCGCGGAACGACTGCGCCGCGTGCACGCAGCAGTAATCGAACTCGATCCCCTGTCCGATCCGGTTCGGCCCGGAGCCGAGGATCACGACGCGGGGCTTCCCCGTCTCCGGGGCTGCCTCGTCCGCCTCGCCCCACGTCGAGTAGTAGTAGGTCGACGCCGCCTGCACTTCGCCGGCGCACGAATCGACACGACGGTACGACGGCCGGGCGCCGCACGCACGCCGCTTCGCGCGCACGTCGTCCTCCGACGTGTCGCACCACTCGGCGATCTCTGCGTCCGACAGGCCGAAGCGCTTCAACTTCAGCCAGTCGTCGGCGACGAGATCGTTGACGCACGACCATGTCACCTCCGTGCGGCCGAGTTCAGCGTGGAACCAGGGATGTGCCGACTCCGGCAGCTGCCAGCGCTAGCCCGTATCGAGCTCGCGCGAGCGGTGCGCCTTGCGAAACGCTTCGAGGAACGTCCGCCCGATCCCCATCGCCTCGCCGACCGACTTCATCTGCGTTCCGAGCGTCCGGTCTGCGCCGGGGAACTTCTCGAACGCGAACCTTGGGAACTTCACCACGACGTAGTCGAGCGTCGGCTCGAAGCTCGCCGGCGTCGTGCCGGTCAGGTCGTTCGGGATCTCGTCGAGCGTATAGCCGACCGCGAGCTTCGCGGCGACCTTCGCGATCGGATACCCGGTCGCCTTCGACGCGAGCGCGGAGGACCGCGACACGCGCGGGTTCATCTCGATCACGCGCAGCTCGCCCGTGTCGCGGTTGCGCGCGAACTGGATGTTCGAGCCGCCACACTCGACGCCGACCGCGCGCACGACGGCGGCCGCTGCGTCGCGGAGCTCCTGGTACGCGTAGTCGCTCAGCGTCATCTGCGGCGCGACGGTGACGCTGTCGCCCGTGTGCACGCCCATCGGGTCGATGTTCTCGATCGAGCAGACGATCACGACGTTGTCGTTGCGATCCCGGACGACCTCGAGCTCGAACTCGTCCCACCCGCGGACCGACTCTTCGACGAGAACCTGGTGGATCGGGCTCTCCGCGAGCCCGATCTCGACCTGTCGACGGAGCTGCTCCGACCCCTCGACGAAGCCGCCGCCATGGCCGCCGAGCGTGAACGCCGGACGAACGACCGCGGGCGTGTGGAGGCCTGCGAGCTGGTCGATGCCCGTGACGATTCGGGAGCTCGGCACCCGGAGGCCGACCGATTGCACGGCATCGCGGAACAGCTCTCGGTCCTCCGCGCGCGCGATCACGTCCAGCGGCGCGCCGATCAACTCGACGCCGAGATCGGCGAGGACGCCCGCCTGCGCGAGCTCGCGCGCGAGGTTCAGCGCGGTCTGGCCGCCCATCGTCGGCAGGAGCGCGTCGGGCCGCTCCCGCGCGAGGACATCCGCGACGCCTTCGACGTCGAGCGGCTCGAGGTACGTCCGGTCGGCGAACCCGGGATCGGTCATGATCGTTGCCGGATTCGAGTTGACGACGATCGTCCGGTAGCCGTCCTCGCGCAGCACCTTCAACGCCTGGCAGCCGGCGTAGTCGAACTCGCACGCCTGCCCGATCACGATCGGGCCGCTGCCGATCAGCGCGATCGAGCGGAGGTCATGCCGCCTCGGCATATGCCACTCCTTCCACCCAGCGGTCGATCAATGGCCACGCGTCGTGCGGTCCCGGTCCGGCCTCGGGATGGAACTGGACCGAATGCGCCCGCTCGCTCGGGAACGCGAGACCTTCCACGGTTCCGTCGTACAGCGAGACGTGCGTTGCCTCGCGCGCTTCGGACGGTGCGACCGCGAAGCCGTGGTTCTGCGCAGTGACGAGGACGCGGCTCGTCGCGCGGTCGACCACGGGATGATTCGCGCCGCGATGGCCGAACGGCAACTTGTACGTCGCGTGGCCGGCGGCGAGCCCGAGCAGCTGATGGCCCAGGCAGATCCCGAGGATCGGCACGCGGCCGAGCAACTCGCGCACGACCGCGATCGCGTCGACGAGCGGCTCCGGGTCCCCCGGGCCGTTCGACAGGAGCACGCCGTCGTAGCGCAACAGCTCGTCGGAGGCGACGTCGTGCGGGAAGACGGTGACCGCGGCGCCTGCGCCGGCGAGGCGCCGTAGGATCGACCGCTTGCAGCCGTAGTCGACGACGGCGATGCGCGCGCGTCCGACGTCCGAGTAGATGTACGGGACCGGCGTCGAGACCGTCGTCGCCAGCGGACGGCCGGCCATCGGTGCCTGTGCGCGCGCGACCGTGACGGCCTGGTCTGCGGACGAGGAACCGGTGACCGCGACGGCGCGCATCGCTCCCGCGTCGCGCAGCTTGAGCACGAGCGAACGCGTGTCGACGCCGGTCAGCGCGACGATGCCGCGTTCGTGCAGCCAGTCCGTCCACGCCGGCCCGCGCGCCTCACGCATCACGACCGCACGCGCGTGGACGGTCGCCGACTCGCTGCGACCGTCGGCCACGCCGTAGTTGCCGACCATCGGCGCCGTGAAGCAGACGAGCTGGTCGGAGAACGACGGGTCGGTGACGATCTCCTGGTACCCGGTCATCGCGGTCGTGAACACCGCCTCGCCGACGGCGAACCCTTCCGCGGCGACCGATTGGCCACGGAAGACCGTGCCGTCTTCGAGGGCGAGGAACCCGGTCATGCGGCGTACACCAGCCGTCCCGCGGCGACGGTGGCGCGCACGCGCCCCTTGACGGTCGAGTCGATCAGCCACGAGTTCGCCGACCGCGACCGGAACGTCTGCTCGGTGATGCGATAGCTCGCCTTGAGGTCGAGCAGCACGAGGTTCGCCCGAGCGCCGACCGCGATCCGCGGAGCCTCGAGCCCGTACGCACGCGCCGGTCCCGTCGACAGCCGTTCGAGCATGGTCGGGAGCGGAACCAGGCCCGGCTCGACGAGGTGGGTGTAGAGCGCGGCGAATGCCGTCTCGAGCCCGGTGACGCCGAACGGGGCGGCCTCGAACGGCACGTCCTTTTCGTGGCGCGCGTGCGGTGCGTGGTCGGTGGCGATGCAGGTGACCGTTCCGTCCTTCACCGCCTCGATCAACGCCGTCCGGTCGGACTCGCTCCGCAGCGGCGGGTTCATCTTCACGTTCGGGTCGAGCGAACGGACCGCCTCGTCCGTGAGGCACAGGTGGTGCGGCGTCACCTCTCCGGTCGCGGCGATGCCGGCCTGCTGCGCGCGCCGCAGCGCCTGCACCGATTCCCACGCCGAGAGATGAAGCAGATGCAACGGCTGCCGTTCGTAGGCCGCGAGCGCAAGGTCGCGCTCGACCATCACGCTCTCGGCGACGGACGGGTACCCCGTGAAACCAAGCTCCGCCGAGACCGCGCCTTCGTGCATCTGGCCGCCGCGCGACAGTGTCGGCTCCTCGCAGTGCAACGCGATCCGCCGGTGCGTCACCGCCCCGTACTGCAAAGCGCGCCGCATGAGCCCGGGCGAGGTCACCGGAACCCCGTCGTCCGTGAACCCGACCGCCCCGACGTCCGCGAGCTCCGCCATCTCGGTCAGCTCGGAGCCGTCCTGCTGCATGGTGATCGCGGCGAGAAAACCGACCGGGATCTCCGCTTCGGTGCGCGCCGCCTCGACGAGCGACCCGAGCGCCGCAGCCGAGTCGATCACGGGGTCGGTGTTCGGCATCGCGAGGATCGCGCAGTAACCCCCGGCCGCGGCCGCGGCCGTTCCGCTCGCGATCGTCTCCTCGTCCTCGCGACCCGGCGTGCGGAGATGGACGTGCGGATCGACGAACGCCGGCGCGACGACGAGACCATCTGCGTCGACTACACGGTGCTCGTTTGTGTCGAGGTCGGTTCCAAGCGCCGCGATCACACCGTCGTCCACGCGAATGTCGAGCGTCGCATCGACGCCCTGCGCCGGGTCGACGACGCGGGCCCGGCGCACGACGACGTTGTCGCCCGGCCTCTCTTTGACGAAGAGCATCACGCCACCTCCACCGGGTCGCCGACCGGCACCGGCGCGGGCGCACCGACGAGCAGGTCGTAGAGGACTGCCATCCGCGTCACGAGCCCGGCACGCACTTGCGCCTCGATCAGGGCGTCGGCGTGGTCGGCGACGCGCGGGTCGATCTCGACGCCCCGGTTCATCGGCCCCGGATGCATCACCTTCTGGCCCGGACGCAGCCGCTCGGGCGTCACACCCCACCGCGCCGTGTATTCGCGCAGTGACGGGACGTAGTTCGCGCCCTCCTGCATCCGCTCGCGCTGCATCCGCAGCACGTAGACGACGTCGGCCGCGGCGATTGCACCGATGTCCGTCGTCGTCTCGCACCCCATCGCCTCGATCCCGCGCGGCAGAAGCGCCGGCGGCGCGACGAGCGTGACGTGCGCGCCCATCAACGCGAGCGCCTGAATCAGCGAGCGTGCAACGCGCGAGTGCAGCACGTCGCCGACGATCGCGACGTGCAGGCCGTCGATGCGCCCGAGCTCCTGCTTGATCGCGTACAGGTCGAGCAGCGCCTGCGTCGGATGCTGGTGCTTGCCGTCGCCGGCGTTGACGACGTGCGCTTCCGTCGCGCGGGCGACCAGCTGCGGCGCGCCGATTTGCGGGTGGCGGATGACGATCACGTCGGGGTCGTATGCGCCGAGCGTGATCGCGGTGTCCTTCAGCGACTCGCCCTTGTCCACCGACGAGCCGCTCGACTTGATCGACATCGTGTCGGCCGACAGCCGCTTCGCAGCGAGCTCGAACGACGACGACGTCCGCGTCGACGATTCGTAGAAGACGTTGATCACGAGCCGTCCCTTGAGCGTCGGCAGCTTCTTCACCTCGCGTTCGAGGCTCCGCTCGAACGTCCGCGCCGTCGCGAGCAGCCGCTCGAGATCGTCGCGTGTGACGTCGCGGATCGAAATGAAATGCCGCCGTGCCGGCGGCTCGGGCGGACGCAGGTCCTCCCGCATGACGTGGATGTCACCCATGCTGTTCCTCCGGTTTTGCGACGAGCAGGACTTGGTCGACCTCGTCGATCTCGACGAGCTGCACCTGGATCCGCTCGTCGCGCGAGGTCGGAAGGTTCTTGCCGACGTAGTCGGGGCGGATCGGAAGCTCGCGGTGGCCGCGGTCGACGAGCACGGCGAGCTGGATCCGCTGGGGCCGGCCGTAGTCGAACAGCGCTTCGATCGCGGCGCGGATCGTCCGGCCGGTGTAGAGGACGTCGTCGACGAGGACGACGGTCTTGCCTTCGAGCGGGAAGTCGAGCGAGGTCGAGCGGACGACCGGTTGGGGGTGGAGCGGCGCGCCGCCGCCGCGCACCTGGACGTCGTCACGGTAGAAGGTGATGTCGACCGCGCCGATCGACGGCGCCTCGCCGGAACGCTCGTCGACGAGCCGCCGCAGCCGCTGCGCGAGCGGGACGCCGCGCGTCTGGATGCCGACGAGCGCGACGCGGGACAGATCGGGGTTCCCCTCGATGATCTCGTGCGCGATCCGCGACAGCGTCCGACGGAGCGCCTGATCGTCGAGGAGGACGGTTCCGGCCGGGACCTCGGCCACGCTCAAGGCGCGCAGGGGTCGGCGGGAATGAGGGTGTGCAGCGTCATTCGACTCCTTTCCGGCCTCACTGGACCGGGTTAAAGGGTTCGTGTCGCGCGGGACTGTAGCCGCGGCGTCGGACGAACAGCGCCGCCCACTGCCGCGCGTCGAGATCGCGTGGGTTCGCGCGCGCGTCGAACCCGAGCTCGACCGCCGCGCGCTTCAGCTGCCTCGGGGTCACGAGCGCGCGCATTCCCTCGCGGAAGCCGCGTCCGACAAAGCGTTCGTACGCCGGCGCGTCGGCCGGGTCGACGAGCGGGCCCTCGCGGCGCACGGCCCGGAGCACGGCGGCGTCCACGCTCGGCGGCGGGGCGAAGCAGCACCGCGGCACGCGACGCTCGAGCGTGAGCTCGTGCCATGCGCCCCACTCGACCCCGAGCCGCGTGCTGGGCCACACGGCCGTCCGCTTCGCCGCGAGCCCCCACTCGACGATCACGTCGGCGGCGCGCAGCGGGATGGCCGGGTCGAGGATGCGCCGCAGGATCGCCGTGCCGGCTGCGAACGGGAGATTTGCGACGACGCGAAACGGCTCGTCCGGCAGCTCGACCTCGAGCGCATCGGCCTCGACCACATCCGCGAACCTCCGACGGAGGCCCGCGGCGAGCGCCGGGTCGCGCTCGACCGCGATGACGCGCGCGCCCGCGCGGGCCAGTGCGCCCGTCAGAACGCCGCTGCCGGCTCCGATGTCGACGACAAGCTCGCCCGGCCGAACTCCGGCCGCGCGAACGAGCTCCGCTGCGAACGCGCTACTGCGGAGGAAGTGCTGCGCGCGCGGGCGCGGCGACTGTCGCGCGCGCACGCACACGGAAGAAGACTGCGGTCGTGGTCATGCGTCTCACAGCCTAATCGGCACCGTCAGCCACTGCCGAGCGCCGAGCGGATCTTGGCGACGGCCTCGGTCTCGGCCGCCTCTCCACCACCCGCAGCGTCGGCGACCGACTGCGCGACGTCGAGCACGAACGAGCGGTATGCCCCCACCTCGTCCGGCGCCTTCGACTGCAGCAGCGCGACCGACGATCGGAGCGCCTCGAGTGTCTGCTGCTCGATCTGTTCCGGATGCGACGTGACGCCGAAGCCGGTGCCGCCGCCCTTGCCGGCTACCTCTTTCACAACCGCGCTCGGACTGTTGCTGCGCGCCTCGGCGACATGCTTCGCAAGCGCACCCGCCTCCTTGAACGTGTCGAAGAAGCTCCGGTCGCTCAGCGAGACGAGCAAGCCGGCGCCGGTCACGCCCTTGTGGAGGGTCTCGAGCTCCTGGTCGGTCAGCGCCTCGGCCATGTCGCGCGTTGTTCCAGGCCGCCCGAGCCCGAAACGTTACGGCTCGGCGACGAGATCTCCCGGCTCGGTGCCGGCCTCGATAGCTTCCTTCGCCGCGTCGAGCTCGGACTCCGGGACGAGGATTGCGACGGCGTCCGCGTCCGCCTCTCGCTCGAGCTCAGACGCGATGCCGGCGGTCCGGAGGATCTGCCGGATCTCCTCCGCCTCGTTCGAGTCTGCCGCGACGGCGGCGTGCACCATCTCGCTCACTGAGCGCCGGATGATACGGGGTCGGGCTCGCGCCGGTGGACGGCGCCGCCCTTGACGAGCTGCGGCGCGCCACGCTCGGGGAACGGCACCTCGATCACGTCGAAGTCCTTCGGGACGACCGTCTCCGGAAAGATCGCCCGTGCCTCCTTCGCGATCTCGGGGCCGAAGTAGCGGTTGGAGAGATGGGTCAGCGCCAGCATCCTCACCTCGGCGCGACGTGCGACGTCCGCGGCCTGCGTTGCGGTCTGGTGGAGCGTCTCGGCGGCGCGGTCCCGATCGTCGTCCGCGAAGGTCGACTCGGTGACGAGCACGTCCGCGCCCCATGCCGCCTCGACGATCTCTTCGGTCGGTGCCGTGTCGCCCGTCACGACCAGCTTGCGTCCGTCGCGCTGCGCCCCGAGAACCTGATCCGGCTGGACGACGCGCCCGTCGACATCGACCGGCTCGCCCCGCTGCAGCCGCCCGCGCAAGACCGCAGGCACGCCGAGCGCGTCGGCGGACCCGACGTCGAAACGGCCGGGACGCATCCGTTCGATCAGCGACCAGCCGAGCGACGAGACTCCGTGCGCTACGCCGAACGTCGCGAGCCGGAAGCCGTCCCGCTCGAGCGTGTCGCCCGGCGCTAGCTCGACGAGCTCGAGCTCATATGACAGCTTCCCGAGCACGCGACGCAGTGAGCCGATCAGGTCGACGAGGCCGCGCGGGCCGTAGATCGTCAGCGGGAGCTCGCGGCCGCGCAGCGCGAAGGTCTTCAGCATCCCTGGCAAGCCGAGCACGTGGTCGGCGTGGAAATGCGTCAGGTAGATCTCCTGGAGGTCGACGAGGCCGACCGACGAGCGCAGCAACTGCCGCTGCGTCCCCTCCGCGCAGTCGAACAGCAGCCGGTCGCCGCCGCGCCGGACGAGTAGCGCCGCCGGCGCCCGTTGCGCCGTCGGCATCGAGCCGGACGTGCCGAGAAACACGATGTCGAGATCCATGTCGCGATTCTAGGATGGGTGCTCAAGCGCCCTTTCGCCGCGGCCGATACAGACGACCGAGGAGCCATGTCCAGGGCTGCGGCAGGCCATCGCACGAATCCACGACGGGCGCTCGGGCGCTCGATCACGCTCATGCGCGTTTTTCTCGCGTCCAGCGCCGTGATCCTGATCGTCGGCGGGGTCGGTCTCAGCTGGGTGCTCAGCCGGACGCTGGAACGACAGGCGCTCGTCGACGCGCGCACGAGCCTGACGCAGTACGTCGGCGGCGTCCTCAGCCCGCAGCTTCTCGACGGCGGCCGGCTTCGGGTTTCGGGGTCGCTTCCGGGAACGGTCGCGTCTCAGCTCCGCCAGCAGCCCGAGCTCCGTGTCGTCAAGGTCTGGCGTGCGGACGGCGTCCTCGCATGGACGAACCTCGCCCCCGAGCGCATCGGCCGTCGATTCGACCTCGACGGCGATCTCGGCGAGACCATCCGCGAGCGCCGCGCCACGGCGTCGTTCGACGATCTCGGCAGCGACGAGGACCATGCCGAGGCGGGGCTACATCTGCGCCACGTCCTCGAGGTGTATGCCCCGATCGCGAGTGCCGACGGGCGCCACGTGCTCGGCGCGTACGAGATCTACGCGAGCCCGCACCACCTGGAGTCGTTCATCGCCTCGCGCAAGCACGTGGTCTGGATCTCCGTCGCCGCCGTCTTTGCCGCGTTGTACGCCGCTCTCGCCCTGCTCGTGCGCGGCGCGTCCGCGACGCTGACGCGCCAGGCGGACGCGCTCCGGGCACGGTCGCGTGACCTGCTCGATGCGTACGGGCGCCTCGAGGAGCGTTCGCTCGAAGCGATCGAGACGTTGAATGCAACCGTCGACGCACGGGATCCGTACACGGCCGGCCACTCCGCCCGGGTCCAGCGAATCGCCCTCGCGGTCGCGGACGAGCTCGGAGTCGCGCAGACGCGGCTGCCGGTCATCCGGTACGGCAGCCTCTTCCACGACATCGGGAAGATCGGCGTTCCCGACGCGATCCTCGGCAAGGAAGGGCCGCTGACTCCTGCCGAATACGACGTGATCAAGCGTCATCCCGCGGATGGCGCGGACATCGTGGCGAAGCTCGGCAGCCTGCGCGACGCGGTTCCGCTGATCCGCCATCACCACGAGCGGTGGGACGGCTTCGGCTATCCCGACGGTCTGCGCGCGGAGGAGATTCCGACCGAGGCATGCGTCGTCGGGCTCGCTGATGCGTGGGACGCGATGACGAGTGACAGGCCGTACCGTGCCGCGCTCGGGATCGCCGAGGCCGCGT
>Ga0136846_1220082_pt1 | contig 16624 bp, 13 predicted proteins | sample HopSoiMetagenom2_FD_96841 | JGI IMG/M metagenome (GOLD analysis project Ga0136846, IMG submission 96841) | Grasslands soil microbial communities from Hopland, California, USA - 2 Assembly 2016 (version 4) | ecosystem: Environmental > Terrestrial > Soil > Grasslands | place: USA: Hopland... | reverse complement strand
GTCCCGTGGTGCACGCCGATCTCTATCGCGTGAACGACCCCGAGGAGCTCCGCGAGCTCGGCTTCGAGGAGGCCTCGGAGGCGGGGATCGTGCTCGTCGAATGGCCGGAGCGGGCCGGTTCGGCGCTGAACCCGGACCGGCTCGACATCGCGCTCGCGCTCGCGCCGGGCGAGGGCGCGCGCACCGCCTGCCTCAGCGGCTCCGGCGGGGTTGCGGCGCGCCTCGCGCGGGCCCGCGCCATTCGCGCGCTTGCCGAGACGAGCGGCTGGGCCGAGGCGAAGCGCGTGCCGCTGCAAGGCGATGCCTCGACGCGAGCCTATGAGCGGCTCGTCAAGCCGACCGGCGAAACGGCAATCCTGATGATCTCGCCGCGGCAGCCGGACAGCCCGGCGGTGCGGCGCGGCAAGCCCTACAGCGCGATCGCGAAGCTCGCCGAGTCGGTGCACGCCTTCGTCGCCCTCGATCAGGGCCTGCGCGGCCTCGGCTTCAGCGCGCCCGAGATCTATGGCGCCGATCTCGAGACCGGGCTCCTGATCCTCGAGGACCTCGGCAGCGAGCCGGTGGTCGACGCCGAGGGCCCGATCCCGGAGCGCTACGAGGAGGCGACGCGGCTCCTGGCGCGGCTCCACGCCGCCCCGGCGCCGGGCGTCCTTCCGGTCGCCGAAGGCCGCGAGCACGTGGTGCCGTCCTACGACCTCGAGGCCTTCCTGATCGAGGTCGAGCTCCTGCTCGACTGGTATGCGCCGCACATCCCGCGCACCCTCCTGCCGGGTTCGGCGCGGGCCGAGTTCGTGAATGCCTGGACGGAGCTCCTGGACGATGTCCTGGCCGGGCCGCAGACCTGGACCTTGCGGGACTATCACTCTCCGAACCTGATCTGGATTGCCGACCGCGCGGAGCTGCGCCGCGTCGGGCTCCTCGATTTCCAGGACGCCGTGATGGGGCCTCCGGCCTACGACGTCGCCTCGCTCCTGCAGGACGCCCGCGTGACGGTGCCGGCCGAACTCGAGCTGAAGCTTCTCGGGACCTATGCGCGCGAGCGGCGCGAGGCCGATCCGGGCTTCGACATGACGGGCTTCGCGAGCGCCTACGCGATCATGGCGGCGCAACGCGCCACCAAGGTGCTCGGCATCTTCGCCCGTCTGGATCGGCGCGACGGCAAGCCCCAATACCTGCGCCACCTTCCGCGCATCGAGGCGTATCTGGCGCGCAATCTTGCGCATCCGGCCCTGTCGCGGCTTGCGGCGTGGTGCGAGAGGCACCTGCCGCACCTCGTCGAGGCTGGCTGAAACCCGAGCATCCGTTGAGCGCCAACGCCGGCCCCTCGATCACGACCGCCATGGTGCTCGCCGCCGGGCTCGGCAAGCGCATGCGGCCGATCACGGACACGATCCCGAAGCCGCTCGTGCGCGTCGGCGGACGGGCCATGCTCGACCATGCGCTCGACCGGCTCTGCGCCGCCGGCATCGAGACCGCGGTGGTCAACATCCATTACCTGCCGGACCAGATCGAGCAGCATCTTCAGGGACGCCGGCGGCCCCGCATCGTGATTTCCGACGAGCGCGACGAGCTCCTGGAGACCGGCGGCGGGATCGTCAAAGCGTTGCCGCTGCTGGGACGGCGGGATTTTCTCGTGCTCAACTCGGATTCGTTGTGGATCGAGGGGCCGCAATCCAACCTCGGCCGCATGATCGCGTATTGGGAGCCGGCGATCATGGATATCCTGCTTCTTCTCGCATCGGCGACGACGAGCTTCGGCTACGAAGGGCTCGGCGACTTCGCAATGGATGCCGAGGGGCGCCTGCGGCGCCGTCGCGAGCGGGAGGTCACGCCCTTTGTCTATGCCGGTGTCGCGATCATGAAGCCGGAACTCTTCCAAGCCGCGCCCGCCGGCGCCTTCTCGCTCAACCGTCTGTTCGATCGGGCAAGCGAAGCCGGCCGGCTGCACGGGTTGCGGCTCGACGGCCAGTGGCTTCACGTCGGAACCCCGGCATCCCTCAAAGGTGCGGAAGGGCGCATCGCCGCGAGCGCGCTCTGACGCGATGTCATCCTCGAGCCGCGTCTTCACGATTCCCGCCGGCGTTCCCTTCCTGCCGACGCTCGCCGACGCGCTGCTCGACGGCCGGCTCTGTGGCGACGGAGCGATCGACACCGCCGCGCCCGATGCCGTGATCTATCTGCCGACCCGCCGGGCGGCGCGGGCCTTCGCGGCGATCGTCGCGGCGCGCAACGGCAACCGGGCGCAGCTCCTGCCGCGCATCGTCCCGCTCGGCGACGCCGATCAGGCGGAGTTCGACCTCGCCGCGGGCGCCCTCGAATCCGCCTTCGAAGCGACCGCGGCGCTCGCACCGCCGATCGCGCCGATGGAGCGGCGGCTCATTCTGACGCGGCTCGTCCAGCGTTGGGCGGCGGCCGTCAGCCCCGACCTTCACCGGCTGCCTCCCGGGGTGCCGTTCCTGGTGCCGTCGTCGCCCGCCGACGCCGTGAACCTCGCGGCCGACCTCGAGCTCCTCATGGATGCGCTTGCGGTCGAGGAGGTTCCCTGGGACGAGATCGCGCAAGCCGTCGAGAGCGAGTATTCCGAGTACTTCAAGCTCACGCTCGACTGCGTGCGCATCGCCGTCGAGGGCTGGCCGGATATCCTGCGCGAGCGCGGCGCGAGCGACCCGGCGCATCGGCGCAGCACCTTGATCAAGGCGGAGGCGGAACGGCTTCTGCGCGAGCGCCCGCAGACGCCCATCATCGCCGCAGGGTCGACGGGCTCGATGCCGTCGACCGCGGCGCTCCTTGCCGCGATCGCGCGGCTGCCGAACGGCGCCGTGGTGCTGCCCGGCCTCGACCAGTATCTCGACGACGAGGCCTGGGGCAAGATCGGCCGCCGCGACGACGGCGACGGTGAATTCATCCACGGCCACCCGCAAGCCATGCTGAAGCGGCTCGTCGAGACCTCGCTGCAAGTCTCCCGTTACGACGTCCCCGTGCTCGGCTCGGCCGCCGCGAGCGCGCGGGCCCGCGCCCGCATCCTCACGGAAGCGCTTCGGCCGGCCGAGACGACCGATCTCTGGGTGGCGATGGATCGCGCCGAGCACGCCGGCCTCGCCGCCGCGGGGTTTACCGGCGTCGCGATCGTCGAGGCGGTGGACGAGCGCGAGGAGGCGCTCGCCATGGCGATCGCCCTGCGCGAGACGCTGAAGCGGCCCGGGCGCAGGGCTGCTCTCGCGACTCCGGACCGGGCGCTCGCGATCCGGGTCGCGGCGGAACTCAGGCGCTGGAACGTGGCGGTCGAGGATTCGGCCGGAGTGCCGCTGTCGGACTCGCTCGCCGGCCGCCTCGCCCGCCTGGCAGCCGACGCGGCGGCGCTGGATTTCCATCCCGTCCGCGTGCTCGCCCTCCTGGCTCATCCGCTGCTCCGGCTTGGTCTCGATCGCGCCGAGGTTGAGCGGGCCGCCGCGGCGCTCGAGATCGGGGTGTTGCGCGGACCCGCCCCGAGGCCCGGTCTTGACGGTCTTGCCGACGCCTTCTCGATGCGTCGCGCGGAGAATTCCCGTCACACCCCGCGCCCGCGCCGCCGCCTCTCGCCGCGGGACTGGGACGCTGCTGCCGATCTCCTTGCGCGCCTGCGCGATGCCTTCGCGGGGTTTCCGCCGCCGTCGCGAGACGGGGACAGTCTCGATCTCGTTGACGTCGCGGAGGCGCATCGCCGGACGATCGAAAAGCTGCTCCGGTCCGCCGACGCGATGGAGGATGAATCCCTTGGCGGGCTGGAGAGGCTCTTTGACGAGCTTGCGGCAGCGGATGGCAGCGGCGGCGTTCGCGGCCGCTTCGTCGATTATCCCGCCTTCTTTGCGAGTCTCGCCCGCCAGCGCACCGTCGCGCCCGCGCCCGGGGGCCACGCCCGTATCGAGATCCTGGGCCTGCTCGAGGCCCGCCTGCTCTCGTTCGACCGGATCGTGGTCGGCGGGCTCGACGAGGGCGTTTGGCCGGCCCGCGTCGAGACCGACGCCTTCCTGAACCGGCCGATGCGGGCGCGGCTCGGGCTCGCGTCGCCGGAACAACGGATCGGCCAAACCGCGCACGATTTCGTCCAGCTCCTCGGTGCCGGTGACGTGGTGATCACGCGGGCAGCGAAGCGCAACGGCGCGCCCATGGTGCCGTCGCGCTTTCTCCAGCGCCTCAAGGCGTTCGTCGGCGCTAAGGCTTGGGAGGCCGTGATAGCTCGCGGCGACCGTTATCGCGGCCTCGCCGCGGCGCTCGACCGGCTGGACGACGCCCCGCCGCTGCGCCGTCCCGCCCCGAAGCCCGATCCGGTGCTGTTCCCCTTCCCGCGCACGCTCAGCGTCACCGAGATCGAAACCCTGGTGCGCGACCCGTACTCGATCTACGCCAAGCACATCCTGGGTCTTGACGCGCTCGATCCGATCGCGGCGATGCCGGGCGCGGCGGACCGCGGCACGCTCCTGCACGACGTGCTGGGGCGCTTTGCGATCGATTATCCAAAGGCACTGCCGGAACGGGCGCTGGAGAACCTCCTCCAGCGCGGCGCCGACGCGTTCGCGGCCACCGCCGAGGCCTATCCCGAGCTTTACGCCGAGTGGTGGCCGCGTTTCGAGCGGCTCGCCACCGCCTTCGTCGGCTGGGACGAGCGCCGCCGTGCCGCGCTCGCCGAAGTCCATGCCGAGCGCCGCGGCGCGATGACGATCGCGCTTCCGGAGGGCGAGACCTTCAACCTCAGGGCCCGCGCCGACCGGATCGAAGCCGGCCTCGGCGGCGCCTTCGCCATCATCGATTTCAAGACCGGCCAGCCGCCGAGCGCCAAGGAGGTGTTCGCCGGGTTCTCGCCTCAGCTCACGCTCGAGGCCGCGATGCTGATGGCGGGCGGGTTCGAAGGCGTCGATCGCGCGCGCGAGACGCCCGAGCTTCTGTACGTGAAAATCTCCGGCGGACGCGACCCCCTCGTCCCGCGTCCGCTCGAGACTCCAAAGGGCGACGGCCGCACCGTTGCGGACATCGTCGTCGCGCATCGCCGCGGACTCGAGCAGCTCCTTGCCCGATACGTGGCCGGGGAGACCGGGTATCTGTCGCGGCCGTTTCCGAAATTCGCCCGCAAATATTCGGACTACGATCATCTGGCGCGCGTCAAGGAGTGGTCCCTCGCGAACGCCGACGGCGAAGAGGGCGAGCCGTGACCCGAGCGCTCGCGAGCGAGCTCCTCGTCGTTAACGATTTCACCCGGCTGGCGCAGCGCCGTGCCGCCGATCCGCGCGTCTCGGCCTGGGTGTCGGCGAACGCCGGCGCCGGCAAGACCAAGGTTCTGAGCGACCGCGTGCTGCGGCTCCTGCTGACCGGGGCGCCGCCCGGACGGATCCTCTGCCTGACCTTCACCAAGGCGGCCGCCGCCAACATGGCGATCCGCGTCTTCGAGCGGCTGGCGCAGTGGGTCACGTTCGACGAGCAGTCGCTCGGCGACGAGCTCGCCGAACTCGAAGGGTCGAGGCCGTCGCCGGATCATCTCCGCCAGGCGCGCCGGCTGTTCGCGCGCGCGGTCGAGACGCCGGGCGGCCTGAAGATCGAGACCATCCACGCGTTCTGCGAACGCCTCCTGCACCTCGTGCCTTTCGAGGCGAACGTCCCGGCCCGCTTCAGCGTGCTCGACGAGGCGCAGGTCGGGGAGCAGATCGCGCAGGCGACCAAGGAGGTGCTGTCGGAGGCCGCGTCCGAGGCGTCGCCGGAGCTCGCCGACGCGTTCAACCGGATCGGCCTCGATGCCGCCGGCGAGCGGCTGACCGAGGTCGTCGCCGCGGCCGTGAAGGCGATCAAATGCGAGCGGCTCCCGCCCGATCTCGCGACCTGCACGGCGCGCCTGCGCGCGACACTTGGGCTTGCCGCGCACGAGACGGCGGCCGTAATCGAGCAGGACATGATCGGGCTTTCCCGGGAGGAGCTCGGCGGCATCGCGGGCGCGCTCCGCACCACGTCCTCGAGCCAGGACCGCGACCTCGCGGAGGCGATCGCAAGCTTCCTCGCGGCCGGGAACCCGGTCGAGCGGCTGCGGCTCTATCGCTGCGTCTTCTTCACCGAGGACGGCGCCGGGACGCCGCGAGCGCGGCTCGGGACGAAAGCCGTACCGCAGTCGATCAGGGACGCGCTCGCGAACGAGCGCGAGCGCCTCGCCGCGGTTTGCGCGAAACTCAAGGCCGCCGACGCGGTCGAGCGCACGAACGCGCTCTACACGCTCGCCGCCGCGATCGTGAAGCGGGTCGAGGCCCACAAGCAGCGGATCGGCGCGCTCGATTTCGACGATCTCATCGCCAAGACGCTGGCGCTGCTCTCGCGCGGCGACGGCGCCTGGGTGCTGTACAAGCTCGACCGCGGCATCGATCACGTGCTCGTCGACGAGGCGCAGGACACGAACCCCGAGCAATGGCAGATCCTGCGCCACATCACCGAGGATTTCTCGGCCGGCAGCGGCGCCCGCGCGCGGCAGATTCGAACTGTCTTCGCAGTCGGGGATCCGAAGCAGTCGATCTTCGGCTTCCAGGGCGCCGCGCCGCGCGAATTCGAGGCGAGCCGCCGGTATTGGAAGGCACGGACCGAGAGCGCCGCGTTGCGCTTCCAAGACGTGCGGCTGACGCTCTCCTTCCGTTCCGCGAAGGCGGTGCTCTCGGCGGTCGACACGACCTTCGCCGAGCCGCTCCATTTCAGGGGCCTGTCCTTCGACGATTCGGCGGTCGGCACGACCCACGAGAGCGCGCGGACCAACGCCCCCGGTCGCGTCGAGCTGTGGCCGAGCGTCGAGCCGCGGGAAGAACGGCAGCCGGAGGCGTGGACGCTCCCGGTCGACGAGCCTGAGCGGCACTCGCCACCGGTCCTCCTCGCCTCGCGGATCGCGAAGACCGTGCGCGATTGGACCAGCAAGGGCGACGAGGCTGGCCGGGTCTGGAGCGCCGGCGATATCCTGGTGCTGGTGCGCAAGCGCGGCGCGGCGTTCGAGGCCGTGATCCGCGCGCTCAAGAGCGCCGGCGTGCCGGTCGCCGGCGCCGACCGTCTCGATATCGGCGAGCACATCGCCGTCGCCGACCTCATCGCCGCCGGGCGGGCGGCGCTCCTGCCCGAGGACGACCTGACCGTCGCGACGGCGTTGAAGTCGCCGCTTGTCGGTTTCACCGACGACGATCTGACCCGCATCGCCGGCCGGCGGGACGGCCCCGAATCGCTGCACGAGGCGCTGCATCGCCATGCCGACGCGAACGACGAGGCGGCGCAGCGCGGCTGCAACGCGCTGCGGACCTGGCGCGCGCTCGCGCAGATGCACGGACCGTTCGGCTTCTTCGCGACCGTGCTCGGGCCGCTCGGCGGCCGCAGGAAGCTCGTCGCGCGGCTTGGCAGCGAGGCCGCCGACGCGATCGACGCCTTCCTCTGCGTCGCCCATGGCGCGGAGGCGACCGAGACCCCTTCGCTCACCACTTTCCTGGCGCGCTTCGAGTCGGCGTCGCACGAGGTGAAGCGCGACCTCGATGCCGCCCGCGACGAGGTGCGGGTGATGACCGTGCATGGCGCGAAGGGTCTCGAAGCGTCGGTCGTGATCCTGGTCGACGGCTGCGACGTGCTCGGACGGGATCCGCCGCTGATTCCCGTGACGCTCGCCGGCACAAACGCCGAGTTTCCGGTCTGGTCGCCGGGGGCGAAATATGATCCGTCGGGGATGGTCCAGGCCCGTGACGCGCTCCACGAGCGCGCCACCGAGGAGCATAACCGCCTCCTCTACGTGGCGATGACCCGGGCGAAGGATCGGCTGGTGATCGCGCCGTTTCGCACGGCAAGCAGGGAGGCGCCCGAGCAGGCCTGGTGCGAGATGGTGCGTCGCAGCCTCGCCAAGAAGCTCGGCGGCCTCGCGGTCGCGAATACCCCTTACGGGCCGATCGATGTCTGGTGCGACGACAACCCGTCGCCGCAGCCGCTCCAGCCGGCGCCGGTCGCTCCGTTGCCGGCCTCCGATCTGCCGGCTTGGCTCACGACCGCGGCGGCGCCGGAAGCGGAACCGGCGGCCGCCTTGCGGCCATCCTACGCCGTTCCGCACCGCGCGCCGGGCCGCCGCGCCGGATCGGCGCCGGCCGAGGCGCGCCTGCGCGGCAGCCTCGTCGACGCGCTCATCGAGAGGCTGCCAAGCCTGCCGGCCGACAGGCGGAGAACGGCGGCCGAGGCTTACGTCCGGGCTCGCGCCCCGAAGCTCGGCGCGCCGGAGCGGAGCGTCATCGTCGCGAATGCGATCGGGGTGCTCGGGCACGAGGCGCTCGCAGCGCTCTTCGGGCCGGGCTCCCGGGCCGAGGTGGGGATCGCCGGAACGCTCGTGATCGGCGGCGAAGCGACGTCGGTGTCGGGCCAGATCGACCGCCTGGCGGTGCTGGACGGCGAGGTGCTGCTGGCCGACTTCAAGAGCGACGCCCGCGTCCCCGGTCCCGCCCGGCCCGCACCCGCGGCCTATGTGGCGCAGCTCGCGCTCTATCGGCGCCTCCTCCAGCAGATCTACCCCGGGCGGTGGGTCCGGCCGTTCCTTGTCTGGACCGCGGGACCCTCGATCCAGGAACTGCGCCCGGAGGAACTGGACCAGGCGCTCGATCGTCTCACGGCCACGTGACCGCATGGCCGCCTTGCCTTGACCGCCCGGCAGGCCCCTCCTAACTACCGCGGACCTGCGGACAAGACCCCGCTCCGAGCCCAAGGTGATGCGATGACGACCATGAAAGTGACCGACACGAGCTTCGACCAGGACGTGCTGAAGTCCGCCGAGCCCGTAGTCGTCGATTTCTGGGCCGAGTGGTGCGGTCCCTGCCGCATGATCGGCCCGGCGCTCGAGGAGATCGCCGCCGAGATGCAGGGCAAGGTCAAGATCGCCAAGGTGAACGTCGACGAGAACCCGAACATTGCGTCGCAATTCGGAATTCGCTCGATCCCGACCCTGATGCTGTTCAAGGGCGGCAAGCTCGCCGGGCAGAAGGTCGGCGCGGCGCCGAAGGGCGACCTGTCGAAATGGATTCAGCAGACGACGGCGGCGTGAGCGCCAGCTTGCGGTCTCGACATGGGAAGGGCCCGAGCGGGCCCTTTTTCATGCGTGGGAGCGACGGATGAGCGAGCCTGGCGACGATGTCGCCCCGCCCCCATCCGACCTTGCCGCGCAGGGATGGCGTCCGGTCAAGGACGACGGCTTCATCGGCCTTGTCGGCCCGATCTATCGCCGTGAGCACGGCGCGCGCTGGCAATTCGGCTTTCGCGCCGAGGCGAAGCACGCCAATCTCCGCCGCGTCGTGCAGGGCGGGATGCTCATGACCTTCGCCGACCGCGGGCTCGGCCGCAACGCCTGGAAGGCCGCTGGCGACAAGCCGGACGCGACGATCCAGTTCTACATGCAGTTCGTGAGCGCGGGCGAGCTCGGCGAGTTCATCGAGATCGCGCCCGAGGTGGTGCGCCGAACCGCGTCCCTCGTGTTCATGCGCGGCACCCTGGTTGCGGGCGAGCGCGTCGTTGCGACGTGCAGCGGGATTTGGAAGATCCTCGGCTGATTCAGACCGGCGGGGTGCCGTTCGCGGCCAGCACCTCGCCGGCGAGGTAGAGCGAGCCGCAGATCAGGATCCGCGGCGCCCGTTCCCAGATGGTGTCGTTGAGCGCTGCGAGCGCTGCCTCGACGCCAGGCCGGACGGAGCTCATGAGCCCGGCCGCCTTGGCGAGTTCCGCGATCGCCTCGGGCGGCCGGGCGGCGATCTGGCCGGTGACCGGCACCGCGATCAGCTCGCGCGCGAGCCCTGAAAAATTGCGCAGGAATCCGGCCGCGTCCTTGGTTCCGAGCATGCCTACGACAAGCACGAGCGGCGCGGCACTGCGCTCCTCCAGATCGGCCATGGCGGCGGAAAGCGCCCGGCCGCCGTCGGGATTGTGGCCGCCGTCGAGCCACAGTTCCGAGCCTTGCGGCGCCAGGCCCGCGAGCCGCCCCTTCGTCAGCCGCTGCAGCCGCCCCGGCCACTCGACGCGCGACATGCCGGCGTCATGGGCTGCGGTTTCGATGTCGCCGAAGCCGGCGGCCCGAAGCGCCGCAATCGCGGTCCCGGCGTTCGCAATCTGATGCCGGCCGACGAGCCGCGGGCGGGAGAGGTCGAGCAGCCCGTCCTCGTCCTGATAGACAAGCCGCCCGCGCTCCTCATGGGCGCCGAAATCCTGGCCGCCGACGAGGATCGGCCGGGCGCCGACCGCCGCCGCACGCTCGCGCAGCACCGCGTCGGCGTCGGCATGCTCCTGCGGCGCGATCACGGCGGGGCAGCCCGGCTTGAAGATGCCGGCCTTCTCGGCCGCGATCGCAGCGACGTTATCGCCGAGGTAATCGGCATGGTCGCGCCCGATCGCGGTGACGACCGCGGCGGCGGGTGCATCGACGACGTTCGTGGCATCGAGCCGGCCGCCGAGCCCGACCTCGAGCAGCAGCACGTCGGCGGGCTCCTCGGCGAAGATAAGCAACGCCGCCGCGGTCGTGATCTCGAACATGGTGATCGGCCGCCCGCCGTTCACCGCCTGGCAGCGGCGCAGCGCCTGCACGAGCCGGTGCTCGTCGACGAACCGCCCGCCGCCGATCCGGCCGACGCGGATGCGCTCATGGAAGCGCACGAGATGCGGCGACGTGTAGACGTGGACCGCGTGCCCGGCGCTCTCCAGGATCGCGCGCATGAAGGCGATCGTCGAGCCCTTGCCGTTCGTGCCGGCGACATGGATCAACGGCGGCAGCCGCCGCTCGGGATGGCCGAGATCGGCGAGCAGGCGCTCGATGCGTGCGAGCGAGAGATCGATGACCCTCGGATGAAGGGCGAGGAAGCGCGCGATCAGCGCGTCGGACGAGTCCATCGCGCGCTCAAGGCGCCGGCGTCATTCGGCGGCGAGCGCCATCGGCACGGCGACCGGCGTCTTGGTGAGAAGCCGGCACAGGCGCGCAATCGTGCCCTTCAGGTCGTGACGGTGGACGACCATGTCGACCATCCCGTGCTCCTTGAGGTACTCGGCGCGCTGGAAGCCGTCGGGCAGCTTCTCGCGGATGGTCTGCTCGATCACCCGCGGCCCGGCAAAGCCGATGAGCGCGCCGGGCTCGGCGAGCTGGATGTCGCCGAGCATGGCGTAGGACGCGGTGACGCCGCCGGTGGTCGGGTTCGTCAGCACGACGATATAGGGCAGCCGCGCATGCTTGAGGCGGCGCACCGCGACGGTGGTGCGCGGCATCTGCATGAGCGAGAGGATGCCCTCCTGCATGCGCGCCCCGCCCGAGGCGGCGAACAGCACATAAGGCGTCCTCTTGTCGAGCGCGATGTCGGCGCCCTTGATGAAGGCCTCGCCGGCCGCCATGCCGAGCGAGCCGCCCATGAAGCCGAAATCCTGCACCGCAAGGGTCATCGGCAGCTCGTCGACGCGGCCGAAGCCGATCTTGAACGCGTCCTGAAGGCCGGTCTTCGTCTTCGCGTCCTTGAGGCGGTCGGTGTAGCGCTTCTCGTCGCGGAACTTGAGCGGGTCGGCCGCAACCTCCGGAAGCGGCACATCGAGCCAGGTGCCGGAATCGAAGATCATCTTGAGCCGCTGGACGGCGTCGAGGCGCATGTGGTGGTTCGAGCCGGGGATCACCCAGCCATTCGCCTCGACATCCTTGTGGAACACCATCTGCCCGGTATCCGGGCATTTGATCCACAGATTGTCCGGGCTCTCGCGCTTGAAGAGCGTCTTGATCTTGGGACGGACGACCTCGGAGATCCAGTTCATCGATCGTTCCTGTTGGCCGTCGTCCTCGGCCGAAAGCGTCAGCCCGGTCGGCTCAAGGCGGCATGACGTCGTCGGCTAGGCCGCCTTGGCCTTCGAGACCGAGCGCACGCCGACCGCCAGCTCTTGTACCAACTTAACCACTGATTCGACCGTTTTCGAGGTCGCGCGGCCTTCTGTATCGAGCGAGGCCTGGACGGCGTTGACGAGCGCGGTTCCGACCGCCACCCCGTCGGCGCCCTGCGCGGTCGCGGCGGCGTGGGCGCCGGTCTTGACCCCGAAGCCGACGACGACGGGGAGCGCCGTGTGACGCTTGATCCGCGCGACGGCATCGGAGACCCGGGCGAAGTCCGGGGTTGCGGCGCCGGTGATGCCGGTGATCGAGACGTAGTAGACGAAGCCCGCCGTGTTCGCGAGCACCGCCGGCAGGCGCCGGTCGTCGGTCGTCGGCGTCGCGAGGCGGATGAAGGCGAGGCCGGCCGCGAGCGTCGGCAGGCACAGCTCGTCGTCCTCCTCGGGGGGCAGGTCGACGATGATGAGCCCGTCGACGCCGGCGCTCTTCGCGTCGGCGAGGAAGCGCTCGACGCCGTAGACGTAGATCGGGTTGAAGTAGCCCATGAGGATCACGGGCGTGTCGGCGTCCTCCTCGCGGAAGCGGCGGACGAGCTCGATCGTCTTCACCGTCGTTTGCCCGGCCTCGAGCGCCCTTAAGCCCGCAGCCTGGATTGCCGGCCCGTCGGCCATCGGATCGGTGAAGGGCAACCCGAGCTCGACGATGTCGGCGCCGGCCTTGGGCAACGCCTTCAAGATCGAAAGCGCCGTCTCCGGGTCGGGGTCGCCGGCCACGACATAGGTCGCGAGCGCAGCACGATTCTCGGCGCGGCAGCGGGCAAAGCGGGCTTCGATGCGGGCGGTCATGGGGCGGTTGCTAGCATGCGCGAATCCGAACCGGAAGGCACCGATCGCCTTGCCGCTACCCGCCGCGCGTCTTATGCTCCGCGTATGATCCGCAGCCTCAAGGGGAAAGCGACTCGGCAATTCGCGGAGACAGGCAAGTCGAAATTTCCGGGGCTCGACGTGGAACTGGCCCGTCAGCGGCTTCAAGAACTCAACGGGGCGAGGTCGCTCGACGTCATATCTCGATTGCGGAGCGTCGGACTTCACAAGCTCAAGGGAGATGGGCGATCAATGTGAACGGACCTTGGCGCATTGTCTTCCGGTTCAAAGATGGTGACGCCTTTGAGGTCGAAATCCTGGACTACCATTGAAGGAGGTTTCAATGTCCCCGGCGGACGATGTGTCCGAAGCGCCTCCTGGCGGCTTTCGTTTCGGCCCGGTGCACCCCGGCCGCACCTTGGCCGACGAGCTGAAGGCGCGCGACCTGACCGCTCATGCCTTGGCGTTGAAATTGCGCGTCCCCGCGAACCGCATCACCGAGATCATTCAGGGCAAGCGCGGCATTTCAGCCGAAACCGCGCTGCGCCTGGGCCGGTACTTCGGGACCGGGGCACCCTTCTGGCTGGCTCTTCAAAGCCAATACGATCTGGAAACGGCCGAGCGCGCCTTGGGAGCGAAGATCGCGGCGGAGGTGGAGCAAGCGGCTTGAGAGGTTTCGCGTCTCGCGCGGAAGGCGCAAGCCCTCTGGGTGTCATCCGTAATCACATCTTCACTCCCAGATGCTCCGCCACGGTGAAGATGTCCTTGTCCCCCCGCCCGCAGAGATTCATCACCATGAGGTGGTCGCGCGGCTTCTTCGGCGCGAGCTCGATCACCTTGGCGAGGGCGTGCGCCGGCTCCAGCGCCGGGATGATGCCTTCGAGGCGGCAGCTGAGCTTGAAGGCGTCGAGCGCCTCGTCGTCGGTCGCCGAGAGGTAGGTGACGCGCCCGACCTCGTGCAGCCAGGAATGCTCGGGCCCGATGCCCGGATAGTCGAGGCCGGCCGAGATCGAGTGGGCATCCTGGATCTGGCCGTCGTCGTTCATGAGGAGGTAGGTGCGGTTGCCGTGCAGCACGCCTGGCCGTCCGCCGGCGATCGAGGCGGCGTGCAGGTGCGTGAGCCCGTGGCCGGCCGCTTCGACGCCGTAGATCTCGATCTGGCGTTCATCGAGGAACTCGTGGAACAGCCCGATCGCGTTCGAGCCGCCGCCGATCGCCGCGACGAGCGAATCGGGCAGGCGGCCTTCGGCCTGCATCATCTGCTCGCGGGTCTCGCGGCCGATGATCGATTGGAAGTCGCGCACCATCGCCGGGTAGGGATGCGGGCCGGCGACCGTGCCGATGCAGTAGAACGTGTCGGCGACGTTCGTGACCCAGTCGCGCAGGGCCTCGTTCATCGCGTCCTTGAGGGTCTTCGTGCCGGACTGCACCGGGATGACCTCGGCGCCGAGCATCTTCATGCGGAAGACGTTCGGCTTCTGCCGCTCGACATCGACTGCGCCCATGTAGACGACGCAGTCGAGCCCGAAGCGGGCGCAGAGCGTCGCGGTCGCGACGCCGTGCTGGCCCGCACCGGTCTCGGCGATGATCCGCCGCTTGCCCATGCGCCGGGCGACGAGGATCTGGCCGAGCACGTTGTTCACCTTGTGGGCTCCGGTGTGGTTCAGCTCGTCGCGCTTGAAGTAGATCTTCGCGCCGCCGAGATGCTCGGTCAGGCGCTCGGCGAAGTAGAGCGGGCTCGGTCGGCCGACGTAATGGGTCAGGTAGGAGGCCATCTCGGCCTGGAAGGCGGGGTCGTTCTTCGCCTCGCCGTAGGCCTTCTCGAGCTCGAGGATCAGCGGCATCAGCGTCTCGGCGACGAAACGGCCGCCGAAGATGCCGAAATGCCCGCGTTCGTCCGGGCCGGCGCGGAAGGTGTTGGGCTGCGGCTGAGCGGTCACGCGACCTTGTCCTTGGGTTTGTCGAGGCCGGCCCAGGCCGCGCGAGCGGCGCGGACGAAGCGCTCGATCTTCTCCGGGTCCTTCTCGCCCGGCCGTCGTTCGACGCCGGAGGAGACGTCGAGCGCCCGCACCCAGCTGAGCGCGATCGCGGCGGCGACGTTGTCCGGTGCGAGTCCGCCTGACAACATGACGGCGAGCGCCGGGTCAAGCCCGGCGACGAGCCGCCAGTCGAAGGCGACGCCGTTGCCGCCGGGGAGCGCCTCGGCGCTCTTCGGCGGCTTCGCGTCGAGGAGCAGCCGGTCGGCGACCTCGGCGTAGCGACCGAGGGCGGCGAGGTCGCTCTCCTCGGCGATGCCGACCGCCTTCATCACCGGGCGGCCGAAGCGGGCCCGGATCGCGGCGACGCGCGCCGGCGTCTCGTCGCCGTGGAGTTGGAGGACGTCCGGATCGATCGCGGCGACAATGTTCGACAGCTCCTCATCCGACGCATCGACGGTGAGCGCGACGCGCAATGCCCTGCCTTTGGCGCGCGCCGAGAGGCTACCGGCCTCGTCGAGCCCGAGGTGCCGGGGGCTGCGCGGGTAGCGTACGAAGCCGACGAGGTCGGCGCCCGCGCCGAGCGCCGCGTCGAGCGCTTCGACGCTGTTGAGGCCACAGATTTTGACGAGCGGGGTCATTCACTTCGTGTCTTCGATCAACCGAACTAGCTTCGATACCAGCTCGGGCAGGTCCTCGGCGACCGCACGTTTGACGATGTCGAGATCGACGCGCCAGTACGCGTGGACAAGCCGGTTGCGCATGCCGCGGATTGCATCCCATGGGATCTGCGGATTGGCGTCTTTGGTTTCGGGCGGAAGCCTGTTCAAAGCCTCTCCGACGATGATCAAATAGGATCGCGCGGCGTGCTCGTAATACTCGACGCGCTTCAACATCGAGAGCGGCATGCCGCCGATAAGCTCATGCGCCTTGCGCGCGAAGCCCCGCGCATCGCGCAGACGCTGGAGAACCGATCGCTCCTCCATTCACAGCGGCCGCGCTGCAGCCGTGAGTCGCGCCGCTTCCTCGCCACGAACCTCACTTGTGAGCACGATCCCGACCGGCCGCCCCAGCTCCTTCGCGAAATCAGCTTCGGCTTGGGCAACGGCGAGGAGAGAAAGCCCAGGTCGCTTCTTTGCGAGAAGATCGATCGCGGATCCTTCCGGCACATGCACAGCCGAGCCGCGCGGCAGGATGCCGATAATCGTGATCGGATATCGCGCCTCCAGGACCTGAACAGCGGCGCGCAGGCCGCTCGGGAGAGCATGGACGTTCACGGCAAACCTCGATGCCGCCGCAAGATACCCGAAAAGTGCTTGTCGCTCTACCGGCCCGTTCTGGCCCAGACTTCGACCGCGGCGGCCAGATCGGCGAGCGCGGTCCCGACGGACTTGTACAACGTGATCTCATCGGGCCGGCCTCGCCCCGGAACGTTGCCACGGCACAGATCGGCGAGGTCGCCCTTCACGTCTTGATCGGCGATCGTGCCGCCCTTCAATCCGAGCGCCACATCGCCGCCCTCGCGGCGCGCCGCGGCGGTATCGACGTACACCTCGGCCCGCCGCAGCGCCTCATCGTCGGCCTCGCGCATGGTGAGGTTGAAGGCGCCGACGAGGTCGAGGTGGACGCCGGGCTTGAGCCAGGCGCCCTTCACGAGCGGGGCCGTCGAGAGCGTGGCGCAGGAGACGAGGTCGGCGTCGCGCACCGCTGCCTCGAGATCGGCCGCCGGCTCGACGGGCAGGCCCTCGGCGGAAAGCTCGGCCGCAAGCCGTACCGCCTTCTCCGGCCGATGGTTCCATAGCGCCACGTGACGGATCGGGCGCTCGCCGACATGGGCGCGGATCAGGAATGGGGCGAGCGCGCCGGCGCCGACCATGACCATCCGGCTCGCGTCCTCGCGGGCGAGATGGCGCGCGGCAAGCGCCGAGGCC
>Ga0136846_1219522_pt1 | contig 16626 bp, 14 predicted proteins | sample HopSoiMetagenom2_FD_96841 | JGI IMG/M metagenome (GOLD analysis project Ga0136846, IMG submission 96841) | Grasslands soil microbial communities from Hopland, California, USA - 2 Assembly 2016 (version 4) | ecosystem: Environmental > Terrestrial > Soil > Grasslands | place: USA: Hopland... | reverse complement strand
GACGTGATTATCGTGTCGATCGTGAAGGATTCACCCCGCGCGAGCCATGCAGAGTCGGAGCGCTCCACCCGAACCCCGTGCAGGCGCAGAAGAGTGACGATGCCAGTATCCTGGGGCGCGATCACGTAGGCCGCGGGAGGCAGACGATCGAGTGTCGATGCAAATCGGTCGTACACAGGCATCCGAATCGCGCGATAACGACTCGTCCGGCGCTCGCCTCGTGGAACTCCAGGTTGAGTGAGACTCGAGTCGCTGACTTTTTCGATATCCTCCTTGATCACGTCCAGCGAACGAGGGCTCGCCAGCTCTGATCGCACCGCCACGATCTGCACCGAATCGGGAGAGCGACCCCACGCCGACGGAAGACTATCAGCGCGTGCAGTGAGAGACCGGATCGAGCTTCCCCGCTCCGCTACCAGCGACAGGATCTCCGAGACGAACGCGTATGTAGATGCGATTCGTCGAGAGAGCGTATCGTGAGAGTACGCTTCGCTGAGAATTGCGATGCGGCCACGAATTCCGAAGTAATTCGTGCCGAACCTCGGGCGGGAATCGTAAGTCGCCCAACCGTCACGAATCGAGCTGTCGGCGACGAGACCGCGCTCGTCGGACACGAAATTCCCGTAATCGAAAACCTCGAAGCCGTGCCGGATGCGCATCCGCTGGCGCAGAACCGGCAGCAACGAATCACGCGCGTACACGCCGCCGAAGATTGCGGCCGGACTCAGCGACGGAGAATAAGTAAGTGCGTATCCGTGGAAGCTGCCGTCCGTCGTATGCAAATCAACGAATACGTCCGGATCCCACGCGTTGAACATGGCAAGCGAAGCGCGAGTCTCCGGCGCCTCGGCTTTCACGTAATCGCGGTTGAGATCGAGGTTTTGCGCGTTGGCTCTCGTGCCCACCAGCTCAGGACCGTTCTGTTCAGTGCGGTTCACTGACTGCGACGCAAATCGCTCGTTGCCATCTGCGTTGTAAATGGGGACCGCAATCAACACGATCGAGTCGAGCGCGTTGGGATTCGGCGCCGACGTCAGATCGCGAATGAGAGCGAGCAGAGCATCTTTGCCCTCGACTTCGCCCGCGTGGATGTTCCCCTGCACGTACACGATCGGACGCCCAAGTCGCTTCGCTTCCGAGGGTGACGACACCTGCGGGCGTGATGCGATGACGAACGGGATGGCCCGCCCTTCCGTGGTCTTACCAATCGACCCGAAGGTGAGCGGTGCTCCGAGCTTGCGCAGTGAATCGAGAAACTGTCGCACATCGGCATAGTGCGAGGTCTCGCGATATTGGGTCAGCTCGGGACGCGTGCGCGGATAGTCAGCGGCGGTGATCGGACGCTTCACCGCTGGAGCGCACGAGATCACCAGCGTCGATACGACGAAAACAGACACCGCGGTCCGCGCGGGCCGCACCACCCAACGCACTACCGTTCGCCTGGATAGAAGACTTGTCGACGCCGCGCCATCTCGAGCAGCAGATCGGCCGGCTCGAAACGGCCGGGGAATCTCGCGTTCAAATCCTCGAGCCGCTGAACCACTATCTGAACGCCGAGCGTGTCCATGTAGCGGAATGGACCGCCGCGGAAGGGTGGGAATCCAATGCCGAACACCGCGCCGACATCGCCGTCGCGTGGTGACTTGATGATTCCATCGCTGAGACAACGTGCTGCCTCGTTGAGCATCGACAGGACAGTTCGCTGCTGAATCTGCGCCGCCGGCATATCATCCGGTCGTGTAGTATCTGTCGCTGCAGGTGGAGCGATCGACGTCGCGACTGGAATACTCCCCGGCGCGAGAAATAGAGTGTAGACGGACGGATCGACGTCGCCCTTCTTCCCCTCCTTATCGTAGGTGTAAAAGCCCTTCTGCGATTTGCGACCGTAGCGCCCGGCCGTCACTACCGCTTGAATCGAATTCGCCGGCTGCATCCGATCGGGGAACGCATCGGCCATGATTTTTCCGGCTTTCACAGCGACGTCAAGTCCGACTTCATCGATCAGAGTGACCGGCCCGACGGGGAATCCGAAATCGACCAGCGCCTTGTCGATGAGGTCGACTGCGACTCCCTGGTCCATCAAAATCCCGGCTTCATTGATGTACGGAGACAGGATGCGATTGACGTAGAAGCCGGGACCATCGTTGACCACGATCACGGTCTTGCCGAGCCGCTTCCCATATGCCACCGTCGTCGCGACAACTTGCGGCTGCACCTGCGGCGTGGTGATTACCTCGAGCAACGGCATCTTGTGCACCGGCGAGAAGAAGTGCATGCCCAGCACTCGCTCCGGCCTGCGCGACGCTTGCGCAATCAACGCAATCGGAATCGTCGACGTATTGCTCGCGAAGATCGCGTCAGGTCTGATAGCTGCCTCTGTTTCGCGCAGCACCTGATGCTTGACCGCCAGATCCTCGAACACCGCCTCGATCACGAGATCGACGTTGCCAAATCCGGAGTAGTCGACAGTGCCACCGATCAAGGCCATGTAGTCGCTGTACTGAACCTTGGTGATCTGCTTCCTGGTAAGCCGTTCTTTCAGAACGTCGCGCACCGCGGCGTACCCCTTGGCAACACGCGAATGATCGGCGTCCTTCAATCTCACGAGACTGCCGTGCTGCACCGCGATCGAGGCAATGCCGGCTCCCATGAATCCCGCGCCGATGATCGCAATCTTGTCGACGGGCAGGGGCTCGAACGACGATACCGGCAGCTCCGGATACTGGAGCGGGTCGATTCCCGGATCCTTCTTCAGCTCGTTCGTCGCAAAGAACAGGAAGATCAGCTGCCGGGACACGTCGGTCATCGCCATCTCGCCGAACTTGCGAGACTCTTCGCGATAACCTTCGGCTATACCTTTTTCGTAACCCGTTGCGACGGCGTCGATGGCAGCAATCAGCGCCGGGTAATTCCCGCGCGATTTCGCCATCGTCTGCTCGCGAGCTTTGCGCAGTACGATCGCGCGACCAGCCGGGTTTCCGTCCAGGAGGACGCCTTTCAGTCCCCCCGCGTGCGACTCGCTCTTTCGTCTGCCCTCAGCGACTTCCCGGGCGCGCTGGATCGAGATCGTCCGCAGAATTGACGGATGCACCAGCTCGTCGATCAGGCCGAGCTGCAAGGCTTTTTTCGCGCGCACGTGCTTGCCGGTCAAAATCAGATCGAGCCCGTTCGTCAGCCCGATCTTCCTCGGCAGACGCTGCGTCCCGCCGGCGCCCGGAATGAGACCGAGTTGCACTTCGGGCACGCCGAGTATGGTTTTCGAATGATCGGTGGCGATCCGATAGCGGCACGCGAGCGCGGCCTCCAGCCCTCCGCCCAGGCAGGCTCCGTGGATGGCAGCAATTACCGGAACGCGGAGGCGCTCCAAGGAATCCAGCAGCATCTGCCCGTCGCGACTCAATCGCTCGGCGTCAGTCGCGGTTTTGAGCTGGAGGAATTCCTCGATATCGGCGCCAGCGATCCACACGTCGGGCTTGCCGCTGATCAGAACCGCACCATGGACCGTGGTGTCCTGCTCGAGCCTGCTGAGCAGAGCGATAAACTCGTCCTTCACCGCGCGACTGAGTTTGTTCACCGATTCGTTCGGCAGGTCGAAGGTGATCACGGCGATGCCGTCAACGACTTCGACCGACAACGCCGGCTTCCAGCGCGTGCCGACGAGTCCGCCGATGGTGACTTCCGATGTCGAGCTCATTCGGTTCTCTCGACCACCATTGCGAAGCCCATTCCTCCTGCCGCGCAAACAGTCATCAGTCCAAATTGCCCGCCGCGTCGACGGAGCTCATTGAGCAGTGTCGTGGTGATGCGGGCACCGGTCGCTCCGAATGGGTGACCGATGGCAATGGATCCGCCCATAACGTTGAGCTTTGCGCGATCGACTTCGCCGACGGGTTGGGTAAATCCGGCGCGCTCAGCCCAGTACTGCGATTCGAATCCCTTGAGATTGGACAACACCTGTGCGGCAAAGGCCTCGTGCATCTCTACGAGATCGATGTCCTTCAGTGTCAGTCCGGCCCGTTTCAGTGCTACGGGCGCCGCCAATACGGGCGCCTGCAGCAACTGCTCGCCCGGATCGAGCGCTGCATAAGCATATGATCTGATAATGCCGAGTGGCGGATAGCCCAGCGATTTGGCTTTCTCCTCAGTCATCAAAAGCACGCAGGCCCCGCCATCGGTTAGTGGCGATGAATTCCCTGCGGTGACGCTGCCGTACTTGCGGTCGAACACAGGCTTCAGCGCGGCGAGCTGCTCATAGCTCGTGTCTTCACGAATCCCGTTGTCCGACGTGAGAACGCTATCGAATTTCGGTGGGACATACACCGGCATTATCTCCGCCGTCAATCTGCCGTCGGCGGTACCCGCGGCAGAGAGGCGGTGCGAGCGCAGCGCAAAGTGATCCTGTTCTTCGCGCGAGATGGTGTTGAGCTTTGCCATCTTCTCCGCCGACTGACCCATTGTTTCACCAGTCGATGGCTCGGCGATCGCCGGCGTGATCGGCACCAGGTCCTTCGGCCGAAGTCGCATCAGCGTCTTGATCCGCCGCGGCAGCGATTTCGCTTTGGATGCCAGCACCAGAGTTTCGGCAAAACCCTGGGAGTGGAGAATCGGAATGTTGGACAGCGATTCGGATCCGCCGGCGATCGCAACTTCCATGTGACCGAGTGCGATTTGATCGGCGGCGTCGGTGATCGCCTGATTTGCGGAAGCGCAGGCACGACTCACGCTGAAGGCTTGCACGCCTTTCGGAAACACCGGCAGCAGCGAGATCTCGCGCGCGATGTTCGGCGCGAGAATCGACGGTATCACCGTGCCGAAAACGAGCCCGTTGACTTCGTTGCCGTCGAGATTAGTGCGCTGCAGCAGCTCGGCGACGCAAAGCTTACCCAAGTCAATTGCCGACAGCGATTTAAGGGCGGTGCCGGCTTTTGCGAACGGCGTTCGAACGCCCGCCACGATCGCCACGCGGCGCCCGTTCCCGAATGTTGCCATGGAGGGAAGTTAGACGGGCGCCAACCTTCTTTCTAGGACGTAAGGCGGTTACCCAGCAGCGCGTTCCTTCTCGAGCAGTCGCTTTTTGCGACCGAGTCACCAGCGATATCCACCGAGATCGCCGCTCTGGCGAATCACGCGATGACACGGTATCAACAGCGCAACGCGATTGTTGGCACATGCTGATGCCACCGCGCGCACTGCGCGTGGAGCACCGATCGCAGCGGCGATGTCACTGTACGATCTCGTCTGGCCGAGCGGAATTTTCTGCAGCTCGCGCCAAACCTTCCACTGGAACGCGGACGCCTGGACGTCGATAGGCACGTCGTTTCCGGCGCGATCGCCTTCGACGGCCGCAACCACAGCCTCCACCCAAGCGTGCAGATCACCTTCCGCGACACTAAGGCGGCTCCGCTCGGCGGCGGGATATTCGGTCGCCAGCGCGTCTTCGACATCTCGTTGAGTGTCACCGATAGTGACCGAACAGACACCACGTTCGGTGGCACCAACGAGCAGGACGCCGAGGGAGCTCCTCATCGTCACGTAGTCGATGTGCGTCCCTGCGCCACCGCGTTTGTAAGTGGCCGGAGTCATACCGAGTCGAGTGGCAGCGTCTTCGTACGCTCGACTGCTGGAGCCATAACCCGCGCCAAACAATGCCCTACTCACCGTTTCGCCTTTTCTCAACTCCGTTTTGAGCTTTTCACTCTTTCTCGCGCGAATGTATTGCGCGGGAGTCAGTCCCACTGTTTGCTTGAACTTTCGCTGGAGGTGATAAGGACTGAGGCCGGCGTGATCGCTCAGCAGCGAGAGAGTAATGCGTTCGTCGAGGTTACCGGCATGCTCATCGATGTAGTCACGCGCACGCTGGATTGCGACGTTCCCAGTCTTCGGTCGATTGGGGTGGCAGCGCAGGCAGGCACGAAAGCCGGCACGCTCCGCCCCTTCGGGCGATGAGAACAAGGCGATATTCTCGCGGTTCGGACGACGAGATGGACACGAAGGCCGGCAGTAGATGCGAGTCGTCGTGACACCGTATAAGAAATCATCGTCTGCGGCGGAATCACGGTTGAGCACGGAATTCCAGGCGGTCGCTTCGTCCATGGCTTGCCGATTCGGCACATTCAATTCTGTTGCGGTGTTTGGCATAGTCCCCGTCTCTGAAAGAATCATAACTTCGATTAAGGATGTCCGCTCCCGAGCAATGTCGATATCCGAATCTTGCTGTCAAATTCGGAGCTCCCCCTCATTGAACCGTCCATTCCCGGGCTATGCGCGAGCTATTTGATCGAGATTTCGACGTCCTCGTGATCGGCGGTGGGATCACGGGCTGCGGCGTGGCACGAGACGCAGCTATGCGCGGCCTCTCGGTAGCTCTTGTCGAGCGCGACGACTTCGCGAGCGGAACCTCCGGACGGTCTTCACGCTTGATTCACGGAGGGATCCGATATCTGGAACACGGTCGATTCAAGCTGGTCCACGAATCGATTCGCGAACGACAGATCCTGCTCACGATCGCTCCGCACCTGGTGAAGCCGTTGGCTTTTACCTGGCCGATTTATCAGGGTGCGCGAATCGGGCGCCTGAAGCTGAGCGCAGGGTTGGCTCTGTACCAACTGATGGCGCTCGGCAGATCGCATCTCCCTTCGCTGCTGGGCGTAAAGAAAACCCTGGAGCGCGAACCGTCGCTACAGAGGAATCGTTTGAAGGGCGGCGCGGTTTACTACGACGCGGCAACCGACGACAGCCGCCTGACGGTAGCGACAGCCGTATCGGCGTCCGACAACGGCGCGGTCGTCGTCAATCACGTCAGCGCGACACGGATACTTCGGGCATCGGAGAAGGCAATCGGGGCCGAACTGAAATCACAGAACACCAGCCAAACGGGCGACGTTCGCGCGCGAGTGGTAGTGAACGCCACCGGCGTCTGGCAGAATGCCGGGAACGCGATCGATCACGGAGTCGGTTCGCGCGGCAGCAAAGGGGTGCATATCGCTGTGCCGAGGGAGCGGATCGGCAATCACGATGCAGTCACCATGATTTCTTCCGTCGACGGGAGAGTAATGTTTTGTCTTCCGGCTGGCAGGCAAGCAATCATCGGAACCACGGATACCTGGACCGACGAAGCGCCTGAGGCTGTCCACGCATCGATGGCCGATGTCGATTACTTGCTACGGTCCGCCAATTCGTACTTTCCGGATGCGCGGCTGGCGTTCGAGGACGTTGTCAGTGCGTGGGCCGGAATTCGACCGCTGGTCGCGACCCAATCTAATAATCCGACATCAGCGTCCCGCGAGCACAGTATTGTCGCCGATGCATCCGGCGTAATCAGCGTAACCGGTGGCAAACTGACTACATATCGCGCCATGGCTGCCGAGGTAGTCGATCGCGTCCAGCAAACGCTGGGGCAGAACATCAGACGTGCACCAACGGACACCCTTCCGCTCGAAACGGAATCCAGCGATGACGAAATTCGTCGTATCGGCCAGGGTGATCCACAGTTGACCGAGCCTCTCGTCGCCGGGCTGGTCTACACCCCCGCGCATCTGATCCATGGCGTTAAGCGATGCATGGCAAAGACGTTGAGTGATCTTCTAATCCGTCGACTGCACCTCGCGTTTGAGACACACGATCACGGCAAGGATGTCGCTTCGCTGGCGGCAGAGGTCGTGGCGCCGCTGCTCGGTTGGGACGAACGCGCGAAACGGGCTCGCATCAGCGAATACAACGCCGATGTCGAGCGCATGTTCGCTATCTCGTAATCAGTATTGAGGGGTGCCCTGCGAATGGGCGAGCCGCAGGAATTCATCGCGGGTCTTCGGATCTTCGCGAAACACTCCACGCAATGCGGACGTGATCGTCTTCGAGTTCTGTTTCTGCACCCCGCGCATCATCATGCACAGGTGATACGCCTCGATCACGACTCCCACCCCGCTCGGGTGAAGCACATTACATAGTCCCTCGGCGATTTCCTCGGTCAGGCGTTCCTGCACCTGAAGCCGTCTTGCAAAGACATCAACGATGCGCGGAATCTTGGACAGCCCGACGATCTTGCCGTTCGGGATGTAGGCGACGTGTGCTTTGCCGAAGAAAGGGAGCATGTGGTGCTCGCACATCGAGTAGAGCTCAATGTCTCGCACCATGATCATGTTGTCATGTTCTTCGTTGAAGATCCCGCTACCGACGACCTCCTCCGCAGACGACGTGTAACCCTGGGTGAGGAATTTCATGGCTCGCGCTACGCGGGCCGGAGTTCGAACAAGCCCCTCTCGCTCGGGATCCTCGCCAATCAGCTCGAGCTCGCGATGAACGAGGCCCTCGAATTCATGCGACCAGCGGGAATCTGCCGGGTCCTTTTCGTCAGCAGATTCGTCGAATGACTCCGCCTTATATAAACCGATTGCCATTTATGCCTCTTGGGCTTCAACCGAAACCGGCGGCGGTGGTTGCAGCAACAGCGCTCGCGCCAGCTCCAGTTCAGTTTCAAGGTTTTGACGATCACGGTTGATCGTCGCCATTGCGAGACGTTTTCCGCCTACGAGATAGGACACCGCGCAGTCCAGTTTTTCTACACTGCCATCGACGACCGTGGAGTCCCAGCGCTCGACGTGTCCGGTGTAGCCTATCTGAACAGCGTCATAATGCGCACTCCAGAAAAACGGAATGTCGTCGAAACGATCGCGGTGACCGAGCATGTTGCGGGCAACGACCTGTCCTTGTCGCTCCGCGACGACCCAATGCTCGATTCTAATGCGCTGTTCGGAATAGGCATCCGGATAGCGCGCGACATCGCCGGCAGCGAAGATGCCTTTAACGCTGGTCTCGAGGAACTCGCTCACAGCAATGCCGTGATCGATGGTGAGTCCGGCGTCTTCACCTACTTTGACGTTTGGACGGACCCCAATTCCAGCAATCACGATGTCAGCGTCGATTCTGCTAAAGTCGTCGAGCTCCACACTTTTTTCGTGAATTGCGCTGACACTGTGGCCGAGGTGAAACGTGACACCTTTGTCCTCGTGCACCTTCTTGATCAAGGTACCGAGCTCCTTGCCCAGCACGCGCTCCAGCGGCAGGGCCTCCGGAGCAACGACATCGACTCTCAATCCCCGCGTGGTCAATGAAGCGGCGACCTCGAGTCCAATGAAGCTCGCGCCAACCACGACTGCTTTCTGGCCAGGTTTGGCGCGCTCGATGATGGTGCGGCAGTCGCGCAGGGTACGCATGTAGAGAATTCGCTCAGCACCCTGGATCGATAGTCGTACTGGAGTTGCTCCCGTCGCAATGAGCAGGCAGCCGTATCGGCGACTGGATCCATCACTCAGTTGAATGGTGCGTGCCTTCGTGTCGACCTTGTCGACCGCGACGCCCGAAAGAATCTCAATGTGCTGCGCCTCGTAGAAATCGTGCGGGTGCAGCGGTAACCACTCCTCGGGTGCATTGCCAGCCAGAAAATCCTTTGAGAGATTCGGCCGATCGTACGGCGCATCCGGATCCGGATCGATCATCGTTATCGGCCCGCGATACGCCTCACGGCGCAGCATCTCGGCGCATGCGTTCCCGGCCGCACCCGCGCCAATTATTACAACTGATTCGGGGCCATTGACTGGGTTTGGCTCATAAATCACCCGATCAGGCAACCGCGAGCCGCGCGTGGTGAGGGAGCGTTTCCTGAGCTGACCATGATCGCGTTTGCGTAAAACACGCACGCGATTGTTTTCGACAACGACGTCGTACGACGGCAAGTCGTTCAACGCAGGCGCATGCGAGGCGGCACCGTTGTGCAACTCGAAACACGCGTGATGCCAGGGGCAGCGCAGTGTTTCGCCAACAAGGAGTCCCTGGTCGAGTGGCGCGCTATAGTGCGTGCACTTGGCACCGACGGCGAACCAGTTTACTTGCGCGTGAACGAGGAGGACTGGCTCGCCGAAGGCGTGACCGGCCATTAGTTGGCCGGGCGCGAGACTGGAAGCATCGATACCTGCCTCCAGATCGGGCCCTGTCAACTCATCGGACTGTCCGCTCACTTCAGGTTGTTGAGAAGCGCTTGCGCGCGATCCCTGTGCGCGACGAAAGCAGGGGCGACCTTCGTTTCCAGGTCCTTGAGTTGCGCATTTTGAGTAGCCGGAAGTAGCGTCTTCGTCACCGCGTCGATAACGGCGTTATGGAAATCTACTTCGTGTTGCAGGAAAGCCCGGTCGAATACAGCACCATTCAAAGAGCGGAGCTTTGCCATCGCCGCAACATGCGCCTTGGCCAGTGCGAAGTCGCTGGGCGCGGTGGGCGTCACCTTGAGTGAAGCGGCAAGGTCGCGACCCTGCTGTCTGACGGCCTTGTGATCCCGCTGCAGCATCTCCGCGAATTCATGGATGTCGTGGTTCGTCGTCTTCTTCTCGGCGAGGGCGCCGGTCTCGATGTCGTAGGTGTTCGCCGCATCAAAGATGGCGACGATAGTCGGGTCGTCGATCGGTTTGCTCTGAGCGCTGAGTGCAACGCCGCTAAGTGCACCAAAGCTGGCGAGTGAGCTGTAAGCGACGAGACGACGGATTGACGTGCGCATTCTGGTCCTCCAAAGGGTTGATCTATCAGGTGACACCTCAACCCTATGCCAGGCCAGGTGATATGTCAAGGCTTCCTTTGACTTATTCGGTGAACGGCGTTAAAATGCAGGTAAATGCCCGATAGTCACCGACCAACCAAAACATCCGAGCGCACGCGCGGCCGACTGCTCGCGCTTCTGCGCGAAGGATCGTGGACCGTCGACGACTTGGCCGATCACCTGGCTCTAACCGATAATGCCGTGCGCTTTCATCTCGACGCGCTCGAGAAGGCGGGCACGGTGGAGAAGAGCGGGATCAGACGCCTTGGAGTTGGCCAACCGGCAGTGCTTTACTCGCTCAGCACATCGGGCGACGAAGCATTTTCGAAGGCATACGCACCGGTTCTAATCGCGACCCTCGCGGAACTGCGCGAACGCATGACCCCGCCGGAGCTGATGCGGCTGCTTAAGCGCATCGGCAAGCGTCTCGCTCGCGGCGCAGGCTCTTTCAGCGGATCGATGGGAGCCCGCGCGAGCCGTGCGTCGCAGCTACTCAACGATTTGGGTGGCGTAACTATCGTTGAAAAGAAAGCCGACGGTTACACCATCATTGGTCGGGCCTGTCCGTTGGCGCGCGCAGTAGAAGAAGATCACTGCGTTTGCGCGGCCGTTACTTCGCTCGTTGCCGATGTCGTCGGAGCAGAAGTGGTCGAGCGTTGCGATCGCTCGGGCCGTCCCAAGTGCCGGTTTGATATCACGACCGTCACATCGACCCGAGCAATCGCTCGCGGTTAATCGCCCTACTGGACCGTAATACTTCCGGCCATCGCGGCGCCGTGCACCGCGCAGTGATAGTTGTAGGTGCCGGCTGCGCTGAACGTACGCGAATAGCTCCCCTGATCCTGCGTCGGCGAGCTCAGGCCATCATCGAACGTCACGCTATGTGACACGCAGGTCTGACCCGCGTAGACGTCTCCGGTGCAGGTGTTCCACGCCCACTGTACAGTGGAACCCACAGCGATCGATTTGTTCGCCGGACTGAAGCTGTTGTTGCTGACTGTGATTCCGTTGGCTGGAGGCGGAGTATTGCCACCACCTGGGGGCGGGCTAGTGACTGAACCACCGCCTCCCCCGCCACCACACGCGGTTAGACCGACAACCGCCAGTGCGACTAGAACTGCTCTCATGTGTAACGTCTCCTTTTGCAGCGATACTCAGGAGACGCTAGTAACCGGCTTTCGCGGCTACAAGCAGTTAAGCGCTATACAGCGGTGGATGACTGCTAATCCACGGCGAGTGGCAAGGCCCGACTCACCGAGTCAGCAGAGTGTCAGGCAGCGTCGTGGATTGTTTTCAGCTCGAGAATCTTCAAGCGCCGCGTCACAGCGGGCAACTTGAGCACGACCGTTTCACCCACGCTGCGACCGACCAGTGTGCGACCAATCGGCGATGACATGCTGACGTGTCCTTCCTCGAATTCGACTGAGTCTCCGAAAACGAGGTTGTACTTCTCGCGCTCACCGGTCTTCTCGTCCTGCACTACGACCTCGGAGCCGAGGCCGACTTTGTCCGATGGAATCTGGGACACGTCGATCTGCGACAGCTTACTAAGACGCTGACGCAGTTGACCCAGCCGAGCCTGCACGAATTGCTGGCGCTCGAGGGCTGCCTTGTATTCGCTGTTCTCGCGCAGATCGCCGAGCTCCACCGCCTTTCTGATTTCCTGCGGCAGGATGACGTTCAGCTCGTGCTGAAGTCGCTCCGCTTCCTCTCCCAGTTTTTGCTTCAGCTCGTCGATCATCGCAGCCCGATTCCTGCCGGCGGTGGCGCTCAAAAAACAAGCGCCCGACCCCAGGTAGGCCGGGCGCACCTCTGCAAGCTAGAGGGTCGGGACTGGCGGTCAAGACGTAGCGCTATCTGTGCTGGGGTAGCTTGGTATCTGTGTGATCGCTCTCCGCCGGCTCGGCCGACGATTTCTCGTATTCCTGCCTGAGCCTCGTCATCATCTTCTCGCGCCTGTCAAACAGTCGCTTGAGTGGCCGCGGCTCGTGCCGGGCGAAGGCGTACGACGTCAGCAAAGGCAGCGCGACTGTCGAATCGAGATAGCAGACGACTGCATCCGGCAGTCGATCAGGATCGATCTTCCCCCAGCTCACAGCTTCGGCGGGCGTTGCTCCCGAAAGGCCGCCGGTGTCCGGCCTGGCATCAGTGATCTGCAGGAAATAGTCGTGACCTTTCTCATCGATTCCCAGGACTTCATGGATCTGCGGCTCGGTCTGCAGCATGAAGTTCTTGGGGCTGCCGCCGCCCAGGATCATGACACCGCTCCTCCCGCCACCGCGTTTGGCGTCGAGCACAATCGACGCGGTCTCGTTGACGTCGAGATTTGGATCGAGAACGAGCTTGTTTCCGTCTAGCGTAACGGCCGCGATGTTCATCCCGATCGAGCTGTCGCCTGGTGACGACGTATAAATGGGAACCCCCGCATTGTACGCGGCCGACAGCAGCGACTTTTGTCCGATCCCCAATGCTTTTTCGCGCTCTCGCACGTACTTGCCCGCGAGATTGTGGAACTCCGCGCTCGACATCGGCCTCTGAAATTCCTTGCCGGTTATGATCTTCCTGAAAAAAGCATCCGTCGACAGCAAGACGTCGTAGTCGAAGAAAATGTCGTAGATGCGAACGACACCTTCTTCGCGGAGCACGACGTCGGACTCCTGGGCGTTGCCACGGTGCATCGCCAGTCCGAGACCGAAGTGGGTGTCGTGGTAGAGATTCGCGCCGGTGGAAATGATCCAGTCCACGAAACCCGCTTCGATCAACGGGATCAGCGCCGACATGGCGAGTCCTGCCGGAGTCAACGCGCCGGTAATCGAGAGCCCGACAGTCACATCGCCATCGAGCATCTTATCGGTAAAGAGCTGACAAGCTTCGCGCAAACGCGCTGCGTTGTATGCGAGATAAGTCCCTTCGATCAGCTCAGCGACTGTTTCCTTGCCGTCGATGCGACGGGGATCGATTCGCTGCCCGCGAAGAAAGCGACTGGTCTCGTGCGCGGTGTGCTGCTGGCCGCGCTTCTCTCGCTGCTCAGCGGCGAGTTTTTGCTGCGCCTTTGGCCCGGCCGCTGACGCCTTCCCGTGACGCGACGCCTTGAATCCACCGCGCTCTCGATCGGCAGGACGCTTCCCTCCTCCCGCCTCCCTCCTTCCGCCTTCCCGCTTCCCGTTATTCCTTTTTGCCATCGCTTCTGCGCTCGGCGCGCTGCTCGTATTGATCGCCGCCGGTCATTCCTATCGACCTGTAAGCCGAAATGATCGCCTGAGCAGCCTCCGCTGGGTCGTCAGTGACGAGCATCAGGTCGAGATCACCGTCGGAGATCTTGCCTTCGCTCAGGACGCGAGCGTGTAGCCAACGCAGCAATCCTGCCCAGTAGTAGCGACCGAACAGAATCACCGGGAAACGGTAGATCTTGCCGGTTTGAATGAGCGTCAGCGCCTCGAACAGTTCGTCCAGAGTGCCGAATCCGCCCGGGAAAATGACGAACGCCACCGAGTACTTGATGAACATCGTCTTGCGGACGAAGAAGTACTTGAAGTTGATGAGCGTATCGACGTAGGGGTTCGCGCCCTGCTCAAACGGCAGCTCGATATTGCAGCCGATCGAACTGCCACCACCGAGCTGGGCGCCTTTGTTGCCCGCTTCCATGATTCCCGGGCCGGCGCCGGTGATGATAGCGAAACCCGCTTCAGCGAGAAGTCGCGCCGTTTCCACGGCTGCATCGTAATGCGGATCATCCGGGCCGATTCTCGCTGATCCGAAGATTGTCACCGCCTTATCGACCGAAGCAAGCGTGTCGAACCCTTCGATGACCTCGCCCATGATGCGCATCACCCGCCACGGGTCGGTGCGTGTGAAATCAATACGCGGCCCTGGCTGCTGCAGCAGTTTCTGATCTTCGGTGACCGCCATCGGCGCTTCGCGAATGGAGTCGTCGACAGTGCGAGTGGCGCCCGATCTGCGGCCGTCCTGCTGCGATGGAGGAGTGCGACCGGCTTTGAGATGGCCCTCCTCGGTGCGCTCCTTGAATCCCTGCAGTGCTTTTCGCTCGGCGGAGCGCATCACTTCGGGAGTGAGCTTCTTTCCGCCAGCGGTCCGCGCTTTCGTCGATCGCGAGGCAGCGGGTTTGGCGGCGGCGTCGCTTTGGCTTTGCTTATCTTTGCTCGTCTTCATTTCTCGCCGCTCAGGCGCGTCAGCTCTTTCGATTGGAAAGGTAAAGTTGCGTGCGACTGCACAAAGCCCGCCAGCCAACGGCGCGCAGGTAGTTGTCATCATAGCGGATGGGGTGCGACCAGACGTTCTGACCGCTGCCATCGATCGCGGCGATCTGCCCGCGCTCGCTGCGCTACGCAACGAAGGTAGTCTGTCGACGATCACCTCGGCATTCCCTTCCGTCACCGGTCCTGCGTACGCGCCGTTTCTAATGGGAAGATACCCGGGCGACATCGGCTTGCCGGGCCTACGCTGGTTCGACCGCACGCGCAGCATCGGCCGACTCTCGGGATTTGCGCGCAGCTATGTCGGCATCGACATGCGATTCGTGGATCGCGACATCGATGCGGCGTCACCGACCATCTTCGAGCTGGCGAAGCCGAGCTTCGGCGCGCTCAGCGTGATCACGCGCGGCCTGCGCAGACGGGACCGCGTCGGCCAGAGTCCTCGTTTCATCGCGCGCGCGGCGACGACTCACTTCCGCGGCAACGTGCGCGGCTGGTTGGCAATCGATCGCGCTGTTGGAGAAAGAGCTGCGCATCGGCTGCGGACCGAGCGCACGCGATACGCCTTCGTTGCGCTGACCGGCGTCGACAAGACGTCGCACGCCCGGGGACATGCTGATTCGATTGTCGCTAGCGCGCTCTCGATCGTCAATGACACCGTCGCCGAGATCCGCCACGACGCAGAACGCGAAGGCAGGTGGGAGAAGATGCACCTCTGGGTGGCCAGCGATCACGGACACTCGCCGGTGCGACAGCATGAGGATCTTGCTGGATTGATGAATGAGTGGGGCTATCAAACGCTCGCGCATCCCTGGGCGTTCAACCCCGCTGCCGACGTTGCAGTGATGGTGAGCGGCAACGCCATGGCGCATCTCTATGTCGACCTCGAGCGCACTACTCGGGCGTGGTGGCCGGCGATCTGAGATCGGTGGCAGCCACTCGTCGATCGCTTGCTGGTACTGCCATCTGTAGACCTGGCGATCTTCCCTACCGCGCCGAATTCGTGCGAGGTCCACGCCCGGGCGCGTGGCCACGCGACTCTGACCTGGCAGGAATTGCGGTACACCTACACCCCGATAACGGGCGATCCGTTATCCATCGGTGTGCGCGAGTCGATCGACGAGGGCAGTGCTTACGATCTGACTCGAAACACCGATTATCCGGACTCCATTGTCCAGATCGCGCACCTCGTAACAGCGCCACGCAGTGGTGACGTCATTCTTTCCGCGGCGCGAGACTGGGATTTTCGCGCGCGGTACGAGCCCATTCCGCACGTTTCCTCTCACGGAGCGTTGCACCGCGATCATATGCTGGTGCCGCTGCTGATCAACCGGAAACCGAAAAGGCAGCCGCGTCGGACCGTTGACACAATGCCGAGCGCGTTAGCAGCGCTCGGCATTGCAACTCCAGGCAATCTGGACGGAGTGTCGTTTTTGTAGCGACTACTGAACGGTGAGCGAACCCGTCATGCCGGGGTGGATCGTACACTGAAAACCGTAAGTGCCGGCGGTGTTGAATTTTCTGGTGTGCGTACCGGTACTGAACTGATCTATGTTGCCGGTGCCGTCGCCCTGTTGGGCAGCGGTCCTGGCTGTGGCATCGTTCCACGTGACGTTGTGAAGCGTGCCGGTGTCGTTCTGCCACGTCACAGTGGTCCCTACCGCCACGGTCAGGCTGGCGGGCGAGAATTTGTTCGCGATCGTCATGCAGAACGTGTTGGCGGGGCAGGTTCCGCCTCCGCCACCGCCTCCGCCACCACCACCACCACCACCCGTGCCCGTTGAATCACTGCCGCCACAACTCGCGGTCATCATCGCAAGAACGAAG
>Ga0136846_1219488_pt1 | contig 16634 bp, 15 predicted proteins | sample HopSoiMetagenom2_FD_96841 | JGI IMG/M metagenome (GOLD analysis project Ga0136846, IMG submission 96841) | Grasslands soil microbial communities from Hopland, California, USA - 2 Assembly 2016 (version 4) | ecosystem: Environmental > Terrestrial > Soil > Grasslands | place: USA: Hopland... | reverse complement strand
CCAAGAGGCCGCACGAGCTGCTGACGAAGGGCTGATTTCTGTCAGCCTTTCCTAACGCGAAAGCGCGGTCATCGGCGACGTCGAGGTGAGACGTGATCGCCAATCGAGTCATGCGAGGTCTTGGCCGCGTCGCTCTTCGGTGGTTCTATCGCGACGTCGAGGTGGTTGGCATGGAACGCGTGCCCATGGACGGGCCAGTACTTCTTGCCAGCAATCACCCTAACGCGTTAGTAGATGCCCTCGTCGTAGGCTGCACGCTGCCTCGCCCTGTGGTACTTACCGCGAAGGCAACCCTGCTCGAGAATCCGATAACACGATTGCTCATCCGGATGGTCGGTGTCGTTCCGCTTCGCCGCGCAAGCGACGCCGTGCCTGGGGGCAGCAACGGCGTGCTCGACTCGACAATGAACCTAACGACGTTGCTGACCTAACACGACGCGTCGGCGCTGGCTTACGAGCCGTGATACTCAATTTCCGCTCAAGTGACGAAGCACGTCAGGTACTTTCAGTGTCGTCAGTCCTGGCCGAGGTGCTTGACACCTTTCGACCGCTACACAAACCAGATCCACCGTTGGCCAATCAGGTTCGCGTCGCTCTCCGCATCGCCGATATCGTTCCCAGACTACCAGGTCTCGAGCTCGAGGTCGCGGCCCGAGTAGAGCGATTCGTGTCTCGCCTTGCGAAGTTTGAAGACTTGCTGAAGCTGAACACGGTCGCGGCGAGTGACGTGCAGATGGCCACATCGACGACGGCCGGAGCGCGGTTCGCCGTTCGCGAGGCTGGCATTGCTGTCGTTGCAGGCCCTTTCGCTTTATGCGGTCGGGTCAACCATTGGGTGCCACTTCGAATCGCGCGATTTCTCGCACTCCAGATGAGCCGGACGCCTGATGAACCGGCGATGAACACAATTGTCGTCGGCTTAGTCGCGGTGCTCGCGTTCTACGTCGTGCAGATATCCCTTGTCGCCTGGTGGCTCGGTTGGGCCGCTGCGGTTCTGTACGGCGTGTCGTTGCCGCTGTCAGCCACGTGGGATTTCCGTTACGCTGATCGACTACGTCGCGGCACTGCACGCGTTCGGACCTACTTTCGATTCCGGCGAGATTCGTGGACTCACCAGCATCTACAAGATGATCTTGTGTGGCTACGCAGTGAGGCCGTTGCGCTGGATACCTTGATCGCCGCATCACCGAACGAGGGCTGATACCGACCCGGTGCCGTGTACTACTGACGCTCTAGGCGATGGACGTTGGAATGACCGGGACGCCTAACGAGAATAGCCAGGCTTTGGAGGCGGGAGAAAACGGCCCACAAGGTCCCAATGCCATGCGTCTCGGCGAAGTCCTGTTCGCGGGTCTTTCAATGGCTTGAACTGGAGTCGTTCGGCGGGGAGTCCGACGTCACGCCCATAGGCCAAGAGGCGTTCGCGGTCTGTCGAGACGAGGTGCGCCATCGGGTGACCCTTCCATCGATGGCGGTGCAGCCAGAGTCCACCGTCCATTGCGAAGATCATCCCATCAAGACGGCGGCTAAACTCGCGGAATGCTTGTGTCGTTTCAGTGGTCACGCAGTGTGTTAGGCACCTGCGCGGACTATGAGCAAGCCATTAGGCCTTCCGAAGTCGCTGGTGCGAGTGCAGGAGCTGAGCCGATGAAGATCGCACACTGGATCGGCCATGCCATCGGGTGCGTGACCTTCGCGGACCAACCTCCGGCTGTGGCCGTACCAAAGGTGATGGTCACGCCGGTTGTCAAACGAATGTTGAGCGCGCTGATGCTCGTCGTATACGTAGAGTTATCGTAAAAATATGCTTCCTCAGCTGTTACGAGGTTGCGCAGGTCAGCACGCAACGAGGCCGCGTTGGCCTTTCCCTTCGTGTTCTGGAATTTCGGAATAGCGATCGCCGCAAGAATGCCAATAATGACGACGACGATCAGCAACTCGATTAGTGTGAAACCGCGGCGATTGGACCGGGACATAGTCTTCTCACGTGGTAAGCTTCCGAGGCGCACATCACCCATTTGGTGGGCGGCCTGCGTGTAAACGGCAGGAAAGGGCATGGCAATGCCGGGGCCGTTCCGCTGATTAGTGGCTAAGTTGTTGGCAGGTAGCTGCTTAACATCGAGCTACCGTGTTGGGGGGTGCGGCTGGTACACCCTCACATCGCGCGGGATGGCGCACTCTGCAATAGTTCGATCTGTGATGCGCATCCCTTAAGCTGAATGAACACATCGACTTACCGCTGCTATGATAGCTTGGTAGCCAGCCAGCTCTCGCCCAGTCCGACGTCAACGACGAGGGGCACCGACAACTCAGCGGCGTGCTCCATCTCGTGTTGAACGAGTGTCACGAGTGCGTCCTGCTCCTGTGGCGGAAATTCGAATACGAGCTCGTCGTGCACTTGGAGCAGCATGCGACTCTGCATCGCACTTCTCCGGAGAGCATCATCGATGCGGATCATCGCGATCTTGATCAGGTCAGCCGCCGAACCCTGGATTGGGGAGTTTGCAGCGGTGCGTTCACCGAATGCGCGGATGTTGAAATTCCGATCGCGCAGTTCAGGGATATAGCGACGCCGGTGAAAGATGGTTTCGACGTAGCCATGCTCGCGGGCGTGTTCCACCATGGAGTCGAGGTAGCGACGCACACCACGAAACCGCTCGAAGTAAGTAGCAATGAACTCACGCGCTTCCGCGTTGGAAATCTTCAGTTGCCGAGAGAGCGCATGCGCGCCTTGACCATAGATGGTCGCGAAATTGATCGTCTTCGCTCTCGCTCGCATCTCGGAGGTGACGTCGGCGACGGGAACCCCGAAGATGATGGACGCCGTTTGGCGATGGATGTCTCCGCCCGAATTGAACGCATCGACGAATGCAGGGTCATCGGACAGATGTGCGAGGAGACGAAGCTCGATTTGAGAGTAGTCTGCAGCGAGAAACAGCCAGCCCTTTCGAGGAATGAAGCCTCTGCGGATGTCGCGTCCCAGTTCTCGGCGAATGGGGATGTTCTGCAGATTCGGGTCGCTCGAGGATAATCGCCCGGTCGATGCGACGGTCTGGTTGAACGACGTGTGGAGACGTTGGTCACCAGGATGGATCAACGATGGCAGCGTATCGAGATACGTACTCTCCAGCTTCGACAGTTCTCGATATTCCATGAGCAGCTCGGGCAGCGTATGCCCGGCATCAGCGAGCTCCTGTAACACACTCGCATCCGTCGATGGTCCCGTGGCGGTGCGTTTTCGCACGGGGAGCTGCAGCTTGTCGAAGAGAATAGTCCGCAGCTGGTTGTTCGAGTTGATGTTGAACTCTCCACCGGCTTCGGCATAGATCTCCTTCTCGACCCGTTCGCGCTCGCGCTTGAAGCGCTCTTTCAACGAGGCGAACCAGGGTAGGTCGATCGAGACACCGACCCACTCCATGTCGGCAAGGACATGGAGGAGCGGCAGCTCGATCTCACGCAAGAGACTCGTTAGGCCGTGGGTCTCGAGTAGCGGCTCGAAGACAGCTCGCAACCGAAACGTTACTTCGGCCTCCTCGCATGCGTAGTCGCGTGCCGCTTCGATCGGGCAAGCATCGAATGGAACTTCCGTCTTGCCTTTGCCACATAGCTCTTCGTATGACGTGAGTGTGCGGTCGAGAAACTCGAGGGCGAGAACATCCAACCCATGAGATCGGCGCCCTGGATCGAGAACATAGCTCGCGAGCATCGTGTCGAAATCGAGCCCCCGAAGGGTCACCCCAACCCGTCGCAGCACCAGCAGATCGCGTTTTGCATTCTGAGCTGTCTTCCGGATGCTTTCGTCCTCGAGTAACTGTCGAAGCGGCGCCATGGCCGCACTCTCTATCGCCGGAAGGTTCGTAACCACCGGGACATTTTCGGCAAGCACTCGCGCTGCAACACTGGTGGGCTGTGCAGCTACGGCCTTTTTCGATGAGCCGCGAGGTCGACGTGCTGGGGTGGCGAGCGCTTGGTGATTGGTGGCGTCAGTATCGCCATCGTCGTCCTGCGTTGTTCTATGACTCTCGGGTGCATCGGTTGGAGTGCGATCCCCGGATGTGTCGATGAGCAGATCGCCCTGAGCTGGCTGCGTGGGTTGCCACTCACGGTGCCCAAGGGGCAAGTAGAACACTTCGGTGTCTGACAGTGCAATGGTGACCGACACCAGCCGCGATCGCAGCGGGTCTGCTCTCGTTGCCGCACCCAGCTCTGCTACTGCCTGGGTGTTGATGGCGATGTATTCCGCTTTGCGCGCGCGATTGGCCAATCGGTCCAGAGCCTGTACAGAATCGACGACGGTGTATGCGCGCTGTGTGGTATCGACAGGTGTGGGCGCCGGCGCGATGTCTTTGATCAGCGTGGTGAACTCGAGCTCAACGCATATCTGCCGGAGGCGCGCTGTATTTGCCGGACGTACGCGCAGCTGTTCAACATCGAGCGTTAGCGGCAGATTGTCGCGTATCGTTACTAATTCCTTCGAGAGCCGAGCACGCGCGGCGTGTTCGAGGAGTGCTTCGCGGGGACGCTTTTTGGTGATCGTGTCGACGGACGCCAGAATGGATTCAAGTGGTCCGAACTCTGTCACCAGATCGCGCGCGGTTTTATCACCAATTCCCGGAACACCAGGGACGTTGTCGGATGAATCACCAACGAGTGCCAAGTAGTCGACAACTCGGTCAGGAGGAACGCCTAGACGTTCATTGGCGTTCTCGACGCCTACCCATTGTTCTTCGACGTTGGCTGGGCCTCCCCGGCCGGGATTGAGCAGCCAGACGCCAGGGCGAACGAGCTGCTGAAAGTCTTTGTCGCCGGAAACAATGACGACGTTCATTGACGCCTGGCTGCATTGTGACGCCAGCGTACCGATTACGTCATCCGCCTCGTATCCCTTGAGCGTGAGCACTGGGATCTGAAACGCATCCAGAATCTCACTGATGCGTTCCATCCCACGATTGAAGTCCGCCTGAAGTTCTTCAGTCAGCTTCTCGCGCGTGGCTTTGTACGCCGGGTATGTCTCGTGGCGAAAGGAGAGGCCGGAGTCGTGTACCCAGCCGATGTATTCTGGGCGATGGTTCGTAAAGAGTCGCTGTAGGAAATTGACGACTCCCCATGCCGCGGAAGTGTTCTCACCCTTGCTTGTCGTGAGCGGACGAGAGATCAGCGCAAAAAACGCCCGATAGATCAGGGCGTATCCATCAATCAGAAATAGACGGGGTGACGAGGGGAGTTGGACGTCGGGCACGTGGTGTTCGAACTCTGTCTGTAGTGGGGATGGCAACTGTCAGACGTTGATGTCAGGCTGGCATGTGGAAGGTACACTGCCAACGTGCCATCAAATGCTATCGCCCCAACGTGGTGCACGAGCACCCACCACTGCTCGAACGTTGAGACTGAGAGGGGTAAAAACACCACCGCCTGCCGGTGAGCGGCAGGCGGAGGCAGGCTTGGACGGCCAACGAATGTGTTGCGTGCGCTAGACGCGCTGGACGTTCGTCGCGTGGAGTCCTTTGGCACCAGTCTGGATCTCGAACTCGACTTCCTGCCCTTCGGCGAGGGTTTTGAACCCGTCCATCATGATCGCCGAGAAATGCACAAACACATCTTCGCCGCCTTCCTGTTCAATGAAGCCGTAGCCCTTCGCGTCATTGAACCACTTCACTTTCCCTCTGGCCATGCAAGCTGCCTCCTACGGGGTGAACCGAGCCCGTGACTTGTGCACAGGGCAAACCGACCCCGGTTTGCGGCCCCTATATAGACGCAGCATGCAAATTTGTCAAGAGAACGCTATGTCCCGCAACGAGATACCTTACCGAACGCGACTGTAGGCGTATCAAAACAAATGGCGCGACCAGAATGTGTAATGTGACCCGCATCACAGTCTTACGTCGCTTCTAGCGAGACAGTTCGCGGCGCACCAATGCGTCGAAATCGGCCTCGCTGCCAACAGTCATTCGCCAACGACCGAATCCCGTCTGGTCAATAAAAACGATCTGCAGCCGGTGCCGATGATAATCCCAGACCTGGGTCCGGCCTCGTTGGTTCATGTCCGTGGTGTTCGGCTCGTAGTACTGATCCGGAGCTCCAAGCGCGACGAACACACGACCTCGGTCGGTCAACCAGCCGGTTTCGCCTTCCTCGCGGAATCGTCCATTCGCCTCGGCAATCCGTCCAAAGTAGTCACGCATGGCCTCGTTGACCGGCGTGGCCGGGTCCGGGTCAGTCTCTCGGAGGAATGCCGCCCATACACCAGCTCGCGCGTCGGGTGGTGCGTCGCGGAGTCCTTGGAGTCTAGCGGAGGAGCCGAAGTATCGAAGGTAGCTGACCATTTCGCTGAAAGTCGCTACCGGCAGATCTTCGCCAAATGTTACGAAGATGGGCGTCTTCGTTGTGTCCGAGCGTCCCGAGACAACGGCGGTCATCGTCAACGCTCCGACGCCGAGTCGGGCAATTGGAACACTGATGACGCCACTGAAAAGCGCATTATGGCGAGCGAGAGACGCTGTATCCGACCAGACAGGCGTTGAAGTGTTTTCACCAAACACCGCCGTTCTTATCAAAAGCCTCGCACTATCCGCAGCGTAGCCTTCGAGGTAAACGGACAAGGCCGAGTCCTGGCCGAGCGTATATGTCGCCTTGGGAGTCGGGACAATTCGCGGGAGTGAATCCAGTTTGCTTCGTGGGACTGCATCGTAGACTGGGACGGGCGACGACAGGGACCCAGCGCTGATCCGCGGGATATTGAGGTTGGCTTCGACCGAGCTCCCTTTTGCTCCTGCATCATCTCGAAGCGAAAAACCGAGATCGTATGCGCCCGGTTGGACCATCACCATCTGCTGATAGAGCACGCTCTCGTCCGATCGCGAAGTCTCTTTGAACGCGGCGACCCGGACGATTTGATGGCTCTCGAATCGGCGGGCTATCCCATTCGGCGGAGTCAGGGTTAGGGTCGCAGAATACGAAGCGCGATACCGATCATTCTCGCGAACAAATGTCAGTCCACGACTAGGAACCGACACGGTTAACACAAACAGCGTGGAATCCGGGAACTTGCTTCCGAGAAAGGATACGCTACCAACGAACGGGGTATCCCCACCTTCGGCGAGAAGTCCCATCTGTCGGTATAGCTTCACCGCTTCTGGCTGACTAGGCGGGGTTTGGCTCCGTCCGGTAGCCCGGTGGGTTGCTTGTTGATCCGCGGCAGGCGCCTGCGACGGAGGATGGCTGCGTCCGCAAGCTGTTGACGAGCCAGCAACGGCTACTGGAAACCAGAGCGCGATAACTACGCGTGACATGTTCAAGCCATCGAGATCGCATAGCTACCTCCAACTTTCGTTCTGGTTGCTGGAGATCGCTTGCCGGTAGGGGTCTGTCGGATTAGGTTCGCCGCGTGTCGCGCGATACGCTTGTGGGTACCACGCTTGCCGGGTACAGCATAAAAGACATGGTCGGGGAGGGTGGAACCTCCGCCGTCTACCGTGCTGACCATCCTCAGCACGGAGTTGTGGCATTGAAGGTACTCCGCGAAAAGCTCCGGCAAGATAGGACCGCGGTCGCCCGTTTCACTCGGGAAGCGAAGTTCGGAACTCGTGTTCAACATCCGAATGTGGTGCGGACTATTGAAACGGGAGAGTCCGGACCCGGGTTGCACTACCTCGCGATTGAGTGGGCTGCAGGCGAGATCCTCGAGCGCTACGCCAAGCGAAATGCCCCGTTGCCGCGCGATGAGGTTGCTCGAATTGTCATGCAGATCGGCGATGCGGTTCAAGCTGCCCATGCTGCTGGCATTGTCCATCGCGATTTGAAGCCTGACAATGTGATGTACGATCCGGAATCACATCAGGTCAAGCTGCTCGATTTCGGAATTGCCGCTGCCACTGATACTGCCCCCGATGAGCGCTTGACCCGCGCAGGGTTTTTCGTTGGGACGCTGATGTACGTTGCACCGGAGGCGCTCAGCGGCGAGCTCGTAACGCCGGCTGCTGATCAGTATAGCCTCGCCACGATCGCGTACTTTCTGCTGACCGGTTGCCTTCCATATCTCGCCAAGACCCCGCGTGAAATGTTCACGCAGCTCCTGTCGCAGCCACCAATTGCTCTCAACAAGGCGCGGCCGAACCTTCAATTCGGGCCACAGGTTGAAGCGGTAATCATGCGCGGGCTCGCGAAGCAGCCGACTGACCGGTACCCCGACGTGATTACTTTCGCGACGGAACTCCGAAAGGCGCTTCTTTCCACGGCTGTCGACGACGGTGGATTTCTCGCGAAGATGAAGGGCCTCTTCCGCCCGAAATAGGCTCCCGGATACCATGCAGCACGCCGGCATACGTCGTTCCGCCGTCATTGAACGTTAGGCAGCCTGGTCCCCGCGCAGGTCAGCAGGGTCGATCGGCAGCCAGACTGTAAAGACGGAGCCACGTCCAAGCTCGCTCTCGACACTTATATCGCCTCCAAGCAAACGAGCGAGGCGCCGTGAGATGGATAGTCCGAGCCCGGTGCCGCGGCGCATCGAGTCTCCGCGGGGACCAGCGTTTACCTGCTCGAACTCATCGAAGATTCGTTCGCGGTCTTTCTCGGCGATTCCGACGCCACTGTCAGCTACCTGCAATGCGACCCAGAGTGTCTCGGAACCTGATGACGAAAGTAGTTCCGTATTTCCGTTCGGAGAATTGCGCCGAATCAACTTGCCACGAACAGCGATACCACCGTCATTCGTGAACTTTACCGCATTGCCTAACAAGTTGATCAGGATCTGACGAAGATGTGTCGGATCGGTACGGATCCGGGGAAGGGTTGCTCCAACAGCAAGCGAAAAACTGAGTCCCTTCTCAGTCATGAGAGGTTCGACCTCGCTTGCTACGTCGAAAACGAATGGCCGGAGCTCAACTGGCTCGGTGTGGACCTCGAGCCGACCAGCTGCCATTTTCGCTAGATCCAAGACTTGGTCGACGAGATGACGAAGGTGATTCGCGGATGCTTCGATCCGTTCGACAGGACCTGTTTGACGAGAGTTAAGCGGTCCGTACACCCCGTCGCGCAGTAGATCCACAAACCCAACGATTGCATTGAGCGGCGTGCGGAGTTCATGCGAAACGTTGGCGAGGAATTCGCTTTTCGCACGATTCGCGCGAAGGAGTTCCGCGGAGAGGTGCTCAAGCTCGCTGGATCGATCAGCAATGCGGCTGGCTTCTCGGCGCTCGAGTAGCAGTCCGATACCCAAGCCGACGATTGCGCCAAGGCCTACGACCCAAAGGGCGATTCGCACTCCGCGCCCAGATGGAGTATAGGTCGTGGTTACGAGCCATTTGGTGCCAAATGGGGTTGCAACTGCTCGTTCGACACTTCGGCGTCGATTGTTAGGCTCGCTATCCGGGAGGAAGAGGATGGTATCCGAAGGAGTCGTGACCGTTATGCCGACGGAGCCAGAGTGTTTTTGATGCCGGAGCAGATCGGTCAGTGAGTCCAGGGAAACCAGTGCTACAAGCGATGAACTAGATCGACTCCCGAGCGCTTGAACGAGCCAGAGCATCACGCGCCCGTTGTGGTGCATTACCACCGCTTTCGGATCTAGAGTGCTATGATGCTTCGTGAGTTCTACAATCGTGCTCGAATCCACGGCATTCTGAGCATCTCGCCGAGTCAATTGTGCTATCGTATAGCCGCGCGAATTCGGACCGATAGTCCACAGTTGGTCGAACTGATTGCTACCGAGGTTCGACAACCCGTTAGAGGAATCATGGGGTGGTCTGAGTGTGAGCGAGTCGTGTGTCCGCGTCTCAGCTACGCGCTCAATTGCCTGAACTCGCGTGACCTGGCGTAGTAAAAAGACTTCAACGAGGGTCGCAGTCTCAGATGCCGTCAATGCAGCCCGATCTTGTTCAGCTTGCGTCATCTCGTGGTCTGCACGCAGGAACCCAACAACCACAAATGCTAGAGCGACGAGAAGCGCGATGGGTGCGAGACGAGCTTGTATTACCGGGGAAGGCATCAGACTAGTACGAGGGCCCAGTATCCACGATGTAAAGTGAGACCTTTGCCGTTGATAGTCTCGTCATACAGACCTAAGCTGCCACACTTCATGGCTTCTCTTGGCGATCTCCAGCAACTGCTCGCAGAACGCTCGGCAAAACGTGGAAAGTTCACGCTCTCGTCCGGACGTGAGTCAACTTTATACATTGACGCGAGACTCACGACAATGAGTCCGGAAGGCCTTGTTCTGATTGGACAACTAGGCCTACGAGCGCTCGAGGAGAGTGAGTGGAATGTTCAGTCGGTTGGTGGGCTGACTCTCGGCGCAGATCCGGTTGCATATGCGATCGCGTATGCAAGTGGTCTGTCTCACCGTTCTGTCCGTGCCTTCACGGTTCGCAAGGAGCCAAAGTCTCACGGCACCGCACAGCTGATTGAGGGACCATTTGCACCAGGTGATCGTGTTGCAATCGTAGAAGACGTGATCACCACTGGGGCGTCAGCCCTGCGAGCAGCAAGTGCTGTGTTGTCAAATGGAGGGATAGTGGCTGGTATCTTGGCTGTGGTCGACCGAAGCGAAGGGGGAAGAGAAGCACTTCAAGAACGGGGGTTTCCCGTCCTTGCACTGACAACCGCCGCGGATATCGTCGCGCGGCTGTTATAGGTTCTCCCGAGCATTACAGAAATCGCGTTGCGTGACTTTCACGTCTGTTCTGCGGGGCGTATCAGGGCCACGGAAAGAGGTGCAAAGGTTCGAAGACGAGGAAGGTAAGGGAGGACGAGATCTTCACGAAAACGCTGAAGCATTCCCTCACCGTCGTATTTCTGACGGAATTCAACGGCCGTTAGATGGATAAGTCCCCGAACGTGCCGACCAAAGCTTTGTGGAGATGAATAGTCAAGCCGGTTTGCAACGTTCGCGACTGATAGTCCAGGATTCTCGAATAATTGTGCTGCCTGAATGAGGCGCGTCATCGCGAGATAGCGTTTTGGCGCAGGTAGCTTGGCTCGGAAAAAGCGACTCATCAGAGTGCTTGGGATGACACCGAGATACCGAGAAAGTGAACGAACTGTCCCAACCCCACTTGGTAGGCTGAATAGCATCTCGAAAAACTGGCGGCAGTCAGGGTGAGCGCCGGTGAGGTCTATTGAAAGTTGGGCGAGTGCGAGGCGGTTTACGTCACTCGATTGATCCGCAAGTAAGACGTCACGAAGACGACGCCACCCAGATGGCTGCCTAACGTCTACGAGCGTCTGAACACCGCTTCTCCCTAGCGTCAGAACCGCTCCTGGCGTGGTGGTTTCCAGATCGCTCAGCAAGGCGACCGTTGGAACACGTGGGAACTCCCGCACGAGCGTTGCTACCTGTGTAGCATCGCGTACTCCACATCGCGCGACTGAAACCAAAACAGCCGCGGCGCGCTTCTCCTTCAGATCACGGATGACGTCATCAACGCTATCCCGATGCAATGTGGTGTAGTGGCCTTCACCAGCCGCGTCGACACGGATGCGCTCTGCTGGCATCAGGATCGTGGTGACGGGCGCTCGCAGTGGATGACTGGTGGTCGGAAGCATAGATACCCTCCTCCAAGAGTGCCTTGCGGACAGACTGCGGGGTATGCACCTGCGTCCGATTGTATTTCAGGGTGTCAGCCAGCCGTCATTTTGACGTTTGGTGAAATGACAGCTAGTGGCTAAATTTCCTTCAATAGTTTGCGTAACTGACCGGATGGTCACGACTTCCATGTAGTTTGGAAATCGAGGAAAGTCCGGGCTCCGGGGACAAGTTGCCAGGTAATTCCTGGGCGCAATTTCCTGTCTACCAGCGTATCGGCAGACTTGAGTTTGCGACGGCCAGTGCCACAGAAAACAAACCGCCTAGCGTGGAAGTATTTCGCGCCAGGTAAGGGTGAAAAGGCGGGGTAAGAGCCCACCGCATTCGTGGCAACACGAATGGCATGGTAAACCCCAACTGGAGCAAGGCCAAATAAGTGGCGAGGGACAGTCCTTCCCGATCAAGACGCCACGGGTAGGCTGCTAGAGGGTGCAGGCGACTGCACCTCAAGAGAAATGACCGTCCGGACGTGCTGAGAGGTACGCCCGACAGAACCCGGCTTACAGGTCAGCTACGCTTATAACATTTCAGCTCTCTACTCTATGCTGTATCGATAGTGTAGAGGGCTGAAGTCGTTTGCGCACTTACACGTTTCCACGGCAATGGTATGAGAACTCATGAGAACTCACACGGCAGGGAAATCGTGTTCTGGTGCAAGCAACGCCTAACGCGCTTACGCGTTGGTGGTATGGCAGGTTTTTTCATCGTCGCTGGGTGTACTTCCACCACACGACAGCCGACTGTGGACAAACCAGAACCAACATTGCAAAAACCAATTACGACCGATTCCTCAACAGGCCGAGACGTATATACCACCCCATACGCGCCGGGCCAACTACAGTATGATCTGCAGATCTTCTCCGTGGCACGAGCATTCGACGGAGATTCTGTTCACCGCAGCGATTCGACTCGTGTGATAGGTCTTATCACAACAACCTTCGCTACAGGCTCTCGTCGTAACACAGCAATTGTGCGGGTGGAGTTTGACTCTGTCTCAGTAATAAGAGGCAGCGGCACGTCGGTACCGATCCGGGCTAGTAGATCACTTACTTTCACGATCGATACCCAGACAGGAGAGGTAGAACCAACGAATCAAGCGCGGCTTGATAGCTGCTCGAAAGAGGATCTCGAGAGCTCGCCCATTGATGGCCGCGAAGTGCTACCAACTATTCACACGTTGGCAACACCAAATACGTGGACAGATACGCTTTCTACATCCACGTGTCGGGGCGGTGCACTTCTCAGAATTACGCGAATCGCGTCATATACGCGAGTGGAGTCGCCTGATTCTACACTTCACATAGCCCGAATTGCACAGTTTCAGATCACTGGAAACGGGCAGCAGTGGAATCAGAGGATCGAAGTATCAGGCGATGGTACATCAACCGATACACTACGCCTCGGAGGCTTTCCGCTTCGTTTGCTAGATGTAGCTGGAAGCTCTCAAACGAGGCTCGTATTCAAGACAGAGCTACGACTACAGCAATTCATTCAGACCTCAAGGACACACATTGTAATGCGTAGTCGATAGAGGCCAAGGAATTCTGATGAGTCTAGTCCATCAGTCGCAGAGGCATAACGAGGCAGAGATAGGATGCTGGGTCGGACCAGCTTTCCGGCTCCACCGTGACTGCCCGCTCTGGCGCTTTTAGCGTGACTCGAACTTCATCCGTGGGGATGTAGCGGAGGATTTCAAGTAGATAATTGGCGTTGAATCCAATGTCGATAGGATCCCCAGAGAACCTGATTGGGAGCTCGTCTTGAGCTTCACCCAAATCGGGTGTTTGGACACTGAAGCGTAATAAGCCCGCGTTAAATGACAGGCGAATTCGGTGAGTTTGATCAGAAGCAATGACAGACATTCGCTTCAACGCACTAATTAGAGCCACTTTATCACTTACTGCTACGCGATCATTGTCTCGAGGAATTACCTGGTCATAGTTAGGATAGGGTCCTTCAATAAGTCGGGTAAATACTGATGTGAAGGGCGACCGGAAGCCCAAGTGGTTATCACCTTGGGCAATCTCAAGCTCCTCCTCAGCCGGAAAGAGTCTTCGAACTTGATCAAGAGCTTTCGGTGGTACAATCAGGTCTCCACCCAAAGCATTCCCACCGGCAATTGGGAGATCCATTCGGGTCAGACGATGCCCATTAGTAGCTACCATACGCATCCGATCTGCTCGCAGCTCCCAGAGCACACCGTTAAGGATCGGGCGGCTTTCCTCCGTCGACACTGCAAACGAAGTGTGCGAGATGAGCTTTTGGAGATCTCCTGAGCGAACGCGCCAGCTGTCCTGGAAACGCACCTGAGGGAATGTCGGGAATTCGTCTCGCGGCAGTCCTAATAGTTTGAACCTCGAGCGCCCACACTCCAGAGTGATTCGTTGTTCACCCATCGCTCCGATTTTCACAGGAGCTGGTGGAAGCTCACGAGCTATTTCCGACAACTTCTTTGCTGGGATTGTAATTGCCCCAGGTGTTTCTACATCCGCTGTCACTTCGGTACTAACAGCAATATCGAGATCGGTTCCCGAGAGCCTGATCCCCCGTTCCGTCGTCTCGACGAGAATGTTTGCGAGAACGGGCAGGGTTGTCTTGGCCGGGATACTGGCTGCAACAGCACTGAGCCCTTCCTGCAATTTTTCTCTCGATATCGTGAAGCGCATTCGGACTCCGAGTGAGTTCCCCACGTGGTGGCGAGTACTGTTATAGCTGTTCTAGAGAAAGAAAAAAACAGTAATAACAGCAGACAGTGTAGATATGTTGAAGAGTCCTACAACAGCGTGAAACCAATAGTACTTAGACCCAACAGGATGATGTGAGTTGGATGTTCAGTCATTCTGGAGGATGTAGAAAGACTGGAGTACTAATTAGAAGCAGGTTGCAACTTACTGCGGAGTTTGTTGAGCCGTTGTTGAAAGGATGGATCTTCGTTAAGAAGTGTTGTAGCTCGCTCGATACTGTGAATGACTGTGGAATGATCACGGCCTCCAAAGGCATTACCGATTTCAACGAGCTGTAAACCCATGATCTCACGACAGAGAAACATGGCAGCTTGCCGTGGTATGGTTAGAGTCTTTGTACGTGTCTTGGAACGAAGGCCTTCAGGAGTAACTCCCCATTCTTGAGCGACAGCCTTTTGAATAGCAGTGACAGTCAGGCTGGTATCAGTAGGTTCGCTACCTGAGTCAGCTAGCAGCCGAAGCTTATCACGTAATGCCTCACGTGCTAGATCGATTGACACGTCGCGATGCTTTAGTGAAGCGTAGGCTAGGAGTTTGATGACTGATCCCTCCAATTCTCGCACACTAGAACGAATGTGTTCTGCAACGAACCGGATTACGGGTTCTGGAACGGTATGCTCCAGGTGATCCATGTGAGCTTTGTGCTGCAGAATCGCGATTCGGTGTTCAAGATCAGGGAACTCAATATCAGCAACCATTCCCCACTGGAATCGGCTCACTAGGCGCGCCTCAATACCCGGGATTTCCGCTGGGGAGCGGTCGCTTGTCATTACGATCTGTCGACCTGCTTCGTATAGTGCGTTAAACGTATGGAAAAACTCTTCCTGGGTTGCTTCCTTACCCTTGAGGAACTGAACATCATCTACTAGTAGCAGATCTGTTTCACGAAAACGTCGCCGAAAGTCCTGAGTCGTTCGGCTCTGAATTGCCGCGACATATTCATTTGTGAACTGTTCAGTGCCGATATAGAGAAGGCGAGTACTCGGGATTCGTTTGGCAATTGCGTGACCTACCGCTTGCATCAGATGTGTCTTGCCGAGTCCGGTTTCGCCGTAAATAAACAGCGGGTTATAAACACGCCCTGGGGCCTGAGCGACTGCATCTGCAGCGGCGTAAGCCAGTTCGTTCGATTTGCCGATTACAAAGTGGTCGAACGTGTATCGCGCGCTTAAAGGCAGCACCGCGGTGCTCTCCGTGGTGACTGCTGCTGTTCCAGTTACTGGCGATGGTGGTGGGGCTACGAACAAATCCATTTGCGATCGACGCTTTCGATCCTCATGGACGCGGAAAACGACTCGTAGTGGGTGACCGAGTGCAATAGGGGCGAGACTCGCCAATAACTCCGCGTGTTTGGAGTCATTCCAGTCAGCCGCAAACTGATCTGGTGCGCCGACGTAAATGGTTTTGCCGTCGAACTCCAGTGCTTCGGTTGGCTCGAGCCAGGTCCGAAATACTTGTTCAGATAGTTCCTGGCGAGCTCGGTCGAGAATCCTCGACCAAACCTCTGGGGCAGACAGGCTCATGCGGAATGTGGATAACCGGGCCGGCGAAAGTATTTCGAGGATGTAGAGAAGTCAAACAACCGGCCGCAGACTTCCTACCTTATTGAGTCTAACACCTTGCTATATAGCCATTTGCTAACTAGGTTTTGGATTCTTTTCCTCGATAGAAACGGCAGCGCATTAATGCAGCTGTCTTGTTTCTCCTAGTTTTGATTTCCGGAGTTTGATGCATGGGCAAGCCAACGTACCGTCCTCGAAATAAGCGTCGCATTCGGACTCATGGCTTTCGGACACGTATGGAGACAAAATGGGGGCGTGAAGTCCTCAGCCGGCGTCGGAAGAAGGGCCGCCGTCGCCTAACCGTCAAACTGCCGACGAAATACGCCGCGGCGTAGCGGACTGACATTTCCTCGGACCCATCGGTTGACGAAAGGGTCGGAGATCAGACGAGTGGCAACGCAGGGGAAGCGTCTTCGGACCAAGCATCTCGACGTCCGAATTGTCGCTTCCCCTCGATTTCATCCACGGGTAGGGTTTGTAATTCCGAAGTACGGACACTCGGCCGTTAATCGGAACCGTATCAAACGTCAGCTGCGCGAGATTGTCCGGATTTCTGTTCTCGGTGCCTTACCCCCAGTCGATGTCGTGATCAAAGCATCCCCGGACGTCTACACGGCGACCTTCTCGACACTCGCCAACGAGTTGCTCCAAATACTCAATCGAGTCGAGCAAGTGCTCCAATGATACTCCGGCACGTTCTGACTGCCTTCGTTCGTTTCTACCAAGTGGCGCTGTCGCCTCTGCTACCTG
>Ga0136846_1235964_pt1 | contig 16635 bp, 20 predicted proteins | sample HopSoiMetagenom2_FD_96841 | JGI IMG/M metagenome (GOLD analysis project Ga0136846, IMG submission 96841) | Grasslands soil microbial communities from Hopland, California, USA - 2 Assembly 2016 (version 4) | ecosystem: Environmental > Terrestrial > Soil > Grasslands | place: USA: Hopland... | reverse complement strand
TTCAAAAATACCGATCCCGGCACAACCAACTACATCGACAATATGGATGGCAATCAGGGGGCCTATATTTTCGCCGTCCCGCAGGTCGGTCTTTTCCAGGATTATAATTCGATCGGCGGCGTCAGCTCCGCTCCGTCTCACGATTTCAACGTCAAGTTCGAGCCCGGCAACTCGTACGATTTGACTTTGGGTGTGATCGGCGGCGGAGGCGGCATGAAAGAAGGGGTCACGCTCCAGGTCGCGCTCTACTATCGAGATGCCTCCAGCAACATGGTCATCGTAGGTTCGACCACCGTCACAAACACCATCGCGGATTTCCCAACCACCACCCATTTCGTGGATTACACCGTCCATGTGCCGGCGGTTAAAGCAGCAGACGCTTCGGCGAACCAAAACATCGGCGTCCTCATCGTCTCGACCACCGCTCCTGAACTCCAGGGCGGCTATTGGGATATTGATCACGTGCGATTGATCGCATCACCCGCCGGTCCAGCCTTGAGTTTCGCCAAGGCGGGAAACACCCTGCACATCTCGTGGCCTTCCCAAACCGGACTCCAGTATCAATTACGATCCTCCCAGGATCTGAAGACCTGGTCCGAGTACGGAACGCCCATAATCGGAACCGGGGGCGAGTCGGAAGAAATCATCCCGACCGATGCCACCGCGCATTCATTCTTTTCGTTAACCGCCACGCCCGCGCCATAGTGTTTGTTGTTCGGTCCAGGGCAGGGTAATATAGAGCCGGAAATGATCTGGAAACGGCCATCCCGTCGCGGCTTTACATTGATCGAATTGCTTGTGGTCATCACGATCATGGCGATTCTCATCGGGATGCTGCTTCCGGCCCTTGCTTCAGCTAAACAGGCCGGCCGCAAAGCGGGCTGCATCTCAAATCTGCGCCAGATCGGCATCGCCATTCAGGCCTATGCCAGTGATTACGATGGAAAAATCCCCTACGGCCCCAAAGCTCCGCCCTTCACCAGCCCCGCCAATTTTTATCCCTCGACCGGTGCCCCCACGAGTCTCATCTCGATGCAAAACGGCAGCCCCGTCGGTCTCGGCTTGATGTTGAAGCATTATGTCGCCTCCATGCCGAAAGTCCTTTACTGCCCCGGCAACGATCAACCGCTCGACGCCGATGCCGAACTGGCCAAAGTGGGCGCGCAGCAGGCGCAATCAGGCTATTTCTATCGACACGGCGGTAACACGCAGCTTTTCGATGACCCAAACCAATCACCCGAACCCGAGCACATTTACCTCGATAAATTAGGCGACAACCGCAATGGCTTTCCCATTCGTGCTCTCGCCGTCGATACCATTTTTCTCTGCCCGCCCGATCTCGAAACGTTCAATGTAAAAACGAAAACAAACCACAAACAGAAAGTCGCGAACATTGTCTATTCCGATGGAAGCGTCTTATCTCGCGCCAACAAAGATAGCCGCTTCACCGTTGACGTTCGCGACTACAGCCAGATCCGGCAGGCATTTGATAACATCCTCAAGGTGCTTGAGCACGCCGACGCCGAGCACTGATGCCGCCCTTTTTCTTTTAATATTTTGAGTTTCCGGTCTGGTTTCCTCGTCTTACAATGGGGAACATCAACTTATGAAGAAACGGGTAACCGCTTTATTTACATCACTGCTTCTGGTAACCGCCAGCCGCGCGGCCGACACCGTCGTTTACGAGGGGAAACAGGGACCGGGAAAAGGAAAGCAAATCGTTTTCCTCAGTGGTGACGAAGAGTACCGATCTGAGGAAGGTTTGCCTCAGCTCGCCAAAATCCTGGCGACTCGGCATGGCTTCAAATGCACCGTTTTGTTCGCGATTAATCCGCAAACCGGCGAGATCGATCCAAATTACCCAAAGAATATTCCCGGCATGGAGGCTCTCGATTCAGCGGATCTCGTCGTTATGCTTTGGCGCTTTCGCGATCTTCCCGACGATCAGATGAAGCATTTCGTCGATTACCTCAACCGCGGAAGGCCAATCATCGCTCTTCGCACCAGCACACACGCTTTCAACTTCGGGAATAAATCCGAATCACCCTACAAGAAATTCGACTGGCAAAGCAAAGAATGGCCCGGCGGCTTCGGTCGCCAGGTGCTCGGTGAAACGTGGGTAGCCCACCACGGCGCCCACAAAAAAGAAGCAACTCGCGGGGTCATTGAACCCAATGAAAAGAGCCACCCTATTCTCCGCGGAATCGATGAAATCTTCGGCGATTCCGATGTTTACACCGCGAATCCGCCGGAAGACGCGGAGATTCTCGTGCGCGGCCAGGTGCTGGTCGGAATGAATCGGAATGATCCTGCCGTGGAAGGAAAAAAGAATGATCCAATGCAGCCGGTTGTTTGGATACGCAATTACAAAAATGAGGCTGGCAAGACCAATAAGACAGTGACAACTACGATGGGCGCCGCCACAGATTTGCTGGATGAAGGACTACGGCGTTTATTGGTGAACGCCGCCTATTGGTGCCTCGGATTAGATGTTCCCGCCAAAGCCGACGTGCGGCTTGTGGGCGAGTACAAGCCGACCATGTACGGCTTCAATGGTTACAAAAAAGGCGTCAAGCCTTCTGACCACGAACTGAAGCAGTAGCTACTTCTTTTCGGGCTTCACCGGTTTCGGCGCAGCCGCCGCCCCAGCTTTCTTTCCGCCACGTGCGTTCAGCACTGTGCCGGCGAGCAAACCGAATGCGAAGAATCCCGCATACATCAGTGCGGCCGGCTGTTTAATCGGGTGAAGCACCGGTGGCAGCGCGAACCGAACCGTATCACGATTGTGCATCCCAATCATCACCAGGACGATCAAAACCAGTGCAGCAAACGTCGCTTTAAGCAGCAGTTTCATATGCGATTAACTTCGGCATGCCTGCCCGATCGGTCGATTACACATGAACGGCGAAAATATAATTGAGCGCCGCCGATCACTTTGAGATTTACCCTTTCACTCGCTTTGGCCTAATGGCTCTGTGAGTATCTGCACAAAAACGGGGGATTCCGGCACGACCGGGCTGATGTACAATCGCCGCGTTTCCAAATCGCATCCGCGCGTCGAAGCCTGCGGCACTCTGGATGAACTCAACTCCGCCCTTGGTATGGCGCGAGCACATTCGCCCCCGGAATATGTTGGAAGCAGAATTCTCAAGATTCAAAAAGACTTGGTCACCATCATGGGCGAATTAGCCACCCTTCCCGAAGATTTTGCGCGATATACGAAAGATGGTTTTCAACTGATCGAGCAGAGTCATTACTCGGATCTGGAAATGTGGATCAAAGAAATCGAGGCAAAGAAAATTTCCTTTCACGGCTGGGCCACGCCAGGCGAGACCGTTTCCGCAGCCACTTTGGATATGGCACGCTCGATTTGCCGCCGCGCCGAACGGCGCGTGCAAAGCCTTGTGGAAGCAAACGAAATCAAGAACCCTCACATTCTTATCTATCTCAATCGAACTTCGGACCTCCTCTGGCTTCTCGCTCGGCGCGAAGAAACGTTGAAGAGCAGCGCGGTTCCCAACACCGATTAGAGAAACAACCCCGCCGGATTTTCGCCGCAAGGCAATGTTCGACCTTTGGGCAAAACTTCTTCGATCGCGCCATTTCGCCAGCGGCGCATTTGATACAGAGTCGCGAACGTCCAGTCAGGCGCTGCTTCGCCCTGTCCTCCTACGATCTCACTCCCGCGACGAACATTGTCCTGCATCCACGCCGGCAAAAAGAGATGGAACGGATTGCGCCTCACCTCCTCCACGTGAAAGGAAGTTCCGGCAACCATATCCGCCACATCCTGAGACGTTGATTCCACCATGAGATTAGGTTGATGATTCTGCCCCCAGAATTCGGTCTCCACCGTATAACAACTGAATCGCGAGCCCAACTCGCGCAAAGCATCCATCACTAAAAAATGAGTTCCGATATGGCTGCTGTTCCAATCCTGAACGTGTGGAAAGAAAACGACTTTAGGCGCGGTTTGTTTCAGGATATCGCGAATGATCCCGACCGACTCGCCCCAAAATGCTTTGTCCTGATCACGGGTTTTTACATTCACCTTCTCGAGCCCTGTCGGACGAGTCTGGATTAATTCATAGCCGATAAAGTCACAGGCCTTCTTCAATTCCTCCATACGTCCAGCTTGCCGTTCCTTTTTGCTCCCCTGCGTCACCGCGACATTAATCACGCGCATCTTCGCTTCGCGCAACAAACGAAGGGGCAAAGCACCAATGATACACTCGTCATCAGGATGCGGTGAAAAGATCAGCACCGTCGATGCATCCTGTGCCACCACTGGTTTCGGCGCAGAAGGGAAGCCGCCCAGAGAAAGCTTTCGCCCTTGTCTGTAAAGTTCGGCGTATTCAGAAACAAATTTCTCGTAGGGGTGCATGGACTGTTATCACCTGATGTTCGGCAAACTGGCCGCGGCGATCGCCTGGCCGTGGCGTTTTTCCTTTTCGTCCGGAACGTGGAATTGGATTTGTTTTGAGAGATCGGGGAATTCGAGGTCCAGCACTTCGCGCGCGCCTTTCAGGATGATGTCCGCGCCGGGACCGGAAGTGACACGGCCGAGAATGAGCACATGCTCAATTTTGTAAAAGTCGGCGTAGTGCGCCATAGCGTAACCCAGATAGGTGCCGATCGTTTGATAGATTTTTCGCGCGCGCTCGTCGCCTTTATCCATGAGTTTCTGCACTTCCTTTAATTTCTCCGGCAGCGGAAGTTTCGAATCCAGTTCGATTCCAGCCGGAGCGAGCAGACGGCCGACGCATTGCTGCGAAAAATACTGAACCCCGCAGCCGTAGTCGCCAGACCATTCGTCCACCGGTGCATTCGGATTGTAATCGACCGGCGCAAATGCCAGTTCATTCAGCCAGGTTGTAATATTGCCATCAGGAGTAACGTAGCCGGCCGCGGTGCTGGTTCCAAAGGCAAGGCCAAATACCGCATTTTTATTTAGAGACATCGAACCAGCGAGCGCGGTGACCTCTCCATCATTAGCGACTTCGAAAGGGATTCCGCCCCAGGCTTTGGCGAGCTCGAGGAAAATATCTTTGACGCGAGATTGAAAAAGTTCCGGCGAGACGCCGCGGAAAAGAGAGGCCACTTTCACACGGTTGTTAACGTAGACTCCGGCAGAACTTCCGCCAATGCCATCAACCCGCGGGAGGTGAGCGGCAGCGCGTTTAAGCGAGTCGTTGATTTGATCGAAATGCCACTGCGGATCATGCTGTGGAACAGGGTTCCAAACGACTTCCTCGCTGAAGACAGCCTTTCCATCGATGACGGCGGCCACCTTCCGGTCGCTGCCTCCCAGGTCAAAGCCGATGCGGCATCCATCCAGATGCCGGCCCAGCGGTGCAGTCGACTCGCGAGCTGCGGGGACATCTTTGGTCAGAATAATTTCAAACGGCTTTTCATAAATGCGGCCGCCCATGATCTCCGCGTCAAATTTCCCGGTGGCGCTCTCCGTGTAATGGCGCTGCAACTGCGCGTGAAGTTCCGGGGGACCGTCAAAGAAAATGCGATAACCGCCACGAGACCACAGCAGAAATTTCAGGAAACGCTCGAGAAAAAGAAAATTTCCTGCAGCGGCAGGGTGATCATTCGGAAAAATCTTGGTATCGAAGCGGAAGGTCGAACCGTCTGCTTGCTCCAAGGCGATGCGGACAGGAACCGCGGCCCCACACCGCTCAACTTCCGTCCGAAATGCGCGATTGACGAGGGAGGCAGGACGGAAGGCATGATCGAGGACGGGAATGATCCGCGGTGTGGTTAATTTTAGAGGGGAACTCACAGTCTGGACAGTATTCGCACTCTAAGCTGATCAATCGAGAATCAGACCAGGTGCGCCCTGAATCTTTTGCGCGCCTCTCTCCACGAGGACACGGAAACACACCGTTCCAGCAGGCCGATGTCCAACTTTGAAAGGAGAGCGCTCTTACGAGAGCGCTGATATTGGCCTGAAGCCTTCAAGACAAAAACTTCGAGCTTACGGTCTCGCCAAATCCAGACTTCGGGGATTTTGAAGTGCCGATAAATCTCGAGTTTATCGACACCGCCGCTGCTCAACGCAATCTCAAGGAGGATGTCGGGATACTTTTTGTTCCCATCGATGCACCATGACTTGTCAGGCTCTGCCCCAACATTTCGCAGATTGATCGTCGCCTGCCCGCGTGGAATCACATCAATGTCCTCTTCAAAGAAAAAATCTGACAAGAGATCGCCAATCCATTCTTTGATTCTCTCGTGTTCTTCAGAAGTGCTCATCCATTCAAGATTTCCGTCCAGATAATACAAACGCGGAACGGAGCGGTCACGGCCAAGCTCCTTGTCGATTTTACGGTAGCGTTGCCACGAGATGCCTGAGAGCACGACCCTCTGCTCCGGTTCAGCCCCGTTAACTCGCAAATCCGGCGTAAGAAGCTCCGCCAATTTTGGGGCGCGCTCGGGCTGAACTAGAAGAGATGCAACCATGACCATGATGAAAACCTATCCGCGAATTAAACGCGGCGCAATGCCGGGCTATAACAGCGAAAGAGCGCCCGTCGAAGAAAATATTGATCAAAATTGATCAAGCTTAGTCAAACTTGATCAAAGTGAATCAGGGTTTGAGCACGACAAACTCATCCCGGCGGTTTTTGGCGTAGGCTTCCTCGGTTTTACCGGGGTCAGCGGCCTTGTCTTCGCCAAAGCTCACGGTGGTGATACGGCCGGATTCGATGTTGTGCTTCTGGATAAGATACTCGCGAGCCGCGATGGCACGACGTTCCCCGAGTGCGCGGTTGTACTCTTCGGTGCCGCGTTCATCACAGTTGCCTTCAACTTTGAGCTGAAAATTCGGATTGCTCTTCAGGTAAGTAGCGACCTGGTCCAGCTTTGGCTGTTCGCTTGGTTTGATCGCGGACCGGTCGAACTCGAAATAAACTGTCTGCGGCGCGAGCGCAGTGCGGTCTTCGTTCTGATTCATCTCGTCACCGGGCCGTATATCCTTAATGGGCGCGCCAGTAGCGCCGGGACCCATAGGGAGAGGATTACCAGCGCCAACAGGCTGTGCGCGATCGCCTTCACCAACCCGCGTCGGCGGCTGGCCTGGGATATTAGTAATGTTTTTTGGGTTCCTCTTGCAACCGGCGGCGATGGTGACAAGCATCACGCTCGCCAGGAAGAGATTCAAAACTTTAGTGCATTTCATGGTTAATGGGGGAAGTGCATTTATATTATTTCGCCCAACTGGGCTGAGACCTGCTTCCCGCAACTTGAGCGGTATCCTTGACTCGTTTAGTTGGCACGTCAAGCAAAGACAATACACGTTTACTGCCTACTCGACGGGCGAACACCACTGTGCGGGAATTGGGTGCCCAGGAGGGGTCTTCACCAGCTACAAGGAGATCCGCATTTCCACCGCTCGGCGCGACTGTGCAGATATCAAAACCGCCGCCACGCTGCGAGGTAAACACGATCGATTTTCCATCCGGCGACCAGTCCGGCTCACTGGGACTTGGCACGCCACCGACGTTCAGGCGGCTCATCGGACCGCCGCTACTCGAAATAAGGAACAAACCACGGCGCTCATCAATTTTAGACGCGAAGCAAATTTTTGAACCATCCGGTGACCAGCATGGAGAAGACTCATCCACCGCAGTTTTGGTCAATTGGGTCAGACCAGTGCCGTCGATATTCGATACCCACACATCCGGGCTGCCGGTCTTGCTGAGAATCATAGCCACGCGCTTTCCGTCCGGCGAAATAGCGGCGCTGGTATTCAGACCGCCAAACTTGGCAAAAGGTCGGCGTTCGCCCGTGCTCAAGTTGTGAGAATATAACCAGGCAAAACCGCTTTTATAGGAGGTGTAAAGCAGATGAAGGTGCTGTGGAACCCAGGCGGGTGCGGCCGCCAGCGAGTTATCACGAGTCACTTGAATTGAGTTCTGCCCATCATAATCTGAAATGTAAATCTCACTCGTGCGACCGTCGGGACTTTCCCCTTTGAAGGCAATTTTCGTCCGCGCGATTCCGGAAACGCGAAGAATGGCCTGCACGACTTCGTCGGCCAGCGTATGCGCCTGAGATCGGGTCGTGCCGCCTGTGTACGCTTTGGCCAGCAGACTGGCTTTGCTCAACCGATCGGTGAGGCGGCCCTCGACCTGGCTGCCATCGTTCTTCCCGGCAAGATTGTACTGAGCCGTGGCTGAATCGGTGATCTGAAAACCAATTACCTCCAGATCGAATTTCACCACGCTGTTTGCTTCGCCAGAGTAGCCAGTAACGGAGATAGGAATGACTCGAACAGCAGCCCTGCTGTACACTTCGACAGGCTGATCATCGGCAGCAGCGGCAGAGATCTGCCGAATGAAACAACTGAATAGCAGTCCCAGGGTTGGAAGTAAAAAGCGTCGACTAAGATTCATCCGGCTAGTTTAGTAGTTAAGTTAAAATTTATCTTAAAGGTTCGTTTTTCATCCGTGCTTCCTTCCGGAAACGGCCGGACTTTCCGCACGCGATTTAAAGTGTTTTGCACCGAGCGATCCAGCGCGGAATTTCCCGATCGCTTGAGAATCTGGCTGGAAAGCACCCGGCCATCTTTCGCGACCACGATTTCCACTTCAACGATCGGCTCATTCTCTTTGGCGGCGGTCGGAGGAATCCAGGCTTCCTCATAAATCTTTTTTAAATAAAGACCATACCCGACATACGCAGGCCCTCCGGGTCCGGGGACCTCAATGGTCGTCGATCCAGAGACACCGCTTTGAATTTTTCCAAGGATCTGTTCCAGGGCCGCGCTTCTCTGCGCCAGGGCCTTCGCTTGAGCCTTGGACGCGGCGGCATCATCCACATTCGAAGAATCTGTCTTCTCTGGTTGAATTTTTGTTTTTATGACTTTTTTGGGATCGAAATCGATCGTGTGTTTGGCGTCCGGCTTCTCCGGTTTATCGATCTTCTTGATCTTTGATTTATCGTCCAATTTAAACCGATCATTAGCCAGTTTTGGCTCAGGTGGCTTCTCGATCGGTTTTTCGATCTGTTTCACCGGCTCCGGTTTCACTTCCGGCTTCGGCTCGGGCTTGACCGGCTGCGGCTGTACGGGGGTGGGCTGAACGGTGGGCAGTGGAGTCTGTTTAGGAACCGTTGTGACATTTGGATTACCGCCCCCGACCATCTCTTCCTCAATCAGCTTCGCGTCCAATGGAATGAATTCAAAAGCAGGCGGCTCAGACTTCGGCCTGGCGGGAACGAAAGCGGAAGCAATAAACAAAATTGCGAGGAGCAGGCCATGCGTAATGGCCGAAGCAGCGAGGCATTTTTTTGTCAGCCGGTTCATCTGCCGCGTCTCTGAGGCGAGGCCGCGAAATCAATCTTTTTAATATTTAGCTTTCGGCAAAGCTCAAGAAGATTAAAGACATTTTCGTAGGATTCCTTTTTGTCGGCGCGGATATAAATCGCGAGCTTTGGATCAGCTTTGGATAGCGCTGCCAACTCGCGTTCCAACTCACCAAGCGTGTAGCCTTTGCCCTTCATCACGTACTTCGCATCCGCCCCAACCTCGATGGTGCGGACCTCATCCTTGCGGACGGCCGAGTTCTCCGCCCCCCCGGTAGGCAGATTCAATTGAAGACTCTGCTCCAGGAGCGGCGATGAAATCACGAAAATGATCAGCAGCACGAACGCCAAATCCAGCAGCGGCGTGATATTGATTTCGTTGAGAGTGACGAGCGAGTTACGTTGAGAAAAGCGGCGCATTTGGATCAAAAAAGACTCGGCATCGGAACGCTGGCGACCAGCACAATAAAACCAAAGACAATGGCAATTCCAATCACAAATAAAATCACCTGCAGCGGAGTCAACGAGAGGTTTGCTTTGATCCTTCGGCCATACCGCTGGAAGAGGCCCCGATGCAGCTTCCGACCGCAATGATCACACCGTGTGCGCACGCGCTCCGTGCGATGGCCGCAATTCACACAGGAAATGTACAAATGGCTGCCGCAGCGGCTGCATTGATTCGCGCCGCGGACATTCAGGTGCTCGCATTTGGCGCAAAGAATTCCGCGATCGGAGCGCTCCTGCGATTCTGCCTTTTCAAGCATGCTCGAGCTCATCTTCCCTGAGATATTCGATTTCCATTCTGGAGACGAGTTCCTGGGCAAAATTATCCAATTCGACGGTCAAAACTCTCAGGGTGTGTACTAACCAGTTGTAACCAAACATAGACGGAATAGCAACGAGCAATCCTGCAACCGTTGTGATCAAAGCAGCCGACACACCAGGAGCCATGGTGGTGAGATCGGCGTGGCCCGCCTTGGCAATGTCCGTAAAAGTGCTCATCACGCCCCAAACCGTGCCCAAAAGACCCAAAAAGGGAGCCCCGCTGACCGCGATCGCCAGCAAAATCAGGCCGGACTCCAGTTTAAGCGACTCCTGCGCCACAGCCCGTTCCATGGCGCGCTTGACGTGTTCCATCGATTTCAGGCTCACCGCGCCTTTGCGCCCTTCGCGAACGGTCGATTTTAGACGGCCCTCCAACTCCTGGCAGCCCGCCTGATACACCGCAAAATTGGGGCAGCCATCGACCTGGATGCGGCGATCGTAAATCGCGAAGACATGCTTCTGATTCCGAAACTCCGTGTCAAAGAAGGTGTTCATTCGCTTGGCCCGCCGCATCTGGAGGCCTTTGGCGGCCATGACGGACCAGGCGAAAATCGAGAAAATGATCAGCACCACGATGATCATCTTGGCCTCGATGGTCGCATTGCCCCAGATGAACTGGAGTTCCATCTGGTCAGCCGCCATAAAAATAACGGGAAAATTCATTCTTAGCTGCGTTGCTGCCCTGCGCTTTTACAGTGTTCCTGCAAATAAGCAAAAAATATTCCGGGCATATATAAACGACGTTGCCACAGTGGTCGAATTCAAATTCGAGAGAGCAAAAAACAACAAAGTCTACGGCTTTTCGGCCGACATCGGTCATCCCTGCTTCCGCCGATGCAGAGTGATTTTGTTTCCGTCTGGATCCTGAATGGTCACCATTTGGCAGGTGGGCAGATCAAGCGGCCCGATCACAAACGGAACCTTCTGCTCACTGAGAGTCGCGACGGCTGTCTCAAAATCCATCACTTCGAGCGCGGCGGAAGCCCCATTCGGCGACGGGAGCCAGTTGGGCGAAGTGCCGATACCGAGGGTGCCCGGGCCAATATCGTATTCGATCCAGCGCGGAGGATCGGATTTTGGGGCAGCGTTGGGCTTCAGGCCGAGAACCCCTTCGTAGAAACCCCTCGCCCGCGCCATGTCAGTCACCGGGTATGCGATAAACGCGATCTCCTCGTATTGAATCATAACAATTCGTTTTCTGTTATCACGATAAGAGGGAAGGACCTACTTTTCACCCAAACGCTTAAGGGCTCGGTCGACAATTGCCTCGGCGTCCTTGTATTTGCCTTCCTTGATGGCTGGCTCGAACTCCTGCATGATTTCCGCGATCGGCGAAGGATCGCGATTATCATTTTGCCATTCCTGAACGCCCTGCTGCACCTTTTCCACTTTGTCCTGCAACTTGCGCTGCAATTCCTGGGGCGAAGGAAGCTGGCCACCGGATATTTTCTTCTTGATGTCCAGAGCCTGAGCCTGCTGTTCGGGGGTCAGTTTGTTTTTAATCCCGATCACAAGGGAAAGTTGCGAGCGCTTTATTTCTCGCTCCCGGTCGAGCAGATTGTCGAGTTGAGCCAGCGCCGCCTGCTCATTGACATTATCGGCTTTCAGGAGGTCCGATAATGCATCGGCCTCTTTCTTGCGGGTCCCATCGAGGTCCGAAATTTTTTGCGAAAGCTTTTGAACGTCTTTGATCAAATCATTTCTCACGTCATCGCTCAGGCCGATCTCGGATTGGTAAAAGAGCAGAAGCTCAGGCGGAAAGGCATTCTCCGCAAGTGGGTCCGCGGATTGCGAGCGAGAAGGATCTGCCGTGGCGCACAAGAGAACGAGCGCACAGGAAAAAGAGAATATTTTCATCCTGCGCTTATACGGAAGCTCGCCCATCTTCACCAGAGCTTTCTTGATTCCTGGTGCCGCGGCCGAAAGAAAAAACTGAACTTATTTCGCTCCCAGAGCAATCCGCGCGGTGACGTCACGGAAAGCTGTCAGGAAATGATTATTATCGTGGGTGACCTGTTGGAGGATGAGGGAAAGTTTGTCGCAATCGATCTTGTTAATGACCGCGTGGACGCTTTGATGAAAAGCGTGCATCGGGTTCAGCGTCTCGAAGACGTCGCCAATGAGCAGGATAGTCGCATGGCGGCGCAGGTGCATCGGCATCCACTGCAGATGGGCCAGCGGATAGTTTTTTTCCGGAGGAACGCCGCCAAAGGTATCTTCGATCATAATCACCTGGTACTGGATCCGGTTGAAACGATCCATGAAGTCCTCGTGGCTGATGGCGGTGTGAACTTTATAACCGAGCTCCGTCAGTGCGTAAGAAGCCAGTTCGTGAATGTCGCCCGTGGAGAGGGCGAGCAGCGCCGGACGGTCGTTTGGTGACAGGATTTCGAGATCGAGAGCCATGGTTACTTGAGTTTAAGAGTGGCTGGGATTGGGGGAATGTTCGGATCTTTCTTCTTCTCCTCTTTTTGGAGTTGAAGACCTTCCATGCCGGTAACGGACTCGCCTCGCCGTTTTCTGATATTATCAATCCCGCGCGTGACGGGGCCGCGCTTCGTGCAATAAAGGAGCGCGGTTTCTTCGCTAATCAATCCTTGGTCGTACGCGTCGAGGCAGGCCTGATCGAAAGTTCGCCAGCCGAAAGTGTAGCTGGCTTCGATAATTTCGTAGAATGTTTTTCCTTCGCTCTCGCCCATCGTGATCGAATCGCGAGTCCGCATGTTGCTCCCCATAATTTCAAGCAACGCCTGGCGTCCCCCGCCGATCCTGGGAGCGAGCCGCTGACTGACAATCCAGCGGATCGTGTCCGCAAGGCGTAGGCGAATTTGATCCTGCTCCTCGTTCTCGAACATGCCGAGAATACGATTGATCGTCTGTCCGGCGTCGATCGTGTGAAGGGTGCTCAAAACGAGGTGCCCTGTTTCCGCGGCGCTCAGGCCGATTTCGACAGTTTCCCGATCGCGCATTTCGCCGACAAGAATTACTTTAGGCGCCTGGCGCAGCGCGGCGCGAAGGCCGGACGCGAAATTATCAAAATCCGTTCCCATCTCCCGCTGGTTGAAGGTGGCGCTCCGCTGCGGATGCACAAATTCGACCGGGTCTTCAAGTGTAATAATATGGATCGATTTGGTTTCGTTGATCTGGTTGAGCAACGCGGCGAGCGTGGTTGATTTGCCGGAACCGGTCGCTCCCGTCACCAGGATCAGCCCGGTCTTTTCCTTCGCGACCTGCTGAAAAATCGCCGGCATCTTTAAATCTTCGAGGCTCGGGATTTTGGTGTTCAACTTCCGCAGAACGATTGAGTAGTTGCCGCGCTGCGAGAAGATATTTACGCGGAAACGAGCTTTCCCTGAAACGCTGTAGGAGCAATCACAGGAACCGGTGCGAAGCATATCCTCGGTCAATCGGCGACTGCCCCCAACTAAATTCAAAGCGACCGTCTCAGTCTGAAAAGGAGTAAGCTTCTCTACGTTGGGCTCAATCGGCACAGGCACCAACTGCCCGGAAGTCTCAACCTGGAAAGGTTTGTCGACGGTAATATTGATGTCGGACACGTCGGGATTCGAGTCCAGCATCGTTGATAGCACGTAATCCAGTTCTTTTCGTCTCATGACATTGGCAGGTCAGCAGCCCCTTTTCACTCCTCATCATCCGGCGGGTGCGTGAGGAACGGCCGAAATTTTTTCTTGTCCAGACACTTGTCGTAGGCTTCCTCAGGCGAAATTCGTTTCATCCGGACATGCTCCATAATCGCGTCATCAAGCGGGAGGTTGCCCAGCTTTTTGCCGACTTGGATCATACCCGGAATCTGGTGGGTCTTGCCTTCGCGAACGAGGTTGGCGACAGCGGTCGTGAACACCAGGATTTCCAGAGCGGCCACACGGCCCTTTTTATCGATCCGTTTGAAAAGGTTTTGCGCGACGACCCCTTTGAGAGCTTCGGAAAGCGTCGCTCGGATTTTGTTTTGCTGATCGGCCGGGAAGACGTCGATGATACGGTCAACCGTCTTTGCCGCGCTTTGAGTGTGCAGCGTGCCGAAAACAAGGTGGCCTGTGCTGGCCGCCGTCAGCGCCAACTCGATGGTTTCCAGGTCGCGCATTTCACCGACGAGAATGATGTCCGGGTCTTCACGCAAGGCGCCTTTCAGCGCGGAGGCGAATGATTTCGTGTGCAGACCGACTTCGCGATGGTTCACGAGGCAGTTTTTGCTTTCGTGCACGAACTCGATGGGATCTTCAACTGTCAAAATGTGATCTTTGCGATTCTTATTCGCGTAATCCACCATCGCCGCGAGGGTCGTGCTTTTGCCGGACCCTGTCGGCCCAGTCACCAACACCAGGCCCTTGTGCAGCATGGAGAACTTCTTCAGCACTGCCGGCAAGGGAGCGTCGAAACGGTCGAAATCTTCGAACGAAAGGACTTTTGAAGGAATTTGTCGGAAGACAGCGGAGCAACCATTTTTCTGGTTGAAAAAGTTTGCGCGGAAACGGGAGACATTCGGAATTTCGTAACCGAAATCGACGTCACCGGTTTCTTCATAAATCTTCACCTTATATTCAGGTGTGATTTCGTAGAGCATCGCCTTGAGGGCGTCGCTTTCCAGCGGCGGGTAATCCACGCGGTGCAGTTCGCCGTTGATTCGAAGCATCGGCGGGTTGCCGGAGGAGAGGTGCACGTCCGATGCTTTCTGCTCGAACATCAAATTAAAAAAGGCATCGATTTTGGCCATAAATCTCTTTTTGGTTATCGGCTCACGAACCGAATCTCTAAAGATAAACAAGCAACCTTTGTGCCTTTGCGGGCTCGCGAAAATGGAAATCTGATAGGAAGTGACTTACTACCAATGTCTTACAGAATAGATCTCGGTCAGGAGGACTTGGAATTCTGCCACGTATGGATAAATGCGAAGGTTCCTGGGAACCTCATAGCCCTCTTATTCGGTTTTCCGATCGAAAACTTCCATCCCGTTTTAATCAACCGGCGAGCGCCGAGGCAGAAAAGAGTTTTCCTCTCTTTCGCTTTTTTGTAATTTCTGCCGCTCTACAATCGTTAGAGAACTGAAAACGCCATTGTGAAGACGAAAAACTCTGTAAAAAACAATTTCCCGAAACTTCATAACGCCATGTGGCCTGGCCTCGTCGGCAAAGGCAGCCCGGGCGCCGAGCCTTGTATCGATTTGGACACGATGCTTGACCGGACGGCCAAAGCGGAGGTTGACGGCGTGAAGTTCGACGGGGTGGACCTTTTCCTTTTTGAGCCGCACGTCAGCATCGATTCAACCGATGACCAGATTAAAGCTCTCGCGGACAAAATTCGTTCCAAACGCATCGTTGTTGGATCTGTCGTGGCGCCGGTTTGGGGGCCTACCGCTGGCGGTTCCGCGATGGGCAGCGATGAAGAACGAAAAAATTTCGTCACGCAAGTCCAGAAGGCCTGCAAAATCGCGAAAAAACTCCGTGCACTCGGCATTCGCCCGTATGGGATTGTCCGCATCGATTCGGCGGCGGGCGTTCATGATTGGTCGGCTGATCCAAAAGGGAACACAAAAAAAATTGCGAAAACTTTTAAGGAAGCGGCCAGGGTGGCCAAAGATCATGGCGAACGGCTCGCGGCTGAAGGAGAAATCTGCTGGGGCGGCATGCACAGTTGGAAGCACATGGTCGATCTTCTGGAGGAAGTCGGCCAGCCAAAATATGTCGGCTTCCAGGCGGACATGGCGCACACTCTTCTTTACACGCTCGGCTACAACGAACCGAAGCATCGGATCGTGCCCGAAAATTTCCATTGGGAACCAGCCGAGTTTCACAAAGCCATGACGAAACTGACCAAGGCCCTTCGTCCGTGGACCATCGATTTTCACGTCGCGCAAAATGATGCGACGGTCAAAGGCTCCGGCACTCACGACAAGACCGGCCGTCACTGCGTGGTCACTGACCCTCGCGGCAAATTAAATATTCCACGCGACGCCGGCTACTGGATGCGGGACGAGAAAGACAAGGTCACAAAGAAATACAAACACATCTGCTGGGATGGCTGCATGTTCGCCAATGAAATCATGACCGGCCAGCAAATCTGGAACGACATTCTCGCCGCCATGATCCAGGTGAGGGAAAACCATGGCTGGGCCGCATAGGGACTGCGTCCTCTGCGCGCTCTGCGTCCTCTGTGTAAATTTTTATTTTTAAGTCCTTTTATGAAAAAACCATTGCGTATTGGCCTGATTGGTTACGGGTTCATGGGCCGGACCCATTCCAATGCATTTCGAAAAGTAAGCAACTTCTTTGATTTGGAATATCGGCCTGTGCTCAAAGCGATCTGCGCGCGCGATGAAGCAAAGGCGAAGGATTTCGCGGATCGCTGGGGCTGGGAATCCGTCGAACCCGATTGGCGAAAGCTTATTGATCGTGATGATATTGACCTGATCGATATTGGCGCTCCCAACAACGTTCATGCAGAGATTGCGATCGCCGCCGCGCAGGCTGGAAAAATGAT
>Ga0136846_1215665_pt1 | contig 16638 bp, 13 predicted proteins | sample HopSoiMetagenom2_FD_96841 | JGI IMG/M metagenome (GOLD analysis project Ga0136846, IMG submission 96841) | Grasslands soil microbial communities from Hopland, California, USA - 2 Assembly 2016 (version 4) | ecosystem: Environmental > Terrestrial > Soil > Grasslands | place: USA: Hopland... | reverse complement strand
TCGGGGCCATCGAACACCTCTCCCGTCGGCACCACTTCGTATCGCGGGCGATCGAAGAACGCGATGGCTTCCTCGAACGCGTGCGCGTTCTCGGCGTTCATATGGCCGAGGCATCGCTCCTCGCGCCGCCTGCGGAGATCGTCGTCGATCGGCACGGTGACGGCACGCTAACAGCGGACAGATGCGACCGCTTCGCGACCTGTCACACCGTCGGCTGCATCGGCCGGAGGCGAGGCGTCGGCTCGCCGGCGCCGTCGGCGATCCCTTGGAGGAGTTCCGTGACGACGTCGATCGCCGATCGCTGCGGGGTCCAGCCGAGGACGTCGCGGGCGCGCCCTGTCGACATGATGGGCGTCTGTAGACCCATCTCCAGCCACCCGCGGTCGGTCGGCTGCAGATGCAGTCGCCATGACACCTCGGCCGCGGCGCGCGCGACGCTCGCAGGAACGGACACAGTCCGAGCGTCGAGCGAGGCCGCGATGGTCGGCATGTCCAGAACCGGCTCGGCCGCGAGATTGAACGCGCCCGTGACCGGTTGCGTGATCGCACGGTGGAAGGCCCTGGCGACGTCGTCGGTGTGCGTCACCTGGAATCGAAGTCCGGGGATATCGGGGACGATCCCAACGTGTTCCGGCCGGACCAGCGCGCGGGGAACGAGCCGGCCGAGGAAGAACCGGGTCGCTTCGGCGCCTTGGCCGCCCTTCAGGATCAACGACGGGCGCATCCGCACCACGCGCATGTCGGGCCGGGCGGTCTCGAGGACGTCGAGCATCGTTTCGACCGCGGCCTTCTGTCGCGCGTAGGAGGCGTTCGGGATGCCGGTCGCGGGCCACGACTCGTCGACCGCAGGGTCCTTCGGTCCGCGGGCGTATGCGCCGACCGACGACGCGTAGATGAACGCCGGCACACCGGCTTGGGTCACGGCTTCGAGCAGGCGAGCGGTTCCGTGAACGTTCGTTCGGGCCATCGCGAACTCGTCGTGCGACGGCTGCACCTCCCACGCGAGGTGCACACAGGCGTCCGCACCGGCCACAAGCGGGACGAGGTCGTCTGTCGAGATGTCGGCCGACCGCCACGTCACCTTGGCGAGACGGATGTCGGGCCGCCGACGGGCGATCGCGACGATGTCCGCGACGGCCGGATCGTCCGAGAGCATCGGGAGCAGACTCGTGCCGACATTGCCGGTGCCACCGACGAGGACGATCCGCATCGGTCGGAGGTACCCCGGCGGCGCGGGCACAACCCTGATCTCAGCGGCGCTCGACCTCACGCAGTTGGTCGAACGTGCAGCTTTCTGGGTCGCGGTCGGGCCGCCATCGAAGGAACCTCGCTGGGTGCCGAAGCCGGTCTCCGTCGAAGCGGTCGTACTCGACCTCGCACACCCGGTCCAGCCGGATGGGGACCCAGTCCATCGCCATGTCGGGCGTCCAGCGACCGGCGGCGCCCTTCAGCCGCCCGAGCGGGCTCGGAGAGATCAGGAACCCTTCGGCCCACGGATGCTCGCCGAGTGGTAGCGCCGATGGCGACAGCTCGTCCAGGAAGCGCGCACGTGCGGCCTCAGAGAACGAGCTCGCCACGCCGATGTGCCGGAGGCTTCCGTCGTCGTCGTACAGGCCGAGCAGGAGGGATCCGATGGCGTGTCGCTCCATCATCCAGCGATAGCCAGCCACGACGGCATCGAGCGTCCGGCGCGTCTTGACCTTGATCATCGAGCGGCGGCCGGGCTCGTACGGCGCGTCCGGGTCCTTCGCGACCACGCCGTCGATGCCTGCTCCGTCGGGCGCGGCCAGCCATCCCATCGCTTCGCCGACATCGTGTGTCTGCGGCGTCGCGACGAGCCGGACGGAGGCGTTCGCCGTCACGTCGATCAGCTGCGCCCGGCGGGTCCGGAACGGCGCCGTCCGGAGGTCGTGACCGCCGCGCCAGATCGCGTCGAACGCGATGAATCGCCCGGGCGTCTCGGCGCTCAGCCGCCGGACGCGCGACTCGGCTGGATGCAGGCGCGAGAGCAGCGCGGCGAAATCGGACCCGTGCTCGGTATGGATCACGATCTCGCCGTCGAGGGTGACGTCGTCGTCGCCGAGGGCGTTGAATGCTTCCTCGAGCTCGGGGAAATACCTCGTGAACGGCCTCCCGTGGCGGCTGACCATCCGCACGCCGTCGCGATCGCGGGCGACCACGCAACGGAAGCCATCCCATTTCGGCTCGTAGAGGAACCCGTCGCGTGGGAGCTCGGACGTGAGCCGCGCGAGCATCGGATCGACGAGTATCGCCACGGGCCCGTCCTACCCGCTCGCCGATGGGACGACGCCACGTGGGTACGAACGCCATATGGCGACGACCGAGCCTGAGGCGATCCGCGTCTCCCTGGACGGGCACGACGTGCGCCTGACCCACCTCGACCGCGTCCTGTGGCCGGGCGCCGGCTTCACGAAGGGGTGGCTGCTCCAGTCGTACCTGTCGCTCGCGCCCGCCTTGCTGCCGCACCTGCAGGGCCGGCCGATCACGATGTGGCGGTATCCCGAGGGCATCGACCGCACCGGCTGGTGGCAGAACGAGTGCCGCGGCGCGCCGGGGTGGGTGCACGTTTACACGTACACCGGCAAGGACGGACGGGAGCACCGGCACTGCGTGATCGACGACGTCGCCTCGTTGATGTGGCTGGTGAACCTCGGCACGATCGAGATCCATCCCTTCCCGTTCACGGGCACGAGCGACGCCCCGCGACCGAGCTGGCTCGTGTTCGACCTCGATCCGGGCGAGCCGGCGGGCCTGCGGGAGGCGTGCGCGGTCGCGATGGTGCTGCGAGAGGTCCTGGACGCGCAGCGACTCACCGCTGTCGCCAAGACCTCCGGCGTCAAAGGTCTGCACGTGTTCGCTCCGCTCGATGCGACGACGACGTTCGACGCCGCCAAGTCGTACGCCCGTACGGTCGCCGCCGCGTTGGCTTCAGAGCTGCCGACGCTCGTCGTCGATCGCCAAGCGCGCACGATCCGCACGGGCAAGGTGCTGCTCGACTGGCTGCAGAACGACCGGTTCCGCTCGACGGTCGCGCCGTATTCGCTGCGGGCGGTCGACCCGCCGGCCGTCTCGACGCCGGTCACGTGGGACGAGGTGCGCGCCGTGGGAACGGGCGACGTCCCGCCGTCGTCGCTCAGCTTTGGCCTCGAGGACGTCCTTCGCAGGACCGGGTCGACGGGCGACCTGTTCGAGCCCGCGCTCCTCGGCGGCGGCGCTCTTCCGGGCTAAGGCTGCGCCATCCGAGCAGGACCGTCGGCGTAGCTCAACCGGTCGGTGTCTTCGGGGGCGACCCAGCGGCGCAGCGCGTCGCTCGACGGGACGACGTAGTAGGCGCCGGTGAGGGGATGCGTGAACGCGGTGAGCGCATCTCTCGTTCCGGTCGTGATCCCGGCCATGCGCTCGAGCATCGCCGTAAGACGCTGCTGATCCGGGCTGAAGCCCACGAACATCGTGCCGTGCTGCGTCACCGTGCCGAACGGCATGTTGCGCCGGAAGATCTTGCCGAAGAGATCCTGATCGGTGCTCGCGACGTGAGAATCGTCCGGCTTCGGATCGAGCTCGACGCTATCGAGTTTGCGGCGGCCCATCACCAGCTCCTGTTCGTCGACGGGGAGCGACTCCCATGCCGCCGCGTCGTGCACCCACTTCTGCAGGAGCAGGATCGTGCCGCCCGCGGCCGGCTGCCCGTGGGGGATCAACACTTCGTCGGGCGCATCGAGGACCGTCGGATTCTCGGTTCCGTCGATGAAGCCGGTCAGGTCGCGGTCGTGGTGGTACGGCCAACTCGTCGTCTCCTCGGCGACCGTGGCGATCGACGCCAACGCCGCGATCGCCGAACGGGCGGCGTCGAAGACGACGTCGTACGCGCTGCCCGAAAGCCATAGCAGTGCGTCGTGCTGTGTCGCCGGCATCGTGTAGCCGTCGACGCCGACGACGTCGCTGTCGAATGATCCGACGTTGGGAGCGTCATCCGGCGCCGCGCGCCGCCAGATCTCAGGCCCGAAGCCGGCCACGAGATTGATGCCGCCCATCGTCGTCCGCGGCTCGCGGAGGCTCGCCACCGTGCGTGCGAGCCGGTCGGCGGCGTCGGCACCGTGCGCGTCGAACTCGAGATAGGTGTGCGACGCCGTTCCGAGCGCGAAGATGCCGGCCTGTGGTTCTGTCACCGCTGGGCATTGTCGGCGACCGTGGCCGGGCCGTCCATCCGTGGCCTCAGGCGGGTTCGACCCGCGCGCCGTCGGACGGATCGCAGGGGTACACGACCGGCTCGTGACCGGTCGCGGCGCGATACCGCTCGGTCGTCCGCCTCAGCACGTCGTCGGCCGTTCGGTGATCGAGGAGCGCCACGACACACCCGCCGAACCCGCCTCCGGTCATGCGGCAGGCGACGGCGCCGGCGCCCGTCGCTTCGGCGACGAGGGAATCCAGCTCGGGCGTCGAGACGCCGTAGTCCTCGGCGAGGCTCCGATGGCTGTCGGCGAAGAGGGTCCCGAGCGCCGCGCGGTCGTTCCGCCGAAGGGCGTCCACGGTCTCGAGAACGCGTGCGTTCTCGTGCACGACGTGCCGCCCGAGCGGGACGTCACGGACCTGGGCGGGGGTCGCATCGCGAAGCGATGCGACCCCGAGGTCGAGCGCCAGCCGCGCGCACGCGTCGCGTCGCGACGCGTACGCGCTCCCCGCCAGCCGGCGCGCCACCCCCGTGTGGATGGCCACGACGCGCAGATCCTCGGGCACCGCGACCGGTTCGATCTCCAGGGTCCGGCAATCGAGGAACAACGCGTGCCCCCGCCGCCCGAACAGGCTCGCGAGCTGGTCCATCGGTCCGCACGGGACGCCCGTCGCCGCTTCCTCCGCCTCGCGGCACGCTCGGGCGAGGTCCGCAACGGGGAGGGGCGATCGCGCGACGTCACACAACGCCGACCCGATCGCGACCTCGAAGGCGGCGCTGGAGGACAGGCCGGCGCCCAATGGGACGTCGGACGTTACGTGTGCCGTCATCCCGTCGGCCGGCCGGCCCCGCCGATCCAGCGCCGCCGCCACCGACGCGACGAGCGCCGGCCAGCCCTCGCGCGCGGCACCTAGCTCACGGTCGCCCCCCAGCCCGACGCGGCCGTCGGCCGGCAGCCAGACACGGCCGTTGTCGGGGTCGGCGTCGCTCGCGACCTCGATCCGGCCGTCTCGCCGGGGCGTGAAGCGAACGGTGCAGGACAAGCCGATCGCCGCGGGCAGCGCGAAGCCGTCGTTGTAGTCGGTGTGGTCACCCATGACGTTCACCCTGCCGGGGGCCGTCGCGACCCTGGCCGGACCGCCCGGTAGTCCCTGCTCCATAGCGCATCCTCTCGCGCTCGCCTCGACATACGCACGTTTGACACCGGCGATACCCGGGAACTCTCGCAACACGATCCACGGACGGAGGCCCATGGCAACCACACCTGCGGCGCCACCGGCGATCGTGGCGGTTTCGCATCTGTCGTGGGACCTCGTGTTCCAGCGTCCGCAGCACTTGATGACGCATGCCGCGCACGATCGAACGGTGCTCTACATAGAAGAAGCGCGCTATGACGCGGAGATCCCCCGATGGGAACAGCGGAGGACTCCGGAAGGCGTGACGGTCTGCCTGCCTCACCTTCCGCCCGATATGGCGCCCGATCGACGCGACGCGGTGCTCGCCGCGATGGTGGAGACGCTCGTCGCGCAACACGAGCTGGACCCGTACGTCCTGTGGTTCGAGACGCCGATGTCCGTTGCCCATACGGAAAACCTCCATCCCGTGGCGACCGTCTACGACTGCATGGACGAGCTGTCCGCGTTCGACCACGCGCCGGCGGAGCTCCGCGCGAACGAACGCGCGCTGCTCGCGCGCGCCGACCTCGTGTTCACCGGTGGTCTCGCCCTGTACGAGCACAAGCGCAGCGATCACCCCTCGGTGCACGCGTTCCCGAGCAGCGTCGACGTGTCGCATTTCGCTGGCGCGCGCCGCGACGTCGCCGAGCCGCCGGACCAACGATCGATCCCCGGCCCCAAGATCGGGTTCTTCGGCGTGGTCGACGAGCGGATGGACCACGAACTGCTGGGCGAGATCGCGAGCCGTCGCCCGGAGTGGTCGTTCATCGTGATCGGCCCGGTCGTCAAAATCGACCCGACGCGCCTGCCCGACGCGCCCAACATCCATTACCTGGGTGGCCGCGACTACGCCGATCTGCCCACGTATTTGAGTGGTTGGGACGTCGCGATCATGCCGTTCGCGCGGAACGACGCGACGCGGTTCATCAGTCCGACGAAGACACCTGAGTACCTCGCCGGCGGCAAGCCCGTCGTCTCGACACGCATCCGGGACGTCGAGCGGCCCTGGGCCGACCTCGGCCTCGTGCGGATCGCCGACACGCCCGATGCGTTCGTCGAGGCCATCGAGGACGCGATGGCGGAGGACGCACCGGCACGGATCACGCGCGCGGACGAGGTGCTGCGCAGGATGTCCTGGGATGCGACGTGGGAGGCCATGGACGCGCTGATCGACGGGATCGCCGCGGGGCGCGACCGGCGGCTGGTGGCGACGTGAGCGCGGCATACGATGTCCTCGTCGTCGGCGCAGGGTTCGCGGGCAGCGTGGTGGCCGAGCGGCTCGCCAGCACGGCGGGAGCGCGCGTGTTGGTGGTCGATCGTCGATCGCACATCGGCGGCAACGCGTACGACCATCTCGACGAGGCCGGCGTGCTCGTGCACCGGTACGGACCGCATATCTTCCACACCAACTCGCACGATGTCGCGCGATACCTCTCGCGCTTCACGGCATGGCGACCCTACGAGCATCGGGTCCGCGCCTCGGTCGACGGGCAGCTGCTCCCGATCCCGATCAATCTCGACACGATCAACGCGGTGTACGGCCTGTCGCTATCCGAAGACGAAGTCGAGGGGTTCCTCGCGACGGTCGCCGAGCCGCGTGCACACATCCGCACGTCGGAGGACGTCGTGGTCGGAGCCGTCGGGAGACGGCTGTACGAGCTGTTCTTCCGTGGATACACGCGCAAGCAGTGGGGGCTCGACCCGTCGGAGCTCGACGCGTCGGTGACGGCTCGTGTTCCGACGCGCACGAACCATGACGACCGGTACTTCACGGACCGGTTCCAGGCGATGCCGCGCGATGGCTACACGGCGATGTTCCAGCGCATGCTCGCGCATCCGAACATCACCGTCGCGCTGGAGACCGACCACCGTGACGTCGGGCGGATCGGGTACGACGAGCTCGTCTACTCCGGGCCGATCGATGCCTTCTTCGACATGCGGTACGGCGAGCTGCCGTACCGCTCGCTGGACTTCCGCTTCGAGACGCACGCGACGGAGGTCTTCCAGCCGTTCCCGGTGATCAACCACCCGAACGATCACGACTACACGCGCGTCACCGAGTTCAAGTACCTGACCGGACAACGGCATGATCGAACGACCGTCGTTTACGAATACCCGCGATCGGACGGGGCACCGTACTACCCGATCCCACGGGAGGACACCGCCGAGCGGTATGCGAAGTACAAGGCGCTCGCGGACCGGACGCCCGGCGTCCACATGGTCGGGCGGCTCGGCACGTACAAGTACTACAACATGGACCAGGTGGTGGCGCAGGCGCTCGCGGTCGCTCGTCGCGTCTCCAAGGGGAGGGCCGCGTTCGATGTCAGGCAGGAGCTCACCACGTCGGCTTGAGCTCTGGGGCGGTGTCGAGTGCACCCGCAACAGGGTGGGCGATCGGACGTTCGATCAGCTCGATCGAACCGGTCATGCCGACCGCCTCGAGGATCTCGATCTGATCGCAGGCATCGGCGTGCGTGCGGTGCGCTACCCGGTCTTGTGGGAGCGCGTGGCGCCCACCGGCCTTGCCGACGCGGACTGGTCGTGGGCGGACGAGCGACTGGGCAGGCTTCGCGACCTGGGCGTCCGCCCGATCGTCGGGCTGTTACATCACGGCAGCGGTCCGCCCGACACATCGTTGCTCGATCCGGATTTCGCTGCGAAGTTCGCGCGGTACGCCGAGGCGTTCGCGAACCGGTACCCCTGGATAGAGGACTATGCGCCGATCAACGAGCCGCTCACCACGGCTCGGTTCTCGGGGCTGTACGGCCACTGGCATCCCCACGACCGCGACGAGCGCACGATGATGGACATCCTCGTGCGGCAGTGTCTCGCCGTCGCGCGCGGGATGCGCGCGATCGAGCGCGTCAACGGCCGTGCGCGTTTGATCTTGAACGAGGACGTTGCGACGGTGCAGAGCTCGCATGTGATGGCGGATGAGGCAGCGTTCCAGAACGAGCGACGATGGCTCACGTTCGACCTGCTGTGCGGACAGGTCGACCGCGATCACGCGCTGTGGGAGCGCCTGGGGATGGCGCGACTCGAATCGGATGGGCTGGGTGAGCTCGCCCAGGCGCCGCGCGTGCCCGACGTCCTGGGGGTCGATTACTACATCACGAGCGAGCGATTCCTCGACCACCGGGTCGATCGGTACCCGGATCGCGAGGCCACTGACGATGGCCGGCGCCGGTTCGTCGACGTCGAGGCGGTTCGCGTGTGCGAGCGCTTGAGCGGCTGGGCCGGCACGATCGCGCAGGTGTGGGAGCGCTACGGCCTCCCGATCGCGATCACCGAGGCGCACCTGGCCGGCCACCGGGAGGACCAGGTTCGGTGGCTCCGGGACGCATGGGAGGCCGCGACGGCGGCGCGCGCCAGCGGTGCCGACGTTCGCGCCGTCACCGCCTGGTCGATGTTCGGCGCGTTCGATTGGGACTCGCTGGTGACGGTCGAGGGGTCGTTCTACGAGCCGGGCGCGTTCGACGTCCGGGGGCCCGAGCCGCGGCCGACCGCCGTGGCGGCACAGCTTCGGTCGCTCGCAGGGTTCGGCGCCCCACCGCCTGTAGCGACCGGCCCGGGGTGGTGGGACCGGCCCGACCGGTTCTTCTATCCGTCGGTCCCTGCCGACGCTGCGGGCGCGCCCGGCGCGCGCGCCCGCAGCGCGCGGCTGGTCGCGAAGGACGCGCCGATCCTCGTGATCGGCGGGTCCGGCAGGCTCGGCTCCGCGTTCGTCGCGTCGTGCCGGACGCGCGCGCTCGGCTGCATCGCGCCGGGTCGCGACGTCGTCGATCTGCTGGATCTGGAGACGCTCGACGAGGTGCTCAGGCAGGAGCGGCCGTGGGCCGTGATCGTCGCGGCGGGCATCGCCGACGTCCATGTCGCGGAGACCTGGCCTGCGATCGTCGACGACGTGAACGCGATCGGGACGGCTGCGGTGGCCGAACGCTGCGCCGCCGCGGACATCGCGTGCGCGGTGTTCTCGAGCGACCACGTCTTCGCGGGGACGCCGGGCACCCTGGACGAGTCCGCCGAGCCGCATCCGCGCGACGCGTACGGCCGCTCGAAGGTGAAGATGGAACAGCTCGTCGCTGCATCTGCGCCGTCGACGCTCGTGATCCGATGCGGCGAGCTCTTCGGCGTCGTCGGCGACGAGGTCGACGGCGCCCTTCGTTCGTTGGAGCGAGGCGGTACCGTGTCCGTCATGCCCGGATCACCGTCGTCGGCGACGTTCGCGCCGGCGCTCGTCGAGGCCGCGCTCGACCTGTCGATCGACCGCGCCGGCGGCATCTGGCACCTGTGTCACGACGAGGCCGTCACGCCGTTCGATCTCACGCGTCGCGCCGCCACGGCGGTCGGGCTCGATCCCGCATCCGTGATCGAGACACACGCCGACGCCGCGGCGACGATGAAAACGCCGACCCTGGTTTCAGGGCGGGGGCGCATCCTGCCTTCGCTTGACGAAGCGCTCGCGGTGTTCGCTGATCGTTGGACCGAAAGCCGCCTGTCCGCGACGGCATGACCCGGGAACGCCTCTCGCTGAACGGCCGGTGGTCGTTCTGGCCCGACGCGGACGACGTCACGGCGTCCGGCGGGTTCCTCGACGCGGCGTCGCTCACCGAGACGCTCGGTCGGCCTCGCACGATCGTCGTCCCCGGCAGCTGGCAGGCGCAGTTCCCCGACCTGCGCATGTGGGCCGGTGTCGCCTGGTACGCGACCACGCTCCGCGTGCCCGACAGGTGGCGCGACCGGCGCGTCCGGCTCTGCATCGGCGCTGCCGACTACTTCACGCAGGCGTGGGTCGACGGGAACCCCGTCGGCGAGCACGAGGGCGGCTACCTGCCGTTCTCGTTCGAGATCGCCCCGGCGCTCGGTCCGGCGCCGGAGCACGAGCTCCTGCTGCGCGTCCTGGACCGTGGCGGCGACTGGCTCGACTACCTGGACCGCGAGGCGGGGCAGCCCGAGTCCTCGCTCCTGCCGCTGCCCAGCATCCGCAGCCGTGAGCCACTCGGACAGCGCTTCCCACTGGCCGAGATCCCTCACGGCAAGCAGAGCTGGTACGGCCCGATCGGGGGCTTGTGGCAGGACGTCTATCTCGAGACGCTCCCAACCGAGTCGATCGAGCATGTACTGGTGACCCCAGCGATGGACGGCAGCGTGTCGGCGGCCGTCGAGCTCGGCTTTCCGCTGCGCGAGGCCGCAACCCTCGAGGCGACGATCACGGCGCCGGACGGCCTCACGACGTGGCGCGTCGAGCCGGACCCCGTGCCCGTGGGCGCGGTCACCCATGAGCTCGTCGCATCGGTCGGTGCGCCGATGCTGTGGGATCTCGACCGGCCGAACCTCTACACGATCGCCGTGACCCTCCACGCGGGATCGTCCGAGGACACGTGGAGCGACACGTTCGGGTTCCGGTCGATCGAAACGCGCGACGGTCACATCGTCCTGAACGGCAGGCCGGTGTTCGTCCGCGGGGCGCTCGACCAGAACTACTACCACCCGGACGACGCGCGCCCTCAGTCGCCCGCGACCTTCCGCGACGACGTCCTTGCCGCCAAGCAGATGGGGCTCAACCTGCTCCGGTGCCACATCAAGGTGCCCGACCTGCGCTACCTCCGCGCCGCCGACGAGTTGGGCATCCTCGTGTGGGAGGAGATGCCCAATTGGCTCTTCCTGACCGACGCGTCTCGGCGGCGGGCCCGCGAGACGTTCGCCGGGATGGTCCGGCGCGACCACAATCGGCCGAGCGTCGTGATCCGATCGGTCATCAATGAAGGCTGGGGAGCCGACCTCGTGAGCGAGCCCGACCACCGTCGGTGGCTCTCCGAGACGGCGGCGTGGGCCGAGGAGCTTGATCCCACCAGGCTCCTCGTCGACAACTCGGCGTGCGCGCCGACGTTCCACCTCCGTTCGTCGCTGAACGACTTCCACCGATACTGGGCACTGCCCGACGAGCACGCGCGGATGGTGCGCTGGCTCGACGACTGGATCGCCTCGCCGGCGTCGACGTTCAGCTCCAACGGCACTTCGGAGCGCTCGGGCACGGAACCGCTCGTGTTGTCGGAGTTCGGCGCATGGGGCCTTCCGGACATCGCGAACCTCGTCGACCTCGACGGCGCCGAGCCGTGGTGGTTCTCGACCGGCGAAGGGTGGATGCACGGCGCCGTCGTGGCCGAGGGCATCCAGGAGCGGTTCCACGCGTGGGGGCTGGAGCAGGTGTTCGGGTCGTGGGAGCGGTTCCTCCGCGAGAGCCGTGAACATGAGTTCGAGAGTCTCCGTGCGCACCTCGATGAGCTTCGTGGCCGCCCCGAGATGGCCGGCTACGTCGTCACGCAGTTCACCGACGTCCATTGGGAGGTGAACGGCCTACTGGACGCGACGAGACAGCCGAAGATCGACCCGGAGCGTCTGCGTGCGGTCAATTCGCCGGTCAGCGTGCTCGCACGGCCCACCGTTCGGCGGGCGCGCGTCGGTGAGCGGATACCCGTCGACGTTTCGGTCTCCCATTTTTCCGACGACGACCTCGGCACATGCTCGGTCGTCTGGGAGGCTGGGGACAGCGCCGGCCGGGTCGAGGCGTCCGTGAGCCGGGCCACCGTCACGCCGCTCGGATCTGTGGATCTCGACGTCGCCGCTCCAGGTCCGCAGACGATGCACCTGTCCCTGCACGACCGTCACGGTCGGCTCGTGCAGAGTACGGACGCGACGGTGTGGGGCTTCGACGATGCTCGCCCGCCCACCGACGAGGTCCTCGTCGTCGACCGATGGACGGACGAGCTTGCGGCGAAGGTCGCGGCCGGCGCCCGGTGCCTCGTCGTCGTATCCGATCCCGCCGCGTTACCGGGCGATGCGCGGCTGCGCGTCCGAGAACGGGCCGGCACGATGTGGCAGGGCCACTGGGCGCAGGGGATGGGTTGGCTCGATCGACGGCTGTCCGTCGGCCTCGGTGTCGGCCCTCGGGTCGGGTCCGCCTTCACGGGTCTCACACCGGCCAACGTCATCACGGGATACGACCCGGCAGACCGCGCCGACGTGTGGGGCGGCTACTACGTCGGGTGGCTGCGCGCGCACGTCGCGACCATCGGCGCGTTCCGCCACGAGGACGGCTACGGGATGGTGTGCACGTTCCCGTTGCTGGAGCGTCAGGACGATCCCCTCGCGCGGTCGCTGCTCGCGCGGCTGTGGTCGGTGGTGGCGGAGCCCTCGTTCGAGCCCGCGGTGCGGCTGCTCGGCCCGTCGATGTAGACCTGCACCTTGACGTGCTCCGTCGAGGCCGCTGCAGCGAAGGCCGTAGCCGCGTCATCGAGCGCGAAGCGGCCGGTCACGAGGTGCGCGATGTCCACGCCGCCGGCCCGGACGATCTCGAGGGCTCGCTCGACATCCCGTCGCACGTACATCGCGCTGCCCTGGATCGTGATCTCTCGATCCTGGACAAGCGGCAGCGCGATCGAGCGGCGGTCGGTCGGCACGCCAAGGACGATCACCGTGCCGCCACGCTGCGCGAGGTCCACCGCCAGGTCGACCGTCGCCTGCACGGCGACACAATCGAACGTGACGTCGGGCCGCTCGCCGAGCGCCTCGCGGATCGTATCGGCGACCTCGCCCGGGCCGCCTGCAGATGGGTCGATGGCGGCGTCGGCGCCGATCGCGAGGGCGCGTTCGCGGTTGGCCGAGACAAGATCCGTCGTTGCGATGACGGCCGCACCCGACGCCTTCGCGGCGGCGACGGTGAGCAGCCCGACGGTGCCTGTGCCGAGCACGGCGACGACCTTGCCCGTGACGCCGTCGGCCAGTCTGATCGCGTGCGTCGCCGAGGACAGCGGCTCGACGATCGCGGCGTCGTCGTCGGAAACGTCGTCCGGCACCCGGACGAGCTTGTTCGCGGGCACGACGAACCGGTCGGCCATCGCACCGGGCGTCTGGCACCCGACCACCAGCAGGTGCTCACACTGGTTGTAGACACCGGCGCGGCAGTACCGGCAGGTTCCGTCGACGAGATTGGCCTCCAGCAGCACGCGCGCCCCCGCCTCGAGGTCGCCGTCGTCCGGCCCGAGTTCCTCGACGATCCCGACGACCTCGTGGCCGGGCACGATCGGAAGGTCGATGAACGGGTGGACGCCGCGGTAGGCGTGAACGTCGGATCCGCAGATGCCCACGACGACCGATCGCACGCGCGCCTCGCCGGGCGCGAGCGCCGGGTCGGACGGCGCCGCTCGGACCTCGACCCGCTCGGGAGCCTCGATGACGGCCTCGCGGCGCGTCACGGCCACCCTCGACGCTCCATCGGTCCCACCGCCGCGACGTGCGCCGCGCCGGCCGCGTTCGCCAGCGCCAACGCCTGTGCGGGCTCGTCACCACGCGTGAGCGCCGTGACGAGGACGCCGGCGAACGTGTCGCCGGCGCCCGTCGGGTCGACCTCGTCCACCGGCAGTCCATCGACCGCGTACTCGCTGCCGTCGACCGCAAGCGTCGCGCCCTCGTGCCCGCGGGTCACGCAGACGGCTGCGCCTCGTGCCCGCGCCGACGAGAGGTCGTCCGCCAGGGCAGCGGCCTCCTCCGTGCTCGCGATGACCGTATCGGCGTGTGCGACGAGCGTCCGGAGGTGCGTCATCGCGTCGTCATTCCCCGTTGCGTCCGATCTGATGTTCAGTTCGAGGCTCAAGCGTCCGCCGGCAGCCCGCACCCGGGCGACCGCCGCATCGATCACGTCGGTCATGGCGTGCGAGAGGGCGAGCGACGCGCCCGACACGTGCAACGCATCGGTGGCCTCGGGGGCGTCGCCCAGGTCCGCTTCGGTCAGCCGCCCGGGCGCCGCATCGGCGACGTGGAACACGAACGAGCGGCTCCCGTCCGTCCGGTACGCCACGAACGCCGTGCCCGTGGTCGCCCGCTCGATCGTCCGGACACGCCCGACGTCGACACCGTCGCGGCGGAGCCGTTCCACGACGAGCCCCCCGAACGCGTCGGCGCCGACCGTCGAAACGAGCACGACGTCAGCCCCGGCCAGCGCCGCGGCATCGGCCGCGATCGCCGGCGCGCCGCTCGGGAAGGGACCGCGATAGCGCCCCTGATCGCCGATCTCGCCCGGCTCCTCTCGGACGAACTCGACCAGCGCTTCGCCGACGACGAGGATCCGCGGACGTCGCATCTTGCTCCAGGCTAGGCGGAGGGCCGCCAAGGGGCATGCGACGGGCGCTTCGGGGTAGGAGCCAACCCATGGAACGACGACGACTCGGCACGCAGGGCCCTGAGATCTCGGTCATCGGTTACGGCGCGTGGGGCGCCGGAGGCGATATGTGGGGAGAAGAGGTCCCCGCCGAGCGCGTGAAGGCCGCCATGCACGCGGCGATCGACGGCGGCGTCAACTGGATCGATACGGCCGAGGCGTACGGCGACGGGCGCTCGGAGGTGCTGGTCGGCGAGGTGATCCGAGATCGCCGTGACGACGTGATGGTGTTCACGAAGGTTGCGCCCTTCGCCACGGGCACGCGGCCCGACGAGATCCACAAGGCGATCCGCGGCTCGCTCGAGCGGCTGGGGCTCGACGCCGTCGACCTGTTCCAGGTGCACTGGCCCGACGAAGAACGGGTCCCGGTGGAGGAGACGTGGGGCGCGATGGCTGCGTGCGTCGACGACGGCCTCGCCCGGTGGATCGGTGTCTCGAATTTCGACCGTGATCTCGTCGAGCGATGCGTGTCGGTGCGCCACGTCGACGCGGTGCAGAACGAGTTCTCGCTGCTTGACCCGGAGGACCCGAGCTTCCTCGCATGGCTGGAAGAGCGTGGCATCGGGTACCTGGCGTACGGGCCGCTCGCGTACGGACTGCTGACCGGCGCGGTCTCGCGCGAGACGACGTTCGCGCCCGACGATTGGCGAAGCGGCGCCTGGAACCTCGGGTACTACGAGCGGCTGTTTGCCCCCGGCGTGCTGGAGCGGCACCTCGACACGCTCGACGACCTCCGGGCGATCGCGGATCGCGAGGGGATCGATCTGTCGACCCTCGCACTCCGTGCACTGATCGCTACGCCGGGCGTCACGGCGGCGATCGCGGGGAGCCGCAACCCCGAGCACGTCCGCGCGAACGCGGCGGCCGGTGACGCGACGCTGCGCGACGAGACGCTTGTCGAGGTCTACGACGTCCTCGCCCGGCACGCCGAGGTTTGATGGCGGCCGGCACACGGACGCCGGCGTCATCGCGGCCGACCGAATGTGTCCGCGTGCCGTTGATGCATCAGTCGTGGACGTCGTTCACGTTCTTGCACTGGGCCTACCCGCCGAAGGCCGTCCGGCCGCTGGTTCCGCCGTGGTTCGAGCTCGACACGTACGACGGACGCGCGTGGATCAGTCTCGCCGCGTTCTCGATCGAGGGTGTCCGACCACCCGGTGTGCCACCCGTGTGGCCGGGCACGACGTCGGAGGTCAACGTCCGAACCTACGTCGTCGGTCCGGACGGACGCGCCGGCGCCCTGACGCTGTCGCTGGACATCGCGAACCTCCCGGCGGCGATCGCCGGCAGATACCTGTTCCAGCTGCCGTATCGATGGGCAGACGCGCAGACGATCGTGTCGGCGGATGAGGTCACCTATCGCGGGCGGCGCCGATGGGGCGGACCGCCGGCGCGATGGGACGTCGCGGTCACGCCTCGCGGCGCGCCACCCGCGGATCCTCGTCTCGCGACGTTCCTGACCGGACGGTGGGTGCTGTTCACCCGGTATCGCGCCACCGTCGCAGCGATCGCGACGGAGCACGAGCCGTGGCCGCTGCGCGATGGGCGGCTCGAGCGGCTCGATCAAGACCTCCTGCGCGTTGCCGGGCTGCGCGACCCCAAGGAGGAGCCGATCGTGCACTTCTCCTCGGGGGTGCGCGCTCGGATCGCGCTGCCCGCCGCCGCCGGACGGGTGACCGGCGACCGGCCGGATGTCACGGCCGGCGCGTTTCCGTCGTCATCGGCTCGGAGTCCGGCACCCGCGTGACGGTGTCTTGCATCTGACGCGCACGCATCGCCGCGGCGTCGGGATCTGCTTCACGCTTGATCTCCTGTGTCTTGGACTCGACCGACGTGCTCGCCCGCTCCCAATAGCGCTGCATCGTGCGTACACCGCCACCCCCGACCGCGACGATGAAGGCGCCGACGATCGCCACGAGGATCGCGTAGTACAGACCGTTCACGATCGCAGGCGCGATCAGCAGCTGGTTGAGCGCGGCGAAGATCCCGAAGACCAAGATCGCAACGCCGGCCGCACGGGCGATCCATTCGCCGCCCGAGACCGTCCCGAGCGTCGC
>Ga0136846_1215233_pt1 | contig 16639 bp, 16 predicted proteins | sample HopSoiMetagenom2_FD_96841 | JGI IMG/M metagenome (GOLD analysis project Ga0136846, IMG submission 96841) | Grasslands soil microbial communities from Hopland, California, USA - 2 Assembly 2016 (version 4) | ecosystem: Environmental > Terrestrial > Soil > Grasslands | place: USA: Hopland... | reverse complement strand
CGGATAGGAGACGGGAGCTGATGCACGAGCCGGCAGCGGTCGGAACCGACCCGCACGAACCGTCGCTTCCGCCGCCACCGCCCGCCTCGTCCGGACGACCGACGACGTTCGGGCTTCGTCCGATCGCCGTCGCGGGGCTGTGCCTGCTCGTCGCGGGCGTCGCCGCCTTCTTCGCGTACAGGACGTTGTGGCCCTGGCCGAAGCATCACGCCGACGAAGGCTTGGCGCTGTTCGTGGCGCTCGCCGGCGTGATCGGGCTGGGGGCCGCCCTGTTCACGGCGTCGCAGCGTCGGCAACAGGCCGTGACCGGCGCGATCGTCCTCGCGGCGGCGATCCCGTTCGTCGCCGTCACGTTCGTCCCGGGCATCGCACAACCGCGCAGTTCTCCGCTCCCCGGCGGGCAGGCCTACGCGCTCTATGCGGCGCCCGACGGGAACTGGGATCTCTACCTGTTGCCGCACGGCGATGCCGCCGGCCTCGTCGCGCTGACCACGACCGACGACGTCAACGAGCGGTGGCCGGTGCTCGCGCCGGACGGGCGATCGGTGATCTACACGCTCGTCTCGCCGGACGGCTCGATGGACCTCCATCGGTTGCAACTGCAGCCCGACGGCCTGCCCGGAGCCGACGAGATCGTGTTGCCGGGCGACGGGAAGAACGTGTCCGCGAACGCGTTCGCGCCGGACGGCACGCTCCTGGTGCAGGTGGCCGAGCCCGGACGCGGCCCGTCGATCGACCGCCTCGACCTCGCGACGGGCACGCTCACACCCGTGCTCGACAGAGCGTACGGGGCCGCCTACAGCCCGGATGGATCGCAGATCGCGTTCACCAGGCGCAAGCCGACCGCGCCCCTGGATTGGGACGTCTGGGTCGCCGACGCCGACGGGCACCATGCGCGCGACGTGATCGACGCCGAGGGGACGCAGGACTTCCCAACGTGGTCACCGGACGGCACACGGCTCGCGTTCAGCGGGTCGTCACCCTGGGGCGATCCCGACGTCTTCGTGGCCCATCCGGACGGGAGCGGTGTCGTCGACCTCACCCCCGATTGGCGCGACTCCGACACGGCGCAGGGGTGGACCCCCGACGGACACGTGCTGTTCCTGTCGAACCGGTCGCACACGGGCGGGACGTTCCTGTACTTCATGAACGTCGACGGCACCGACGCGCAGCTGGCGCTCCGGTTGTAGGTCAGCGACGCTCGGCCCACGCGCGCAACAGCTCGATCGCCTCGCTCTCCGAGATCGGCCAGCGCTCCAGCCGCACGTCCATGAGGTACGCCAAGGCTTCGCCGATCTCGGGCCCGGGCTGCAGACCCAGCACCTCCATCACCTGCGTGCCGTCGAGCGGCGGACGCATCGCCTCGAGGTTCTCCTGCTCGGCGAGCGCGGCGATCCGTTCCTCGAGCTCGTCCTGAAGCTTGGCGAACGCCTGGGCGCGCTGCGCGTTGCGCGTGGTCACGTCGGCCCGGGTCAGCTGGTTCAGCCGGTCGAGCAACGGGCCCGCGTCGCGGACGAACCGCCGCACAGCCGCATCTGACCACGAGCCGTCGCCGTACCCGTGGAACCGCAGGTGCAGCTCGATCAGCGTGCAGACGTCGTCGATGACCGACTTGGGATAGCGCAACTCGGTCAGCCGCGAACGGGCGATGCGGGCACCCTCGATCTCGTGATGATGGAACGTGACGCCCTCGGGCGTGATCTTCCGCGTCGCCGGCTTGCCGACGTCGTGCAGCAGCGCCGCCAGCCGCAGCACGACGTCCGGCTCGCACCGATCGACGACGGCGTACGTGTGCCGCAGCACGTCCTTGTGCCGATGCACGGGGTCCTGTTCCAAGCTGAGCGCCGGCAGCTCGGGCAGGACGCGATCGGCGAGGCCGGTGTCCACCAACAGCTCGAGTCCCGCCGGCGCGTGCTCGGCGACCACCAGCTTGTTCAGCTCGTCGCGGATCCGCTCCGCAGAGACGATGTCGAGACGGTCCCCCATCGCGCGCATCGCCGTGAGGACCCGCTCGGTCGGCCGAACCCCTAACTGCGCGACGAACCGTGCAGCGCGGATCATCCGCAGCGGGTCGTCGGAGAACGACGTCTCCGGATCGAGCGGCGTGTCGAGGACACCGGCGGACAGCGCCTTCACCCCACCGTAGGGATCGACGAACGCGCCCTCGGGCACGCGCACGGCCATCGCGTTGATCGTGAAGTCGCGTCGCGACAGGTCGACGAGGATGTCGTCGCCGAACGTGACGGCCGGCTTGCGGTGTTCCTCCGCGTAGACCTCCTTGCGGAAGGTCGTGATCTCGATCCGCTCTGCGTCCTTGAGCGCTCCGACGGTCCCGAACTTCACGCCGACGAGGTACTTGCGATCGGCCCAGCCACGCAACAGCCGCGTGGTTTCGGTGGGAAGCGCCGACGTGGCGAAGTCGAGGTCCGGCGAAGGCCTGCCCTGCAGGAGGTCTCGGACGCTGCCACCGACCAGGAACAGCTCCTGGCCCGCCTCGGCGAAGCGCGCACCGAGCTCCTTCGCGACGGCGGGCACATCGATCGTGGACGAACCGTCGGGCATGGGGCCGAGGATAGTCGTGCCCCGTCGCCGGGTCGCGAGGCGCGCGCTAGAAGGGAAGCCCGGCGCGCTGGTCGTCGCTGAACGCCGACCCGCGGTCCAACACGCCCGACAGCTGCAGGTCGAAGTCGTGCGGACTCGACGCGGTGCGCCGCGCCTCATCGGTGCCGACGAGGCCATCCTTGACGAGCATCACGAGCGCCTGATCGAACGACTGCATCCCGTAGTAGCCACCGTCCGCGATCACGTCGACGATCGAGTCGGTCTGCTCCGGATCGACGAGCCGATCGAAGACGCGGCCGGTGTTGACCAGGACCTCGACGGCCGGAACACGCCCCTTCCCGTCGGCCTTCTGCACCAGCCGCTGCGAGACGATCCCGCGAAGGGCGCCGGCGAACGATGTCCGCACCTCCTTGGCCTGTTGCGGCGGGAACAGGTCGAGCACACGGTTGATCGTCTCCATACAGTCGATCGTGTGCAGGGTCGAGATCACGAGGTGGCCGGTCTCGGCCGCCTGGATCGCCGACAGGGCCGACTCGGCGTCGCGGATCTCGCCCACGAAGATCACATCGGGGTCCTGGCGGACGACGTGACGCAGGGCCGCCTCGTACGAATCGGTGTCGAGGCCGATCTCGCGCTGCTGGATGATCGACATCTCGTCGTCGTGCACGACCTCGATCGGGTCCTCGATCGTGATGATGTGTGCGCGGCGCGACCGGTTGATATAGCCGATCATCGAGGCGATCGTGGTCGTCTTTCCCGTGCCGGTCGGGCCGGTGATCAACACGAGCCCGCGTGGGCTGTCGGCGAGCGTCCGCATGACCTCGGGCAGCCGGGGCTCCTCGAACGTCGGGATCTCCGAACGCACGCGCCGCACGACCAGGCCTACCAGCCCCCGCTGACGGAACACGTTGATGCGGAACCGACCGACGCCCTGGAGCGTGTAGCCGATGTCCGCCTCGTTGTGGGCGTCGAACTCGGCCCGTTTGTGCTCGCTCATCACCGCGTTGCCGAACGAGACCGTGTCGGGCGGCGTCAGGACGTCGTGCGACGTCGGCTGCAGGTCTCCGTCGATCCGCAGGAACGGCACGTTGCCGACCTTCAGATGAAGGTCGCTTGCACCGCGTTCCACGGTGTGCCGAAGGAGGTCGTCGATGTTCATCCCCGGTTGGTTGTCGGCAGCGGGAGCCTCGGGCCTGAGCGCGGCTAGTATCCGCACGTCATGGCCGCCGATGAACCGACCGGAACCCCTGCACCACAGGAACAGAAGGCCGACGCAGCCCCCTCGAAGAAACGCCGCCGCCGGCGCCGGCCGCGTCGCAAGCCGGACGCGTCGTCGGGCAGCGGCACCTCGAACGCCCAGCCGAAGAAGACCGGCGGCACCCGAACCGGCGCCAAGGCAACGTCCGGCGATCGTGGCGCAGCGTCGAGCGCCGCAGGATCGAAACAGAAGGGCCGGCAGCGGTCGCGCGCGAAGCAGCGACGCGGCGCCGCGAAGGCAGGCGAGGGCGCCAAGCGCCACGGCGCGAAGCGGGGCGACACGAAACACGGTGGCGCCGAGCACACGGAGATCAAACGCGGAGGTGCCAAACGCGGAGGTGCCAAACGCGACGGTGCCAAACGCGACGGACGCCAGGCGAAGATCCCGACGACGCGGGAGGTCTCGGCGGGCGGCGTCGTCTACCGCCCCTCCGACGAGGGGATCGAGGTCGTGCTCGCGTCACGGCGCACGCGCCGCGGCCAGCTCGCATGGGGTCTCGCGAAAGGCGGGATCGAGCCGGGGGAGACCAAGGAGGACGCCGCGATCCGCGAAGTCCGAGAGGAAACCGGGATGACGGCCGAGATCGAGGCCGACCTCGGCGACACCAAGTACATGTACGTCTGGGACGAGATCCGGATCCGCAAGACCGTGCACTTCTTCTTGATGCGGCACACCGGCGGCAACGTCGATGACCGCGACGACGAGATGGAGGAGATCCGCTGGTTCCCGCTGGAGCGAGCGATCAAACGGGCCGCCTACCGGGGTGAACGCGACATGCTCGTGAAAGCCTCCGAGCTGTTGCGGTGACGATCGCCGACGCGATCATCGCGATCGCGATCGGTGTCGGCGCCGGGATCCTGTCCGGCATCTTCGGCGTCGGCGGCGGCATCGTGATGACGCCCGCCATCGACGCGTTCCTGCCGGTGACGTCGATCCAGGCGATCGCCACGCCGCTGCCAGTGATCTTTCCGACCTCGATCACGGGCGCCTACACCTACGCGAAGGCGGGTCAGGTCGACCGGCGCGCGGCGTGGTGGATGGCGCCGACGGGGTTGATCGGGTCGGTGCTCGGCGCGCTCGCGACGCAGTGGATCGACCCCACGCTCCTTCTGTTGGTGACGGCGATGCTGCTCGGATGGCAGTCGGTCGGCATCATCCGGGGGGGCCGGGCGGCGGACGACGCGGACGCCGAGACGGCGAGACGCGACGTCCCGCGGGGCACGTATGTCGCGATCGGGTTCGCGGCGGGGGTCGTGTCCGGCCTGCTCGGCATCGGGGGCGGCCTGATCATGGTGCCGCTGCTCGCAGGGTGGTGCGCGATGCCGCTCAAGCGTGCGCTCGGGACCTCGTTGCTCACGATCTGGGCCCTCGTGATCCCGGGCACGATCGTCCATGCCTGGCTCGGCCACATCGACTGGTGGGTGGCGCTGTTCCTGACGATCGGCGCGGTCCCGGGCGCGCGCGTGGGGGCGATCATCGCGCTCGGGGCCCGTGAGCGAACGCTCCGAACCGTCGTCGGGAGCGGGATGCTCGTGATCGCGGTGCTATACGCCGCTGCGCAACTGGTGCAGCTCACCCACTGATCCGCTGCGCCGGGCGCCCAGGTGCGACGGCTACGATGCCGCCCGTGAGACGCTTCCTCGGCGCGCTGGCCGCCGCGCTCGTGGCGCTGTGCGTGGTCCCGGTTCCACCGCCCGCCGCCGCGCAGAACGCCAACGTCACGCTCCGTCTCGTCTCGCAGTCCCCGTGGAGTTCGAAGCAGCACCGCGCCGCACTCGACCTCGAGATCGCCGCGACAAACAGCGGGACCGAAGCGTTAGATCACCTCCAGCTCCAGGTGTCTTTCGGGGAACCGATCACGACCCAGGCCGACTTCGACGCCATGTTGAGCACCGGTGTCAGCTCCGTCGCGTTCAGCCCGCCGAAGACGATCCACGGGGTCATCCCCCCCGGCAGGACCGGTAGGATCCCGATGACCGTCGACCTCACGGCGATCGGATTGATCAACCAGGTGGACTCAGAGGTCTATCCCGCCTCGATCGTGCTGCTCTCTCAGGAGTCGATCGTGGCCACCTTGACGACACCGGTGATCTATCTGGTGCAAACGGCGGAGAAGCCGATGCTGTCGAGCGTCGCGGTGCCACTGCAGGCTCCGATCGCGTTCGGCGCGGACGACGCCCTTGTCGATACCGCCTTCCCCGCCTCGCTCGGGCAAGGCGGGAACCTCCGCGAGACGCTCGACGCAATCGCGGGCAGCGCGAGCGCCCGGCATCCCCGCGGGAAAGTCGACGTGATCACCGACCCGATGGTCGTGACGCAGGCCCGTGACGTCGCCGACGGCTACCGCACGACCGACGGCGCACAGGTGCCGCCCGATGCGCCGCAGGCGACGCAAGCCGCACGGTTCATGACGGAGCTGACGAGCGTCGTCGGCGCCACCGACAACGTGGAGACGGTCGCCGAGCCGTTCGGCAACCCGAACGTCCCGTCGATGCTGACGACGTACAGCGGTTTTCCGTCGGGCGCGACGCCGACACTCGAAACGCAGCTCGACGCCCAGCGCGCAGCAGGGATCGACGTCATCTCGACGTTGAACGCGACCGCCAGTCCGCGCGTGATCGCGCCGAGCGGCGCGCAGTTCAACGACGCGACGCTCGACTGGGCCGCGCGAGAGTCGCTCGACGTCGCGCTCGGTTCGGCCGACACCGTCGACCGTTCGGCGTGGCAGGGGTACACGGCGCCGGCGCCGACCGTCCCGACGGGCGCCGGACCCACGCTTGTCCTGCCCGACCCGAACACGCAGTTCCTGTTCGCGCGGACCGATCTGCTCGCCGATCCCGTGCGCGCCGCCCAGGTCGTGCTCGGCGAGCTCGCATTGATCTGGAAGCAAGAGCCGGTTCCGGACGCGCCCACGCAGCGCGGCGTTGCGATCGCCCCGCCCGCGACGCTTCCGCCCGAGATGTGGGCGCCGTTGCTCGATCGTGTGGCCGGCGCGCCGTTCTTGAAGCCCGTCACGCTGTCGCAGCTCGTCGACCAGGTCGCACCCGACAACCCCAACGATGCGGGTCCGCTGGTCGCTCCGTCGTCGGCTCGGTTCGACGACAGCTACGCGGCGAACATGGCGAGGCTGGGCAGCGACGTCTCCATCGTGAACTCGATGCTTGGACCGGGGAGCGAGGAGCCCACCGACCTGAGACGTCGGCTGTTCACGGCGACCGAGCCGACGTATCTCACCGACCCGCTTGCCGGGAGCCCATGGCTTTCGTCCGTCGACCAAACGGTGTCCCAAGCGTTCGCGGCCGTGACGCCCAACCTGGTCGGTGCGCGGTTCACGTTGACCTCGCACGAAGGGACGATCCCCTTGCAGTTGGGAGATCCCGGCGACCACGCATATCACGTCACCTTCGAGCTTCGATCACAGGACTTCAGCTTCCCCGACGGCGATCAACAAGACGTCGTGGTCGACCAACCGGGGCAGACCGTGTCGTTCCGCGTCGTCGCAGATTCGTCCGGCCAGAACTCGATCTATCTGCAGGCGCGTGACCCCAACGGCCGCCTGGTGCCCATCAACGACGGCTCGACCGATCCGATCGCCATCCCCGTGCGGATCACGGCCGTGAACAGCATCGCCTTACTCGTCACCGTCTTCGCGGCGCTCGTTCTGGTCGCGCTGTACGCGAGGAGGTGGTTCCGGCGGCGTCGAACGATCCCGACCTGAGCGCGCCCGAGCTCGACCAACACGCGACCGACGTGCGGAACGCGGCCGTGATGTCTGTCGGCACCTTGCTGTCGCGCGCGACCGGCGTGATCCGCGTGAGTGTCACCGTCGCGGCGATCGGCACGCTCAACCCGGTGGCGAACGCGTACTTCATCGCGAACACGACCCCGAACATCGTCTACGAGCTGATCCTCGGCGGGATCTTGACCAGCGTGTTCGTCCCACTGCTCGTCGACTGGGGCAAGCGGCACGGGGACGAGGAAGGCCGGATCGCGGGCCAGCGGTTCCTGACCTTCGTGTTGGTGGTGCTGTCGGCGGTGACGTTCGTCGCGATGATCCTGGCGCCGTGGATCATGCGCCTGTACCTGGTCGGCGTGAAAGACCCGGCCGACCACGCCGCTCAGCTGGAGCTCGGCACGTTCTTCCTTCGGTGGTTCCTGCCGCAGATCGTGTTCTACGGGATCGGCGCCGTCGCGGCGGGCATCTTGACCGCGCACCGGCGCTTCGCCGCCCAGATGTATGCCCCCGTGCTGAACAACGTGGCGGTGATCGGCACGATGGCGGTGTTCATCGCGATGCACGGGAAGGCTCCGATGACGCTGGCGGCGGTTTCGCCGGCCGAGCGGCTGATCCTGGCAGCCGGGACGACCCTCGGCGTCATCGCGATGACGATCGCGCTGTGGCCGTCGCTGCGGGCGATCGGGTTCCGCTGGCATCTCCGGTTCGATTGGCGCCACGAGACGGTGCGCCGGCTGATCCACCTCGCGCGGTGGGTTGCGCTGTACGTCGTGGTGAACCAGATCGCCTACTTCTTCATCATCGTGTTCAACGGACGCGTGGACGGCGGGGCGTACTCGATCTACTCGCAGGCGTTCATCTTCTTCTCGCTGCCCCACGCCATCGTCGCGGTCTCGATCTTCACCGCCTTGCTGCCGAGCCTGGCCGGCGCCTGGACCGATCGTCACATCGCCGACGTGCGCGGCCTCTTCTCGCAGGGGCTCCGCGACACCGAGGTGGCGATGATCCCGGCCGCGGCCGGCTACGCGGTGCTTGCCGGACCGATCGTGGCGCTGCTCGCGAGCTACGGCCAGATGAAGAACGATCCGACGTCGATCGATCTGCTGGCCAAGACGCTCGCGGGCTTCGCGGTGGGACTGCCGTTCTTCTCGGCGTTCCAGCTGCTCACACGCACGTTCTACGCGATCCACGACGCGCGCACGCCGGCGCTCACCAACATCGCAGCAGCGGTCGTCAACCTCGTCGCCGACGTGGTGCTCGCGTTCGGCTTCGGGCTGGGCGTCACGGGGCTCGCGCTGGGGTTCTCGGTCTCCTACGTCGCCGGCTCGGTCGTCCTGTTCCTGTTGTTGCGGCGGCGGCTGGGCTCCGCCGATGGCCGGCGGATCGCGAGCACGCTCACGAGGACCGCGGCGGCCGCCACGCTGACGGCGGCTGCCGCCTGGGCCACGGCCGAAGGCATCGCCGCCGTGATCGACGTCGACCGGCCGATCCTCAACCTGGTGCAGGTCGTGGCGGCGGTGGCGGCCGGCGTGCTTGCGTTCGTGCTGGGCGCCCTTATCTTCCAGATCGAGGAAGCCGATGAGGTCTGGCGAGCCCTGGCGGCTCGCTTCCGTCGATGACGCGATACCCATCCCGCTCGTTGCACGACCAAGCCGGCCTGATCGGCAAAGTCGCCATCGTCTGGATCGTCGTGCTGCTCGTGGTCGGGCTTCTGGTGCTCGACACGATCTCGATCGTGCTCACGACGTTCCGGCTGTCGAGCACCGCCCAAGGGGCCGCTTCGACCGCCGCGACGAACTATCACTCCGGCCACGACGTGACGCAGGCGTGCCAGGCCGCCGAGCCCGACCTGCTGACCGACAACGTGTCGGTGCCGAACAACGACACGTGGTGCAAGGTCGACACCACATCGGGACAGGCGACGATCACGCTCAAGACGACGGCCTCGAGCCTGATCCTGGGACGCATCTCCTTCACGCAGCACTTCACGAAGGTTGAGGTCAAAGAGGAAGCGCAGCCCGCGTTGTAGCGTTCGAGGGTGGCCGACCCAGCTCGCGGCGCCTCCGATCCTGAACTCGTCCGTCGTTTCCTGGCCGGCGACGCCGGCGCCGCGACCGAGCTGATCACCCGGCACGAACGCCGCGTCTACGCCGTGTGCCTTCGGGTCCTCGGCAACCCCGACGACGCCGCGGACGCGGCACAGGACGCGCTGCTCGCGATGGTCCGCAAGCTCGACGGGTTCCGCGGGGAGGCCGCGTTCACCACCTGGCTGTACCGCGTGGCGATGAACGTCTGTTACGACCACTTGCGACGAGCCCAGCGCCGGCCGCTGCTCCGCCGCGATGACGACGACGCCGTGCCGGAGCCCGCGCTGGAGGACCACGCCGACGCGGTCGCCGCCGCCCACGACGTCGCGGCCGCGCTCGCGCGGGTGCCCGAGGACTTCCGCGTCGCGATCGTGCTCGCCGACCTTCACGACCTCCCCTACGACGAGATCGCGAAGGTGCTCGACCTGCCCGTCGGCACCGTCAAATCGCGCGTCCACCGCGGCCGGATCGCGCTCGCGCGCGCGCTCGGGATGGAGCCCGCCGGGGAACCCGCGGACCGGCCAGCGACGTCGAAGGAGACACGCCGATGAGCCATCCAACAGATCTCCTCACCGACTACGTCGACGGGACGCTCGCCGCGTCGACCCGCGCCGAGGTCGACGCCCACCTGCGAACGTGCGCGACCTGCGCAGGCGAGGTCACGCTGGCGCGGGCCGGAGCGCACGCCGCAGAGATCCTCGACGAACCCGCAGCGCCTGAGGGCCTCGGCGTGGCGGCAACCGCCGAGGCCGCCCGGATCGCCGGCGAGCGAGCGCCGGAGGTCACCTCGATCGCCGGCCGTGCCCGGCGGCGGCCCACGACCTCGCGGGTGCTGGCCGCCGCGGGGGCCGCCGCCGCCGTCCTGCTCCTCGTTGCCATCGCGCCGAAGCTCGGGCAGAGCTCGAACGGTGACCTCGCACAGGTCGCAGGCGGCGCGGCCGCGACCGACGCTCCCGCGGCATACCCGCAGGCCACCGGGGTGGAGATCCAGCACGCGGACTACACGTTCGACGCGCTGCCGCAGGTCGTCACCCAGCTTCAGGCCGCGCTCGCGGTGAGCGCAGGCATCGCCGCCCCGGCCGAGAACGGGCCCGCGGGCGCGTCGAGCGTGCCCGCGCTGCCGAGCGCCGGAGATGTCTCGACGGATCCGTCCCGCCTCCCGGCGGCGACCGCCTGCCTGAACAAGGCGTTCGACACGCCATCGGGCACGTTGTCGCGGGTGATCCTCGCGTCGTACCAGGGCCAACCCGCGTACCTGGGCGTCTACCTGATCGGACCGGGCGCCGAGCTTCCTCCGACGCTGTTGCAGCTGAACGTGGCGTCGGTCCACGGGTGCGACCCGCTCGGGCAGACCGCCGCGCGCCTGTAGCGGAATAGGCGGGCGTTCCGCCCTATGGGAGGATGCCCACGATGCCCGACGACGTCCGCAACGTGATCGTGATCGGCTCCGGGCCGGCCGGCTTCACGGCGGCCCTGTACACCGCGCGCGCCGACCTCGAACCGCTCGTCCTCAAAGGACTCGAGGCCGGCGGCCAGCTGATGCTGACGACCGAGGTCGAGAACTATCCCGGCTTCGCCGACGGCGTCATGGGCCCCGAGCTCATGGACCAGATGGAGAAGCAGGCGCAGCGGTTCGGCGCCGAGATCCTCGCGGTCCACGTGACCGAGGTCGACCTGTCGTCGCGGCCGTTCCTCGTCAAGGCCGGCGACCAGGCGTGGCGGGCGAAGACCGTGATCGTGGCGACCGGCGCGACCGCACGTTGGCTCGGCATCCCCGGCGAGGAAACGCTCCGCGGCCGCGGCGTGAGCGCCTGCGCGACCTGCGACGGGTTCTTCTTCCGCGATCGCGAGCTGCTCGTGGTCGGCGGCGGCGACACCGCGATGGAAGAAGCGACGTTCCTCACGAAGTTCGCGTCGAAGGTCACGATCGTGCACCGACGCGACGCCTTCCGCGCCTCCAAGGTGATGCAGGACCGCGTGTTCGCGAACGACAAGATCGACGTGATGTGGAACACCGTGCTTGACGAGATCGTCGGTGACGGCGCGGTGACCGGGGCCGTCGCGCGCGACGTCGTGACCGGCGCGACGCGGACGATCGCGGCGGACGGCGTGTTCATGGCGATCGGGCACGACCCGACGACGTCGCTGTTCCGCGGCCAGCTTCCGGTCGACGAGAACGGGTACCTCGTGGTGCACGAACCGTCGACCGCCACGGAGGTGCCGGGCGTCTTCGCGGCGGGCGATGTCACCGACCACACGTACCGACAGGCGGTGACCGCGGCGGGACAGGGATGCAAGGCCGCGATCGACGCCGAGCGGTTCCTCGCCGACGACGCGCACGCGGGGTAGCCGCAGAGACACCGGGGAATGTCTCCGGTGGACGATAGGTTCTGAGAACCTGGTGACGCCGCCACACCGACGGCCCTCACGAGAACGCGAGATCTGAAGGAGCACAACGATGGCGAACATCGGTTCGGTCGGAGACGCCGACTTCCAGACCACGGTCCTCGGGTCCGACACCCCCGTCTTGGTCGACTTCTGGGCGGAGTGGTGCGTGCCGTGCCACATGGTGTCCCCGGTCGTCGAGGAGATCGGCAACGAGAAGGGCGAGGGCCTGAAGGTCGCGAAGCTCAACATCGATGAGAACCCGGAGGCAACGCGCACCTACGGGGTGATGTCGATCCCGTCGCTGATCCTGTTCAAGGGTGGCCAGGAGGTCGCCCGCGTGATCGGCGCGAAGCCGAAGGACGCGATCCTGCGCGACCTGAGCTCCCACCTGTCCTGAGTTCGTTGCCGGCCCGACGGGCCGGGCGCAGACTGCACGGGTGCGGATCTTTCGCCGGGGCGACGACGGCCCCGAGGTCGTCGACATCCAACAACGGCTGACCGACCTCGGGCACGAACTGCCCACCGAGGAGCTCGGCGGCACCTTCGGCCCCGGCACCGACGCCGCCGTCCGGGCGTTCCAGGCGGAACGCCACCTGCATGTCGATGGCCTCGTCGGTCCCGACACGTGGGGACAGCTCGTCGAAGCCGGTTTCCGGCTCGGCGACCGGACCCTCTTCGTGCACGGGCCGTTCCTGCGCGGCGACGACGTGCGGGCGTTGCAACGCAAGCTCGACGCGCTCGGGTTCGACCCCGGGAAGCAAGACGGGATGTACGGCCCCGCAACCGAGTCCGCGGTCCGGAACTTCCAACGTAACGTCGGCGACGAGCCCGACGGCGTGGCCGGATTGCACACGCTTGCGACGCTCGAGCGGATGCGGCCGCTGGAGGACGTCTTGGGACGCGGGCTGGTGCGTGAAACCGAACAACTACGGGCGATCCAAGGCAAGGTGCGCGGCGCGGTCATCGCCGTCGACGCCGGCGGCGGTTCCGTCACGGAGCCCGGCGACGTTCAACAAGCGCTGGCCCGCGCGCTCGTTGCGGAGCTGCTTCGGATCGGCGCCGAGCCGCACATGATCCACGTCGGCGACGGCGACGCGTCGGCGAGAGCCGCCGAGGCGAACGCGATGGGCGCCGCCGCGATCGTGTCGTTGCACCTCGGCGAAGGATCGCCCGAGTCGAGCGGCCCGACGTGCTCCTACTTCGGCTCGCAGGTCACATACTCACCCGCCGGGCGGCATCTCGCCGAGATGATCCTCGAAGAGCTCGAGCACGAACGCGGCGCCCGCGGGCGGCTTCAGCGCCTGTCGATCGCGATGCTGCGTGAGACGCAGATGCCTGCGGTGCAGGTAGAAGCGCTGGTTCCGACGAACGAGGCGGAGGCGGCGCTGCTCGAGGCCCCCGACGTGGTCGTCGGGATCGGGCGCGCGATCGGCGAAGGCGTACGCCGGTTCTTCGAGGGTTAGCGCCGCCGGCCGAGGACGGCCAGCACCAACCCCAAGAGCAGACCGAGGATCGCCGCGCGCGTGCCGCGTTCCATCTCGGTGAGGTAACGCGTGCCGGGTGCCGCGTCCATCGCCGCTAGGCTAGCGCGCGTGCGGGCATGCCTGATGATCGAGGGGCAGCAGGGCGCCACGTGGGCGGATTGGTGCGCGCTCGCCGACCGCGCCGAGCAGACAGGGCTCGAGGGTCTGTTCCGATCCGACCACTACTTCAGCGCCCGCGGCGTCTCGGGCGTCGGGGCGACGGACGCGTGGGCGGTGCTCGCCGCGCTCGCCGAGCGAACCACGACGCTTCGCCTCGGAACCCTCGTCTCGCCCGTGACGTTCCGGCCGCCGGCGGTGCTCGCCCGATCGGCCCTGACCGTCGACCTGATCAGCGACGGGCGCGTCGAGATCGGGATGGGGGCCGGTTGGTGGGAAGAGGAACACATGCGCTTCGGCCTCCCGTTCTATGACGTCGAGCACCGCTGGCAGCTCCTCGAGGAACAGGTTCCGATCGTGCACGGCCTCCTCACCGAGGACTCGTTCTCGTTCGAAGGCGCGCACTACCGGCTGGACGGGGCGGATCAGCTCCCCAAGCCGGTCCAGCGGCCGCGGCCCCCGTTGATCCTCGGCGGCACGACGGTCGGAGCGCGGATGCAAACGCTGGTCGGGCGCTTCGCCGACGAGTTCAACACCGTGGGCGGGACGCCGGACGTGGTCGGGGCGCGGTTCGCGCGTGCGCGCGCGGGCGTCGAAGCTGCGGGCCGCGATCCGGATGCGCTCGTCACATCGCTGATGACCTGGTTCTTCGTCGCGCCGACCGAGGAGGCCTACGTCGAGCGGCTGCGGCGCGCGCATTCCCTCGACCCGAGCGCGGGGCCGTTCGACGCGTACCGCGCCGATATCGAGCACGACTGCATCGTTGGCACGCCCGACCGGGCGATCGCCCGCCTCCGGGAGTACGCCGACGTCGGGGTACAGCGGATCTTCTTGAACCACGAGCTGTACGACGATCTCGAGATGCTCGATCTCATGGCGAGCGACGTCATGCCGGCGGTGCAGTGATGAACTGGGTGCTTCCCGGAGCACTCGGCCTGTTCTTCATCGTCGTGCTCGTGAGCACGATCGGGCTGGTGATCGTGACGCTCGTCGACGTGGTTCGGACGCCCGACGACGCAAGCTTCAGGAGCGGCACACAGTTCGTGTGGGTCCTCGTGATCTTGCTCGGCGGGATCATCGGCGCGATCGTGTATCTGGTGGTCGGACGGCCGCCGGGCGGCGCAACCGCTGCGCGGCAACATCCGGCGCTCGCGACACCACCGCCGCCGCCGCCCGGCGGCACGGTTTAGCGCTGTTACGCTCTTGCCCTTCCCGACCGACCCGAGCTCGATGGCCGAATTCTCGATCGATCGCTTCGTCGACCGCTACGCGGCCCGCGCCGCGGGCATGACGGCGTCGGAGGTCCGGGCGCTGTTCGCGGTCGCCTCACGCCCCGAGGTCGTCTCGCTCGCAGGCGGGATGCCGTTCGTGCAAGCGCTTCCCGACGACCAAGTGCTTCGCGTCGCGCGCACGGTGCTCGAGGAACACGGCGACGTCGCGCTTCAGTACGGCGGCGGTCAGGGCTCGATCGGGCTCCGCGAACGCCTCGTGATGCTGATGGCCGACGAGCACATCGAGGCCGACCCCGACGACGTGGTCGTCACCGCGGGTGCGCAGCAAGCACTCGACCTCCTCGGCAAGCTGTTCATCGATCCCGGCGACGTGATCGCGGTTGAAGCGCCGGCCTACGTCGGCGCGCTCACGGCGTTCGGCGCCTATCAGCCACGCTTCCTTCCGATCGAGATCGACGACGACGGCATGCTCGTGGAGCAGCTCGAACAGGCGTTGGTGCGCGGCGAGCGCCCGACGTTCGTCTACACCGTGCCGAACTTCGGGAACCCCGCTGGGGTGACCATGTCGGTCGAACGGCGGCGCCAGCTCGTCGCCCTGTGCCGCGAGGCCTCGATCCCGATCGTCGAGGACAACCCATATGGTTTGCTGCGCTTCGAGGGTGAGCCGGCGCCATGTCTGCGCACGCTCGACCCCGAGAACGTGATCTACCTCGGCACGGTTTCGAAGACCTTCTCCCCCGGCGTTCGTGTCGGATGGGCGCTCGCCGAGCAGTCGGTGGTGCAGCGGCTCGTCCTGGCCAAAGAGTCGGCGGATCTGTGCAGCTCGAACTTCACGATGCTGATGACCGAACAGTGGTTCTCGGACGAGGCTCGGTGGCGCGGGACGCTCGCCGGGCTCGTGGACACGTATCGCTCGCGACGCGATGCGATGCTCGATGCGCTCGACGAGCACCTCGCCGATGAAGCGACGTGGACGCATCCGAGCGGCGGCTTCTACGTATGGGTGACGGTGCCCGACTGGCTCGACACCAAAGCGTTGCTCGCCGCCGCGGTCGAGCGTCAGGTCGCGTACGTGCCCGGCACCGCCTTCTATCCCGACGGACGCGGGGCGGATCAGCTGCGCCTCGCGTTCTGCTATCCGACGGAAGCGCGCATCCGCGAGGGCGTCGCGCGACTCGGCTCGTTGATCCACGACGAGACCGAGCTCTACCGGAGTCTCGGCGGCTGATCGATGCGGATCGCGATCATCGCCGGCGGCCGCACCCCGGAGCGCGACGTATCGCTGCGTGGCGGCCACCGCGTCGCCGCGGCGCTCGCCTCGCTCGGCCACGACACCTGGACCGTCGACCCGGCCGAGAGCAACCTCGTGGAAGCGCTCCGCGAACGTCCCGCCGACCTCTGCTGGCTTACGTTGCACGGCAAGGAAGGTGAGGACGGAACGGTCCAGCGGGTGCTCGATCTCGAGCAGGTGCCCTACACCGGGACCCGTGCCCTGGACTGCGAGCTCACGTTCGACAAAGTGCTCGCGAAGGACGTCTTACGCCGTGCGAACGTGCCGACGCCCGATTGGGTCGTGATCGAAGGATCGGCGCTCCGCGATCTCGGGGCGGGGGCGTCGCTCGCGACCGCCGTCGAGCGGGTCGGTCTGCCGTGCGTCGTGAAGCCGTCACGAAGCGGTTCCGCGCTCGGCGTGGCAGTCGTCGAGCGCGGGGCCGATCTGGCCGGGGCCGTCATGT
>Ga0136846_1214307_pt1 | contig 16640 bp, 21 predicted proteins | sample HopSoiMetagenom2_FD_96841 | JGI IMG/M metagenome (GOLD analysis project Ga0136846, IMG submission 96841) | Grasslands soil microbial communities from Hopland, California, USA - 2 Assembly 2016 (version 4) | ecosystem: Environmental > Terrestrial > Soil > Grasslands | place: USA: Hopland... | reverse complement strand
CTGGCGGCTCAACGGGCGGCACTACGGCGCGCTCCAGGGCCGCCGCAAGGATCAGGTCCGGCGGGAGTACGGCGATCACCAGTTCACGGCGTGGCGGCGGTCCTATGACGCCACGCCGCCGCGGCTCGATACGGTCGCGGCCGCGCGGCAGCGCAGCGACCCCCGCTACGCGATGCTCCCCCCGGACATGCAGCCGCGCGCCGAGTCCCTCCGGGACGTCTCGGCCCGGCTGCTGCCTTACTTCTACGACGCGATTGTCCCCGACCTGCTGGCCGGCGGATGCGTGCTGGTCGTCTCGCACGGCAACACGCTGCGGGCGCTGGTCAAGTACCTGGAATCCATCCCGGACGAGCAGATCGCCGGGCTGGACATCCCCACCGGCCGCCCGCTCGTCTACGAGCTCGGGCCGGACCTGCGCCCGGACGAGCTGGGCGGCCAGTACCTCGACCCGCACCGTGCCCGGTCGTCATCATGCGCGGCAAGCACGAGTAACGCGCCGGGGGCCTTAGCCCGGATCAGGACCGGCGTGGCGACAGCTCGCGGCCGAGGGCGGCGGCCAGGGCGGCCGCGTCGGGCGTACAGGCGGGGTCGGACAGGATGGTGATGCGCAGCATCCCGGCATAGGATACCGCCGCGAACGTCACGGTGACGTTCCCGGTGGTGGACGGGATCGCGATGAGCGCCCGCACGGTAATGCCGCCGAACATGAGCGGGTCTTCCGGGCCGCGCAGGTTGGTGACGAAGGTCTGGACGACCCGTTGGTGATTGGTGAACCAGCGCAGCAGGCCGCTGCGGGCCAGCAGCAGGAACGCGGGCACGAACAGGGCGGCCGAGGCGCCGCGTGCCTGCGACTTGCCCGTACGGGTGATCTCGGCCGTCCGGGTTACCCGGTAGCCGAAGTCGCCGGTGGCGGGCACGGTGACCGGCATGATCCCGATCTGGTTGCCGAGCTCGTCAGCGCCAGCCGCCCGCCGCGCGGCCACCGGAACCGTGATGGTGACCTCGCCGAGCTGCTCGCCGCGCGCGGCCAGCAGGGTTCGCAGCGCCCCGGCGACCGCGGCGAGTATCACGTCGTTGACCGTGCCGCCGTGTGCGTGTCCCAGGTCGCGGACGGCGGTTAGGTCGACGGCGACGACGTCCAGCCGCCGCCGCGGCCCGACCGGCCGGTTGAGCGATGTCACCGGCCGCCGGCGCGGCGGCCGCGCGCCACCCAGTTCTGCCCATCCCTCGCGGATCTGGCGCAGGCCACGCCGTTGGCGCGAGGCGCCTGATCCGGTCGGTCCGGCCCGGCGCAGGCGACCGCGCCAGGCATCGGCGGCGAGCTCCCGCGTTCGCGGCGCCGGTGCCGGAAACGGGCTGGCCCGCGTTCCGGCTGTTTCGGCGGCCTGGTCGGCCAGTGCGCCGAGCACCGCGATCCCGGCGATGCCGTCCGCCAGGACATGGTCCATGATGAAGAGCAGCCCGGTGCCGCCGTCGGCGAGGCCGGTGACGAACGTGGCCGACCACAGCGGCCGGGACCGGGGCAGGGGCTCGCCGAGCTGAGCCGCAGCGAGATCGAGCAGCGCCCGCTCGTCCCCGGGCGGCGGGCAGCGCAGCTGCCGCACATGATTATCGATATCGAACGCCGGGTCGTCGGCCCAGTATGGCCGCCCGCATCCAGGTGGCGCCCGGTAGAGCCGCTGCCGCAGCCTCGGCACCGCCCGGATCCGCTCGCCGAGCACCCGCCGCGCCCCGGCGACGCTGACCCCCGGCCCGGCGTCGAGCACCAAGACGGCCCCGATGTGGCCGGCCGCTCTTCCGTCCCCGGTGGCGGCCTGCATCAGGTCCGCGGCGCTAGCCCGGTCAGGCGAGAACGGCACCGCAAGCTCACCTCTACGGCTCGAGGACGAGACGGGCCCGGGCCTTGCCGTGCAGCACCTCGGCGATGGCCTCGTTGACCTCGGCGAGCGGCCTGGTCTCGTAGCTCACCCTGGTCCGCCCGGCCGCGTGCAGGCCGAACACCTCATTCAGGTCGGCGCGGGTGCCGACGATCGACCCGATGACCGACGTCCCGTTGAGCACGGTGTCGAAGACCGGAATGCTCAACGTGCCGGACGCGGGCAGCGCCACCAGCACGAGCCGGCCACCCCGGCGCAGCCCCGCGTAGGCCGTGGCGAACGACTTGTCGTCGACGGCTAGGCCCACCGCCACGTCGGCCCCGCCGTGGGCCCGCAGCACCTCGGCTGGGTCGTCGGCGCGGGCGTCGATGATGATGTCCGCGTCGAGTTCGCGGGCTAGGGCGAGCTTCTCGTCGGTGATGTCGACCGCGGCGACCGTGCCGCCGAAGATCTTGGCGTACTGCACGGCCAGATGGCCGAGCCCGCCGACCCCGGACACGAGCACCAGGTCGCCGGGACGCACGTTGCCGACCTTGATCGCTTTGTAGGTCGTCACGCCCGCGCAGGTCAGCGGGGCCGCCTCGCGGGGATCGATCTCGTCGGGAACCGGTGTCGCGAACGCCGCCTCGGCCAGGAAGTACTCGGCGTAGCAGCCGTCCACCGAATAGCCCGTGTTCTGCTGCGACAGGCACAGCGTCTCCCAGCCGGTCAGGCAGTACCGGCAGGTACCGCAGGCGTAACCCAGCCAGGGCACGGCGACCCGCTGCCCGGTCTTCAGGCTGGTCACGCCGTCACCGAGCGCGGTCACGATGCCGACGCCCTCGTGCCCCGGGATGAACGGGACCGTCGGTGTGACGGGCCAGTCGCCGTTGGCGGCGTGGATGTCGGTGTGGCACAGTCCGGATGCCTCCATCCGGACGACGACCTGGCCGGGGCCCGGCTCGGGTACCGGCCGGTCCTCGATGACCAGCGGCTGGCCGAAGCCGGGCACTACTGCTGCGCGCATGGGGGCACTCCCTTTTCGTATTCTTAGCGGACGATAAGGACCGGGCGGTCGGTGAGGTGGATGACCTTGTGCGCCGTGCTGCCCAGGATCAGGCCGGTCAGGTCGCCGCGGCCGCGCGAGCCCATCACGATGACGTCGACGCCATGCTGGGTCGCATCGTCGACGATCTCCCGCCCGGCGTAGCCGAACAGGGTGTTCCTGACCTCGCCGTGCGCCGTGACGCCGGCTGCGGTCAGCTTGTCGACGATCGCCGCGACCGAGGCGCTGGCCTCGTCCATGGTCTCGTCCGCTATGGACCCGGTGGCCCTGGTCGCCATCTCCCGCTCGCGCAGGTGCAGGACCCATACCTCGCCCTTAGAGAGCAGGGCCAGGTCGCGGGCTGCGAGCACAGCCCGGTCGGATATCTCCGAGTGGTCCACCGCTACCAGGATCTTGTCGTACATGGCCCTAGTCCTTCCGCCTGGGGATCGGCTGTTCCTCTCCCCATCTCAGCCTCGTCTCGCGCGGTGCCCGAGGGCAGAGCAGAAAGAACGGGCTGAAGGGGACGAAAGTCCCTCCGGCCGGCGACCAAGGCCTATGACCGTGGCGGGGTCCGCTGGCCGAGGATGGCGGGACAGGACATCTATCCGAACGGACTGGGCGATGATGACCGGTACCGCGACTCCCGCTCCCCGGCTGATCGACATCGACGGGCTTCCGGCACTTTTCGAGGCGCTGCGCGGCCGGGGCTACACGGTGGTCGGCCCGACCGTCCGGGACGGCGCGATCGTCGTGGCCGAGCTGGCCTCGGCCGCCGAGCTGCCGTTCGGGTGGGGGGTGGAGACCGAGGCGGGGAGATACCGGCTGCGGGAACGGTCCGACACCGCCGCGTTCGGGCACTCCGCCGGCCCGCAGTCATGGAAAACCGTGCTGCATCCAGCCCGGGCCAAGTTGTGGTCCGCGGACCGGGTGACCGGCTCTGCGGGCACCAGCATCGTGGAAACCGGCGCCGCCGAACCGCCGCGGTACGCCCTGCTCGGGGTGCGTCCGTGTGATGTGCGGGCGATCGGCATCCTGGACCAGGTGCTCACCGGCGGCCGGCATGCGGATCCTGTCTACCGTGGGCGGCGCGATGGCGCGTTCGTCATCGCGGTCGAGTGCACGGAGCCGGGGGCGACCTGTTTCTGCACGTCGATGGGGGGCGGTCCCGGTGCCGATTCGGGGTTCGACCTGGCGCTGACGGAGCTGACCGACGGCGGGGACCACCGTTTCGTCGTGCGGACGGGCACGGCGGCCGGCGCCGGCGTACTGGCCGACGTGCCGAGCCGGGCCGCGGACGAGGCGACGGTCCGGCATGCCGCCACGGCGGTAGCCGAGGCGGCCGGCCATATGGGCCGCACCATGCCGACGCAGGGCCTGCCGCGGCTGCTGGCGGACAGCCGCGAGTCCCCGCACTGGGACGACGTCGCCTCCCGCTGCCTGACGTGCGGAAACTGCACCATGGTCTGTCCCACCTGCTTCTGCACGACCACCGAGGACGTGACCGACCTGACCGGCGATCACGCCGAGCGGTGGCGGGTCTGGGACTCCTGCTTCGCCCTGGATTTCTCCTACCTGCACGGCGGCAGCGTGCGGACCAGCGGGCAGAGCCGGTACCGGCAGTGGATCACCCACAAGCTGGGCACCTGGCACGATCAGTTCGGCTCATCCGGATGCGTGGGCTGCGGCCGGTGCATCGCCTGGTGCCCGGCCGGCATCGACATCACCCAGGAGGTGTCTACCTTGGCCAGCATGCTGGAACAGGCCGCCGCGGACGAGGACAAGCCATGACGGGCACAGTGACCGCGTCGCTCTCGGCGCAGCCTTTCTTCGCCGCGCTCGCTGACTCCCAGCGCGAGGCGCTGGCCGGGGACGGCACCGCGGTAATGGTCGCGGCCGGGGAGCGCCTGTTCGACGAGGGCGGCGTCGCGGACATGTTCTGGCTGATCGAGCTGGGCCGGATCGCCCTGGACATGCGGGTGCCGGGCCGCGGTGATCAGATCGTCGAGACGCTGGGTCCCGGTACGGTGCTCGGCTGGTCCTGGCTGCATCCGCCCTACCGCTGGCAATTCGGTGCGGTGGCCCGCCTGGCCACCAGCGCGGTCGCGTTCGACGCCCCCTCGGTCCGCCGTCGCTGCGACGCGGATCCGGCCTTCGGGTACGCCATGCTGCGTGCGTTCACGCCGGTCATCACCGAACGGCTGCAGGCGACCCGGCTCCGCCTGCTGGACCTGTACGCCGCCCCGCATCAGCTGAGCCACGCCGACATCGGGCCGGTGAATCCATGACCGGCCAGCGGACGGCCCAGCGGACGGCCCAGCCGACGGCACCGCCCGCGCCGGCCGGACCAGCGGCCGAGACGCCTGCAGTACCCCGCTTTTACCGGGTGGCTTCCCGCCGCGAGGACACCGCCGACACGGTCACCTTGGAGCTCACCGAACCGGCCCAGCCGGTCCCGGCCTTCGCGCCGGGGCAGTTCGCCATGCTGACCGCGTTCGGTGTCGGCGAGGTCCCCATCTCGGTGAGCGGTCTCGGTGACAGCGGCGGCGGGCGGGCCCGCCGCCTGGAGCACACGCTGCGCGCGGTGGGCGCGGTCACCCGGGCGCTGCACGCCGCGCCGCCCGGCAGCCTGATCGGCGTGCGCGGCCCGTTCGGCACCGGCTGGGACGTGGCGTCCGCGGCCGGGCGGGACATCGTGATCGTGGCGGGCGGGATCGGCCTCGCGCCGCTGCGCCCGGTCGTGCTCAGCGCGCTCGCCGACCGGTCCCGGTACGGCCGGATCGTGCTGCTGGCCGGCGCGCGGACGCCCGGCGACCTGCTCTACGCCGGCGAGCTGGAACGCTGGAGCCGCGACGGGGTGGAGGTCGCGGTCACCGTCGACCGGGCGGACAGCGCCTGGAGCGGTGAGGTCGGGCTGGTCACGGCGCTCATCGAGCCGGCCGGGCTCGCGCCGGGCAACAGCGTGGCGTTTGTCTGCGGCCCGGACATCATGATGCGGTTCACCGCCGACGCTCTCGCGGCGCGCGGCCTTCCCGCGAGCCGGATCCGCGTGTCACTCGAGCGCAACATGCGCTGCGGAGCCGGCTGGTGCGGGCACTGCCAGCTCGGTCCGCTGCTGGTCTGCCGGGATGGCCCGGTGGTCAGCTACGACCGGGCGGCGCCCCTGATGAGGGTGCGGGAGCTGTGATGGACATGCCTACCCTGGCGGTGTGGAAGTTCGCGTCCTGCGACGGCTGCCAGCTCACCCTGCTCGACTGCGAGGATGAGCTGCTGGCCATCGCCGGGCGGGTGAAGATCGCGCGCTTCACCGAGGCCTCTAGTGAGATTCTGCCCGGCCCGTACGACGTGTCCCTGGTGGAGGGCTCGATCACCACCGCGGACGACGCCGAGCGGATCCGGCGGGTACGCGAGATGTCACGGACGCTGGTGACCATCGGGGCGTGCGCGTCCGCGGGCGGCGTGCAGGCTCTGCGCAACTTCGCCGACGTCGAGGAGTTCACGTCGGTGGTGTACGCCCGGCCGGACTATATCTCCACCCTGGCCACGTCCACTCCGATCGCGGCCCATGTGGACGTCGACTTCGAGCTGCACGGCTGCCCGATCGACCGGCGCCAGCTGCTGGAGGTCATCACCGCCCTGCTGGTGGGCCGTAAGCCGAACATCCCGGCCCACAGCGTGTGCTTCGAGTGCAAGCAGCGCGGCAATGTGTGCGTGGTGGCCGCGCACGGCACGCCATGCCTCGGACCGGTGACGCACGCGGGATGCGGTGCCCTCTGCCCAGCCCACCACCGCGGCTGCTACGGCTGTTTCGGCCCGATGGAGACACCCAACGCGGCGGCCCAAGTGGGACTGCTGCGGGCCACCGGCATGGCCGAAGCCGATATCGTGCGGGCCTTCCGCACGTTCAACGCCGGTGCGCCCGCGTTCATCGAGCTGTCCCAGGTCGCGCGACCTCATGAGAGGCGGAGCGAGTGAGTCACCGCAACGACCGCACGCTGGCCGTGCGCGCGCTGGCCCGGGTCGAGGGTGAAGGCGCGATGCACGTCCGGGTGCGCGGGGGAGCCGTCGAGGACGTGCGGCTGGAGATTTACGAGCCGCCGCGGTTCTTCGAGGCGTTCCTGCGCGGGCGTCGGCACACCGAACCACCGGACATCACCGCCCGCATCTGCGGGATCTGCCCGGTCGCCTACCAGATGAGCGCGTGCCTGGCCATCGAGGCGGCCTGCGGGATCGAGGTGACCGAGCCGGTTGCCGATCTTCGCCGCCTGCTCTACTGCGGCGAGTGGATCGAGAGCCACGCCCTGCATATCTACCTGCTGCACGCTCCTGACTTCCTCGGCTACACCAGCGCGCTCGCCCTCGCCGAAGACCGGCGCGACCTGATCGAGCGCGGGCTGGCGCTGAAGAAGGCCGGCAACGCGATCATGGAGCTGGTCGGCGGCCGGGCGATCCATCCGGTGAACGTCCGGGTGGGCGGCTTCTACCGGGCACCGACCCGGCCCGAGATGGCGGCCCTGGCCGAGAAGCTACGCGTCGCGCTGGACCAGGCGCTGGACACCGTGCGCTGGGCGGCCGGGTTCGAGTTCCCCGATTTCCATCACGACCACGAGATGCTGGCCCTGGTCACGCCCGGGCAGTACGCCATCGAGCGGGGCACGGTCGCCACCACCGGTGGCCTGACGTTCGCCCCGGCGGAGTTCGAAGACCACGTGATCGAGGAGCACGTACCGCACTCGACGGCGCTGCACGCCCGGCTGGCCGGACGGGGCCGGTACCTGACCGGTCCGGCCGCCCGCTACACCCTGAGCCGGCGATGGCTCTCACCCGTGGCACGGCAGGCCGCCGACGAGGCGGGCCTCGGCGCCGAGTGCCGCAACCCCTATCGCAGCATCCTGGTCCGCGCCGTCGAGGTGGTGTACGCGGTCGATGAGGCGCTGCGGCTGATCGGGCGGTATGAGCCGCCCGCGCCGTGCCATGTCGAGGTGCCGCCGCGGGCCGGCTTGGGGCATGGCGCCACCGAAGCGCCGCGCGGCGTGCTGTTCCACCGGTACGCCATCGACGCCGAGGGCCTCATCACCTCCGCCCGGATCGTGCCGCCCACCTCGCAGAATCAGGCCAGCATCGAACATGACCTGCGCCGGTTCGTGGCCGGCCGGCTGGATCTCGACGATCACGACCTGACCTGGCAGTGCGAGCAGGCGATCCGCAACTACGATCCGTGCATCTCCTGCGCGGCCCATTTCCTCGATCTCACCGTCGACCGCGCGTGACCAGGCAGGCTCCATGCCGCCGGGCGAAGGTCTCGCACAGCGGCCCTGGCGTCTGGCATCCGGTCCTGCGACAATGTGGACGCGAAGAACTTGCCCACGGGGCGAAGTTGCCCTGCCAGCCGCCAGCACGAGACTAGGACGCAGCGGGGAGGAATCATGCGGGCCAGCGCAGGCGACACGCTGCTGGTGAAGGAACGCCGCGCGGGCGAAGGGGACCGCGAGGCGGTGATCATCGAGGTGTGGGGCGAGTACGGCAGGCCGCCGTACGTGATCCGCTGGCATGACGGCCGCCAGAACGTGTTCTTCCCCGCGTCCGCCGACACGCTGATTCCGCGGTCTCCCCCGCTGGCCTTACCGGCGGCAGCGCCTGCCCGGTCAGATGCAACGTCCCATGGTCCTCGGTCCAGCGCGGGTCAGGCCGCGTGGGCGGCGGTCGCGATGATGCCAAGGGCGGCGCCCCAGCGGCGGGCCCGGGCAGCCTCGTTGTCGGGCAGCGTGCCCTGCGAGGTCACCAGGAAGCTCTCCGGCGAGGCGATGAGCAGGTAGCCGTGCCGCTTCAGCAGCCGGCCGATGCCCCGGCTAGTCCGGCCGGTGACCGCGTGCATGCCGTTGCCCCTGGTGTCGAAGGCGGCGGCCAGCTCATGTCGGCCCTCGAGGCCCGAGAGCAGGTCATGGACCCCGCTGGACAGGCCGTGCCGATGAGCCGGGCTGCCGACCACCAGCAGGTCGGCCACGGCGAAAAGGCCCGCGGTGGCCCCGGCGACCGGGACGACCGTCACTTCGTGGGTGGCGCGCAGGCCGTCCGCGATGTTGCTGGCGACGTCGCGCGTGCTGCCGTACCTCGATTCGTACACCACCAGTGCGCGCATGCTGATCACATTCCTCCGGGAGGCTGGCTGCCCAGGTCGTCGAGGACGGCGCGGGCCACGGCGTCCACCGCGGCGGCGACCGGCGGGGACAAGCCGGGGCCCTGGGTCAGGTCGGCTGCCTCGATCGCGTGGACGATCAGCCGCCGGGGCATCCGGTCCAGGGCCGCGGCCAGGGCGATGGCGTCGTCCAGTCCGAGGCCGTGTGAGCTCGCCCCCCGGCCCGTCCCGGCCCCCGGCTGGTCGACCACGAAGCGGTGGATCTGCCCCGGATCCGGCGGCTCGGCGCGGACGGCGTCCACCACGACGGCCAGCGCCGCCCCGGTCCAGGCGTCGATCAGCCGGGTGGGCTCGCCGTCGGTGACCACCAGCCGTACGCCGGGCGGCGCCAGGTCACGCAGCCGGGCGATCACCGCGGGGCCGGCGCCGTCGTCGCGGCGGAACTCGTTGCCGACGCCGATCACCACCGACGGCGCCTCGTCCGCCGGGGCGGAACCGGGAAGGGCCACGGGAACCATCCTTCGTTCGGTCGGTAAAGATCTTTCTCCGGTGAGGTCGGGGACTGGGCCGAGCGCGATAGGCACGGATCGTCGTTGGCCGCGGCTGGCCTAGGTCAGCCGGCGCGCCACGACCGGCGAGTGCGGTGTCTCGGGCTCGTCCGGCTGCGGCGGCCGCCTGGTGTCGTCGATCGCGTAGCCGAGCCGGCCGATGACGTCGACCACCCCGTCCACCGCGCGGAGCGCTGGCTGCACCGCGGCCAGCATGCTCTTGCGTTCAAGCTCACCGGTCAGCCGGACCACCCCGTCGATGACCTCGACGTCGACCAGCACGGGGTTGGTGCCGAGGTAGCGCGGCAGGACGTCCCCGACGATCTCCGCCTTGATGGCCTCGTCCGGCCGCAGGAAGACCCGCAGCAGGTCCCGCGCGCTGACCACGCCGAGCAGTTTCCCGTCAGCGCCGGTCACCAGCAGGGAGCGAGTCTGGTGGCGGCTCATGAGCTGGGCCGCCTCCGCCACGGCCGTCTCGGGCCGCACGGTGGCCGGGTGCGGGTTCATGATCTCCCCGGCGGTCTCCGCGGTGGCGATGGCCCGGCGGTCCCGGTAGGACAGGTGCGCCGAGTGCGAGCCTTCCGGGTCGCGCTGGAGCTGTTCCTTCCTCAGCAGGTCGGCCTCGGTGATGACGCCGGCCACGCCGTCACGGAGGGTGACCACCGGCAAGGCGCCGGCCTGCAGCCTGACCAGCATGCTGGCCACCTCCTTGATCGGCGTGGACGGGGTTACCGTCATCGGGCCGGCGGTCATGACGTCCCGTACCTGATAGTGACGCATCGCGTGCTCCTTAACTCAGACTTCTTCAGTCCAGTCCTCAGTTCAGGACAGCGCGCGGCGAAGGCTTGCGTTAGGGGAACTGTTCCCGAGCCCGGCTGACATTGGTCCCGGCGATCGAGAGGCGTTTGCAGGTGGCCCGCGAGCTCCGGGCCGACTGAACTGTAGAGCAGGAACGTCAAAGGATGTGATCAGCCATGCGGGCGCTAGTGGTGTACGAATCGATGTACGGGAACACGCATGTCGTCGCCAGCAACATCGCGGACGGCCTGCGCTCTACCCACGAGGTGACCCTCGTCCCGGTAAGCGAGGCTACTCCGGAATTGCTCGCCGGAGCCGACCTCCTGGTCGCCGGCGCCCCGACTCACATGCACGGGCTGCCGCGCGCCACGAGCCGGCGAATGGCGGTGCAGACGGCCGCCAAGGAGGGCAGCGGGCTGGTGCTGGACCCGGAGTCGCGCGGACCGGGAATCCACGACTGGCTGAAGAGCGTCGCTGGCGGCCGCGTTCTCGCCGCCGCCTTCGACACCCGGCTCAGCGGCGTTCCCGCGTTCACCGGGCGCGCCAGCCAGCCCATCGCCAGGCTGCTCAAGCGGCACGGCTACCGGATCATCGCCGCCCCGGCCAGCTTCCTGGTCAACAAGCAGAGCACGCTGCTCGACGGCGAAGCCGAGCGGGCTCGCCGGTGGGGCATGACGCTCGGCGCGGTGAGCAAGACCTACTCTCCAGCGCGCGCCTGAATCAGGAGATGAGCCTGGTGGATGACTTCTTCAAGATCGTGGCGGCCGGCCCGGCCTTCTTCGTCAGCGCGTGGCTGCTGATGATCTTCGCGGGGATCACCGGCGCTGACGTCGGGATCCAGCCCTTCGGTTACGTCACGTCCATGGTCGTGACGATCGGGCTGTGGCTGGTACTGGCCCCGGCCATCGGCGCGATCGCCCGCACCGCCAGCAAGAGCAGCAAGAAGAGCTGACCCGGACCGTGCTCGTGGCCGAGGGTGAGGCCCGGATGGCCGCCGATTGCGGGGCCGTGCCGGTCCCGCGGGACTGGGCTAACCGAGAAGGGCCGACCATGCCGCTGCGGGTCGTGGTCCTGCCCGCTACCGGAACTAGTCGTCCCCGCCGCTCCCCTGTTCTACCTGGCCGGATGGAACGGCGATGTCGCACGGATTCGGCGACTGGCGGGCGGCGGTGAGCAGGGCTTCGAACTGCAGGTGGGTGAACCCCAGGGTGGGTGGCGGATGTTGGCAGCAGGCTGGAATTTCACCTTGCGTAGTCGCGCTATCATGGGATATCAAGGAGGTGAGAGATGACAGACATGCTGATCCGGGATATCCCCGATGAGGTCATCGCCGGCCTGGATGCGCACGCAGGACGGCTGGGCCTTTCGCGTAGCGAGTACGTGCGCCGCCGGCTGGCCCAGGACGCGGCCCGACCCGGATCTGCGGTCAGCGTCCAGGACCTGGCCCGGTTCGCCGAGACCTTCGCTGACCTGGCCGACCCAGATGTCATGTCGCAGGCCTGGCGGTGAGCGCCTGGCTGATCGATAAGTCAGCCCTGGTCCGCCTGACCGCTAGCCCTGACGCTGCCGGATGGGCAGAGCGGGTCGAGCGCGGGCTGGTGCGGATCGCCACCATCACCCGCCTGGAAATCGGCTACTCTGCCCGCTCCGGGCCCGAGTTCCGGGCTGGGCTGCGGCAGCCTCCCATGTCGTCGATGCCAGTGGAATACCAGACTCCTGCGACCGAGGACCGGACGGTGGAGATCCTGGCCCTGCTGGCCGACCGCGGCCAGCACCGCGCTCCATCCATACCTGACCTGATCATCGCAGCAACCGCCGAGCTGGCCGGGCTCACAGTCCTGCACCTGGACAAGGACTTCGAGATAATCGCCGCAGTCACCGGCCAGCCCGTGGAGCGGCTGAGCACATAGCCGCGCCCGGAAGGCACATCAGCGCCCATCAGGCCCGAACACCGGCCGGATTCCTGACTGGCCAGCCGCTCGACCCGGACAGCTGGCGATAGGGGCAGAACCGCCCGGCCGGCTGAAGACCGCGTCCGGCGTCCGCTCCCGCCCGTCAGGGCCATCTTGATGCCGAACGAGCTGAGCTCACGTCCCGCTGGCCGCTCCCTGTGTTCCCGGGGCTGGCGCTCTTCCCCGGCGCCGATCTACACCACCACCGCCTCCGGCGTGACCGTCATCATCACCACCACCCGCACGGTCAACGGCAAGGCCGTCCAGCCGACCGGGACGAATCCAGTGCTGTTCACCACCGAAATCGCGTGCTGGTTGTAGTCGCCATACGGGAAGCGGAACCACGGCGACGGGTCGGCGCCCGCCACCGAAGTGATCTGGCTTTCGGCGCTGAGCACCTGGTCACGGATCTGCGCGTCGGTGAGCTTGGTGAAATACGGATGAGACACCGAGTGATCGCCGATCCGCTGCCCCGCGACCGCGATCGCCTTCGACGGGGCCGGGTAATCCCTGACGAAGTTCCCGGTGAGGAAGAACGTGGCGCGGGCGTGGTACCTCGCCAGCGTGCCGAGGATGGGTTGCACCCCGTCGGCGTTCGCGCCCGCGTCGAAGGCCAGCGCGACGACATTGGCGTTCGTCGGGATAGCCGTCCAGTTCTGGCCGCCCAGGCCGGGCGGAACCGGCTGGGCGGTCGCCGATGCCGCCGGAAGCGGCGCGGACACCGCGATCGCGGCGAGCACGGCGGCCGCGGCAATCGCGGCGAGCGGCCCGATCCGGGCCCCGTGCCGTGCCAGCCGAAGCCTGATTGGTATGCCTTTCATCGTCATCACGACCCTCGAGACAGGTCCCCGATTTCATTAGCACTCCGGGCTAAAGGTGCTGTCCAGGGCAATTGGTCCCCTACGTGGCGACGATGGTCACCAGCGCCGGCCCCTAGTGGGTGCGGCGGCGCAGGGTCAGCGCCCCGCCCGCCAGAGCGGCGACGGTGAATCCGAGGATGACGCCGACGTCCCTGGTCACCGCGCCGGACCAGGATGCTCCGGCGCTGATCTGCTGCATGGCGTCCACGGCGTAGGACAGCGGCAGCACGTCGGACAGCCAGCGCAGCAGGTCGGACATCTGGTCGCGGGCGACGACGATCCCGCACAGCAGCGCCTGCGGCAGCACGAAGGCGGGCATGAACTGGACGGCCTGGAACTCGGTCCGGGCGAACGCGCTCGCAAACAGCCCGAGAGACATGCCGAGCAGCGCGTCCAGGACCGCGACCACCAGCAGCGGCACAACCGAGCCCGGCAGCTGTACTCCCAGCCAGGTCAGCGAGATCAGCAGCACCACGCCGACCTGGACGCAGGCGACCAGGCCGAACGCGATGGCGTAACCGGCCAGCAGGTCGAGCTTGCCCAGCGGCATCGCCATGAGCCGCTCCAGCGTCCCGCGGGCCCGCTCCCGCTGGGTGGTGACGGCGGTGACGATGAACATGATGATGAACGGGAAGACGCCGATGAACTCGGGGGCGAACCGGTTCAGCGCGACCGGGTTGTCCAGCACGTACCTCAGCAGGACCATCAGCAGCGAGGGCACCGCGATCAGCATCACGACGGTGCGGGGATCGTGCCGCAGCTGGCTGAGCACGCGGTGGGCCGTGGCCCAGGTGAGCCGCCACCTGACGGGGGCAGTGAGGGGAGCCCGGACGGAGGCCGGCGTCCCGCCGGCCACCGCGGTCATGGCCGGGCCGCCTGAGGACGGCTGGCCAGCGCGAGGAACGCCGATTCCAGGCTGGCCGCGCCGGTCGTGGCCAGCATCTCGTCCGGGCTGGCCGCGGCCAGGAACCTGCCTTCGCGCATGAACAGCAGGTGGTCGCACCGGGCGGCTTCGTCCATCACGTGACTCGAGACCAGCAGTGTCGCCCCTCCGGCGGCCAGGCGATGGAATGTCGCCCACAGGTCCCGGCGCAGTACGGGATCGAGGCCTACCGTCGGTTCGTCGAGCACTAGCAGGTCCGGCTGGGCCAGCAGGGCCACCGCCAGGTCGGCCCGGGCCAGCTGGCCGCCGGAGAAGGTGCCGACCACGCGGTGTTCCAGGCCGCCCAGGTCCAAGGTGGCCACGGTCCGCGCGATGGCGTCCGCCAGCCGTCCTCGGGGCAGGCCGAGCACGGTCCCGAAGTAGCGCAGGTTCTCGGCCAGGGTGAGATCGCTGTAGACGGCGGGGTCCTGGGTGGCGTATCCGATCCGTGGCCGCAGCCTCGGGTCCCCGGCGGGCAGGCCGAGCACTTCCACCCGTCCGGCGCTGATGACCTGCACGCCGACCAACGTGCGCATCAAGGTGGTCTTGCCGCAGCCGCTCGGCCCGAGCAGGCCGGTAACCCGGCCGCGCGGGATAGTGAAGGCGAGGCGGTCGAGGATGACATGCCCCTGACGCCGTACCACCAGGTCGCTGGCCTGCGCCGCTAGCGGCACGGTCAGCCTCCGGTCCCGGCCGGGGCCGGGCGCCCGGCCCGGCGCAGCGTGCCGAGACGCTCGCGGTACTCCTCCGCGTCGATCTCGCCGCGGGCGAACCGGTCCGCGAGCACCTGCTCGGCCGTGGGCGGCGGAGGCGGCGGGGGAGGCGGGGGCAGGACGCTCTCGTCGCGCCCGCGGGCCGCATAGCGGACGGCGAAGGCTAGGGCCAGGACCAGCAAGCTCCAGAACAGGACCATGCTCGTGATCCCCAGCGCGTACCCCCACCCGCTGGTGTGCTCGCCGTACGGATACATCATCGTGATCTCCTCCGCATCTCGCCGGTGGATTTCCCGGACCCGGCAGGCGCCGCTCCGCCGCTAGCCTGACGTGGTGCTCCCGGCTAGTTCGGCGCCCCAGGCGCGGGCTCGGTCCTGCTCGTGCGGCTCCAGCCGGTCCTGCTTCGTCACCAGGAAGCTCTCCGGCTCCGCGACCACGTCGAAGCCATGCTCGCGGAGCAGACGGGCGACCCCCCTGGAGGCCCGGCCGGTCAGCGCGGCAGGAGCGTGCACCCGGGTGTCGAAGGCGGCCGCACGGCCCTGGTAATGGCCGAGTGAGCCGAACCATTCGCGCAGCCCGGGGCCGAGCGCATCCGGTTCTGTCCGCAGGCCGCCGACTGGCTTGTCCGCGGCCTCCACGGCCGCCTTACGGGTGCTGACCCGGCTCATCCCGTGAACGTGCGTCGGCCCGCCGACGACGAGCAGGCCGGCATCGGCGATCATCTCGCCGCTGACCCGTGACACCGGGACGACACGGACATCGAAGGCGGTCCTGAGCCCGGCTCCGATGGCCTCGGCAATCTGGTGCGTGTTGCCGTACATCGACTCATAGACGACCATAGCGCGCATAATCCTCACCCCAGAGCTTCCACTGCATTCACGGGCATCATGCCCCGCCGGGAATAGCGGCCGACAGGGACCAATGTCACCGGCCAGCTGACCGAAAGGCAGGACCTTAGCCGGGCGGGCCGGGGCGGCCGGTGAACGCAGAACCGCTGGTTCTGCCATGCCTCTCGCCTGAGGGGGCAGCCATGAATTCCGCACGTATCGCCGGAGCAGCGGCGGCGCTGGCGATCGCGGTAGCGCTGGCCCAGTACACCGGCGCGCAGCTGGTCATCCTGGACGCGGCCGGCGGCCAGGTCGATCCCGCAGTCAGGCTCGCCGGGTCACGGCCCTGGGGACGGTCACCGAATGGCGGGACGACGCCACTGTGTGATGCGCCACTGACCCTAGGACGAGCTCCGGTACCGGGGCATTCCGAGGGCCGTGTTGAGGAAGCTGATGACGTGGGTTTCCCAGGCCCGGGGGGCGGTGGCCAGGCCCTGGGTGTGCCCGGCGTGGGGCACCACCCACACCTGGACGGTGGCGGGCGAGGCGGCCCGGAACCAGCGGGCGGCGACCGGCTCGTCGGCGACGGATCCGCCGGCGATGATCAGTGCCGGCCGGGGGGCGGCGGCGCGGACGGAATCGGGGATGGCCGCCGGGCGCGGGGCGCCGCTGAGCAGCCCGGCCGCGGTGTACTGGACCCATTCCATGCCGCGGTCGATGATCCCGGTGACGTCGTGCGGCCGCCAGCCGCGGTCGGCGTACTGCTGGCCCTCGGCGCCCTCGGCGACCACGGCGCGGATCCTGGGGTCGGAGCCGGCCGCGGCCAGGGCCTGCTCGCCGCCCATGGACTCGCCGAGCACGGCGATCTTCCCGGCGCCGATGCCGGGCTGCCGGGAAAGGAACGACACCGCGGCGGCCAGGTCCCGGCCGCCCTGCCAGCCGAAGTCCATCGCGTGGCCGCCGGATAGCCCGTGGCCGCGGGT
>Ga0136846_1225976_pt1 | contig 16641 bp, 17 predicted proteins | sample HopSoiMetagenom2_FD_96841 | JGI IMG/M metagenome (GOLD analysis project Ga0136846, IMG submission 96841) | Grasslands soil microbial communities from Hopland, California, USA - 2 Assembly 2016 (version 4) | ecosystem: Environmental > Terrestrial > Soil > Grasslands | place: USA: Hopland... | reverse complement strand
GGTTGGGGGGCAGCCCGCACGATTCTCCTGCTGATCGTCGCCGGAGCATTGCTCGTCGGCTTCCTCGTCAACGAGCGCCGCGTCAGCGATCCGTTGATGCCGTTCCACATCTTCCGCGTGCGCACCGTCGCAGGAGCGAATGCTGTCGGCTTTCTGCTCGGCGCCGTGATCTTCGCGAACTTCTTCCTCCTGACCTTGTACGTGCAGGACGTGCTCCACTACTCGCCGCTGAAGACCGGCTTCACCTTCATCGCAACCGCAGGCACCGCGGTGCTCGCGGCGGGCGCCGCGCAGGCGCTGACGACGAAGTTCGGAGCGAAGCCGATCATCGTGATCGGGCTCGCGCTGCTGACCGCCGCGATGGTCTGGTACTCGCAGATCCCCGTCCACGGGAAGTTCGCGTCGGATCTCCTGCCCGGCTACGTGATGGTCGGCGTCGGGATCGCCTTTGCGTTCGTGCCCGTGTCGATCGCCGCGCTCGCCGGCGTCGCCGAACGGGAGTCAGGGCTCGCCTCGGGTCTGATCAACACCTCCCAGCAGATCGGAGGAGCGATCGGCACGGCCGTCGCGTCGACCGTCTTCGCGACGCATTTCAAGACGCTGCTGCGCACCGGCCATTCCGCCGCCGACGCGCTCACGCACGGTTACGGCTACGCGTTCTGGGCGCTGGCGTTCTTCGGCGTCGCCGCAATCATTGCGGCCGTGACGCTGATCCGGCGCGACGAGATGGCGGAGTCGCCGGTCACCGCACCGATGGCGTAGCGCTAGACCTTCGCGAGCAGCGCTTCCGACACCGACTGGTGCACCGTGAAGTGCCGGTCGAGGCCGGAGATCTCCAGCGCGCGGAGCGTCTCGAGCCCGGGCGCGGCGAGCAGGAACGCGCGGCGGTTGTCGAGCTGCGTGCGCGCTTCGATCAGCACCCCGAGCGCCGTCGAGTCGATGAACTCGACGTCGGCGAGGTCGACGACGATGCGCTGCGGCGAATCCGCGCATGCGTCCGTCAACGCCGACCGGACCTGGGGCGCGTTGTAGAGGTCGAGCTCGCCGGCGAGCTTCACGACGCAGGCGTCGCCCTGCTTCTCGACTCCGAGAATCGGATCCTTGCGCAGCCCGTCGGTGTTTGACAACTACCCTCCCGAACCAACTCGAGTTGTCTCCAGCGCCCGCAGCGGGGTCACGGCGGCTCTGACGCTCCAGAATTGAACCACCTGCAGGTGGCTTGTGCAAACGTGTGACGAGATGGACGTCGCAACCGTCGCCCGGCGCTCGCGGACGGAGAATTTCCCCGTCGCGTCGCTGCTGTTTCCGCGGGGGCTGCGGCCCCATCTTCGCGCCGTCTACGGCTTCGCCCGCCTCGTCGACATGCTGGGCGACGAGGTGCCGGGCGACCGCCTCGCGGCACTCGACGAGCTCGAGGGCGAGGTCGAGGCCTGCTACTCCGGAGTGCCGACCTGGCCGGTGCTGCGCGTCCTCCAGCCGACGATCCGCGAGTTCTCGCTGCCGCGTGAGCCGTTCCTGCGCCTGATCGAGGCGAACCGCATCGACCAGCGCATCTCGGAGTACGAGACCTGGGCCGACCTGCGCGAGTACTGCCGTCATTCGGCCGACCCCGTCGGGCGCCTCGTCCTCGGCCTGCTGCGCCTCGACCGCGAGCCGGAGCTGGTCGCGGCGAGCGACGACGTCTGCACCGGGCTGCAGCTCGTCAACTTCCTGCAGGACGTGCCGCGCGACCTCGAGCTCGGCCGCGTCTACCTACCTGCCGAAGACCGCCGGCGTTTCGGGGTCACCGTGCTCGACCGTCCCAGCCCGGAGCTGAGAGCGACCCTCGAGTTCGAGGCGGCGCGGGCCCGCGCGCTGCTCGGCGCCGGACGGCTCCTGCAGGTGCGCATCGGGGGACGTGTCGGCCGCGGGGTCGGGCTGTTCGCGCGCGGCGGCCTCGCCGCGCTCGAGGCGCTCGAGCGTGCGCGCTGGGACATCTTCACTCAGCGCCCGCGGCCCTCTCGCACGAGGCTCGCGCTCGCGGCGTTCGCGCGATGACGGCGGAGCGTGCGTATGCCGAGGTCGAGCGGATCACGCGCCACCGGGCGCGTAACTTCGCCTACGGGATCATGGTGCTGCCGCGTGAGAAGCGCCGCGCGATCGCTGCGATCTACGCGTTCGCGCGCCGCGTCGACGACATTGCCGACGGCGACCTGGAGCCCGCGGAGAAACGCAGGCTGCTGAACGAGCTCCGCGGGCTGCTCGAGGCGGAGCCCGGCGACGACGCGATGCTCGTCGCCCTGGAGGATGCACGCAAGCGCTTCCCGATACCCGGCGGCGCGCTGCGCGCTCTGGTGGACGGCGGTCTGCAGGACCTCGACCAGACTCGCTACGCGACCTTCGACGACCTGCGCGGTTACTGCACGAAGGTTGCCGGCGCGGTAGGCGTGTCGTGCGTGGCCGTGTACGGCTCCGCGGACGTCGAGCGTGCGGAGACGCTCGGCATAGCCCTGCAGCTGATCAACATCATCAGAGACGTGCGCGAAGACTGGGAGCTCGGCCGCGTCTACCTGCCCCAGGACGAGCTGTCCTCATTCGGCATATCCGAAGACGACATCGCCGCCGGGAACACGTCACCTGCCTGGCACGCGCTCATGACTTTTCAGGCCGAGCGTGCCCGCGCTTACCTCCAGGACGGCATGCGGCTCCTGCAGTCGCTCGACTCGCGCAGCGCGCTCTGCGTGTCGACGTTCGCCGGGCTCTACCGCGCGACGCTCGAGCGGATCGAGCAACGCGCCTTCGACGTGTTCGATGGGCCGCCGCACCTCTCGACGCTGACGAAGCTGCGGATCGTCGGACGGGGCCTCTGGTGAAGGCGGCGGTCGTCGGCGGCGGCCTCGCCGGGCTCGCGGCGGCGCTCGAGCTGGTCGACGCCGGACATGCGGTGACGCTCTACGAGGCGCGCCCGACGCTCGGCGGTGCCGTGCAGACGCTGCCGGAACGAGAGGGCGACCCCTCGCCGCCGCCCGACAACGGCCAGCACATCGCGCTCGGGTGCTTCACCGAGTACCTCGCGTTCCTCGACCGCATCGGGGAAGGCGGGTCGTACAGCCGGCGACCGCTGGTTCTGCCGGTGCTGGCGGAGGATGGCCGGCGCGCCGACGTGAAGCCGAGCCTCGCCGCGTTGCTCTCGTACGCGCATGTTCCAGTCCGCGACCGGCTGCGCATTCCGCTCGTCACGGCGCGCTGCCGCAGCGCGCGCGCCGAGCCGGGCGAGACGTTCGGGGCGCTGCTGCGGCGGCTCGGTGCGAGCGACGCCGCGGTCGAGCGCTTCTGGGACGTCTTCATGCGCCCGGCGCTCAACCTGCCGTCCGACGAGGTCGACGCCGACTCCGGCCTCTTCACCGTCCGCACGGCGTTGCTCGGGCCGCGTGCGAGCTCCGACCTCGTCCTGCCGGCGAAACCGCTCGGCTCGATGCACGGCGACGCCGCTGCGCGCGCGCTCGAGGCGGCCGGAGCGACGATCGAGACCGGCGCACGCGTCGACCCGGACGAGCTGGATGCAGACGCGGTCGTGGACGCGACACCTTCGCCGGACCTCGAGCGCTCGCCGATCGTCAGCGTGCACCTGCTCTTCGACCGCGCCCTGCTCGCGACGCCGCTCGCGGCGCTGCTCGGCTCGGACGCGCACTGGATCTTCGATCGCGGTGCGTTGACCGGCCGCAAGCCCGAACGCGGCCAGTATCTGACGGTCGTCGCGAGCGGTGTGCCCGAGTTGCTCGACGTCCGCGGCCGAGAGCTCGTCGAGCGGATTGCGGGACAGGTCACGGACCGTCTCGGCGCGGCCGAGCTCGTGTGGTCTCGCGTCTCCCGCGAGCCGGAGGCGACGATCGCGCTCCGTCCCGGAGTGCGTCGTCCCGTGCCCGGTCTCGTTCGCCCGGGCCTCGCGCGCGCGGGCGCGTGGACCGAGACCGGCTGGCCGGCGACGATGGAGAGCGCCGTCCGCTCCGGCCGCGCCGCAGCGCGCGCGCTGCTGGCCGACGTGGCAACCAAGGTCGCGGCGTGACCGTCGTGCAGGAGCTCACCGCGCTCGACACGGGGGTGGAGCGCGCCGCCGAGCGGCTGCTGGCTCTTCAGCATCCGGACGGCTGGTGGAAGGGAGAGCTCGAGTCGAACGCGACGATGATCGCGGAGCATCTGTTCCTGCTGCACTTCCTCGGCCTGCGGGACGCCGACACCGACCGGCTGCTCGCCAACGAGCTGCTCGCGCGGCGGCGCCGCGACGGCACGTGGTCGATCTGGTTCGACGGCCCGCCGGACCTGTCGGTGACGGTCGAGGCGTACACCGCGCTCAAGCTCGCCGGCGTCGACGCCGGCGACGCGACGCGCGACTACATCCGCCGCGGCGGCGGAGTCGCGCGGACGCGGATCTTCACGCGCGCGTTCCTCGCGCTGATCGGCCAGTGGCCGTGGCGGCGGCTGGCGCACGTCCCCGTGGAGCTGATCCTGTTGCCGCAGGGCGGGCCGCTTTCCGTCTACGACTTCGCGTGCTGGGCGCGGCAGACGATGGTTGCACTGTCGGTCGTCGAGGCCCTGCAACCCGTGCGGCCGAGCGCGATCGACCTCGCCGAGATCGGCGGGCGCAAGACGGAGCGCGCGGGGGCGCCGCGCCTCTCGCCGTTGCGGCGGCATGCGGTCGCGGTCGCCGAGCGCTGGGTGCGCGAACGTCAGGAAGCCGACGGGTCGTGGGGCGGGATCCAGCCCCCGTGGGTGTGGTCGCTCGTGATGCTCGCCGCGCTCGGCCACGGGTTCGAGGACGAGGCGTTCGCGCGCGGGCTCTCCGGCTGGGACCGCTTCCTGATCCGCGACGGCGATCGGCTCCGCCCCGAGGCGTGCCAGTCGCCGATCTGGGACACCGCGCTCGCCGTGCTTGCCCTGCGCGCCGCCGGCATTCCTGCGGAGGACGCGCGCCTGCAGGCCGCCGGCGAGTGGCTGCTGCGCGAAGAGGTCACGGTCCCGGGCGACTGGGCGGTTCGCAGGCCCGCCCTCGCGCCGGGCGGCTGGTCATTCGAGTTCGACAACGACCTCTATCCCGACGTCGACGACACCGCGGTCGTCGTGCTCGCGCTGCGCGAGCTCGGCCTCGGCGACGCCGCAGTCGCGCGCGGCGTCGACTGGATGGTCGGGATGCAGTCGCGGAGCGGCGGCTGGGGCGCGTTCGACGCCGACAACGAGGCGCTCTGGCTCTACAAGCTCCCGATCTGCGATTTCGGCAAGGTCACCGACGAGCCGAGCGCCGACGTGACCGCCCACGCGCTCGAAGCCCTGGGACGCGAGCATGGGTACGACGACGTGCAGGCCGCCGGCTTGAGCTGGCTGCTCGCCGAGCAGGAGCCGGACGGATCCTGGTTTGGCCGTTGGGGCGTCAATCACCTGTACGGCACCGGCGCCGCAGTCCCGGCGCTGGAAGCGTGCGGGGTCTCGCCGGGGCATCCCGCGATCCGCCGGGCGCTCCGCTGGCTCGACTCCGTGCAGCAGGCCGACGGCGCCTTCGGCGAGGACATCGCCTCCTATGGCGATGCGGCAAGCCGCGGCCGCGGCGCCGCGACTCCGTCGCAGACGGCCTGGGCGTTGCTCGCGTACGTCTCGGGCGGGGCCGCGCAGGGCTTGTCCGCGCGGAGGGCCGCCGAGTATCTTCTCCGGGTTCAGCGTCCCGACGGTGACTGGGACGAGCAGCACTACACCGGCACCGGCTTCCCCCTCGATTTCATGATTCGCTACCACCTCTACCGGCTCACGTTCCCGCTCCTCGCCCTCGGGCGCCTGAGAGAAAGGCTCACTGGATGAAGTTCCCCCTTCGCTCAACCGTGCAGATCGGCAAGTACGTCGCCAGCCAGCAGCGCAAAGGCGCGCGGTACCCGCTCGTCCTCATGCTCGAGCCCACGCTCGCGTGCAACATCGCGTGCATCGGCTGCGGAAAGATTCGCGAGTACGAGTCGAACAAGGCGCGGTTGTCCGTCGAGGAGTGCATCGACGCCGGCGCCCAGTGCCCGGCGCCCGTCGTTTCGATCTGCGGCGGCGAGCCGCTCGTCTACAAGGGGATCGAGGACGTCGTCGCCGGGATGCTGGAGCTCGGGAAGAACATCGATCTCTGCACGAACGCGCTCAAGCTCGAGCAGTTCCTCGACGTGTTCAAGCCGACGCACCGGCTGACGTTCGTCGTGCATCTCGACGGCATGCGGGAGATCCACGACTACATCTGCGACTACCCCGGGCTCTGGGACATCGCCGTGGACTCGATCAGGAAGGCGCGCGAGGCGGGTTTTCGCGTCGCGACGAATACGACGGTGTTCAAGGAGACGTCGGTCGACGACGTGCTCGAGATGATGCATTACCTCACCAACGAGGTCGGCATCGACGGCATGCTGATCGCACCGGGCTACCAGTACTCGCAGATCGACCCGGCACTGACGATGACGCGCGCGGAGCACGAGGAGAAGTTCCGCGTCATCCGCAAGGTGGCGCGCCAGCGCGGCTACCGCTGGCTTGCCAGCCCGATCTACCAGGAGTTCCTCACCGGCGAGCGGAAGCTGAAGTGCGCGCCGTGGGGATCGATCACGCGCAACCCGTACGGCTGGAAGGGCCCGTGCTACCTGCTGACCGACGGGATCTTCCCGACGTACGACGCGCTGCTCGACGGCATGGAGTGGGAGGACTACGGGCCTGGCAACGATCCGCGCTGCGAGCACTGCGCGATCCACTCGGGCTTCGAGCCGTCGGCGGCGTACGAGGCCGCGGGCTCGATCAAGGACAGCGTCCGGAGCATGGCGTGGACGCTCACGGGCTGACCTTCGCCTGTGCGATGACGGTGGAGGAGCGGATCGCCCGGCGACTGGGGCCGACCGCGCTTGTCGGGCTCGGCGCATCCCGCGGCGTGCCCGAGGGGCGGCTCGTCTCGTTCGGCATCGCCGGCGCGCTCGCGCCGGACCTGCCGATCGGGACCGTGATCGACGCCACGCGGGTCGTCGACGAGTCCGGTGCCGTGTTGTGGGAAGGCGGCCCGCTCGGTGCGACGCACGCACGGACCGGGACGATCCTCGGCGCGTCGCGCATCGTCGACGATCCCGACGAGCGCGCGCGTCTGCATGCGCAGACGGGCGCGGAGGCGGTCGACATGGAGTCTGGGCCGCTGGCGCGCAGCGGCAGGCTCGCCGGCTGCTTGCGCGCCGTCAGCGACACACCGACCCGGCGGCTCGGCGGCGTCGCCCGGGGCGCGACTGCCGACGGTGACGTCGACGCGATCGGCTTCCTGCGCGGTTTCGCGCGCGAGCCGCTCGTGACGCTACGCGCCGTTTTCGGCGCGCGGCGCGCGCTGAAGAGCCTGGAGGCACTCGGCTGATGGCACGCAAACGCGTCCTGCTCGCCGCGCCGCGTTCGTTCTGCGCGGGCGTCGATCGTGCGATCGAGATCGTCGAGCGGCTGCTCGCCGAGCACGGGCCGCCGATCTACGTGCGCCACCAGATCGTCCACAACGACAACGTCGTCCGCCGGCTCGAGGCTCTCGGCGCCGTGTTCGTCGACAACGAGGACGACGTCCCGAAGGGCGAGATCTGCGTCCTTTCGGCGCACGGGGTCGCGCCATCGGTGCGCGAGAACTGCGAGCAGCGTGGCCTGCGCGTGGTGGACGCCGTCTGCCCACTCGTCTCCAAGGTTCACGCCGAGGCGCGCCGCTACGCCGATACGGGCCATCTCGTCGCCCTGGTCGGGCATGCGGATCACGTCGAGGTGATCGGCACGCACGGTGAGCGGCCCGACGCGACCGTCGTCGTCGAGTCCCCGGACGAGGCGGCAAAGCTCGACTCCGGCGGGAAGCCGATCGCGGTGATCAGCCAGACGACGCTCTCCCTCGACGACGTCCGCGCGACCGTCGATGCCCTGGAGCAGCGGTTCGGTACGCTCCGGCGGCCTGCCGCCGATGACATCTGTTACGCGACCCAGAACCGCCAGGATGCAGTGAAGCGCCTCGCGGAAGAGGCAACCCTCATCCTGGTGATCGGCTCGCAGACCAGCTCGAACGCCCAGCGCCTCGTCGAGGTGGCGCGCATCGCGGGCGCGGCGGCTGAGCTGATCGACGGCGAGAGCGAGCTGCCGGCCGAGGTCGCCGAGCACGACGTGATCGGGATCACCGCCGGCGCGTCGACGCCCGAGCAGCTCGTCGAGGCGACGATCCAGCGCCTCGCCGCACTCGGTTATGCGGACCTCGAGGAGATCACGGTCGCCCGCGAGGACGTGCACTTCCGGCTTCCACGTGAGGTCGCTGCGACGTGACGTCGGTCGAGATCCCTCTCTCGATCGCCGCGGCACTGCCGAACCTGACCGTTCTCGACATCACGAACGACGTGCTGCGGGAGGTCGCCGCGAGCGGCGGCAGCGGCATCGCGTACGTGTCGCCGAACGGCGACCCGTCCCTGATCCGCGTCCAGGAGCGCGAGAGCGGCTTCTTCGCCGACCTCGAGTGCCTGCTCGAGCGGCTCGTGCCGCTCGAGGCGGGGGAGCGCGAGCGGCTCGTGTCGCTGCTGCTGGGCCCGCGCACCGAACAGATCCCGTTCACGCAGGGCCGGCTGCACCTGGGCCAGTACCAGCGGATCTTCCTGGTCGCCTTCGAAGGCCAGTGCGCCGACGAGTGGCTAGTAACGACCGTCGGCGTGTGATCCGCAAAAGGGGTCTGACCCCGCAGGGGTCTGACCCCTTGAGGGTCTGACCCCAGCCTTTGGGTTTGACCTCCGCGTGTCGCAACGCGCAAACTTGAGGTAAGGCATGGACAGGGCACGCCGCCATCAGCGGGCACTTGCTCGGATCGCGCTGATCTTCCTGGCGCTCTGCGCAGAGCTGTTCGGGCGGAGCCTCTCGCACCGGCTCGACTTCGGCGGGCACGTCCGCACGGCCGGCTATTCGGGCGCCGACTACTACCCCTTCCTGCTGGCCGCGGTGAAGGTCGGCGTCGCCCTGATGCTCGCGCGGCTCGCCTGGCGTTTCGTCAAGGCGACTCGTCTCCTGCAGAGCACGGGCGCCCGCCGCTGCCGTCCGAAGGTCCGCATCGAGCTCTCCCCGAGGCTCTGGCTCGGCTCGTTCGTCGCGACGTCGCTCATCTACCTCGTGCAGATGGACGCGGAGGGAATCTCGAGCGGCCGCTGGCCGCTGCTGGCGCCGTGGCTGCACACGTTCGCGCTTCCGGTCTTCGCAGTCCTTTCCGTCGTCGTCGCCGTCGGCTACCGCGCCGTCGAGCAGTGGCTGGCCGAGTACGAGACGTACGCACACGAGACCGCGCTGCGTGCCGCACGTACGGGCGCGGCACTGCCGACGCCGCGGGTCACGCTCGCGGATCTGATCGCGCCGCGCGCCCTGTTCGGGCTCGCGTTCGAAGTTCGCCCGCCGCCTGCGTTCGCGTAGCACCTCAGCTCGCTGAACTCGAACGCAGGAGGCTGCTGTGAACGCAGAGCTCGTCTCTGAACTCGAAGTACCAAAACAACGAACCGCGCGGGCCCGCCTCGTCTCGGTGCTCGGCCCGCTCACCGCCCTCGCGGGAGCGATCTGGGCGATCGCACAGCCGTACCGGCTGACGATCCTGCACCCGCACGGGCAGGGTTTCTGGTGGCTCTTCGCCGAGCCACCGGTGCTCGTCATCGCCGTCGGCCTGTTCTTCTACTTCGCGGTCGCGCCGGGGCTCCTCGAGGATCTGGAGGAGGCGCATGCAGCCTCCCGCTGAACACGTCCACTGGCTGTTCGCGACGGGCTTCCTGCTGCTCGGCCTCTGCCTCGTCGCCGAAGCGGTCGTCGGCACCGAGGTCTGGCGCCGACGAGCGTGGCGCGCCTACCTCTGGCCCGGCCTCGCGTTCGGCCTCGGCGTTCTGATGTGGCCGGTGATGACGTTCTTCACCAACTCGACGCTGCACATGCTCGCGCACGGCGCGTGGGCGGAGGTCCTGATGGGCGCCGGTGCCGTGGAGCTCGCGCTGGTGCGCGGGAAGCTGCAAAGCCCGGCGTGGCGGCTGATGATGGCTGCGGCGTTTGCCGTCTCGGGCCTTGCCTTCCTCGTGCACGAGCAGAACACGTGGTTCTTCCAGCGCTCGTCGTTCCTGCACCACCTGCTCGGGTGGACGCTGCTCGTCGCCGCGGTCTTCCCGCTCGTGCGGAGCGTGCGACCGCGATCCCACGTCGCGGCCGCAGGGTTCGCGCTGACGTTCGTCGTGATCGCCGTGTTCCTCTACTGCGACCGCGACGTCGCGCCGGTGTTCGGACATCTCTCGCCGCTCGCAGGACCGCCGCACAGATGAGGCGCGCAGTGATCGTCGCGACGCTCTGCGCGCTCGTCGTGCCGGCGCAGGCGTTTGCGCACGCCACGCTCGAGCGCACGTCGCCCGGCTTCCAGCAACGCGTGTCCGTTTCGCCCGGAACCGTGACCCTGCGCTTCGACCAGTACATCGAGCCCTTGCCGCACGCGGTTCGCCTCTACTCGACGCGCCGAGAGCTTTCGGTGCCGGAGATCCGGATCAAGGGCCGCGAGCTCGCCGCACGACTGCCGCGTCTGCGTGCGGGCGGCTACACGGTCCGCTGGCATGCGCTCTCCGGCGACGGGCACGTCGTGTCCGGTGTCTTCACCTTCGGCGTCCGCGCGCCGGCGCCGCAGCCGACGCAGGCATTCGGAGCATCCGGCCCGACACGCACGGAAGACGTCGTGCGCTGGCTGTACTTCCTCTCACTCGCCCTGCTCGTCGGCGGCCTCGGCTTCCGCCTCCTCGTCGCGCGCCGGCCGCTGCCCAACCGCTTCTTCGCGATCACCGGCTTCGGCGCGTTCGCGACGCTCAACGTCGGCGTCGCGGCGTTCCTGCTGCGGGCGGAGGACGCGCTGCAGCTCCCGTTCGGCCGTCTCCTCTACGGCGACCTCAGCCCGATGACCCGGACGCGGTTCGGAGCGGTGTTCATTGCGATGACCCTTGGATTCGCGGCGGTCGCGGCGCTTGTCTTCCTCGCGTGGCTGAGCGACCGCGACGTGTTCCTGTGGCCGGCGTTCCTGCTCGGCCTCGGCTTCGTCTCAGGGCTCTCGCTGTCGGGGCATTCGGCGGCGGACGCCGGCTCATCGTGGAAGTCGGAGCTGGCCGACTGGGCTCACCTCTCGGCGGCCTGCCTGTGGATCGGCGGGCTGGTGCAGCTCGCGTTCGTCGTCTGGCCGCTGCTGCCCGACGCGCGGCGCACGACGTTCCTCGCGTTCTCGCGGCTTGCGACCGTGTGCGTCGGCGTCCTGCTGCTCGCCGGGGTTTATCTGGCGATCCTGCGGCTGCCGGACGTCAGCGACCTCTGGTCGACGGGCTACGGGCGGATCCTGCTCGTCAAGAGCGCGCTCGTGGCGCTCGCCTTCGCGTGGGGCGGTCTGCACAAGCTCCGTGCCGTGCCAGCCGTGGCGCGTGATTCCGCCGTGCCCCGCCTCCGCGCGAGCATCGCGGGTGAGAGCATGGTCGGCATGATCGTTCTCCTCGTGGCCGCCTTCCTCGTCAACGCGAAGCCTCCGGCGTAATGCTCTGGGCCGTCTCCGGCGGTGCCGGCTTTCTCGGCCTCCACCTCGCGCGCCGTCTGCTCGCGGAGGGTCACGAGGTGCGCACGCTCGACGTCGCGCCGCTCGACGACGCCGAGCTCGAGCGCTCGGTCCAGGAGCTCCGCGGCGACATCCGCGATCGTGACCGGGTGCGGGAGCTCGTCGCCGGTGCCGACGTCGTCGTGCACGCTGCGGCCGCGCTGCCGATCCAGGCGTCGCGCGCATCCATCCGCTCGGTGAACGTCAACGGGACGGAATACGTCCTCGACGCGTCGCGCGCGGCCCGCGTGCAGCGCGTCGTGTTCGTGTCGTCGACCGCGGTCTACGGCGTCCCGGAGAAGCATCCGATCGAGGAGGACGACCCGCTCGTCGGCGTCGGCTGGTACGGGGAGTCGAAGATCGACGCCGAGGCGTTGTGCCGCGTCGCCGCAGTCGAGACGACGATCGTCCGGCCGAAGACGTTCATCGGCCCCGAGCGACTGGGCGTCTTCGAGATCCTGTTCGACTGGATCCGGGAAGGCCGGCGCATCTACACGCTCGGCAAAGGTCACAACCGCTACCAGCTGCTCGCCGTCGAGGACCTCGTCGACGCGATCGTACGGGCGGCGACAGTGCCCGAAGCTGCGCGCGCGACGTTCAACGTCGGCGCGACCGAGTTCGACACCGTTCGGAACGACCTGCAGGCGCTGATCGACCACGCGGGGTCCGTCTCGCGGCTGCAACCCGTGCCGGTGAAGCCGGCGGAGGTGGCGCTGCGCACGCTGGAGCTGCTGCGCGTGTCGCCGCTCGCGGAGTGGCACTACAAGACCGCCCACAGGGACTCGTTCGTCGACACGTCGCGCGCGCGGCGTGTGCTCGCGTGGCAGCCGAGGCTGTCGAACAAGGATGCGCTGATCGAGACATACGACTGGTACCTCGCAAACCGCGAGCGCGTCGGCGGCGCAGGCGTCACGCATCGCGTGCCGTGGAACCAGCAGGCGCTCGGCCTGCTGAAGCGGCTGTCGTGATCCTGCTCTCGCAGCGTGACGTCGAGGAGCTGCTCGACCTCGACGCGCTCATCGACGCCCTCGCCGATGCGCACCGTGAGCTGAGTGAGGGCAAGGCGTCCATGCCGCCGCGCATTGCGGCGTTCGCGGAGCGAAACGGCCTGCTCGGCGCGATGCCGGCGTACCTGCCGTCGGCGGGGCTCGTGTGCAAGCTCGTGACGCTCTTTCCGGAGAACACCGACCGCCATACGCACCAGGCGCTGATCGGGGTCTTCGATCCGGCGAACGGGAGCCCGGTGGCGCTCATGGACGGGACGTACATCACCGCGACGCGTACCGCGGCGGGCTCCGCGCTCGCGACGCGGCTGCTCGGGCGCGAGGACGCGTCCGTGCTCGCGATCCTCGGCAGCGGCGTGCAGGCGCGCACCCACGTGGATGCGTTGCGGCGCGTCCGCACATTCGACGAGGTGCGGATTGCGAGCCGCGACCCGGCACGCGCGGAGACGCTCGCGGCCGAACTCGGCGCGACCGCCGCGGGATCCTGGGAAGAGGCGGTGCGCGGCGCAGACGTGATCGCGGCGACGACGCACGCGGCCGAGCCGATCGTGCTGCGTGAGTGGCTCGAGCCCGGCGCTCACGTGAACTCGGTTGGCGCGAACCCGGGCGGAAGCGGCGAGGTCGACCCCGCGATCGTCCGCGACGCGGCCGTCGTCGCGGTCGAGTACCGCGAGTCGACGCTGGCGCCGCCGCCGGCCGGGGCGTCGGAGTTCCGCGACGGGGCGCCCACGGGCGTCGTCGAGCTCGGAGAGCTCGCCGCGGGGACGAAACCGGGGCGGACCTCTCCGGATCAGATCACCCTGTATAAGTCAGTCGGCGTCGCCGTCCAGGACGCCGCCGCGGCAGCCCTCGTGCTCGCCGCTGCGCGTGAGCGGTCGGCTGGCCGGGAGATCGAGTTGGAGGGTGGATGAGCAGTAACAACGACTTCAAGCCGGGCCTCGAAGGCGTCGTCGCCGTCGAGACGGAGATCGCCGAGCCGGACCGCGAAGGCGGCTCGCTGCGCTACCGCGGCATCGACATCGAGAACCTGATCGGCCGCTACCCGTACGAGAACGTCTGGGGCCTGCTCGTCGACGACGACATCAACTCGAAGATGCCCGACCCCGAGCCCTACGAGCCCGCGGGGCTGACAGGGCACGCCCCCGCAGACCTGCAGCACGAAACAGCGCGGATGAGCGGCTTGTGGGATCTCGGCAAGCTCAACGAGATCTCGGACGAGCAGGCGCGTGAGGATCTCGGCCGGATCTCCGCGCAGATGATGTCCATCGTCGCGCGGTCGGCGCGGCTGGCGGACGGCCACAGCGACGAAGTCGCGGACGATGTGGTCGCCCGGGGCGAGACCGCGGCGGAAAAGTTCCTTCTGCGCTGGCGCGGCGAGGCGGATCCCCGGCACGTCAAGGCGATCGACACGTACTGGATCTGCACGGCGGAGCACGGGCTGAACGCGTCGACGTTCACGGCGCGCGTCGTCGCATCGACGGGCGCGGACTGCGGTGCGGCGCTGTCGTCCGCGGTCGGAGCGCTTTCCGGCCCGCTCCACGGCGGGGCGCCCGCGTACGTGAAGCCGATGCTCGAAGAGGTCCAGCAGCTCGGCGACCCCGAGAAATGGGTCAGCGACGCGCTTGCGCAGAAGAAACGGATCATGGGGTTCGGCCACCGCGTCTACCGCGCGGAGGACCCACGCTCGCGGATCCTCAAACGAACGGCGAAGGAGCTCGACGCACCGAACGTCGAGATCGCCGAGGAGCTCGAAGCCGTCGCGCTGAAGGCCTTGCAGGAGCGCTCTCCGGACCGCGTGCTCGCGACGAACGTCGAGTACTACTCCGCCATCGTGCTCGACGTCGCCGAGATTCCGCCGCCGCTGGCGCCGGCGATGTTCGCGTGCTCGCGCGTCGCCGGCTGGTCGGCACACATCCTCGAGCAGAAGCGGACCGGGCGCCTCTTCCGTCCGTCGGCGCGGTATGTCGGGCCGGCCGAACGCCAGCTCAACTGACCTGACGTCGTACCGGGATCGGTTTCCGATCCTGGAACACACGACGTATCTGATCAACCACTCGCTGGCCGCCATGCCCGCGGCCGCCGAGGAGCGGCTGGCGGAGTACGCACGGATGTGGAAGGAGCGCGGCATCCGGGCCTGGGCCGAGGGCTGGTGGGAGATGCCGCTGACGGTGGGCGACCAGGTCGGGCGGATCATCGGCGCGTCGCCGGGGTCGACCGTCATGCACCAGAACGTCGCAGTCGCAGAGGCAATCGTCGTCTCGTGCTTCAGCCCGGTCGACCCGCACCGGAACCGCGTCGTCTACGAGGAGGGGAACTTTCCCAGCGTCCGCTACCTGTACCAGGCACAGCCGGAGCTCGAGGTCGTCGTCGTGCCGGACGACCGCGCGATCGTCGAGGCGATCGACGAGCGCACGCTTCTCGTCCCGATCACGCACGTTCTCTTCAAGACTGCGGAGATCCAGGACGTCGAGGCGATCGTGCGGCGCGCGCACGAGGTCGGTGCGCACGTCGTGCTCGATGCGTACCAGTCCGCCGGCATCGTGCCGCTCGACGTCACGGCGTTGAACGTCGACTTCGCCGTCGGCGGCAGCGTCAAGTGGCTGTGCGGCGGTCCGGGCAACGGTTGGCTGTACGTGAGGCCCGACCTTGCCGACGTGCTCCAGCCGACCTTCATGGGCTGGCAGGCGCATGCACGGCCGTTCGGCTTCGAGCCGGAGCTCGAGTATGCGGAGGGCGCGGCGCGCTTCCTCACCGGCACGCCGAACGTCCCTGCGCTGTACGCGGCGACGGCCGGATACGACCTGATCGAGGAGATCGGCGTCGAGCGGATTCGCGCGAAGTCGATTCAGCAGACACAGCTGCTGATCGACCTCCTCGACGCGGCGGGCTTCGACGTCGGCAGCCCGCGCGACGCGGAGCGCCGGGGCGGCACCGTCACCGTCCGGACGCCCGAGTTCGAAGCCGTCCACAAGGAGCTCGCCGAGCGTCAGATCCTCTGCGACTTCAGGCCGGACGCCGGGCTGCGGCTCGGGCCGCACTACTACAACAGCGACGAAGAGCTTCGTTTTGCGGTTGAGCAGATCCGGGAAATCGTGCGCGATGGCACATACGAGCGGCATCTCGGAGCCGCCGCCCGCTTCTAGTCACCCGTTCGGGCCGGGCCCTAACAAGTTCCTTAGATTTTGTGCCGAAGCTACCCGTGTGAGGAGCTTCGCCGTCGCCCTCTCCGTGCTCCTGCTTGCGCCGGCGTCGGCGTCGGCTTCGCAGCTGATCGACCGAAACGCCCACGGTGTGCGCCTGTCGGTGAACGGACGCGGCCAGGCGCTTTTGACATACAGCGCGCACGGAAGCTTCCACCGCGTCGTGGCCTGGGGGGCGATCAACGCGCGCACGCCGAACGCGAGCGTCGCGCAGGTTCAGTTCCGCAAGGACTATTCCGGTCGGAGCTGGTCGAGCGCGGGCAGTTGCCGCCGCTACGACGGCCCGAAGCTCGCGTGGCTCGTGACTGCGTGCGCCGCGCCGGACGGCTCGTACTGGGCGGTGCAGGCCTGGCGGCGAACCCTGCCCAATTTCGACGGGCAGCCCTCCGGGCTGCTCGGTGCGCGCGAGCTGCACCTTGCGCACTGGACAGGTGAGACGGCAAGGCTCGAGGCGTGGACAGACTGGGTCTACAGCGGGCGCTACCACCATCTCTTCGGACGGCTGACGTACGCCGGCCAGCCGGTCTACGGGTTCTCCGCGACGCGCGTCGGGTCACCGCTCGACGACTACGGGCGCAACATCTACGTCGACACCTACGACTCGCGCTACGGCAAGGGCTGGCGGCGGGAGAACGCCTTCCTCGCGCATCGCCCGACCGGCGTCTTCTGTTACGGCTTCTATCCGTTCACGTCACGCGGGCCCGGGAACGGCGCGAAGTACCGGCTCAACGTCGTCGGTCCCGGCGTGACGCCGGACGTCAGCATCGTCGTGCCGGGGCTCCACGACTTCAACCGGAACAACGCGGGGGACGTCGCGTACGAGAACCAG
>Ga0136846_1235320_pt1 | contig 16642 bp, 18 predicted proteins | sample HopSoiMetagenom2_FD_96841 | JGI IMG/M metagenome (GOLD analysis project Ga0136846, IMG submission 96841) | Grasslands soil microbial communities from Hopland, California, USA - 2 Assembly 2016 (version 4) | ecosystem: Environmental > Terrestrial > Soil > Grasslands | place: USA: Hopland... | reverse complement strand
GGGGGCGGTGGGTGCCGGGAGCGGTCGCGGCGGCTTCGGCGGGGGTGATGGCTCGGTTCCGGGCGGTGGGCCCGCTCCGGCGGGCGGCGGAGCAGTGGTGGGCGGCTGCCCCTCGGGCGGTCTCCCGTCGCTGGGCGGCGCCGCCCGGTTCGGGGGGCTGCGGCGGGCCGGCGGCCCGGCTCCGTCCGGCGGTCTCGTCGTCGCGCCGCCCGTCCCCGGCCTGCCCGTCCCCGCCTTCCCCGCTCTGCTCGCCCGGTGCCTGGCACCGCGTCGGCATCACCCGTTCCAGGCTCGCGTGGACCACGCCCAGCAGCGCGCCCAGCCGGCCGCACTGGACGGTGCTGAGCTGGCCGCCGTGGCGGTGGCGGCCGTCGATCCAGGGGTGCAGGGCGTAGGCGTGGCCGCCGACGACAGCGACCGTACGGCCGTCGCGGCCGGGCAGCGGCGGGGCCACCGGGACGCCGAGATCCGCGAGGCGCTGGGTCGCCCGGTGCTGGCGGGCGATCGCGGCGGGGTCGGCGGTCTCGGGGTCGAAGTGGTGCTTCAGGAAGTAGTCGCCGCGGGTGGTGGCGAGCCGGTAGCCGCGGTTCAGCAGCCCTTGGTCGACGGGGACGCAGGTCAGCGCGGACCCGGCGGCGTACTGGCGGAGGAGGACGCCCAGAGGGGGCGCGTGGGACGTGAAAGGTGGTACAGATGAGCGCGGCACGCGCCAGATGGTAGGGCACGAGCCGGGCGCGCGAGCGGGGCGCTTGTCACAGGCAGTCGCAGATGACCACAGACTGTCACGGACAGTCGGGTTCGATCACAGAGTGCACTGTGGCGAACTGGGGTTCGATTTTGAGGTAGGCGGGATCGAAGGGAACGCCGTCCACGGAACGCGGCGCGGGCCCGAACCGGTTGAGCTCGGCGGCGGTGGGCTCGACGGTGGCGCACTCCCCCACGACCTGTACGGACCACGATCCCCGGGTGCGCGCGTACGGCACGTCCGCGCCGTACGCGACGACTCCGCCCGCGCACGCCCGGTGGTAGCCGTGGCCCCCGTGCGGGCGCACCAGGACCCGGCCGTCCACGACGATGTGCCGGGCGGACGCCAGGAAGGGCAGCGCGCGCATGCTGGTCGCGACCCGGCCGTGCTCGACGCGGCCGAGGAGATCGGCGGCGCGCTGTTCGTCGGTCGGCATGCGCCCACTGTGCGCGCCGCGAGGACGGGCACGCCAGGGGCGCTCGCCCCGAGAACAAAGGCCCAAAGTCCCGATTCAGGGGGTCCCCCCTCAAAAGCCCTGCCGCGGCCCCTGCCTGCCCTGCCGCTCGGGGTGCTCCGCCTGCATCCGGGCCACGTACGCAGCCGCCTGTGAGCGCCTCTGCATGCCCAGCTTGGACAGCAGCCCGGACACATAATTTTTGATCGTCTTTTCGGCCAGGCGCAGCCGTTCGCCGATCGCGCGGTTGGTGAGTCCCGCGCCGATCAGCTCGAGGATCCGGCGCTCCTGTTCGGTGAGGTTCGCGAGCCGCTCGTCGCCCTTCGCCGGGTTCGCGCCGTCCCGCAGCCGCTCCATGACGCGGGCGGTCGCGACCGGGTCGAGCAGGGACCTGCCTGCGGCCACGTCCCGCACGGCAGCCAGCAGTTCCTGTCTGCGGATGCCCTTCAGGACGTACCCGGACGCGCCCGCCATGACCGCGTCGAAGAGGGCCTCGTCGTCGGCGAACGAGGTCAGCATCAGGCACTTGACGCCCCCGTCCTGGGAGCGGATCTCGCGGCACACCTCGACGCCGCTGCCGTCCGGGAGCCGTACGTCCAGGACCGCCACGTCCGGGCGGGTGGCCGGAATTCGTGCCAGCGCCTCCGCCGCCGTGCCGGCCTCGCCGACCACCTCGATGTCGTCCTCGACCGAGAGCGGTTCGCGGACTCCCCGGCGGACGACTTCATGGTCATCGAGGAGAAATACGGTGATTTTTCCGTCTTCGGGCACCCGGACAGTCTCACATACCGGCTCTTCCCGTGGGCCGGTCGAGCGGGATAACGTGCCGTTGTTCCGGCCCCCCGCAAGGCTGTGACCAGGGCCCCTTCCCGACTTGCTCAATTTACTTGGATTTCCAAGCAAAATGGCAGGTCAGGGGGGTTTCATAGAAATATGGCGCACTGGGTAACGTGAGCTTTGCGGACGCTCGCCGGGGCACCTGTCACGCCTGTTCCCGGCCGAGTGGCACCCACCCCGTGCACGGGTCTCGGGAACAGGTGACCGCACTGGTTTCCCGGCAACCCCGGGGCCGGACCGACGGAGGAGTACACGTGACCGTGGAGAGCACTGCCGCGCGCAAACCGCGACGCAGCGCCGGAAGCAAGACCGGTACCACCCGCACCACCGCGCAGAGCGCCGACGCACCGGCCGCCGACGCCCCGGCCACGGCCGCGCCGCGCACCCCCGCCAAACGCGCCGCCGCCAAGAAGCCGGCCGCGAAGACGGTCAGGGCGGTCGCCGATCCCGACCTCGTCCAACTGCTGACCCCGGCGGGCAGGCGCGTCAAGAACGCCGCCTACGAGCCGTACGTCGCCGACCTCACCTCCGAGAACCTGCGCGGCCTGTACCGGGACATGGTGCTGACCCGCCGCTTCGACGCCGAGGCCACCGCCCTCCAGCGCCAGGGCGAGCTGGGCCTGTGGGCCTCGCTGCTCGGCCAGGAGGCCGCCCAGATCGGCTCCGGCCGCGCCACCCGCCCCGACGACTACGTCTTCCCCACCTACCGTGAGCACGGCGTCGCCTGGTGCCGGGACATCGACCCGACCAACCTGCTCGGCATGTTCCGCGGGGTGAACAACGGGGGCTGGGACCCCAACAGCAACAACTTCCACCTCTACACGATCGTCATCGGCTCGCAGACCCTGCACGCCACCGGCTACGCCATGGGCGTGGCCAAGGACGGCGCCGACTCGGCGGTCATCGCGTACTTCGGGGACGGCGCCTCCAGCCAGGGCGACGTCGCCGAGTCCTTCACCTTCGCCTCGGTCTACAACGCCCCCGTGGTGTTCTTCTGCCAGAACAACCAGTGGGCCATCTCCGAGCCGACCGAGCGCCAGACCCGCGTCCCGCTCTACCAGCGCGCGCAGGGCTACGGCTTCCCGGGCGTACGGGTCGACGGCAACGACGTGCTGGCCGTCCTCGCGGTGACGAAGTGGGCCCTGGAGCGGGCCCGCAACGGTGAGGGGCCGACGCTGGTCGAGGCGTACACGTACCGCATGGGCGACCACACCACCTCCGACGACGCGACCCGCTACCGCCACGACGACGAGCGGACGGCCTGGGCCGCCAAGGACCCGATCGCGCGCCTGCGTACGTACCTGGAGGCCTCAAACCACGCGGACGAGGGATATTTCGCGGAACTGGACGCCGAGAGCGAGTCGTTGGGCAGGCGAGTACGCGAAGTGGTCCGTGCCATGCCGGACCCGGACCCCTTCGCGCTGTTCGAGCACACCTACGCCGACGGGCACGCGCTCGTGGACGAGGAACGGGCCCAGTTCGCCGCCTACCAGGCGTCGTTCACCGATGTGGAGGGGTCATGACCGTGACGTCGAAGAGCATGGCCCTGGCCAAGGCGATCAACGAATCGCTGCGCAAGGCCCTGGAGACGGACCCCAAGGTCCTGATCATGGGTGAGGACGTCGGCAAGCTCGGCGGTGTCTTCCGGGTCACCGACGGTCTGCAGAAGGACTTCGGCGAGGAGCGGGTCATCGACACCCCGCTCGCCGAGTCGGGCATCGTCGGCACGGCCATCGGCCTCGCCCTGCGCGGCTACCGCCCCGTGGTGGAGATCCAGTTCGACGGCTTCGTCTTCCCGGCGTACGACCAGATCGTCACCCAGCTCGCGAAGATGCACGCACGCGCGCTGGGCAAGATCAAGCTCCCGATCGTCATCCGCATCCCGTACGGCGGGGGCATCGGCGCGGTCGAGCACCACTCGGAGTCCCCGGAGGCGCTCTTCGCGCATGTGGCGGGCCTCAAGGTGGTGTCCCCGTCCAACGCGTCGGACGCCTACTGGATGATGCAGCAGGCCATCCAGAGCAACGACCCGGTGATCTTCTTCGAGCCGAAGCGGCGCTACTGGGACAAGGCCGAGGTCGATGTGGAGGCCATCCCCGGCCCGCTCCACAAGGCCCAGGTGGTCCGCCAGGGCACCGACCTCACCCTCGCCGCCTACGGCCCGATGGTGAAGCTGTGCATGGAGGTCGCGAACGCGGCGGCCGAGGAGGGCCGGTCCCTGGAGGTCCTCGACCTCCGGTCGGTCTCCCCGCTCGACTTCGACTCCGTCCAGGCCTCCGTCGAGAAGACCCGCCGTCTGGTCGTGGTGCACGAGGCGCCGGTGTTCTTCGGCTCGGGCGCGGAGATCGCCGCGAGGATCACGGAGCGCTGCTTCTACCACCTGGAGGCCCCGGTGCTCAGGGTCGGCGGCTACCACGCCCCGTACCCGCCGGCCCGCCTCGAGGACGAGTACCTACCGAGCCTGGACCGGGTGCTCGACGCCGTCGACCGCTCGCTGGCGTATTGAGGAGAGGGACGTGACGACAATGACTGACGCGTCCGTTCGCGAGTTCACCATGCCCGACGTGGGCGAGGGACTCACCGAGGCCGAGATCCTCAAGTGGTACGTCCAGCCGGGCGACACGGTGACCGACGGACAGGTGGTGTGCGAGGTCGAGACCGCCAAGGCGGCCGTCGAACTGCCCATCCCGTACGACGGGGTCGTGCGCTCACTCCACTTCCCCGAGGGCACGACGGTCGACGTGGGTACGTCGATCATCGCGGTGGACGTGACGGGCGGCGCCGGGGGTGCGGCGGAGGCCGAGCCACCGGTTGCCGCCGCGGTCCCCAAGGCCCCCCAGGAGGAGAAGGCGCCGGCCCGCACGCCGGTCCTCGTCGGCTACGGCGTGGCCGCCTCCTCGACCAAGCGTCGTCCCCGCAAGGGCGCCGAGGTCCCGGCCCGGGAGGTCGCCGCGGCGGTCCAGCAGGAGCTGAACGGCCACAGCGACCTCACGGCCCTCGTGGGAGGGGCCGCGGTCGCCTCCGCGCGTCCGCTGGCGAAGCCGCCGGTGCGCAAGCTCGCCAAGGATCTCGGCGTCGACCTGACGACGGTGACCCCCTCGGGCGCCGACGGCGTCATCACGCGCGAGGACGTGCACGCGGCGGTGGCCCCGGCGACGGTCGAGCCGGTACGGGCGACACCGGCCGCCCCCGCCGCACCGGCGCCGGTCACCTCGTACGACGGCACGCGGGAGACGCGCGTGCCGGTCAGGGGCGTCCGGAAGGCGACCGCGGCGGCGATGGTCGGCTCGGCGTTCACGGCGCCGCACGTCACGGAGTTCGTGACGGTGGACGTGACGCGCACGCTGAAGCTGGTCGAGGAGCTCAAGCAGGATAAGGAGATGCAAGGGGTGCGGGTGAACCCGCTGCTCCTGATCGCCAAGGCCCTGCTGGTCGCCATCAAACGCCATCCGGAGGTCAACGCGTCCTGGGACGAGGCGAACCAGGAGATCGTGCTCAAGCACTACGTCAACCTGGGCATCGCGGCGGCCACCCCGCGCGGTCTGATCGTCCCGAACATCAAGGACGCCCACGACAAGACGCTTCCGCAACTGGCGGAGGCGCTCGGCGAGTTGGTGTCCACGGCGCGGGACGGCAGGACGTCGCCGGCGGCCATGCAGGGCGGCACGGTGACGATCACGAATGTCGGCGTCTTCGGTGTCGACACGGGCACGCCGATCCTGCCGCCCGGCGAGTCCGCGATCCTCGCGGTCGGCGCGATCAGACTCCAGCCGTGGGTCCACAAGGGCAAGGTCAAGCCCCGCCAGGTGACGACCCTGGCCCTCTCCTTCGACCACCGGCTGGTGGACGGGGAGTTGGGGTCCAAGGTGCTGGCGGACGTGGCGGCGATCCTGGAGCAGCCGAAGAAGCTCATCACCTGGGCGTGAGCCCGCTGGGGCCTCTGGCTGAGAAACCGCACGGGGCCGCTCCTGCGAAGGGCGGCCCCGAGTGAGGTACTCAGGCGGCTGTGCTGCCGACCATGAGGATCTTGATCGCGACGGTGCTGCCGTCGATCTCGTAGGCGGCTCGGTAGGCGCCGACCCGGAGGCGCCGCAGGGGCGTGCCGCCGAGCTTGCTACTCGCGGAGGGTTCAGGGTCGTCGGCGAGTGCGTTGATGGCTTTGAGAAGCGGCTTCACTGAGTCGCCATCGCGGGCCCTGAGCCGCTTGAGTCCCTCGGACGCGGTCGTCTCCCAGACGATCGTGTACGTCAAGAGACTTCCGTTCCGGCGGCGATGGTCTCGATCTGTTCCTGGGTGGAGGTCGGACCGCCGACGGCACGCGCGTACAGGGAGACGGTCACGTCGGCGAAGTCGATCGCCTGCGAACGCGCCTCCTCGTCCGGAGCCGAGTCGGCGAGCGCCTGGGTCCACCAGTGGTTGAGGAATGCCTCGAAGCCGCCGGAGTCGCCCAGAGCGCCCAACTCCCTGTAGAAGTCGGCCCGGTGGTCGAGTCGCAGGCCGGTACCGATGCCGTCGATGGTGCGCTGGACAACTTCGTACGTGAATCCCGTGGCCTCCCGAGCCTCGATCACCGCGATGTGCCACTCGGCTGCCATCTGTGTCCCCTTTCGCCGTGGCGCCAAGGTACCGCCACGGCACCTTCGGAGACGGCCGAGCAGCTTACGCATCGAGCCCTCCCGGAATGTCCAGTTCCGCCCAGACCCTCTTGCCCACGGTCAGCTTCTCCACGGCCCAGCGGTCGGCGAGTGCACGCACGATGAGCAGGCCGCGGCCGAACTGGTCGCCGACGGTGACGGCACGCGGCTCGGGCAGCCGCTCGCCCTTCGGATCGGTGACTGCTACGCGCAGTGCGTTGCCGGTCAGGGACGTTTCCACGCGGAAGAGACGGTCCCGCAGGCACCCGTGCAGCAGGGCGTTCGTGCACAACTCGCTTGCCAGGAGCGCCGCGTCGCCTGCGGTGGCGGGATGGCCCCAGGCGACCGTGAGTTGAGCGACGTGCGTGCGGGCGAGGGTGACGCTGCGGGGATACGGGGTGTAACTGACGGCGTCGTAGCGGTCGTACGGCTTCGGAAAGTTGGGCGGACAGGAGCCGGACATGGGCTGTGCACCTCCGTGTGCATGACGGGGCCGGTCAGTTGGGGTGGCTCCGCCGTACGGCATGCGACTGGGCAGTACGGTGCGCTTCCGCCAACTGGTTTCGCTGAGTGGGCGACTTGAGACTGACGGTAGTTGAATATAGGTGAGGCATCAATCGAACATGGGCAGAAATATCAATGCCCAAGTTGTGGGTTGGCTGCGCTCCACTACAGACTGAGGCGACTCATCGGGAGGGATCACGACATGGGGAACAACCCAGACCGGGGGCGCACCATCTCAACCGTCCTCGGTCGCAGGCTCGGCGGGGAACTGCTGCGCATGCGGGAGGAGTGCGACCTACGGCAGACGAATGCGGCGGAGGCGCTGACGGCGTCTCCTGCGAAGGTCGCGAAGATTGAGCGTGGCCAGGTACCGCTGCGGGATCCCGATGTCAGGGCCCTATGTCATTTGTACGGTCAGACAGACGAGTTGGTGATCGACAGGCTGCTGACCCTCGCGAAGGCGGACCGTGAGCGTCGCAAGGCGCACGGCTGGTGGAATCAATACCCTCAGCTTGCCGCCATGGCCGAGTACGTGGCACTGGAGGACATCGCGACCAACGTCCGGACCTGGCAACTTGCGGTCGTGCCGGGGCTGTTGCAGACGCCCGACTACGCGCGCGCACTTGCTGTCGGCAACGGCCACTGGGAGGACCCGGACGAGATCGAGCCGTTTGTGGAGTCCCGGATGGCGCGACAGGCCCGTCTCAACGGTGAGAACCCGCTGGAGTTGTGGGCGGTGATGCACGAGGCGGCCCTGCGCCAGCTCGTGGGTGGACGCCAGGTTATGCGAGGACAACTCGGGCACCTGCTGGACGTAGGGCGGCAGCCGAATGTGAAGTTGCAGGTGCTTCCCTACCTCGCGGGTGCTCACCCCGGGATGAACAGCGCCTTCAGCATCGTGTCCTTCGCCGAGCCCGGAGCACTGGACGTCGTCCATGTGGACACCACCTCGTCGACCCTCTGGCTGGAGAGCAATACTGATGCCGACCGGCACAACGTGCTCTTCGACCGCGTCACGCGGCTGAGCCTGGCGCAGCGCAACTCGATCAGTCTGATCGAGGGGATCCTCAAGGAGACGTAGTCACCGTGCTCGCATTCGAGTTCGTGAAGTCCAGCTACAGCGGCGGCAACGCGGGCCAGGAATGCGTGGAAGTCGCTCGCAACGTACTCGGCACAGTGGCCGTCCGCGATTCCAAGGACCCGGAGAGTCCGATACTCCGCCTCGCCCCCTCCTCCTGGGCGGCGTTCGCCGGGCTCGTCGCCGCACGCGACGCCGACGTCTGACGACGGCACGTACGGAAACCGGCACACGCCGACCCCCGTCACGTAGGCTCAGGCGCCGAGCGGCCGGCCGCAAATTCGGCTTGCGGCCGGCCGCTCAACCACCGCCACCCGGTTGCGACTACGGCCGAGCCGGCACGTAGACGACCGCGCCCTCCTCCGTGCCGCCCCTGGAACGGATGCAGGCATGCCTCCGCATGAACCGCAGACACTCGTTGACCCGATGGGTGTTCAGCCCCGTCCGGGCCGCGAGGGTCTCCAGCGACATTCGCATTTCGCCGTGCTCAGCAAGCACGGGTGCGATCGTGACGGCCACGGCCCACACGTCCTCGGTCACCGACATCCGTGACTTCCAGTCCGCCAGAAGGGCTTCGGCACTCGTCCGGTATGTGTTTGCCGGGGCTGCCGAAGGGGTCGCCCGGACAGGACGGAACGCCTCCAGCGCGTCCGCGATCCGGTCCATGGCATCCGCCATCCGGGACTGCGCCTGCACCGTGGTTCGTTGGAGGTCGAGCATCTCCAGCCGGGTCTGCTGTGACATGCGCTGCACCTCGGCGAATTCCTCGTCCAGACGCATGTTGCGCTCTTCGAGCCGCACGATCGCGTCGGCGACCTGTGCGGGCATCGCGTACGCCACTGGACCGCCCGGGTCGCGGGGCTGTACCTCCGCCTTGGGGAGGGTGTACGAACCATCCCGCTGGACCGACGTGATCACCTCACTGACCCATTCCTTGAACGGCCTACATGAGGGCTTGGTGCAGCCGTTCACAAGTTGGATCAACCCGGAAAGGTCGACCATTTGCAAATCTCGGCGCCACTCCCGACCTGCGGGAACGCTGAGACTGTGACTTCCAGTCACAGTCTCGAGAAAGTCTCGGTGCGCCTCCGGTACATGATCGAGCAGAGCCTTCCGGGTCGTTGTGTAACCGAGTTGCTCGCACACATCCGCCGCCGGAAACCAATGGCTCCCGTCCGGCATCGTGAGCCTCCGCACGCGGGCCCCTGTAGCCCCGTACACGAAGTCGTTGATGTCGATCGCGTCGGTCTGCGGTGCCGTGGTCGACGTCGTGTCGTGTTCGCTCATACGAACCACCTCCTCGGCGGAACGTAGATCGGCACACAACGCATATGCCAACTGGCTCAGGGATGTTCATCACTCCGAGCGCAGATCACGCATATCCCTGCGCAGGCACCCAGAACATGGTGGACACACGACAGAGGGGGCGGCCACTGTCGAGTGGCCGCCCCCCGTTTCCGTCCGGTGTGGGCGTCAGCTGATCTTGGCGTAGCCGTAGTTGATGAGCTTCTGGACGTCCGCTGTGCGGTTGGCCGCGCTGGAGGCGGTCAGGACGGCGCCCATCACCGACTCGCCGTTCTTCGTGGCGGCGAAGATGAGGCAGTACTTGGCCTCGGTGCCTGAGCCGGTCTTGATGCCGAGCGTGCCGTTCCAGCCGAGCAGGGTGTTGGTGTTCGTCCAGGTCGTGTTGCGGGTGCCGCCGGTCTTCGTGATCGTCTTCGCCGTGTACGACTTGGTCCTTACGACGGCCTGGAAGGCGCCGCTCTTCATCGCGCTGCGGGCGAGCAGCGTGAGGTCCTTCGGCGTCGAGTAGTTGTTGCCGTTGCTCAGACCGTCGAACGAGTCGAAGTGCGTGTTCCTCATGGCGAGACTCGTGGCCTTCGCGTTCATCTTCGCGATGAACGACTTCGTGCGCGCGGCCACCGTCGAGCCGGTACCGAACTTGTCGGCGAGGGCCATCGCGGCGTCGCAGCCGGACGGCAGCATCATCCCGTACAGCAACTGACGGACGGTGACCTTGTCACCGACGATCAGCTTGGCGGACGAGGGGTAGCCCTTCTTGACCATGTAGTTGCTGACGTCCTGCTTGATCGTGACCTTGGTGTCCAGGTTCACGTTCGCCTGCGAGAGCACGACCGCCGCGGTCATGACCTTGGTGGTGGAAGCGGTGAGCCGCCTCGTGTCGGGAGCCTTGCTGAACAGGGTCGCGCCGTTGGTGCTGTTCATCATGAATCCGCCTGGGGCGGTGATGGTGGGCGTGGCCACAGCGGCCTGCGCGGGCGCCGCGGTGAGTGCGCCGGTCGCGAGCACGGCGCCGGTGGTGACCACGACGGCTGCGGCCCTGCGAAAACGGATACCCTGGATGCCGGTTATCAACTTCAATACCCCGATTGCGTGTGAATCGTCCGAATGCCCCTGGAGAGCGGCCGAGTTGGCCGAGTCGGCGTATCGCCGCTCTCGTGTGACTCGTAACTAGCACAGTTGGTTGTGCGCTTGCTGCGGCGGGTTCCCCGATTTTTTCTTTTCCGAGGGACGCCGTACGGCTCTGCGTGGTTCCCGCGACCCTTCCTGGGGTTGAACTGGTCTCCATATGGCGACGCCACGCCCCAAGTCGGGATCGGTCTCCCGGGGTGGTCCATATGGCGGACGCCCGCCCTCATGTGTACGTGATGTATCTATGCTGTCGCCATGAGCAGCCTGGTGGTGCAGCACGTGAAGCAACCTCCCGCAGCCGACCGCGTCTACGCCCACGTCAAAGAGGGCGTCCTGGACCGCCGTTACGAGGGCGGGACCCTGCTCACCGAAGGCGAACTCGCCGAGGCCGTCGGGGTGTCCCGCACGCCGGTGCGTGAGGCGCTGCTGCGCCTGGAGGCCGAGGGGCTGATCAAGCTCTACCCGAAGAAGGGCGCGCTCGTCCTGCCCGTCTCCGCCCAGGAGATCGCGGACGTCGTCGAGACCCGGCAACTGGTCGAGGAGCACGCCATCCGCAAGGCCGTGCCCGCCTCGCCGCGGCTCATCGCCCGGCTCACCGAACTCCTCGAACGGCAGCGCGAGCAGGCCGCCGCGGGCGACCTCGCGGGCGCCGCCGTGACCGACCGCTGCTTCCACGCCGAGATCGTCCGCAGCGGGGGCAACGAGATCCTCTCCCGGCTGTACGACCAACTGCGCGACCGGCAACTGAGGATGGGCGTCGCCGTCATGCACGCCCACCCCGACCGCATCACCAAGACGCTCGCCGAACACCGGGAGATCCTCGACGCGCTGCGCGCGGGCGACCCGGAGGCGGCGGTCGTGATTGTGCACCGGCACGTCAGCTGGTTCTCCAACCTGGCGCGGGGCGAGGTCCGATGAGCGCCAGACCCACTGTCGCCACCGGCCGCGGCTCGCTGCCCGGCGACCCGCCCGGCGGACGCCGCGCCGTCCTCGTCTGGTCCGTCGGCGTCTCGGTCTACTTCGTCGCCGTCATCTTCCGTACGTCACTGGGGGTGGCGGGGCTCGACGCCGCCGAGCGCTTCCACGTGGGCGCGTCCGCCCTGTCCACCTTCTCGATCCTCCAGCTCCTCGTCTACTCGGGCATGCAGATACCGGTCGGGCTGCTTGTCGACCGGCTCGGCACGAAGAAGGTGCTGACCATCGGGGTGGTGCTGTTCACGGCCGGGCAGCTGGGGTTCGCGTTCTCCCCCTCGTACGGCACCGCCCTCGCCTCCCGCGCGCTGCTCGGATGCGGCGACGCGATGACGTTCATCAGCGTGCTGCGGCTGGGGTCCCGGTGGTTCCCGGCGCGGCGCGGGCCGATGATCGCGCAGTTGGCGGGGCTCGCCGGGATGGCGGGAAACCTCGTCTCGACGCTCCTCCTGGCCCGGCTGCTGCACGGCGTCGGGTGGACGGCGGCCTTCGCGGGCAGTGCGGTCGCGGGCCTGGTCGTGCTGGTTCTGCTGGTCGCCTTCCTCAGGGATCATCCGGAGGGGCACGAGCCGGAGCCGTTTCCGCACCATGGGGCCGCGTACGTCCGCCGGCAGATCGCCGCCTCGTGGCGTGAGCCCGGGACGCGGCTCGGGCTGTGGGTGCACTTCACCACCCAGTTCCCGGCGATGGTGTTCCTGCTGCTGTGGGGCCTGCCGTTCCTCGTCCAGGCCCAGGGTCTGACGCGGGCGACGGCGGGGGAGCTGCTGACGCTGGTCGTGCTCTCCAACATGGTCATCGGCTTGGTGTACGGCCAGATCGTCGCCCGGCACCACGCGGCGCGGCTGCCGCTGGCGCTCGGCACGGTGGGCGCCACGGCGGTGATGTGGGCGGTGACGCTCGCCTACCCGGCGGTGGCCGGCGCCCACCACGCCCCGATGTGGCTGCTGGTGCTGCTGTGCACGGTGCTCGGGGCCTGCGGGCCCGCGTCGATGCTCGGCTTCGACTTCGCGCGGCCCGCCAATCCGCCCGAGCGTCAGGGGACGGCGTCCGGGATCACCAACATGGGCGGGTTCGTCGCCTCGATGACGACGCTGTTCGCGGTCGGTGTGCTGCTGGACGCGACCGGGGACAACTACACCGTCGCGTTCTCGTTCGTGTTCCTGGTGCAGGGGGTTGGCGTCAGCCAGATCCTGCGGTTGCGGAAGCGGGCGGCTCGGCGGGAGCGGGAGCGGTTGGTTGTGAGCAGGGTTTCCACTGTGCACGTTCCTGTGTGAGCGACGGTTCGTGGGGCGCCCGTGCTCGGGGTGGGCGTCACTGGGGGCTGCCGCCCCCAGGCCCCCGCTGTCGGCCCTGAACGGGCCTTGTCCTCAAACGCCGGACGGGCTGGGAGTGTGGGGCGCCGGGCTGTGCTGGGGGCGCCGGGCGGTGCTGGGAAGAGGCCTTCTCAGGGGGTTACCGCGAAGTGGCGCAGGATCGCCGCCGTCAGGCCCGGGTCGCCCTCTGCCTTGATGCGGTCGGCTGCCGCCTCCGGGGTCACCCGGCCGCAGGCCAGGCGGAAGTACGTTTCCCAGTCGAGGGCGAAGGCGGCGGCGGGGCCGAGGGCTGGGGACGTTTCGAGGGTGCCGCGGCCGTTGATGTCGACGCGGATCGTGCGCAGGAACTCGAGGGGACCGTGCACGTCGAAGGTGATCGCCGAACTGCGCGGCGCCCCCGCGTCCTTGGCGACGACCTTCGGGAGCCTTTCGAGCAGCACGTCCCGCGCGACGTGCGCGCCGGGCGAGTCGAGGTTGCCGGGCCGGCCGAGGGCGGTGCGCAGGTCCTGTTCGTGCACCCACACGTCGAACGCGCGGGTCCGCATGGCGTCCACGAGAGCCGTCTCCTGGCCGTGCAGGCCGCGGATCATCGCGCCCGGTTCCCGTGACTCGTTGCGAAGCTGGCGGTTGCGGCGGATGACCGTGTACTCCAGCTCGGACGTCATCTCGGGGGCCGTGTGGTGCCGCCGTACGTCGACCTGCATCTCCATGTACCGCTGGTGCTCGTTCGTGACGTGGAAGAGGTCGCGCGGGAGCGTGTGGATGGGGCGCGGGTCGCCCAGCATCTCGCACTCCAGGCCGATGACATGGGACACCACGTCACGAACCGACCAGCCCGGGCACGGGGTCCGGCGGTTCCACTCGCCCTCCACGAGCGGTGACACCAGCTCGGATATCGCTTCGATGGAGTGGGTCCAGGCGTCGGCGTAGGGCTGGAGAGTGGGATGCAGACTCACGGAACGGGACCCCTCGGGCGGTCGGTACGCGGGCAGTGGCGGCGGCGGGTGACGGCGGGTGTCGACGGCGTTGTCGGCGGTGCTGAAGGCGGCGGTGAAGGCGACGGTGAAGATCGTGGGGAGGTGGTGGTGAGGTGGTGGTGGAGGTCGTTGGGTCGGAGATGTCGGAGGGGTCGGGGGTGGGATCGGGCGGTGGTGCGGTGTTTGCGGTGGGTACGGAAGCGCCTGTGGGACAGCTGTCAGCGGGTGTCTTGGAACGTTAAGTTACGCTGCTGTGAGGCACCCCGGCAGTGCTTTCGTGTGACGATCGTAGGCCCGTGTGAACGGCTCGAATGTCAGGACGGTGGTAGTGTGCGCGCCTCGCTCATTCAGATCGGTGTAGATGAGGGCGAATCGGTCGAATCACGTCGTCGGCGAGTTGCCTCGCTGGTACGGGACGAGGCCGGTGCCGACCTCGTCGTACTGCCCGAGCTGTGGACGACGGGCGCCTTCGCCTACGAGCAGTTCTCGACCGAGGCCGAGCCGTTGGACGGGCCGACGTACGACGCCATGGCGAAGGCGGCGAGCGACGCGGGCGTGTGGGTGCACGCGGGCTCGATTCCGGAGCGGGATCCTGACGGTCCGCTGTACAACACCTCCCTCGTCTTCTCCCCCGCCGGTGAGCTGGCCGCCGCCTATCGCAAGATCCACCGCTTCGGCTTCGACAAGGGCGAGGCCGTGCTGATGGGTGCGGGCGCGGAACTCGTCACCGTTTCTCTCCCCGAGACGACTGTTGGCGTCGCCACCTGCTACGACCTCCGTTTCCCCGAGCTCTTTCGTGGTCTTGTCGATGCGGGTGCCGAGACGCTGGTCATCTCGGCGGGCTGGCCGGAGCGGCGGCGGGCCCACTGGACGTTGCTGGCGCAGGCTCGGGCGGTCGAGAACCAGGCGTACGTCCTTGCGTGTGGAACGGCTGGGACGCATGCGGGAGTTCCGCAGGCCGGTCACTCGATCGTGGTTGATCCGTGGGGTGAGGTGTTGGGGGAGGCGGGGGCGGGTGAGGAGGTTCTGCGGGTTGAGTTCGAGCCCTTGCGGGTGGGGGAGACCCGGGAGCAGTTTCCGGCGCTGAAGGACAGGGTGTTGGGGGTTGCGGTGCCGCGTCGGCACTGAGGTGGCGCCGTGGGGTTGTCTCGCCCCCGCCGCCCTTACCCGTCCCATCCTTCTGGGGCTGCCGCCCCAGACCCCGCTGCCGGCCCTGAAGGGGCCTTGTCCTCAAACGCCGGACGGGCTGAGATGGCGGGCCTGGGCTGTAGACGCGGTGGGGGCGGGTGGGTGGGTAAGAAGGCTCGGCTGAAGGGGCCTCGTCCTCAGACGCCGGACGGGCTGAGAGGCCTGGGCCTGGGCTGGATGGACGCGGTGCACGGGTGGGTGGGTGGGAAATATGACCCGGGCCGGAGACGCGGCGCCGCTCAGTGTTCCGTGTGTTCCTTTTCCGCCAGGTGGATCACGCATACCGCCACCGCGATCAGCAGTGCCGGGTCCGCGTCGTCTCGTACGACGTCCACACCGTATGTCTCCCGGATGTGCAGCCAGCGGCGGGAGATCTGGGCGAGGAGTTCGCCGTTGTAGTCGACCGCGAACTCCCGGTCCAGGATCTTTCCGCTGACGTCCAGTTCCGTGCCGTCCACCAGGGACACCCGGTAGTGGTTGCGCAGGAGCGACAGGCGTTTGCGTCTGATCGTCGCCAGCGGGTCGCCGTCCCGTTCGATCACCATCGTGTCCCGCAGGGCGAACATCTTCTGGTGGATGTCGATCAGCACCCGCCCCTGCGTGTCCTTCAGCTCGAAGGTGTCCCGCAGTCGCATCGCCTTGCCGTCGACCAGGTACACCCTGGTGCCATGCTGGTCCTCGATCCAGTAGTCGTCGCCGATGCCGAGCAGCCGGTCGCGTACGAGGAATCTCATGTACTCACCGCTTCCCCGTCACCGCGTCCGAAACTCCGCCAGTACGCCGATGGACTGAGACCGCCTCTCACGGCGCGGAGGTCGTTCAGCCGTGGTGCCGGTCGTCGTCGATCACTGTCGTCGAGGGCGGTATCAGTACCCGCCTGCGACGCGCGACGCTGCGGAACGTCAGGGTGCCGATCAGCCCGACGATCATCAGGATGACTCCGACCAGGTCGAGGTTGACCCCCTCCATCTCCCAGTCGGTCGCGAACGTGAGGATGGCTCCCACGGCGATGAGGATGATGCATCCGCCGAGGCTCATGAGTGTTGCCTCCCTGTCTGGGTCCGGTCGCTTCCGGGTGCCCGGACCTGGGACAGGTATGCGCGAACGCGCAACTACCCTTCCAGGAACGCCACCAGCGCGTTGGCGAGCAGATGCGGGTCGTCGGCGCCGCACAACTCCCGCGCGCTGTGCATCGACAGGATCGCCACGCCGATGTCGACCGTCTTGATGCCGTGCCTCGCGGCGGTGATCGGGCCGATCGTCGTGCCGCAGGGCATGGAGTTGTTGGAGACGAAGTTCTGGAACGGGACGCCGGCCTTGTCGCAGGCCGCGGCCCAGATCGCGCGGCCCGAACCGTCCGTGGCGTAGCGGTTGTTGACGTTGACCTTGAGGATGGGGCCGCCGTTGACACGCGGGTGGTGCGTCGGGTCGTGGCGCTCCGCGTAGTTGGGGTGGACGGCGTGGCCCGTGTCGGAGGAGAGACACACGGTGCCCGCGAACGCCCTTG
>Ga0136846_1241659_pt1 | contig 16651 bp, 17 predicted proteins | sample HopSoiMetagenom2_FD_96841 | JGI IMG/M metagenome (GOLD analysis project Ga0136846, IMG submission 96841) | Grasslands soil microbial communities from Hopland, California, USA - 2 Assembly 2016 (version 4) | ecosystem: Environmental > Terrestrial > Soil > Grasslands | place: USA: Hopland... | reverse complement strand
GGCGAGGCCGGGGACCTGATGCTGGTCCGGCGCAGCGGGTCGGTGCCGGCGGCGCGGCTGGATCTGCGCTTCACAGAGGACGGGCGAGTCGGCTGCGACCGCGGCCCGCTGCGCGAGCTGACGAGCGCCCAGACGCTCGAGGTGCGCGCCGTTCAGCGCTCGCTGGCCGGCAAGGACGGCGACGGCCCGGCCACGCGCCACGTCCGGCTGCCGGCCGGGCCCGGAGCGGTGCTGCGCTACCGGGTCTCGATGAAGGCCGGGGCGGTCTCCTTCAGCGACACCTCGCGCCACCAGCCTCCGGCCTTCTACCAGCTGGCCGCGCTGACGCGCGAGGTCGCACGCACGATCTGCCATCAGCCGCGCTGATGGTCAGGGCAAGCACGTCGCGCGGCCGGCCGCGTCGCGCGTTGCCAGAGTGGAGGCGTGTCCCGCCGCGCCTGGCTGCTCATGGCGGGGATCGCCGCGCTCTGGGGGTCCTCGTACATGTTCATCAAGCTCGCCCTCGACGACGACCTGTCGGCCGGTGCGATCGTGTGCCTGCGCGCGGCGCTGGGCGCGGCGGTGCTGCTGCCGCTGGCCCTGCGCGCGGGCGCGGTCGCCGGACTGCGCGGGCGGGCGCGCTGGCTCGTGCTGGTCGCGCTGGTGCAGGTCGTCGTGCCCTTCCTGCTCATCACCGTCGGCGAGCGCCACGTGGCCACGGCGCTGGCCGGGATCCTCGTGGCCGCCGCGCCCCTGTGGACGACGCTCGTGGCCGCCCGGTTCGACCACGCCGAGATCCTCCGCGGGTGGGGCGCCGTCGGCGTCGTGGTCGGCATCGTCGGCGTGACGCTCCTGTTCGGCGTCGACCTCGCCGGCTCCGCCGACGAGCTGCTCGGCGGCGCCATGATCCTGGCCGCGGCGCTCTGCTACGCGATCGGCCCGCTGCTCGTCAAGCACCGCCTGGCGGGGGTGCCGGCCGTCGGCGTCGCCGGCGCGATGATGGCCGTGAGCGCGCTGCTGACCCTCCCGCTGCTCCTGGCCGCGCCGCCCCCGCACGCGCCGTCGGCCGGCGTGGCGGCCGGGCTCGTCGTGCTCGGGGCGGGCAGCACCGGCATCGCCTTCCTCTGGTACTACACGGTCATCCGCGAGGTCGGTCCCGGCCGCGCCTCGATCGTGGCCTACCTCGCGCCGCCGTTCGCCGTGCTCTACGGGACGGTCTTCCTCGACGAGTCGCTGGGGCTCGGCGCCATCGCCGGCATCGTGCTCATCCTCGCCGGCTCCTGGCTGGCCGTCTCGGCCCGCCCGCCTCTGCGGCGCGTCAGCCGAAGCGCACCTTCCCGTTCGAGCGCGCCCGCTCCTGCGCGCGCTCGATGAAGTCCAGTCGCTTGGCGGCGGCGCGGAAGAGCCGCGTGACCAGGCGCAGGCGCGCGTTCTCCGAGCGCAGGTCCAGGAGGCCCTGCTTGGCCTCCAGGCCGAAGTCGACGGTCGCGGCCATGCGGTAGGCGCCGAGCGGGCGCAGCTCGTCCTCGCCCAGCACCTTGTCGGTCGCCGCCTCGACGAGCGCCGCATACGCCTCGCGCGCCGCGCGCTGGGTCGGCAGGTCGAGCTCCTCGGGCTTGTCCTCGAGGAACTCGACGGTGCCCGACGGGTACTCGCGCGTGTCGGCCGGCTCGCGCTGCTCGACGACGCGGAAGGGCCGCGTCCCCCGCGTGAGGATGTTGAGGCGACCGTCGTCGAGGCGGTCGAGCACCTCGGTGATCTCGACCGCGCAGCCCACCGGCCGCACGCCGTCGTCGGCGGCCCAGACGATGCCGAACTCGCGCCCGTCCTCGAGGCACTCGTCGATCATCGCCTTGTAGCGCTCCTCGAAGATGTGCAGCGGCACGTACTCGTGCGGGAGCGCGACCAGCCCCAGCGGGAACAGCGGGAAGTCGGGCACGACGCGGTCGGCCATGCCCGGCGAGTCTACGCCGGGCCGGGCCTGTTCAGCCGCGCTCGCGCGGGCGCGCCCGCGCGAGCGCGGCGCAGACCGCGTCGGTGTCGGCGATCATCGCGTCGCCGGCGAAGGCCAGCGCGTCGAGGCTCCGGCGCCCCGCCGCCTGGTCGCCGCTGCCGCAGGCGTCGGCCACCACGACCGGCACGTAGCCGAGGTCGGCCGAGTGGCGGACCGTCGGCTCGATCCCGACCTCGAGCGCGACGCCGGCGATGAGGTACGCGCGCACGCCGCAGTCGCGCAGCACGATGTCCAGCGGCGTCCCTTCGAAGGCCGACATCGTGATCTTGTCGATGACCGCCTCGTCCTCGCGCGGGTCGATGCCGGCCGCCAGCTGGAAGCCGGGCGATCCGTGCGCGATCAGGGGTCGCGTCTCGGCCGCGCGCGCCTTGCGCTGCCACACCTTGGCCTGGCGCAGCTGGTAGGCCCCGGCCAGGGCGGTCGGCATCGAGTAGTGGCGCAGGAACACCGTGCGCACGCGCTGGTCGCGAGCGGCCGCGAGCAGGCGCCCGACGTTGGCCAGGACCCGATCGGCGTCGGCGATCTGCGCGACGACGCCGGCCTGCATGTCGTAGACCAGCAGCGCCAGCGCGTCGGGCACCAGCGCGTCGTCGAGCGTCTCGGGGACCTCGATGCCGTTGAAGCGATCCATGCGCGCAGACGCTACGCGTGTCCGACCGCGACGCCGACCGCGGCGACGACGAACCCGCCGGCGGTGACCTGCGCCAGCGACCCGGCCAGCGAGACGCGCAGGTAACGCTTGCGCACGAGCGCGATCGCCACGAGCTCGACGGCGACCACGACGTAGGCGACCGTCAGCGCCCTGGACACGTCGTCGATGAGGAAGGGCAACGCGTGGCCCATCCCGCCGACGAAGGTCGCCAGCCCGGTGATGGCGCCGCGCTGCAGCGAGCTGCCGCGCCCGGTCAGCGCTCCGTCGTCGGAGAGCGCCTCGGACATCCCCATCGAGATCGCGGCGCCCAGCGCCGCGGCCAGCCCGACCAGCAGCGCAGCGCGCGAGCCGGACACGTAGGCCGCGGCGAAGATCGGCGCCAGCGTGGAGATCGTGCCGTCGATCAGGCCGATCAGGGCCGGCTGCACGACCTGGAGCAGCCGTTCGCGGTCGCCCGCGTCGCGCCAGTGGGCGACCGCGCTCTGCAGGTCCGAGAGCATGGAGCCAGTGTGACAGCTATCTGAAATCGCTTCAAAGAAGGATGCCCTAATATCGCATGGGCCACGATGGCCCAATCCGCGCCCCCTCCGGATCCCGCCGCCATCCTCACCGCCGCCCTGCGCGAGCGCGGCATGCGCGTGACGTCGCAGCGCGTGGTGCTCTACCGGGCGCTCGCCGAGCTTCATCGGCACGTCACCGCCGAGGAGGTCGCGCGCGTGGCCGGGCAGCGGCTGCCCGGGCTCGCGCTGCCGACGGTCTATGCGGCGCTCGAGCTCTTCGACGAGCTCGGGCTCGTCCGCCGCATCCAGGCCGGCGCGGCGGTCGTGTGGGATCCGGTGGCCGACGGACACGCCCACCTCGTCTGCCGCGAGTGCGGGACGGTCGTCGACGTGGACGTCGCCATCGACGCGACCGACGCGGTGCGGGCGGTCGCGAGCGCGGGCGGCCGCGTCGACGCCGCCGAGGTCGTGCTGCGCGGCCTGTGCGAGCGCTGCCGGCGCTGACAAGCTATTTCAGGAGGTCGACGGATCGAGGGACCGTCTCGCCCGCCGGATCGGCACGCGCGACGACTTGCCGATGCCACCGGCACCGGCGGCGCCATCGCCCGCCGCTCGGCCCGACCACCGCGTTCGGCGGCGGGTCCGCGACGATCCGGCCCCTCCGCTCCGCCGCCCGGTTCTGAAAACGGTTCTAGGACGCCGGCCGGCGGGCCGAGAGCATGAGGTTGTAGAAGAGCCGCGCCGGCAGGCGGCCCTCGAGCAGCCGGGCGTCGGCCTTCTGCAGCAGCAGGTAGCCGTGGTAGGCGTAGAGCTTCCACGCGTAGGGCACTTCGTCGGGCACGGCCGTCGCCTCGAGGGCGCGATTGGTCCACCCGAACCAGTTGGCCAGCAGCTCCTCGCCGGTGACCCGAACCTGCTCGAAGCCCGCCCGGCGGGCGAAGCCCGCGAGCTCGTCGGGCACGAACGCGTGCACGTCCACCTGCGTCTCGAGCTGGTGGTTGACCGCGCCTCCGTCCGCGTGCCCGGGGGCGGCCTCGCTCGCGCGCATGGCCCGCCGCCACAGCGGCGCGAGCGCGGCGCCGGCCCGCTTCGGGTAGCCGGCCAGGCGGTCGCCGACGCGCGACGGCTCTCCGGCGAAGGCGACGACGCCGCCCGGCGCCAGCACCCGCCGGAACTCGCGGAAGGCTCGGTCGAGGTCGGGGAGGTGGTGCAGGACGGCGTGGCCCAGCACGAGGTCGAACGAGACGTCCTGGAAGGGCAGCCGCTCGGCGTCGGCGACCGCGGTGTCGACGGACACGCCGAGCCGCCGCGCGTTGGCGCGCAGCGCGGCGACCATCCCGGGCGCGATGTCGGTGCACACCCCCGCGCCGACGACGCCCGCCCGCAGGAGGTTCAGCGAGAAGTAGCCGGTGCCCGCCCCGACCTCCAGCGCGCGCCCGAAGTGCGGCACCGGCCCGCCGAGGGCCTTGCGCAGCTTGCCGAGCACCTGCTCGCGCCCGACCGCGCCGAAATCGATGCCCCACTTGGCGTCGTAGTCGGCGGCGGCGCCGTCGTGGTAGCGCGTGTTGACGCGGCGGATCTGCTCCGCCGAGGCGGGTGCGGCCATGCGGCGCGCGAGTCTAGCGACGAACCTCGTAGAGTCCCGGGCGCGGCCGATGCTCGAGGACCCGCCGCAGCCGACGCCGCTGTTCGTGCAGCGCGAGCAGCCCCCGGGCGTGCCGCCGCTGGCCCTGACCGGCGAGCGGACGCTCCCGGACGTGCCCGAGGAGAACTACTGGTACCGCCGGCACCTGGTCGTCTACGAGTGGGTCCGCCCCCGCGTCACCGCGCTGCGGGTCGTCGACATGGCCAGCGGCGAGGGCTACGGCGCCGACCTCCTGGCCCGCTCGGCGCGCTCGGTCACCGGCGTGGAGGCCAACCCGGAGGCGTTCGAGCACGCACGCCTGAAGTACGCGCGACCCAATCTGCGCTTCGAGCGGAGCATGGTCGAGGTCTACGCGGAGCCGTGCGACGCGATCGCCTTCCTGCAGACCATCGAGCACGTGCGCGATCCCGACGCGGTGCTCGAGCACTTCCGGGCGATGCTCCGCGGCCCGCGAGCGGTGGTCTTCGTCTCGACGCCTAACGTCCTGACCCTCGCCCCGGCGGGCGCGGAGCGCTCGGACAACCCGTGGCACCTCACCGAGTACCGCGCCGGCGAGTTCCGGGCCCTGTGCGCCGCGCATTTCGGGCACGTCGAGGTCTACGGCCTCTACCACGCGCGCAAGCTGCGCCTGCACGAGTGGGCGCTGCGGCACGCCCGCTGGGACGACGTGCACGCGCGCCTGCGCATCACCAAGCCCTTCTACGACCGTTTGGTGCCCGCGATCTCCGAGCGTGACTTCGTGCTGCGCTCCGAGCGCGCGGGGACCGACCTCGACGCCGCCCTGGACTTCGTGGCCGTCTGTCGGCCCTGACGGCGATGACCGCCCCGCGCGGCGCGCTGTCCGTCGTCCTGCACTCGCACATGCCCTATGTCGAGGGCTTCGGCACGTGGCCCTTCGGCGAGGAGTGGCTCTGGGAGGCGGCCGCGACCTCGTACCTGCCGCTGCTCGACCTGCTCGACGAGGGCGCGCCCGTGACGCTCTCGGTCACCCCGGTGCTGGCCGATCAGCTCGAGGCGCCCGGCGCAGCGGCGCGACTGCGCGCGTTCCTGGCTGACCTGCGCCGGGAGACCCACCGGCGCGACCTGGACGCCGCCCCGACCGAGCTGCGCCCGGCGCTCGAGGACAGCGCGGCGGGCTACGACTGGGCGCTGCAGCGCCTCGACGCGCGGGGCGGCGATCTGGTGGCGGGGCTCGCCGCCCACGCGACGTGGACGAGCGCCGCCACCCATGCGGTGCTGCCGATCGTCGCCACCGACGCCGGCGTGCGGCTGCAGGTGGCCACGGGCATCGCCGCCCACCGCGCGCGCTCGCCGGGAGGGCGCGCGTGGCGCGGCGGGTTCTGGCTGCCGGAGTGCGCGCACGCGCCGTGGCTGGACCGCCTGCTCGAGCAGGCGGGCGTGCGCGCCACCTGCGCGGACCTGACCGACGTGTTCGGCCTGGGCGACGAACGGCAGCTGCGGCCCCTGCGCAGAGCCGCCGGCCCGGTGCTCGTGCCGCTCGACCGGGTCAGCATCGAGCTCGTGTGGAACGCGCGCGGGTATCCGTCGCACGGCGACTATCGCGACTACCACCGCCACACGGCCCATCGCCACCGCGCCTGGGCCAACGACGGCGCGCCGTACGACCCCGTCCGCGCCGCCCGCCGGGCGACGCTCGACGGCGCCGACTTCGTGGCGCGCTGCGCGCGCCGGGTCCGCGACGGCGGGCTCGTGGTGTGCGCGCTGGACGCCGAGCTGCTCGGGCACTGGTGGCACGAGGGCCCCGCGTGGCTGCGGGCGGTCACCGAGCACGCGGCCGAGCGCGGCCTGCGGATGCTCGTCCTCGACGACGCGCTGGCCGAGGTCGAGCCGGCGCCGCTGCCGGCCGGCTACGCGCGCACGACGACTTGGGGGACGCCGCGCGACCTGTCGACCTGGTCGGGTCCGGCGGTCGCCGACCTGGCCGTGGGCGCGCGCGACGCCGAGCTGCGGGTGGTCGCCGCGGGAGCCGCGGCGCCCGACCGGGCGCTGCGCGAGCTGCTGGCCCTGCAGAGCAGCGACTGGGCCTTCCTGACCTCCGCCGGGACCGCCGGTCCCTACCCGCGCGAGCGCGCCGCCGGACACCGGGCGGCGCTGGTCGCGGCGCTGGCCGGCGGCGCGCGCGAGGACGCCGTCCGCAACCTCGCGCCGCACCTGGTGCGGGCGGCGCTGCTCGAACCCTGACCACGCGTGCTGAAGTGGACGCGCTAGGGTAATCCGCTTCGAACAACCGACCCATGCCGAACCCGCGTCGCACCTGCGGCGGGGACGGGGGACCCACAGGGCCGTCGCTTGGCGGCCCCGGGGCGAATCGCCGGCAGTGCCCGGCGTAGCGCACGTCTTGAGCGCGAGCCCGACAGCTAACCCCGTAGGCGGCTTGACGAAAGGGATCGCCTTGACGATCAAGCACCACGCGCCGCTCGCGGCGCGCAGCCACCAGATCCGGCGCGAAGGCGCCCTCCAGCGGTCGCTGAGCGCCCTGCGGGCGCGCGGCGCTGCCAGGGCGCACGGATGCGCCGCGCGATCCGCCCTCCGCCGCCGCGCGACCGTCGCGCTGACGACGCTGGCCGCGACGGGCCTGGCCGGCGCCGCGCTCGCCGGGACGCCCGCGGTGGCGGCCGCGAGCACCAGCGCCGCGAGCGTGCTGCACGTCGGATCCCGCGGCCCCGCGGTCGCCGCCCTGCAGCGCAAGCTCGGCATCGCCGCCGACGGTGTCTACGGGCCGCGGACCCGCCGCGCGGTGATGGCGTTCCAGCGCCGCCACGGCCTCGACGTCGACGGCGTCGCCGGCCCCGCGACGCTGCACGCGCTCGGCCTGCCGGCCGGCGGCGGTGACGGCAGCCGCGCCACGGGTGCCGGCGCGAGTGACGGCGCGAGTCCGACGCTGCGGCGCATCGCATCCTGCGAGTCGGGCGGCAACCCCCGCGCGATCTCCCCCGACGGGCGCTATCGGGGCAAGTACCAGTTCGACGTCGGGACGTGGCGTGCGATGGGCGGCACGGGCGACCCGGCGGCCGCCTCGGAGGCCGAGCAGGACCGGATCGCCGCCAAGCTGCTGGCGGCCCGCGGCACCGCACCGTGGCCCACCTGCGGGTGAGCTGAAGACGCAGGCGAGACGCGTCGTCAGGACCAGCGCAGGGTCCGCGGCGCGTCGCGCATGCGCAGGATGCGCGCGGGCACGCCGCCGACGACGGCGTTGGCGGGCACGTCGCCGGTGACGACCGCGTAGGTCCCGACGACAGCGTTGTCGCCGACCTCGACGCCGCGCAGGAAGCAGGCGCCATAGCCGACCCAGACGTTGTGGCCCACGCGCACGTCCTGCTTGTAGATGCCCTGCTCGCGCACCGGACGCTCGACCTCGACGACGCCGTGGTCGAAGTCGATGAGCATCGTCCGGTCGGCCACGATGCACTCCCGCCCGATCGACACGTGCTGGTAGGCGGAGATCGTGCACTCCTGGCCCAGGACGGTCTTGGCGCCGATGCGGACCTCGCCCTCGTGGCAGCGGATCTTCGTCCCGTGACCGATCCACGACCAGCGCCCGAGATGCACCCTCCCGTGCGGGCCGATCTCGAAGCTGACCCCGGGACCGACGAACGCCGGCCCGTCGGTCGTCAGCCGGCCCGCGAAGCGGAGCTTCAGCCAGGCCAGGCGCAGGAACAGGCGCGCGTACTGCCGGTTGAGCATGCCGTGGGCGCGCAGGAAGCGCAGCAGCGTCAGCGGGCCCCCCGAGCGGGGCCGCGGCTCGCCGCGGACCCGCGGCGGCGCGGCGCGGGCGGCCTCGGCCGGCGTCAGCACAGGCTCCACGGAGCGCAGAGTAGTCTGCCCCGCCCGTGACCGAGGAGCGCACCCTGGCGCAGCGCCTGCTCGACGGCGACCGCCGCGCGCTCGCGCGCGCCATCACGCTCGTCGAGTCCGACGACGCCGCCGGCTGGGAGCTCGTGCGCGAGGTCTACCCGCACACCGGGCGCGCCGCGGTGGTCGGCCTGACCGGCGCGCCCGGCTCGGGCAAGTCCTCGCTCATCAGCGCGCTGACCAGGCTGCGGCGCGAGCAGGACCGGACCGTCGCGGTCCTGTCCATCGACCCGTCGTCGCCCTTCACGCACGGAGCGCTGCTGGGCGACCGCATCCGGCTGAGCGACCACTTCCTCGACCCCGGCGTCTTCATCCGGTCGATGGCCAGCCGCGGCGCGCTCGGCGGCCTGTCGGAGGCGGCGCTGCAGACCGCGCTGCTCATGGACGCCGCGGGCCGCGACGACGTGTTCCTGGAGACGGTCGGCGTGGGGCAGGCCGAGGTCGACATCGTCGACCACGCGGACACCGTCGTGCTCGTCCTCATGCCCGGGTCGGGCGACTCGATCCAGGCGCTCAAGGCCGGCGTGGTGGAGATCCCGGACGTCATCGTCGTCAACAAGGCCGACCACCCGCTGACCGACACGATGGACCGCGAGATCCGCGGCGTCCTGTCCCTGGGCGCGAGCGGGAGCGACTCCTGGCGGGTGCCGATCGTCAAGACGGAGGCCGTGCGCGCGGCGGGGATCGAGGAGCTCGTGGCCCGGCTCGACGAGCACCGGGCGCACATCGAGGCGGAGGGCACGCTGTCCGAGCGCCGCCGGCGCAACCTGCGCGGCGAGGTCCTGGCGCTCGCCGCCCATCGCCTGCGGCGGCGGCTCGAGGCCGGGCTGGCCGACGACGAGCGCTTCGCCGAGCTGCTGGACGAGGTCGTCGCCCGGCGGCTGGACCCGGCGTCGGCGGCGAGCGAGGTCCTCGAGCGCGCGGACCTCGGCGCGCCCGCGTCGCACGAGCCGCGCCGCTAGCGGATCGGTTGCCGGCTCTGTCGGCCGATGGCCGACCAACGCGACGACCGGCGTCCGCCGCGGGTCACCGCAGACGCGGCAGCACCTGCTCGAGGCCGCCCCACGGGAGCGGGCCGCGCGGCGGCGCGGCCGCGGCCGTCCGGTCCACGCGCACGGCGACGAGCGTCCAGAGCGTGGCGGCGACCGTCACCGCGGCCAGCACGCGGCCGGTGCGCCGCAGCCGGCGCAGGGCCCACGCCGCCAGCGCACCGCCGAGCGGGATCACGCACAGCAGCGCGTGCGCCGGCGGGCGCCCCGCGTCGATCGACGGCGCGAGGAACGCGACGACGACGACCTGGGCCGCGCACGCGGCCGCCAGGAAGCCGGCGATCACCTCGAGGTCGACGAACTCGGGGACCGCGGCGACGAGGCGCTCGCGGTGCGCGCGCCACAGCAGCGCGAGCGCGGCCGGTGCGAGCAACGCGAAGGGCGCCCAGCGGACGAGGCCGACGTCGCGGTCCAGCCACAGTCCGATCAGTCGTGGCCAGCGTTCCAGGTGCGCCGGCACGCCCTCGGCCCCCGTCGGCCCGGGCGGTGGCAGCACCGCGTACGGCGTCAGCCCGCCGTAGAGGCGATCGTCGACCGACACGAGCGTCACGACCGAGAACAGCACGACCTCCATGGCCACGAACCCGGCCAGGCCGCGCCGGCGGCGACGCAGCCACCGCGTGACGGCCAGCGCGATGATCACGGCCGGGGCGGCGAAGCGCAGCCCGGCCCAGGGCACCGCGGCGACGAGCACGGCCGCCCAGATCGCGTGCACGGGCTGCGGCGTCTCGCGGACGCGCAGCGCGAGCGCGGCCGCGCCGGCCAGCAGCGCGGCGGCCAGCGGGTCGGGGGCGATCGTCGTCGCGCCGAGCACGGCCGGGGGCGAGAGCGCGGCGACGAGCACCGCTCCCGTCGCCCACGGGTCGGGGACGAGCCGCCGGGCGATCGCGGCCGCCGCGGCGAAGGCGGCGGCCAGCAGCGCGGCGCCCAGCAGCTGCACCGCGAGCGGTCCGCCGAGTGCGTACGCGGGCGCGGCGACGGCCACGTAGGCGAGCCCGGCCGGCTCGAGCAGGCGCCCCACGCGGGGCGGCGCGAGGGGGCGCAGCGGGCCGTGGTAGAAGGAGCGCCAGGCCGCCCGGCGGTAGTCGGCCGTGAGGTCGAGGTCGCCGTCGCGGGCCACCGACGCGATCGTCAGGAGCGCGTGGGCCTCCGGTCGCGACAGGTCTCCGCCAGGTCCCGCCCGGAGGCCCAGCCCTGCGGCGTAGACCGCGAGCAGCAAGGCCCACAGGGCGACCGCGCGGCGCAGGAGCGCCGCTCCCTACGCGCCGAGCGCGCGCGCGATGACCATCTGCTGGACCTCGTCGGTGCCCTCGCCGATGGTCAGGATCTTCGCGTCGCGGTAGAAGCGGCAGACCGGATACTCCTCGATGTATCCGTAGCCGCCGTGGATCTGCACGGCCTCCTCCGTCGCGCGGACGGCCAGCCGGCCGGTCTTGAGCTTGGCCTGCGCGGCGGTCAGCGTGAAGTTGCGTCCCTGGTCCTTCAGCCACGCGGCCTTGTACGTCAGCAACCGGGCCGCCTCGATCTCGGCAGAGAGGTCGGCGAGCTTGCCCTGGATGGCCTGGAACTTCGAGATCGGGCGTCCGAACGCCCGGCGCTGCTTGGCGTAGGCGAGCGCCTGGTCGAGCGCGCCCTGGGCGAGCCCGACGCCCATCGCGGCCACGCCGATCCGGCCGATGTCGAGCACGTGCAGGAACTGCTGGAAGCCCTGCCCGCGCCGGCCGAGCAGGTTCTCGCTCCGTACCCGGCAGTCGGAGAACGTCAGCGGGCGCGTGTCCGACGCGTTCCAGCCCATCTTGCGGTACGGCTCGCCCTGCTCGTAGCCCGCGGTCCCGTTCTCGACGATGAGGTTCGAGATCTCGTCGTCGCCGGTCCGCGCGGTGATGGCCACGTGACCGGAGATCTCCGTGCCCGCGTTGGTGATGAACTGCTTGGCGCCGTCGATGACGAAGGCGCCGTCCTCCTCGCGGGCGCGCGTGCGGGTGTTGGCGGCGTCGGAGCCCGCCTCGGGCTCGGTCAGCCCGAAGGCGCCGAGCCTGCGTCCCGCGCACAGGTCGGGCAGGAGCCGCTCCCGCTGCTCGTCAGTGCCGAAGAGGTAGATCGGCTGCGTGCCGAGCGAGGTGTGGGCGCACATCGTGATGGCGACCGACGAGTCGACGCGGGTGAGCTCCTCGACGGCCAGGGTGTAGCCGAGCGCGTCGCCGCCCGCGCCCCCGACCTCCTCGGGGAAGGGGATGCCCATCCAGCCGAGCTCGCCCATCGTCGCGACGATGTCGTAGGGAAAGCGCTTCTCGCGGTCGAGGGCCTCGGCCACCGGCGCGACCTCGTTCTCCGCGAAGTCGCGGACAGTCCGCTGCAGCAGCCGATGGTCGTCGTCCAGCTCGAAGTACATGTCGGAAAATCTAGGCGGGGCGGCGCGATAAGGTCCGTCCAAGCATGGCCAGCCGGACCCACGACTCGCGCTCGGAGCGGCTGAAGGCCTCGCCGCCGCTCTTCCGGTCGCCCTTCATGGATCGGTTCACGCGCGTGCACCATCTGGTGCCGGTCGTGCTCTACGCGCCGGTGGTCGTGGCCTGCCTCGTGCTCGCCTTGGGGCGGATGGGCCTCCTGCCCGTGCTCGGGCTGGTCGCCGTCGGCTACCTGCTGTGGACGCTGACCGAGTACTGGCTGCACCGCGTCGTGTTCCACTTCGAGCCCGAGGGCGGAATCGGCGCGCGGCTGCACTTCCTCATCCACGGCGTCCATCACGACCATCCCAACGACCCCAAGCGGCTCGTGATGCCGCCGGCGGCGTCGGTCCCGCTGGCCGTGCTCTTCATCCTGGCCTTCCGAGCGATCTTCGGCGCCGACGGCTGGCTGCCCGTCACCGCCGGCTTCCTCGCGGGCTACCTCGTGTACGACGAGATGCACTACTGGCTGCATCATCACGTGCCGACGAGCGCGCTCGGCAAGCGCCTGCGCGAGCTGCACATGCGCCACCACTTCCAGGACGACACGCGCGGGTTCGGCATCAGCGCGCCGTACTGGGACAAGATCTTCGGCACGTTCGCAGGCCCGCGGCGGCGCGGGTGGTAGCGGTCGCGGTGCGCCGCCGCCGCGGCGCCGGCGGGCCGATGATCGCGGCCGGGCTCGCGGCACTCCTCGCTCGCCGCGCTCGCCCCAGCGCCGGTCCCTGCGGCCAGGTCAGCCCCGGACGCCGGCGGCGCGGCGACGGACGAAAGCGAAGCGACCAGGACGCCGCGCGCGCGAAGGCTCGCCGTCAGCCGCCCGCCACCCGCCGCGCCAGCTCGACGAGCAGCCGCACGCCGAAGCCCGTCCCGCCTTTGGCCGCCCAGGGCCTGCCCGCGTCGTTGGACACGCCGGCGATGTCCAGGTGGGCCCACGGGACGCCGTCCGCGAAGCGGTGCAGGAACTCGGCCGCCGTGAGCGCGCCGGCCTTGCGTCCCTCGGGGCGGTTCGTGAGGTCGGCGTAGCGGCCCTTGACCATGTCGGCGTACTCGCGGTGCAGCGGCAGCCGCCAGACGCGGTCGCCGCTGGCCGCGCCGGCGCCCTCGACGAGCGCGGCCCACTCGTCGTCGTTGCTCATGAGCCCCGCGTAGCCCGAGCCGAGCGCGATGACGATCGCGCCGGTTAGCGTGGCGACGTCGACCAGGCGCTGCGCGCCGAGCTCGCGCGCCAGCACCAGGCAGTCCGCCAGCACCAGCCGTCCCTCGGCGTCGGTGTTGTCGATCTCGATCGTCGTCCCGTCGGACGCGCGGACGATGTCGCCGGGCCGCGTGGCCGTGCCCGACGGCATGTTCTCGGTCGCCCCCACGATGGCGACGACGCGCACCGGGAGGCGCAGGCGGGCGATCGCGCCGACGGCCTCGATCACGGCCGCGCCGCCGGACATGTCGAACTTCATGTCCGTCATCGAGGCCGCCGGCTTGAGCGACAGCCCTCCGCTGTCGAACGTCACCGCCTTGCCCACCAGGCCGAGCACCGGCCGCTCGTCATCGGCTGCGTCCGACCCCTCGCCGGGGTCGTAGCGCAGCACGATCAGCTTCGGGGGCGTCGCCGAGCCCTGCGCCACGGCGAGGAAGGCGCCCATCTCGCGCTCGGCGAGGAACTCGCGCCCGTGCACCTCGGCCGTGACCTGCTCGACCTCGTGGGCGAGCGCCCGCGCGCGCTCGCCGAGGGCCGTGGGCGTCAGGTCGTTGGCGGGGCGGTTCTGCAGGTCGCGAGCACGGTTCTGGGCCTCGGCGACGATCGCGGCGGCCTCGACCGCGCGCGAGCGGTCGTGGTGGTCGCTGACCAGCAGCGCGACCAAGCCGTCGCCGTCCCCGGCCGCGTCCCCATCCCCGTCCTCGTTGCCGCGCTTGTAGCGGTCGAAGCGGTAGGCGGCCAGCAGCGTCCCCTCGACGAGCCCCGCCACGAGCTCGTCGCCGGCGCGATGGGGCACCTCCCAGCACAGCACGCGCGTCCCGAGCTCGCGCGCGCGCCCGACGACCGCGGCGGCCGCCGCGGCCGCGCGGTCGGCGTCGAGGTCCTCGCGCCGCCCGAGCCCGACGACCAGCCAGCGCTTGCCGTCGGCGTGGGTCAGCGCGAGGTGGCGCGCGCGCGCCCGCGCCTCACCGGCCGCGACGAGCGCGTTCAGCGCGCCGTCGGAGGTGTCGTGGGGAATCCGCTCGCCCTCCAACAGCGCCACCGCGACGGTGTCGGCTGCGGTCCGGGCGGGGTCGTCCGTCGTGGCGTCGACGCGCATGGCGAAGCGATCATAGGATCAGCCCATGCCCACGACCGTGATCCTCGGCAGCGCCCGCACGCCCATCGGCAAGCTGGGGGGCGGCCTGAGCAGCCTCGACGCCACGGAGCTCGGGGCCGTCGCCATCGCAGCCGCGCTCGAGCGCTCGAACGTCGAGCCCGAGCAGGTCGAGCACGTCGTCATGGGCCAGGTGCTCCAGGCCGGCCAGGGACAGATCCCCTCGCGCCAGGCGCAGGTCAAGGCCGGGATCCCCAAGGAGGTGTCCTCCGAGACGGTCAACAAGGTCTGCGCCTCGGGCGTGCGGTCGGCCGCGATCCTCGACCAGGCGATCCGCGCGGGCGACATCGCCGTCGGCGTCGCCGGCGGCATGGAGTCGATGTCGCAGGCGCCCTACCTGTTGCCGGGCGCGCGCTTCGGCCTGCGGATGGGCGACGCCAAGGTGCTGGACGTGATGGTCCACGACGGGCTGACCAACCCCTTCAGCGGCAAGCAGATGTTCGCGGAGGCCACCGACGTCGCCGACGAGCTGGAGCTCACGCGCCCCGACCTCGACCGCTGGGCGCTGCGCTCGCACGAGCTGGCGGTCCGGGCGACCGACGAGGGTCGCCTGCCCGAGGAGATCGTCCCGATCACCCTCAAGGGCCGCAAGGGCGAGACGGTCGTGGAGGTCGACGAGGCGCCGCGCCGCGACTCCTCGCTGGAGGCCCTGGCCAAGCTGCCGGGGCTCGTGGGCAAGGACGGCTCGCACACCGCCGGCAACTCGCCGGGCGTCAACGACGGGGCCGGCGCGCTCGTCGTGGCCAGCGACGAGTGGGCGGAGCGCAACGGTCGCGAGCCGCTCGCCGAGATCGTGGCGCACGCCCAGAGCGCCAACGACTTCGCGTGGCTGGCCACGACGCCGGCACGGGCGGCCGTCAAGGCGCTCGGGAAGGCCGGCCTGCAGCCCGGCGACATCGACCTGTGGGAGATCAACGAGGCCTTCGCGTCCGTGACGCTGCATTCGATCCGGATGCTCGGCATCGACCCCGACCGCGTGAACGTCAACGGCGGTGCGGTCGCCCTCGGACATCCCATCGGCGCGTCCGGCGCGCGCATCCTCGGCACGCTCGTCCACGAGCTGCGCCGCCGTGGCGGCGGCTACGGCTGCGTGGCGATCTGCTCCGGTGGGGGCCAGGGCGACGCCGTCATCGTGAAGGTGTGAGGCAGCCCGATCCCTCCTCCCGCGGGGCGATGAGCGCGGCGGTGTCCGGCGACGGGAGCGTCCAGTCGGGTGCCTTCTTCGACCTCGACCGGACGCTCATGGCCGGCTCGTCGGGGTTCCACTGGGCCCGCGCGGCCTACCGCGCGGGGCTGCTGTCGCGCCGCCAGATCGCCGCCGACGCATGGGCGAACGTCCAGTTCCGCCTGCGCGGGTCCACCGACGCCGAGACCGGCGAGGTCGTCCAGCGCCTGGGGCTCTGGCTGGTCGGCCGGCGGGTCAAGGACCTCGACCGCCTCGCCCCGGGCGTGCTGGCGGGCGTCCTGCCGCGGCTGTACCCGACGATGCTGCAGATCGCCTACGACCACCAGGACAGCGGCCGCCCGGTCTTCATCTGCACCGCCGCCTCACCGGGCACGGCCGACATGCTCGCCCACGTGCTCGGCTTCGACGGCGCCGCGGGGACCGCCCTCCAGACGCGCGACGGGGTCTACACCGGGCGTCTGGACGGGCCGTTCTGCTACGGCGAGGGCAAGCCGCTGCGGATGCGCGAGCTCGCCGCGCGGCAGCGCCTGTCGCTCGCCGCCTCCTACGCCTACAGCGACTCGGCCTCGGACATCCCGATGCTGCGCGCCGTCGGCCATCCGGTGGCCGTCAACCCCGACGCTCAGCTCGCCCGCGTCGCCGCGCAGGAGGGGTGGCAGGTCCTGCGCTTCGAGACGCTGGGCCGGCGACTGAAGATCGGCGGGGCGATCCTGGCCGCGGCCGCGGCCGGGCAGGTGGGCCGCCAGGTGGCCGGCCGGCGGGCGCCGGCGTGAGCCTCGCCGAGCTCACGCCCGAGCAGCGCGACGTCCGCGACCTCGCGCGGCGCTTCGGCGAGGAGGCCGTCGCCCCGCACGCGGCCGAATGGGACCGCGAGCACCGCTTCCCGCGCGAGGTCTTCCAGCAGCTGGGCGAGCTGGGGCTCATGGGTGTCTGCGTTCCGGAGGAGCTCGGC
>Ga0136846_1236551_pt1 | contig 16651 bp, 14 predicted proteins | sample HopSoiMetagenom2_FD_96841 | JGI IMG/M metagenome (GOLD analysis project Ga0136846, IMG submission 96841) | Grasslands soil microbial communities from Hopland, California, USA - 2 Assembly 2016 (version 4) | ecosystem: Environmental > Terrestrial > Soil > Grasslands | place: USA: Hopland... | reverse complement strand
GCCCACTGGCGGATATAGTATGCCTGTACATCTTCACCTACCCTTAGAATAGCGGGGTTCCCAATAATCTCGGTAGCATCATCACGAAGATGCAATACTTTGTTCCTGTTCCATGCACCATTTACCGAAATGCTCCACATGAAATCTTTTGTTTTCACGGGCGTAGCATTGATGGTCAGTTCAAAACCCTTGTTTTCCATAGAACCTACATTATTGGGATAGGTGAGGAAACCGGATGTATTGGACAATGGTTCATTCAGCAAGAGGTTGCTGGTCTTACGCTCATAATAATCAGCTTCAACCAGGATGCGGTTCTGCAGGAATCCCATTTCAGCGCCCACGTCAAAAGGTTTGTTCTGCTCCCAGGTAAGATTAGGATTTCCAACGGTGTTCTGGAAACTGCCTGGTGCACCATTATAGGTAGTAGCGAAGGCAAAGGTGGTTCTCCAGTCGTAGTTGCCAATACCTGCATTACCATTCACGCCATAAGAAGCCCGCAATTTCAATGCAGAGAATATCCTTGAATCATGCAGGAAGGCCTCTTCATCAACATTCCATGCACCACCTACGCTCCAGAATGTTCCATAACGATTATTTACACCAAAGCGGGAGGAACCATCACGACGAATACTTCCGGAGAGGCTATACTTGCCAAGATAATTCAATTGGGCTCTTGACAATACTGAAGTAAACGCATAATCTGAACCGGTAACACTGGCTGTTGTTGGCAAGGCGGGGATTGGATAAACCACACTCCTGTTTTTCGGAACTGTTATGCCATCATTTGATTGCAGCAATGTTTTAGAACGCTGGGCTTCGTATCCAACTGTAATGGTACCGTCCAGTTTATCTTCCATTGCGTGGAAACTATAATCTGCGAGATTGGTCCATACAAAATTGGTAAGACGATTATAAGAATTGGCAGCATATCCCTGGGTTGTGTTGGCATCCCCAAAATAGGGATTCTGGTACAGGTATTCTTCCACATTATTATAATCCACACCGAAACGTGAAGTCAGTTTGAGGTTATCGAGGATCTTGTATTCAATAAAAGTGGAGCTAAGCAGTTTCGTAGTCTGGTTGGTTTGCTTGTCGTATTCCCGGATGGCAATGGGATTGTATATCTGATTAAATACGGAAGGATCATAATTTGGAGTACCATCATCATTGTAGGCTTTTGCTGTAGGCAGCAATCCCATGGCAGCAATGATCGGGTTGCGGAAATTAGCAGTCTCACTTTCTCCCATTTGTCTAAAAGTGGAGAAATTAAGGTTCAGCCCAATATTGAAATGCTTATTTAAAGAATGGTTGAGCTTGAATGTGGAGGAATACCGTTTAATATCCGCTCCAAAGGCCGGACTCTGCTGTTTGAAAAATCCGCCAGACAGGAAGAATTGGGTGCGGCTATCGCCACCTGATGCAGAAAGATTCACCTGCTGCTGTTGTCCTTTACGGGTAACAAGGTCAAGCCAGTCATTATTTTCATCTGTATTGTATGCAAAGGCATCATCCATGATACCAGGCACATCAGCGGGATCAAAACCTGCGTTTACCAGACCCTCTGAGAATAGTTCATATACCTGGTCCCTGTTTAGTGGCTTTCCCATTTTAGGCTTGTACGCTATATCATTGTATCCGGCTTCTGAATCAAGCCTGATCTTTGTTTTACCGGCTTTACCTTTTTTGGTAGTTACGATAATTACTCCGTTGGCAGCGCGTGAACCATAAATGGATGCTGCAGAAGCGTCTTTCAATACAGAGATACTCTCAATATCATTAGGATTGATACCTGCCAGCAGATTGCTGGAGTTTGTGAGGTTGCTGGCATCACCTGTATTTACAGGCATTCCATCGATTACCCACAGAGGCGCAGAAGAAGCGGAAATAGAACCGATACCGCGTATGCGTATCTGCTGGGCCGCACCAGGCTGCCCGGTAGTGGCAACGGATTGAAGACCGGCCACTTTTCCCTGCAGGATCTGATCAACGGAAGTGAGCGGTACGTTTTCAATTTGTTTTGCATTGACTTTGCCAACGGCACCAGTAAGTTTTTTTCTTTCCTGTTCACCATAGGCAACAGCTACTACTACTTCATTAAGTGCCTGAACATTCTTGGCCAGCGTAACATTTACATCGCTCTGACCATTCAGCGCTACCTCTTTACTTTCGTAACCACTAATAGTAATTACCAATGATTTTGCATTGGCAGGAAGGCCTAAACGGAATTTGCCGTCTACATCTGTTGATGTACCTACTTTTGAGTTCTTCACAGTAACGTTCACACCTTGCAATGGCGCTTTGTTTTCTCCATCTACCACCTGACCTTCTATTGCACGCTGGGCAAAAGCCACCGTTCCAAGAAGTAACATTCCCAGGCAAATTAATAATGGTTTCATCTGTTATTTGGTTTTTGTGTTTTGGGGGCTGCAAAACAACCAGCTTGTGTTCCGCAGTAATTTTTCTCTTGCATAACCGGTCTGCGGCTGGTGTTTTCTATGTAAAGCAGGTGTAGCAGGCCGATTTATGTTAATGGACAGTAAAGATTTAATGTATGCTTCAGACTTTTCATCGTTATTAACTGAAGCATGAATATGGGGAACCGAACCGTTTATAATTAAACTTCAAAAAAATAATTGCTTTAGTCATTGATGCTGAGTAATGAATATTTGCGATTGAAGGTTTTTTATAATATGAACAGGAATGCCGTCCCCGGACTGGGACGGCATTCACTTAAGCGGTTTTTCTGGCCGTGGTTCCATTGCCATGGTTCGTGTCTCACGAACCATTTGTCAGTTCGTGAGACACGAACCGAGGCTACGAACCATGATGTTTAAAGCGGGTTTTGCACTGCAGCCGGATTTGCATTCAGCTCATCCGTTGGCAGTAACCATTCCCATCTTTTGTCTCCGGCGGGTACCTGCAGGGTAACTGCAATGGAGGCATTGTGATTGGCACCGGTTCTGTCCAATGCACTATTGGTCCTTTTCAGGTCAGTAAAGCGGAAACCTTCTCCCCACAATTCGATCCTGCGCTGTGTCATGATCTCATTGATTAGGGCGGCACCTGTATTGGTAGAGAGCACGTAGTTCGGGTCCCTTTTGTTTGCAAGCGTAAAAAGTACAGCTGCGGCAGCAGCGTCCTGATTCAGCCTCGCTTTGGCTTCTGCTTCTATCAGGTACATTTCGGCTGAACGCATATACACCACATCCCCCACACTGAAGTTTGGGTCCTTTACCTTGAACTTAACACTGGTATAAGGGAATTTAGTTCCATTTGCAGGAGGTGTTACACCGGCAGGGCTCCACAATTGCTTGCGTACATCAGTGGCACTAATGGCATTGTAGAGGTTGGAGTTGATGGAACGCGGATTGGTACGTGTTGCATTGGCACTATAGTTAGATGCCATGAATGCAAAGAATGAATAGAAGAAAGTTCCCTGATCATTTGGGATAATGCTGCCCCACATCCATTCTGAGTTGGTTGCGTCACTGAATCCTGACAGGTATGCAGTATTGTCCATTAATGGAAAACCGGTCCTTGCCTCAGCAGCCAGGGTTGCCGCCAATGCCCAGTTTTGTTGCGTTAATGCCACCCTGGCCTTGATACCTTTGGCAACATTTACATTGAAATGAGATTTATAGGAGCGATTATAACCCGTAAGATTAGCAATAGCATCATCAAGGTCTTTGTTGATCTGCGTATATACATCTTCTACTGATGCACGAGGCAATCCTTCTGTTGTATTTGCCACCATAAGCGGAACACCAGGCTGCGTATTGGGCTTGGCGGCGGCATCGTATCTCTTTGCAAATAATTGTACAAGATTGAAATGACACCAGGCGCGATAGCACAACGCTTCTCCTTTTATTTGTCTTTTCTCTGCATCCGGTCCCGCTGCCTTATCAATATTATTGATCAGCATGTTGGCATTGGAGATAAGACGATAGTAAAGGAAGTATGCAAAATACAGGTCAAGGTTATCTGCATTCCTGTGCGCTTCCCAGCGATAAATCCCATTGTAAAATGCACCGCTAGAGCTTGCATTGTTCAGCAGGTCCTCTCCCATATTATCGATCATGATCATCATTGATCCCTCGCCTGCCTGACTCTGCTGAAAGTATTGTCTCCAGATGATACGGTGTATGCCATTCAGCGCAATCTGCGCATTGGCCGTTGTATTTAATATGGTTTGTTCCGTTACCTGATCAGTAGGCGCAGTATCCAGGTAAGATTTTTTACAGGAAACAGTTCCTAATATAACCGTAGCTGCAAGTATAAATACAATTCTCATTTTTTTCATGTTGATTCGTTTTTTAGAGTGTCATGTTAATTCCTGCTGTGATGTTCCGTGATGGCACATACACATTGGTAGTAACTCCCGTGAAATTCTGAATAGGATTAAGGCCCTGGCGCTTTGTAAACATGTACAGGTTCTCTCCTGTTACATAGAAGCGCACATTTTGCAGATGTGCTTTTGAAGATACTGATGCTGGCAGATTGTAGGAGAATGTGACGTTCTGCACAGTCAGATAAGAAGCATCAACCAGCCACCTGTCAGACACTGCATTGAACTGGGAATTTCTTCCCGCATCAAGTCGCGGCACATCTGTTACATCACCTGCTTTCTTCCAGCGTCTGGAAATATCTGTATGCAGTGCATAACCATAGGAAGCATTCATCAATGTGGCATAGTTATCATCATATACTTTACCTCCTACCTGGTAGTTCAGCTGGAATGACAAACCAAATCCTTTATAATTAAAGGAACTGATGATGGCACCAAAGAAATCGGGGATAGAGCTGCCTGCATAATGTAGCAACGCATTGTTTTGATCCGTTGTCACAGTGTCTCCTTTAGCCAGCACTTTAGTGGTAGCAGGCATCCATGCTTTTGCCCTGTAAAGAACAGCACCATCTATTGGGTCAACACCATAATAATCACGCACCCAGAAATCATAACGTGAATGACCTACTTCCCATTTCTGTGTGGAGGAGGCTGTGCTTGGAATTTCCTTGACTGGAAGTTTAGTGATCCGGTTCCGGAATGTAGTCCAGTTACCAGTAACGGTCCATGAGAAATCACGTTTACGGACTACTTCACCTGTAATGCTTATTTCAACTCCTCTGTTATACATGGTCCCGATATTCTGCGGGAAGGAAAGGCCTCCTGAAGATAATGGCGGTGGTACACGGAACAGGAGATTACTGCTGCGGCGATCAAAGAATTCAATCTGCCCATTGATGCGGCTTTTCAGCAATCCAAATTCTACAGCAATATCAAATTGCTTATTTACTTCCCAGCCAAGATCCGGGTTACCTGCAACAGTTGACTGTGCAGCTCCTGCTTCAGTATTGTTATTATTTCCCAGGTCATAGAAACTCTGGTATGCATAATAAATGCTCAGGTTATTATCGTCCAGCAGATCATCATTACCAACCAGACCATAAGAGCTTCTTATTTTAAGCAGGCTAAGCCAGCTAGCACCCTGAATAAATTTTTCCTGATCAACTCTCCAGCCAGCGCCTACCGACCAGAAATTACCCCATCTTGTATCCGGGGCAAATCGTGAAGAACCATCTCTGCGGAATGAACCTGAAAGGAAGTAACGGTTCATGAAGCTGTAGTTCAGGCGGGAAAGATAACTTTCAATTTTATACCTGTCTTTGGCAGAAGTCAGGTTGGTAGTGGTAGTAAAGTTGGATAGCTCTGTAATCCCTTCAATTACCTGGCCTGTACGCTGGGTTGTGACAGTACGATAGGTGGCATCATAATTTTCATGACCTACCATCGCATCAATTGTATGTTCACCAAATGACCTGGTATAATTAAGCAGCTGATTAAAAGTCATGGTGAAATTGTTGGTTGTGTTGCGTGCACCTCTTCCACTGGGAGCACCATCTCCCACTATTTTGTTTTCAAACTGGGAACGCAAACTGTTACTTGCATCTCCAGAGAAATTGGTAGTGAGCTTCAGGTCCTTTGTGAAATTGATATCAGCATATATTCTTCCGCTGAACACATTGCGCTGGAGTATATTCTCATTCAGTCTTGTCTCATAAATGGCATGCCGGCCAGTAAGAGATGGCCTGTTAGGTAAACCCAGATTTGCCATGCTACCAATATCATAGATACGGTTACCGCTGGCATCAAGGATATAGGCACCACTATTTACATCATGAGCAAAGACCGGATAGATCGGCCCTATGATGCGGCTGCTGTAAAATGGGTTTACAAGCCCTGTGCTTCCAAGGCCCGAACCATCGTTGGCACCCTGGTTAGCCTTTGTGAAAACGCCGGCCAGATTCAACCCTGTCTTCAACCAGTTGGTGGCCTGTGTATTTACATTCATGCGCGCCGAGTACCTTTTATAATCGGAGTTCAATACAAATCCTTTTTCATTCACATAGCCCAATGAAAAATAATGATCAGTTTTTCCCGAACCACCACTTACTGCAACAGTATAATCACTGCGTGTACCATTGCGCTGAATATCTTTTAACCAGTCAAGATCATCTGCATATAATAACCGCGCATTGGGGTTGAGTGTTCCATCTACCCCTACAATTGCTGTTCTGGCAACATTGAAAGGATTATACCCTAACAACTGGCTTATATCAGAATATGTTTTCCCATTATATACCTGCAAACCGGCACCGTTCCTGGGCATAAGACCGGTTGCAATCTTATTGGCACTATCAATCGGAAGAGCGGCTGTACCTGCGGCAGAAGGATAGACAAGACTATTGCGATACGCTTCCCACATCAATGGGTAATATTGATAGGCATCCACCCGGTTATATTCCTCAATACCGCGAGACATGAAGCCCTGTGCAGCATTCACCTGGATCTGTGTACGGTCTTTCTTTCCTTTCTTGGTAGTGATCTGGATAACACCATTGGCGGCGCGGGCTCCATATAAAGAAGCAGCGGCAGCATCTTTGAGCACACTCACTGTTTCAATATCATCTACATTAATATTGGCGATGTCATAATCATACGGCACACCATCTACTACATATAATGGTGAATTGGATCCGTTTACGGAACCGAATCCACGAATGCGAACAGCAGGTGATGTTCCTGGCTGTCCATTGGTACTATTGGTAGTGACACCGGGGGCAATGCCGGTTATTGCACTCAATAGATTGGTTACAGGTCTGTTCTCCAATTCTTTTGCACCAAATTGTGAAACAGAATTGGTGAGCGCGTTTTTGCGCGCAGTACCATAAGCGACCATCACCACTTCCTGCATTGTTTTATCCTGAGGCCTGAGTGTGACAGCGAATTCTGTGCGACTTCCAATTGATACTTCTTCCGTGGCTCTGTCAACGAAGGAAATAACGAGGGTTTTGGCACGATCATCAGCCCGGATCGTGAAGCTACCCTCTGAATTAGTGAAGACGCCAACCCCTGTTTCCTTGATTGCTACCGAGGCGTTGGCAACAGGACTGCCATTTTCCTCAGTCACTTTTCCTGTAATACTTCGTTGGGCGAAGATCCCGGTAATACATAGCATGCATGTAATAAACGCTACAATTTTTCTCATTTTTTGCAGTTTATAAGTTTTGATATAGTGTGAAAGGCAACAATATGCGCCAAGAAGTTTCAGTTAGTGAAGCGTTTGATACTGAAACATGAAAATGAAATACTGGACACTAAATTTATTTTCCTGAAATTGTAACAGGCCTTAGACCTGCTCAATTGAACAATGAAATTTGATGAATGAAGCAGCGTTCTTAAAAAAGGTTAAACAGTGATTTTCCCGTAATAATATATGGTTTTCGCGTTTGATCACGGTTTATGGAGTTATTTACCACTTGTAACTAAAATCGTCCAAGTGAAACATTTTCCGTTTGGTTAACAGTTTGTACTGATAGTTTTATACCAGAATTGGCCTAAAACAACACACATGAGGAGAAACCGGACAAACCCTGGTAAGGTATTACCTAACCGCTGCTATTATGGTGAAGGATCTTTTGCTAAAGACTTTGTTTATTCCTTTGTTGGGGATCGGGCTTCCGCTTGCCTCTGGCATTATCACGTATCATAGATATTCCTTACTTGAACTCCTCGGAGCCAATCTGTTTTTCATCCTGACCTCCTTCCTGATCTGGAAAGGTTGCAACTGGATCCATATTAAACTAAGGCCTCTTTATCAACCTATATCAAATCCCTTTTCAAAAATTGCTGCGGTGAGTTTTGTTTCCGCATTATATGGAGCCTGCACAGGTGGATTAGCTGCCATTGCCTGGTTAACCAGTTCAAAGGAACAATTTGGCTGGGACGGAGTATTCAGGTTCCTGGTAGCCTGTGTTGCAGCAGTGATCATATTTACGCTTATTTACGAGATCCTGTTCCTGACCAAGGAAAGGGAGATCGATACCAAGATCGTGAATCAGCTGGACCGGGAAAGATCACAGGCTGAGCTCCAGGCTTTGACCAATGAAATGGACCCCCATTTCATCTTCAATTCCCTGAATACGCTGAACCACCTGATCGTTAACGAACCTGAACAGGCGCACCTGTTCAATAACCGCCTCGCCCAGGTATATAAATATTTTTTATTAAATAAAAACAGGGAACTGATCTCTTTAAAAGAAGAACTTGAATTCATTGAAAGTTATTTCTACCTGCTCCAGATCAGGCATGACAACAAACTTCAGCTTACAAAAGAGTTAAATGAGAAGAGCGGCGTAGTAATGATCCCACCCTGTTCGTTACAGATACTGGTGGAAAATGCCATCAAGCATAATGAGTTCACTGCCGATAAACCATTGAAGATAAAAATATCACTGAACGACCATTACCTGAAAGTAAGTAATGCGATCAAGCCGAAACCTTATGCAGTTAATTCAACCGGCATCGGGTTGAAGAATCTGCGGTCGCGTTACAAAATACTTTTCAACCAGGACATAACGATCGAAACATCACGTGAAAACTTTGTTGTTAAACTACCACTTATCGCATCACCCTAAACCCATTTGCCATGTTAAATGCTGTAATTATTGAAGATGAAAGGCCTGCACTGGAAAGTTTATTGAATACTCTTTCCTCCGTTACGGACGATGTTCAGGTCACTGCCCGTCTGGGAAGTGTAAAAGAGAGCATTGAATTCCTTTCACAGCCAAATGCCGTTGACCTTATATTTAGTGATGTCCAGTTAAGCGATGGATTATCATTTGAAATATTCAACAAAGGAAATATCCGAATCCCGGTAATTTTTATAACCGGTTATGATGAGTTCATGTTGAATGCATTTGAGTATAATGGTATCGATTACCTGCTAAAACCGGTAGACAAGGAGAGCCTTGGCAAGGCACTGGTGAAATACAAGATGCTGGAAAAGCATTTTACCAATCATCATTCACTCGCTAACCTGATGCAGTATATCGGCAATCACAAGAAACGCCGGATGATTGTAAAGAAAGGCATGGAGAATATATCGCTACGGCTGGATGATGTAGTGCTTTTTTATACCGAAAACAAGATCGTGTATGTGCTGGACCGCTGGGGAAAGAAATACCTGGCCGATAAAAACCTGGGAGAGCTGGAAGATGAACTGGATGAGGCCACCTTCTTCAGGGCTAACAGGCAGTATATCGTCAATATCAATTTCATCAGGGGGTTCAAATCTTACGAGAAAGTAAAATTGATACTGGACCTGACATTACCCGATATCAATCATTGTATCATTATCAGTCAGGAAATGGCGCCCCAGTTCAGGGAGTGGATGCATAATGCGTAACCATGAGGCTGCAGCCTCTGAGGTCACTATTATCCATTCGGCCTAAAACTTCAAATTGCCCATCGGCATGGAGTCGGCCTAAATCGTCCGTAGCAATAAAGCTGCAGGAATGTATATTACCGAGGTCAATAATATTGATGGCGCCAGTTCCCTGTTGCTGCAGGTGAAAGGGATCTTCCTCATCCCGCACAATGATCTTCATCCATGGTGGAGTATTGAAAACTCCATTCCCAAAAGACCAGGCCTGTGATAGTAACTCCGTCATTCCATATTCTGAATGAATGAAGGGAACCTTAAAGGCTTCCTTTAATACAGCATGCATTTCTTCTCTAACCATTTCCTTCCGACGTCCCTTCATGCCTCCTGTTTCAATAATAGTAGTATGTTTCAAAGGTTGACCACCCTGCACATAAACTTCGGCAAAATCAAGCAGACCAAAGGTCACACCAATCAATAGTGTGGGTTTTGCTTTTTGTTCCAGTTCACCGATCACCTCTTTTAAACGGTCATATTCGTTCAGATAGAAACCACTGGAGGGATGCCCACTTTGTTTGATCAGTTCATCCACCATAAATACCAGTGATGAATTATTTCTTTCCAGGTAAGAAGGCAATAAGCCGATAATACACCAGTCAGCAGGTTCTCCATAAAATTGTCGAAACGCCTTGCTGAAAACATCCTTATATAATATAGTGTCCTTTATATAATGACGGCTGGCGACTGCACCTGTAGTGCCACTGCTTTCAAAGACAACCTCCGGCTCAAAAGAACCGTTTTGAACAGCGTGAGATTTAAAGAATCGAATAGGAAGAAAGGGAATCTGGTATATTGAATTAACGGTAGAAGGTGTTTTCCCCACGGCATCTGCATACTCGCGGTAGACCTGATTCTGGGCGTACTGATACTGGAATATTTCGAGGGCCAGGTCTTCCATTTCGTTGTGAGAAACAGCCAGAATTTTATCTTTCCATTGACGATTCATGCTCGAATTATATGCCTCAAATGGGTTATATTTGTTTAAATTCAATGGTGTGATATGCGACTGATCCCTGTAATTGCAATGATCGTCTTTGCCTGTTACCTGGTATCCTGCAGCAAAGATAAGTTCCAGACTACCCCCCTGATCGAAGTAAAAGATTATAATTCCAAGACAGTTCCACGTAACGGCACACTGGTCATCCGTCTCAATTATTTTGATAAGGAAGGAGATCTTGGCCAGGGAACGATGTATGTATTCCGCAAACGATTGAATAAGATTCCTCCTACGCCGGCACTGGACAGGGGTGATGAACTAACCTATACCATCCCAAAATATACAGACAGAGACAAAGGGGAGTTAAGACTTACACTAAATGAGGTCGATTTCCTGAGTGAAAGTGTTACACAGAATGATACAATGGTCTTCAGGGTTGCTGTTACTGACCGTGGCGGTCATACCAGTGATACACTGACTACAGACCAGATTGTTGTATTATTGCCATAATGGTACCCCTGGCAAAACGAATCTTCCATTTTTTTGTTTTCAGCAACCTATTCATAGCCTGCTGTGCCGTTATGATGGCCTGGCAAACCGATCTATTGCTGATTGGGCAACCTCCAACCTTCAATTTTAGCGGTTTTGTATTTTTCGCCACCATCTGCAGCTATAGCTTTCACTGGTACCTTACTCCTGATATCGAGGATATTGATTCGGTCCGTTTAAAATGGCTGACCAGGAATCGGAGAGTTCACCTGGTGCTGCTGTTCTCCGGGGTGGCAGGAGCATGCTATTTTGGCTACTTCCTGCTTCCGCACTGGAAAAACCTGCTGATTGTGGCCGTGGCCACCTTTTTATATTCAGCGCCCAAGATCCCACACCCCCTTTTTCGGGCTCTCCGGAAGGTGGCACTCGGAAAAACGATTTTCCTGGCCTTTGTATGGATGTTTGTGACTTCCGTGCTTCCTCTCCAGGTTAGTGATGTACCCTGGCGAACAGATTTCACCCTTTTTGCCGTCAGCCGGTTCTTCCTGGTTTATACCATCTGTATCCTTTTTGATTACCGGGACAGGGATTATGACCGGTCAATCGGTATACGAAGCCTGATCACCTGGCTGAGCGAGAAAGGCATCCTTTATTTATATGTATTTTCGCTTTCAGTATTTGTGGTTACCAGCCTGCTTTTGTTAAAATTTGGTTGGAACTATCAAACTGTAGGTTTATTAATACTTCCAGGCCTGGTCCTTTCGTTTACCTATCGATATGCTATTAAAAACTTTTCAGATACACTTTATTACTTCTATCTGGACGGATTAATGGCATTGTCGGCCTTGTTAACAACTATTTTAATTCACAATTAGATACCTAGCATAAAAATTGATGTAATAATCATTCAACTATCCCTCTATGCAAATACTCTTTACTAAAGTGGTTCACTTTACCAAACTGATCAAGGCGGGCGGCAGACTTCGTGAGTTCAACATTAGAAAACTGAAGCATCCCGAAAAAGAAATCTTCTCAATAGATACTGTAGATGACCGTGGTAACCGCATTATCTTTCATAGCGAAAAGATTGGCGGAAACTGGCATAATGTACAGGGTGAACACCCGCTCCCAGTCTGGGTTAGCGAGGTGGAATCCAAGATCGGAGACGCTATTGAAGAAGAACTCCGGCAGGTATAGGATTGGTAGCGTTGGGGCAGTGTTCAGAACGCAGAGTCGAGATCTCAAGTCTAAATAAACAGGGTGAAAGTAACACGGGACGTTATTTTCACCCTTTCTTTTGCAAAAACTTCGGACTTTCGGCCTCTTAATCACCGCCAGATATGAAATACACAGCCATTTTCGCCATAACCTTCCTTTTCGCCTGCACAAGTCCCAAAAAGTCAGGTCAATCCGTCATAAGTGAACAACCCGGACAATTAGTGTCTGGAGGTAAACTCTGGTCCTCACTGTTTGAGCAAAGGGCAGCTGAATATAAGGCTCTCTGCATCCAGGCCTACAATATTGCCAGGTTACGGGTAGATGAGGCTATTCAGCAAAACTCCTCCGGGAAGCCGCTGGCCATAATCACGGATATTGACGAAACCTTTTTGGATAATAGCCCCAGTTCCGTGCACCAGGCCCTGAAGGGTAAGGACTTTGAGCAACAGGCATGGTATGAATGGACTTCCAGAGGCTCGGCCGATACCCTTCCGGGAGCTTTGGCCTTTTTCAATTATGCCGCTTCCAGACATATTACAGTATTTTATATCACCAACCGGGATGAAAAAGACAAGGCAGGTACATTGAGCAATCTGCTGAAGTATCAATTCCCATTTTCAGATAATGACCATTTGATAGTACGTCAGACTGAATCCAGTAAAGAAGAAAGAAGGCAAAAAGTAATGAGCAATTATCAGGTGGTACTTTTATTGGGAGATAATCTGGCGGATTTCAGTTCACTTTTTGATAAAAAAACAGAGGCAGAAAGAGCTTATAACGTAAACCAGGTTGCCAATGAATTTGGAAAGCGTTTCATAGTTCTGCCCAATGCAAACTATGGTGGATGGGAAGATGCCATCTTTGAAAATAAAAGAACTTGGACACTGGCCCAAAAGGATTCCATTATTAAATCAAAGCTTACCGGTTATTGATATATTTGCGTCCCGATTGCTATCGGGATTGATCTGGATAGATGAAACTGTAAATTTCCACCACCTTGACCAGGCTTTCCGTTAATATTAATAAGATCGCGACACTGAGAAATTCCCGTGGCGGTAATAACCCTGATGTGGTTAAAGCTGCCGTGGATGTGCAACGATTTGGAGCCGATGGCGTAACTGTCCACCCCCGTCCTGATGAACGCCATATCCGGTATGATGATGTGCGACAGATAAAAAAGATCATCACTACTGAATTCAACATAGAAGGCAACTGTACAGAACAAAAGTTTGTAGACCTGGTGCTGGAAGTAAAGCCAGATCAGGTTACGCTGGTTCCTGATACACTTGGACAGTTGACTTCAGATCACGGATGGGACACTATCAGAAACAAGGATTACCTGAGGGATATTATTAGTGTATTCAAAAAGGCAGGAATCAGGGTGTCACTATTTGTGGACCCAGTAGTTAATATGGTAGAAGGCGCCGCATTGACTGGAACAGACAGGATTGAATTATATACAGAGAGCTATTCCCGGCAGTTCATGAACCGTAACCAGGCAATCGTTCCTTTTGTTGGCGCAGCCAAGAAAGCAAAGGAACTTGGACTTGGATTGAATGCCGGTCATGATCTGGACCTCCAGAATCTTAAATTCTTCAAACAAAATATATCCTGGCTGGATGAGGTAAGCATTGGGCATGCCCTAATCAGTGACGCCATTTACCTTGGACTTGAGAATGCCGTCCAGTTATACAAACGCCAGTTGGTTTAGCACTCGGGAGTTTCCTGTTTTCTCAACAGAATTTTAACCTCTAAAAAGCAGGGATCGGCGTAACTTTAAAGCTTCTTACCAACTGTAATCGATTAACATGAAAAAGCTCATATTTTCATTCGTATTCCTTTTGCTGACCCTTTCCCTTTTTTCCCAAAAAATGATCGCCCGCAGACAGAATGGACAATCGGATATTGTAGTGGAGCAGCCTTTGATCATTGTTGACTCCATAGAATCCGATTTCTATAATATGAAAATAAAGCCCGACAGAATTGAATCTATAGATGTATTGAAAGACTCAGCTTCTGTGGCCAATTATGGTGAAAGAGCAAAATATGGCGTAGTCATAATTCGTCCAAAAAAAGGAACCGAACTTGTACGATATCCTGCATTACTTAAACTATTCAACATACCCGAATCCCAATTCCAATTAAAGCTGGCCATTGATAATATTCAGGTAAGAGATGCCAGTAAACTGGTCATTGACCGGAATGATATACTAAAGGTGGATGTGATCACAGATGTTTTATGGTATGGCCCACAGAATGCAGGTCCTGAAGAGAAGTATATTAATATTGAAATGAAGAAAGATAAGAAGCCATAGGTTGGAACTGATTATCTCTTATTGATGCCACTAGCCCGGTTGGAAAGCCCTTTTTAATAGTTTATTATAAAAAAATGAACATAGCCGACAAACAGGCTGTTATAAAAGCGGTATTTTTATTGACGCTTTTTTACGAAATGGAACCAACCTCTGATGAAAAAGGAATTTTACCAGATTATTTTTGAAAAACAGCTAAAAATGGAAGCTGTGCCCTCCAATGAGGTCATTGCTTCCTGGGCCCAGGAACTGATCTTTGTTTTATACCCTGAAAAGGCTGAATACCTTTCCAAAACTGTGGAGGAAATGGCGGAGCGGTTTGATACACTGGAAAAACAGCTCGCCAGAATCCTGAATGCCACAAAAGCCTGTGGAAATCATGATAACAGGGAAATAGCAGCAGGCTTTTTCAGTAACCTGCCGGAAATATACCGGATGTTGAATACTGATGTTGAAGCCATCTATACAGGAGACCCGGCAGCGATTAGTAAATTTGAAGTGGTCAGAGCTTATCCAGGTTTTATTGCAATCTGTTTTTACCGGATAGCACATGCCTTACTGAACCTGGATATTCCCCTTCTTCCCCGCATACTTACTGAATATGCTCATTCCAGAACGGGTATTGATATTCATCCCGGAGCTGAAATTGGTGAGTATTTCTGCATTGACCATGGAACGGGTATCGTTATTGGCGAAACCTGCATCATTGGCGACCATGTAAAACTTTATCAGGGTGTTACCCTCGGCGCCATGAGCGTAGATAAAAGCCTGGCATATATCAAGCGTCATCCTACGGTAGAAGATCATGTGATCATCTACTCTGGTGCTACCATATTAGGTGGTGAATGCATCATTGGTCACCATAGTATCATTGGAGGTAATGTGTGGCTAACCAAAAGTATTCCCCCCTACTCTACCGTTTACCACCGCCCCGATATTGAAGTGGTTGAACAAACTAATATTTAATCATGGCGAGCATAATTGATCTGGTTGGCAATACTCCTCAGGTTGAAATAAAAAAGCTGAATCCTAATCCCAATGTTAAGGTCTTTGCCAAGCTGGAAGGCAATAATCCCGGTGGAAGTGTGAAAGATCGTCCTGCGCTGAATATGATACGGTCTGCTCTCGAGCGGGGCGATATAAAAGCCCGTACCCGTTTGATAGAAGCAACAAGTGGTAATACAGGAATTGCCCTGGCAATGATTGCAAGATTATATGATTTGGAGATTGAACTGGTGATGCCGTCAACTTCCACCAGGGAAAGAACGTTAACTATGGAAGCCTTTGGAGCCAAGGTGACTTTATTGGACAGCATTGAGATTTGTCGTGATTATGCCGAGGAAAAAGCAGCCGCTGGTGAAGCATTTATCCTAAATCAGTTTGCCAACAGTGATAATTATCTGGCTCATTATAAAACTACCGGGCCTGAAATATGGAGAGATACTGATCAATCTGTTACACATTTTGTGAGCTCTATGGGTACTACAGGTACTATCATGGGATGTTCACGTTTCCTGAAAGAAAAAAATCCATCCATTCAGATTGTAGGTTGTCAGCCTACCGAAGAATCTTCGATTCCTGGTATTCGTCGCTGGCCTAAAGAATATCTTCCCAAAATATTTGAACCGGAAAGAGTAGACAGGGTAATGGATGTATCCCAAAAGGAAGCAACCGAAATGACAAGACAGCTGGCAAAAGCGGAAGGCATATTTGCAGGCATGAGCAGTGGTGGAGCTGCCTCTGTAGCGTTTCGTTTGGCTAAAGAACTTACATCAGGTGTAATTGTGTTTATTGTTTGCGACAGAGGAGACCGGTATCTGAGTAGTGATTTGTTTGGATAAACAATCATAGCCAGCCGGGGATCTGTTCAAGCAGGTGTAGATTCATTCCCTTTTTCTCCCACCCATAACTGG
>Ga0136846_1236261_pt1 | contig 16657 bp, 11 predicted proteins | sample HopSoiMetagenom2_FD_96841 | JGI IMG/M metagenome (GOLD analysis project Ga0136846, IMG submission 96841) | Grasslands soil microbial communities from Hopland, California, USA - 2 Assembly 2016 (version 4) | ecosystem: Environmental > Terrestrial > Soil > Grasslands | place: USA: Hopland... | reverse complement strand
GAGCCGAAGCTGATCGATTTTGGTTTGGCTCGGAAAGCTGAAGGCAGCAACGAGGACGAAAGCACAGTTTGGGGAACACCTTACTACATCGCGCCGGAAAAAATTAAGCGTGAACGGGAAGATTTTCTTTCGGACATGTACAGTCTCGCCGGCACACTTTACCATGCCATCACGGGTCACGTGCCATTTGAAGCGCCCACAGTGGAAGCGGTGATTGCGGCGCATATTCATACCCCTTTGACCCCGCCCAATCATGTGTTGCCGCAGATTTCGCAATCCACAAGCGACGCTCTGGCCCGCGCCATGGCGAAAAATCCCGGCGAACGCTTTCAGAGCTACGACGAATTGATCATGGCTCTGGAAGCAGCCCGCAGCCAGTTGCTGGTCAGCCAACTCCGCTCTCAAGGCAGTGGCGGAACCGAAAAAGTCGGTCGAAGTTGGTGGCGGCGATAAATATGGCGGGGCGACCTTACCTCACAGCACCGATCAAAACGGACCGAATGCCTCCCGGCATTCCGTACATCGTTGGCAACGAAGCAGCGGAACGGTTTTGCTTCTACGGGCTCCGCGCCATTCTCGCGGTTTACATGACCAAATATCTTGTAAACCGCGCTGGTTCTCCGGCTCCTTTGCCCGAAGCGCAGGCGACTGAATACGTGCATCTGTTCATTTTCTGGGGCTATTTTTTGCCGGTTTTTGGAGCGATCCTTTCAGATGCTTTCCTCGGCAAGTACCGAACCATTCTAACGCTTTCGCTGGTTTACTGCTTTGGCCCGTTAGTTCTGGCCATGGATCACACACGAACGGGCTTGCTGCTTGGTCTCGGCCTGATCGCCATTGGCTCGGGCGGGATCAAACCGTGTGTCAGTTCCCATGTCGGTGATCAATTTGGCGAAACGAACAAACATCTCATTCCGAGGGCTTTCTCGTGGTTTTATTTTTCCGTTAATTTTGGGTCCACTATTTCGACGGCGCTTATTCCCGAAATTCTCAAGAGCAAGGGACCGCACTGGGCTTTTGGAATTCCCGCCGTCCTGATGTTTATCGCCACTCTGGTTTTTTGGTCGGGCCGACACAAATTCATACACATACCTCCGGCCGGAAGGAAATTCGTTCAGGAGACATTCAGCCTGGAAGGTGTGAAATCGATCAGCAAAGTGCTGATGATTTTTGCCTTTATTCCTTTCTTTTGGGCTTTGTTTGACCAGACCGCCTCGCGGTGGGTTCTGCAGGGACAAAAAATGACGAGCTTCAGCATCTTCGACTACAAGGTCTTACCCGAACAGATGCAGACGTTGAATCCGTTGCTCGTGCTGATTTTAATTCCCGTTTTTTCTTATCTGCTTTATCCGGCGGTCAGTAAAGTTTTCCCTCTGACTGCGCTTCGGAAGATCGGCATCGGCTTCTTCGTCGTCACCACCTCTTTTTTGCTGCCCGCCTGGTTTCAAACGCGGATCGATGCAGGCGGATCGCCGAGCCTTCTCTGGCAAATTCCTGCTTATGTTTTGCTGACTTCTGCCGAAATTCTTATATCGATCACAGCGTTGGAATTTGCTTACACGCAAGCTCCCAAAACCATGAAGTCTCTCATCATGAGCGTTTATCTCCTGACGGTCGCCGCGGGCAACCTGCTGACGGCCGGAGTGAACAAGGCGATTGAAAATCCAGATGTCGCGCGTCTTTTGGAAGGCCCCAAGTATTTTCTTTTTTTTGCAGCCCTGCCTTTTATCGCCGGAATTATTTTTATGTTCGTGGCTCAATTTTATAGAGAGAAAACGATTTTGCATGAGGAGATTCCGAGCGCCTCTTGATGCATCCGTACTGGTCCACTTTCGGGGAGCTTATTCGCATCCCCTTCGCGCACGCTGACCTGGTGTGGGGAATTGTTCCGCTTTATTTCAGTTGGCTTCTCAACGAATTAACGGAACGGAAAGCGACGGCGAAAACGGCGCTGCAAACCGGTGGCGCTTTGCTCTGGTCAGGCGCCCACTGGCTCTACCTTTCGCTCTATTCGCGGCCGTTCTGGATGGTGAAAGTAAATCTTTTGCATAATCTTTTTGCCGTCAGCGTGATGGTCACGTTTGTCGTCATTATTCTCGGGCTCGTGGCGCTGGTCAGCGGCATTGGAAAAAAATTTCCGCCGGGATGCTCTTTCCTCGGGCATGCCCGCTTCAGCAATTATTTCATGATTACGATTTTTCCGATTCAATCCAACTACGTCCAGTGGTCGTGGAATCGCGTGATTGCGATCATCATTTTCGCCCCCGTGGTCTGGCTGCTGATGAACTTCGGGCTGAAGCCGTGGCGAAAGAAATAAAAAATGCGAGCGACTTTTTCGCTCGCATTCACGATGACACTGTTTTTTTAGCTCGCGTGATAAAACACGTAATCGGCGATGTACGGAACGAGCACTTCCTGTCCTGCCACGCCGGGAGTGCCCGGCGCCAGTCCACCGACGGTGCTCAAGCGCTGGATGTAAGTGACATCTGCCATAATTCCATCACCTGAATGGGAGGCGGCTTTGAGCAGCAGCCAGGCAATCGCCTCGGGATCGACAGTGACCCCGGCCAGGCGCGAGCCAACAACTTTGCTGCCGTCATTTCCTTGCCAGGTCGGACCGGCAAAATGGATTGCGACCGCCTCGCGATGTTCAAAAAGAACAGCGTGCGGCGCTTTGAGAACCCAGCTTCCCTGAGTAGGATCGGTTGCGCTCGGCGTCCAGACATAAATTTGGACACCGACACCCGTGGCGTGAAAGGAGACTGTGTTTCCGGCTGGGACCTGCAGGTCTCCGGGGACATGCTGGAAGCTATGTTCGCGCTCGTCATCATGAGCATACAAACGTGAACCGAGTGCCAGGAGTGCAAATACTGAGATTGTCCTTCGAACGATCGATAAATGTTTCATAGAGATTTCTGTTGGGCCGGCAAAGGCCATTGTTTGGTTTCACCGGCAGGGAGTGCCAGCGTCTTCCGATCTCTTACAGAACGAAAGAGCTGCGCGCGTAACAAGAAATCGAAAAGAAGATCGCCGCTTGTTACGGCCGGATAACTTGCAGCCGAAGAAAAACGCGCGGTTTATCTACCGCCGGAATTCCCCACGTTTCACGGGCGGTTGTTGAATCTACAATTGCACTCGAGTAAAAGTTTGCGGGCAGCCATTGAATTAAGTCTTCGGAATATTCCGTTTTGAAAAGAACGTCGTCGGCTTGAAGATTGCGCGTGAATGAAAGAATCATCTCGCCGGACTCAGTGAGCATGGCGGTAAAAGCATTCGGTCCGGAATTCGGATCATGATCGTCGGTGCCCAGCGCATATTCGAGTAAAGCAGTGAGCCCGTCACCGTCCGCATCTTCGTCCGGAGTGCCACTGAATACAATCGAGTCGGTGCCGCCAGGCGTTCCATTTGTCGTGGCGCTGCCTCTCCACGCCGCGGGATTGCTCAGGCCTAATTCGGGGTGGGAAAGCACCAGGGTCCGATTCGTTTCGGTTGAAGAGATGGGCCATGGCTGGGCCGAACCGTATGTGAAGGTGTCAAACAGGCTCGTTAAGCTGAGGCCAATGGCGATTTGCTCGCCGTTCCGTGACAAACCGCCCGAATATATTCCGGCCACGGGAATTTTGTTTCCGTACTTCTGTTGAAAGCGGAATAAATCATGCACCAGCAGGAGACGCTGTCCGGGCGCGAGAAAGGTGTTTCTATTCTCCGGGAATTTGAAATCGATTCCATTCAGAAACGCCAGACCTCGCAAGTTGATGGCATGGCCGGAATTGTTGAGCATCTCGAGAAATTCGGACCCGTCGCTCTGCGCGTCGAAATTAATTTCGGCCGGAAGAAAATCACCCGGGCTGACCGGCGCAGCTTCAACCTGGAAAAATGCCTCGTTGAGCGCAGACCACTCCGATCCGTCTTTGACGCGCGCTTTCACCAATGTGTTTCGACTGAGTACAAGGGGGGAGTTGGTGTTTGAATTTCCATCAAGGCGGGTGACATCCAGTTCCAAATCGAAACTGGCATCGGACGTGTTGAAAGTGGCCTGGTGCAATTCCACAGTGATGAGATTTTCACCCTCCTGAAGGAGCCGTGAATCTATCGGTATTTCGGAGAAATTCTGGCCGTCGTCTGACGCTGGATCGGCGAAGGCGCTCGCGTTGACGGGACCGATCGTGATCGAGGACCGCGCTGCCTCTCTTCCGTTGAGATAGACGATAGCTCCGTCATCGCGCTTAAGCCGGAGTTTCGAGGAGGAGACGCTTGCGGCGTCCTGCAAAGCGAACCGCTGGCGAAAATAGGCCGTCGTCCATTTTCGATTTGGGTCCGGCCCGTACGGAATGAGGGTAGCTTCGTCACTTTCCCCGTAGCCGAGTTGCGCCGCGCCTTCTTTCCAATTGGAGTCATCGTAGGCGGGATGTTTCCAATTTGAAGAAGACCAACCGGGCGCTCCCACAACGATATCGCTGGAACCAAGTCCTGTCCCATCAGTGAACCAGCGCCAGCGCGAGCCAGCGGGGAGAATCACCTCACTGCTGCTTCCGGTCGCATAAAATAGAGCGTTTGAAGAGACTAATCCGCCGGGCAGGCGAGGATCGCTGCCATTGACGGTGTAATAGATCGTTCCGCTTGAGGGCGGGATAAAATCGAGCTGAAAGCCATTTGTGACGATTCCTCCCTGCTGGTTGAGAACAGGCGCATCAAGTGGTGGATAGAATCCAGCGTTGCGGAAGTCGGCGAGCGTTTCGGGGGTCCGGTGCTTGAGCCAGTCGTTCAGGACGGAGTCGCGCCGGACCGCCCATTCTGAAGGGGAGAGATAGGCCCACCGTGCGGCTTCGGCAATAAAGGCGCGTTGGATCTCCGCGCAGCGCGCCTGCAGCCGCGCGATGTTTTGTGTGGAAGTCAGCGCGCCGCCGTTAAAAAGCGCTTTGTAAATGCGGTCCGCCAACAGAGTGCGGTAGTCCGGATCGCCTTCCTTGAACAACATCGAGAAGATGCTTCCGGGGCCATCCCCGGGTGAACGTCCGGGCGCGCCGCGGCTGGTTCGTCCTCCCGCGGCGCAGTACCAGGAACCGCAAAACCAGCCATCCGCGTCGTTCAAATAGAATTTGAATCCGCTGCCGGGAACATTGGGACCGACGCAACGATATTCATCCTCAGCGCCGCCAAACATCCACATGAGCATGTAATCGACATACTGCGGCGCATCGAGCCACTCACGTGCTTGGCGATAATTTCCGCGGACCTCCTTGAGATGTGTCCAGACGCTGCCATCCCCATCGTACGGAGTGCCCGGATCGGCCCAACCGCCGACGTTCCAGTTCCCATTGATCGATTCATAGTTGGTACGGGCGCCACCGAGATAACTTTGGTGCATGGCCGCATTCCACCTCTCGCGCAAATGAAACATGCCCCAGTAAGTGCCATTTAAGTAAAGGTGAACGAAACGGCCGTGCGGATTCAATTGCCCCATGTCCAGCAAGGTGTCGTCCGTGAATATGTTCGCCATATAAAATCCGCGCAGCGTCATGTCATGCGATCCACTGCGCAGTTCCAACTGGTCAAACTCTTCAACCGGCGCAAGCCCGTGATCGAAGCCGGTAAAAATCGGGTATTTTAATTTGGAAGCTCCGTATGTGGAGCGAAAATAGAGCCTGAAACTTTTCTTTTCGAAGGTTGTGAAAGCGCCGCCGTAATAACGAACTCCGCAATCCTCCTGAAATCCGGGGGAGCCGTCGGGATTCAACCATTCGATTGAAGTTTTGACCTCGGCGTCGTCATTGATTGTCGCTTTGGTCGTTAAGGAGACGGATGGGATATCGAGCAATCCGGATCGAATCTGGCTGGAATAAGCAGGGTTGAGGGTGATGTTGGTTCGCATCACCGAAGAAGCGATCACATTGCCGGGAAATACGTAGGTGTGAGTTTTTACGGGCGTCGGAGCCCACGCCGGCTTGAAAGCGGCGGCGCGAATGACGGTAGTTTTCGTGACGTGAATCGGCGCGCTGTAAATTGTTCCTTGAGTGTCGGTCGGCTCGCTGTCATCGAGCGTGTAACGAATGACGGCATCGGCAGTCCCGGTCGAGAGGATGATGTCGAGGTTCGTTTCGTAGAAGCCCCGGCCAATATTGAATTGAACATCCTCAACAATGCCCGCATAGGCAAAACCATTTTCCTTTCCGGGCGTCGGAGGCCGCATAAAGCCAATGAGATCATTAGTGCCCCAGCCGTAGCTGATATCTTTAGATTGTGGCGGAAATTTAGCCTGAATTGGATAATTTTGGGGAAATTGCTGAATGACCGACCCGTTCTGGTCAACGAGCGCAAGATACTCACCTTTGTTATCGAGCTTGAAATTTGTGTGAAGTTCGCCGTTCGGCAGACGGAGATCTTTTCCCGAGGCAAAGACGACCATGAAACCGTTCGGTGCGATTTTAACGGAAGGAAAAGGCCATTGCCGCAAATTCGCGGCGGAGTCGGTGAGGTAATAGCCCTGCAGATCAAGTGAATATAAATTTGGATTTGCTAATTCAATCCAATCGGAAGCGTCGCCATCGTTGTCTTTTATTCCAGTCTCATTTTGGGCGAGGAATTCTGTAATCCGTGGTGGTTGCAAGATGACATCGACACCGACATTTACAGTGGCCCGCGAGGTTCCCCCGTCATTGATCGCTTCCAGGATGTAGGTGGTGGATGTAGCCGGATGAACGAAGACAAAGCCGTTCGTCATCGCAACCAGTCCAGCTTCGGGAGAAATAGAAACGCTCTTTGCGCCTGAAATATCCCATCGCAACGTCGCGGCGTCACCGCTGGCAATCGTGTCATCATCCGCGGCAAACAATCGAATATCGGGCGGCACGCCGCCGTATACTTCGATCTCGGCCAATTGGGGGCTATAGGCAGCGCCGTTGTTGTTCACCACGCGAATGTATCGGCCCGCGAAATCTCCCGGCGGATTGTTGGTCGTCGAAACAATATCGACGCTAGATGCACCGGAATTCGAGCCATCCGCGCGTATGACCGCACTCCAATTCAGCGGTCCGGTTTCATCTCCGCCGTCCGCGTAAATTTCGACGCGATAATTGCTCAACCGTTCCGGACAGCAGCCATCTGCCCTGTTTCTTAAGAGGATGTGATCGAGCTGATACGTTGCGCCGAGATCCACTTCGAAGTAGTAACCAAGCGTGCCGGAATTGGCGAGGGGGTGACAGATCGTATTAGGATCTCCATCCGTCAGGGCCGCGGGAGTGAAGCCAGTCCACACCGCGTCAGAGGAAATAACTGGTTTGTTGAGAGCGAGATTCGGCGCCAGCGCGGCTTTGACGGGAAGAAAATGAGCGATCAGGAGCAGCATTCCGCTCCAGAGTACATTGCGCGCTGATTGTAAACTTAGCACATTTTTTCGGCAGGCATTTTAGAGGGTGGCTTTGGAAAGATTTGCTTTTAGCAATGTGACCAGGTCATCGACGCTGCGAACCGGCCCAGCGTTAACGACGTCACCGATAATCAACTGGGGAATGCGCATGCTGTGGGTGACCGTCTCGTTCTTCGCGTAAATTGAAACGCTCTTCTCGATCATCTTGTTAAGCCACGGATCGGCAAGATTTTTGTCGAGCTCAGCCTGACCGATGATACTGATTGCTTCCTGGCGCGCCTGGTCCAGTGGAGGGGTGGCGGGCAGGCTGAAAAACCAGTGGTCGTACTTCTGGAAGGATTCCAGACTCGAATGGCGAAGGGCCAGTCCCAATCGCGCATAATCGCAAGCCTGCGCGTGTTTGGGGCGGGCGGTGCGCACGAGATAATTGCAGCGGGGATCGAGTGGTATGGGGAGGGAAATGATGCAAAAGGAGTTGTTCAGCCGCTGCCGGGCGGCGAGCAATTGGTTGTGCATTTCGTGGCAGTCCGGACAGGTATAATCGAATAAACTGACGATGTAGTGCGGGTCAGTGGCCGAGCCAATCAAAGGCACTTCGCGAAGATCGAAGCTGAATGCGCCTTGATAAACTCCCACGACATTCATTTTTCGCGGGGCAATTTTTTGGCCGCCGGCGAGGACACCAAAACAGAGCAGACCAAGCAACACGGGTGCAACCAGATCGCGAGGTTTCAGAATAGAGATCTGGCTGCGCGGGAGAATCGGAAGGGGCGCTTGAGAGAGCAGCAGGATCACACCGCAGAAGCCGAGCAGGTGCGTCGAGGTGCAGAATTTGCAGATACTTTTCAACACAGAAACTTGCAGGATCGAAAACCAGATCGCAGAGGCGACAGCAGCCACTCCAACGAAGAAAATGACTCGCCACGCGTTTGCGATTTTCGGCTGGTTTTTGCCGGCGACGGCAAAGCTGGAAACGAGGAGCGCCAGATAAGCCACCACGGCAGGCGCGCTTACGGGTAATCCCAACCAATAGGCCCAGGGACTTCCAAGCACCCGATCGCACGGCGAACCGGGTCCGCAGCCAGCCATCGGTTTTTTCGTAATCGAATACCAGAGCAGGTAAGCCGCGACGCCCGCGGCCCCAGCCAGACAAAGTCGCGCTGCCCAGAGTAATTTGGAAGCACTTTGAGCGGCTGGAGAGGCTTTCTTTGCGCCGGATTGAGGCGCAGCGATCTTCTTCGATTTCCTGGACATGGTGTGCGGAGGCGACTTGGAATATGGTGGAAAAAAGCTTCTTCGGCAAAATCTAATTAGTACAGGAAATGAGTTGCCCGAGCGTTTCGCCAGAGCAACTCATCTGGGGAGGAGATTCTTACTTCTTCAGGCGGTAGTAGGTGTGCGGCTTAGTTTTTTGGACCGGGTAGGGGTTCGTTGCTCCTATGACCGCAGCCCAGGTTCCGCCGAGGTCATCAACGCTTTCGAGCACGCCATCTGTCCAACTTAAGGTGAGGTTCCCTCCGGATGTGTCGAAGTTCAGCTTCAGTTGACCACTCGTGTCGATCTTTCCAATCGCTTCCAGCTCCGTCATTTGCAGCGCGTAATTCTGGACCGGATCTTCGAGTGACGTGATTTTTATCCACTGTCCTTTGAACGTGCCGCCCCCCATTTCGTTTGTAATGGTCAGCACGCTGCCCAGGCCGGACTCCGGATTCGTACCATCGGTGAACAGATCAACGCTCCAGACCTGCTGGCCGATCTGCCCGTTATTATCCAGATGAACCGATACGCGGAAATTTGTCAGTCGTTCCGGACAACACGAATCCTGTCGCGGATAGATATTAATTTTTTCCAGGTTAATCACGTCGCCGAGATTGACCATGTAAGCAAACCCTGGCTGAAGTCCGGTGTCGCCGTGGAAAACACCTCTGGTGTCGCCATCCACCAGCTTTCCAATGTCCCAACCGCCAGGAATCCAGAGCGGTTGATTGTTGTAGGCGGCTGAACCCCTCGCGTAATTGTAATCAAAGACGACCGTCGCATCTGAACTCTCAACGTCCGCGAGGCCAGGGTAAGAAACCACTACCCGGAATTTTGCGCCGGCATCGCTATCCTGGAGGAGTGTTGAATATGTGGAATTCGTTCCGGTGGCAACGACCGTGCCGTTTTTCTTCCATGTGTAGGTCAGATTCGCCGGATCTCCATTAAAAATATTCGCCACCACCGAGACGATGCCAGTCCGGCCCGGCACTCCCAAGAGGCTATCGGGGAAAGTGACGATGGAAAGCTTCGGCTGGCTTTCGAGCAAAGTGCCGTAAGCCTCCAGTTCGGTCATCTGGAGGGCGTAATTGGAGGGTGCATCGTCCAGCGAAAGGATCTGGATCCATTGACCCTGGAAAGTTCCCGCCGGATCGTTCGTTGCCACAATATGAATCACGCCGCCTGCGTTCGCTCCGGGGTTGCTCCCGTCGGTGAAGAAATCAGCGGTCCAGACGGCCGGGCCATTGGTTCCGTTGTCGTCGTTGTGAATGGAAACGCGGAAATTGGTCAGGCGATCGGGGCAGCATCCATCCTGCCGAGGGTAAATATCGATGCTGTCGAACTTCACGGGCGAAGCCAGTTTCACCTGGTAGGCGAATCCCGGTTGAATATCTACATCGCCGTGAAAAACGTCGCCACGATCGCCGTTCACCAGCTTATCGATGGTCCAAGCCGCTCCTTTCCAGAGGGGCTCGTTGTTGTAAGCGGCGGCGTGATAGGCGTAGTTTACGTTAGCAGCCGCTTCTTTGCTGATGACATTTGCCAGCCCCGGATAAGAAATGACTACTTTGTACTTGGCGCCCGCGTCCGAACTTAGAATGGGCCCTGTCGTGTAGGTTGTGTTCGTCGCGTTCAAAATGTTTGTGCCGTCCCTTTGCCACTGAAATGAAAGCAAATTTGTATCGCCATTAATTACGCTCACGCCAATAGAAAACGTTGCCGGCTGTCCCGCACCGACCGGCACATCCTGAAGATCCTGGTTAATGAGAACCTTGGTTCCCGCCGCGGGCGTGCCGTAAACTTCGACTTCGCCGATTTGGAGCGAGTAATCTGGAACAGGGTCATCCAGCGATTCGATCTTCACGTATTGCCCTTTGAAAGTTCCGGTCGGGTTAAGGTCTTTGGTAATGACTTCCTGTGCGCCGAGGTCCGCTCCAATATTGCTAAGGTCGGTGTGCAGGTCCACGCTCCAGACTTTAGTTCCGGGCGCGCCCGCATTATCCGTGTAAACCGCTACCCGATAATTACTCAGCCGCTCCGGATTATTCCCATCCTGCCGCGGAATGATGATGATCTTGCTCATATCAACCTCCACGCCCAAATTAATGGTGTAGGCAAACCCGGGTTGAAGGCCGGCTATTCCGTGCGCATAAGTCATGTGATTTCCGTCGATCAGATTTGCCGCGGTCGTTCCCGGCCACAATGGCTGATTGGCGCTGGCCACTCCCACGGTTGCGCGATTCACTTCCGAGGCAGGCACATTGGCGAAGACTTCCATTTCCGTCATTTGCAGCGAATAATCAGGCACCTTGACGGGTTCAAGTGAACGCACTTCGATCCAACGGCCCGTCTGCGGACTGGGCAGAGGAATATCCAGCACCTTCCCCGCTCCTGAGCCGGGGTTGCTGCCGTCAGTAAATTGATCCGTGCCCCAGACTTCTGTTCCCATCGTTCCGGCATTATCCTGGTGGACTGAAACGCGGAAATTACTCAAGCGCTCCGGGCAGCACCCGTCCTGTCGCGGATAAATCTTAATGTCGGTAATTGGGTAATCTTTCCCAAGATCCACCGTATATGCGAAATCCAGCGGCAAATCCGCGTCACCATGGAAGACGCCTGTTTTGTCTCCATCCACCAATTTCAGAAGACTTGCATTTCCATATAGGGCTGCGCTAGCGGTGGGGGCGGTGTTCAACGCCACGTTTGCCGTATCCGCGCGAGAGATTCCAGTCGCGAGCAGCGCGAGCAGGGCCAGGGGTAGAGAGAGTCGTTTTAGCATAGGAACAATCATGAGTCAGGTTTTCTCCTTCCCTCAGTTCTGTGTCATGGACAGACAGGTGCGCGACGCAACTCTGCAAAAACCAAGGGCTTCGTCTGTCATTAGCTCTGAAAGAGAATTGGAAGTCAATTCTCTTTCGACTTTAGAATGACACATCAACGGCCTGTTAAATGCCGCTATTGCTAATCCGTTCTGGTCAAAAAAGATGAACCTTTTCGTGGATATCGTTACTAACGGGCGAACAATTCGGAATAAGATATTATGAAAATACTGGGAACATTACTACTCGCGGCCGGAATGGCGCTGGCCGCACGCGCAGCAGCGCCGCGCGAAGACATCAATCCGGCGCTTCTTTACTTTAAGGCTTTTGCGCTGGCGCCAGACTTGTCCGAGGCGGATCACGATTACCTTTATAAGCCAGACTGGAGAGGCAAACAGCTCGAGCCGCGCTTTGGGGAGCTCGTCGCCAAGTATGATAACGAGTTCAAAACGTTGCGCAAAGCGGCCGAAATGAAAGCTCCCTGCGACTGGGGTATTGATCTGAGCGAAGGTCCGGAAGCGTTGTTGCCGGGATTGGCCAAAGCGAAATTTGCGAGCCAGGCCGCTCGCCTGCGGGCGCGCTGGTTTCTCCAGAATGGAAAGGAGCAAGAGGCCATCAATGAGCTGCTCTCGACCTTTGTGCTGGCGCGGAACGTCTCGCGGGACGGCGTGCTTATCTCCGCGCTGGTTCAGATCGCGATGGAAAATATCATCACCGGTTTTGTGGCTGAGAATTTTTATCAATTCAGCGATCAAGGCCTGCAGCAATTGGTCGCAGGCATGGATGGAAGCCCCGCCCGCGGGACAATTCGCCAGTGCCTGCCGATCGAAAAAGCGGCTTTCTGCGACTGGTTCATACACAAGATTGAGGATTTCCGCGCCCGAAACGGCGGCGACGAAGCCAAAACGTTGGGGGAAGTTCGCCGGATTTATCTGTCGAATGTTTCCGATGAAGGCGAAAAGGACACGGATTTCACGAATCGCTGGATCGCGGCGGTCGGGGGAACGAGCGAGGGCATTCTGAACTCCCTTCGAGAGACATCCGCTTACTTTGGCGAGGCCGATCAGATCCTTCAGTTGCCCTATGCCCAGTTTGGTCCGGCGGTGAAGGCTTTTCAAAAGAAGATCGAAAATGATCCGAAACTGATCGCCGGAAAATGGTTTCCGTTTCTGGAGAAATGCGGAATCAAAGAATTCGGAGTCCTGGTGAAGCTGGCGATGCTTCGCGCTGGAGTCGAATATCGCCTCAACGGAGAGCAGGGTTTCAAATCGGTGGTGGACCCGGTCGCAAATGAGCCTTTCACTTTCGAGCGGTTCACGTTTGAGGGAGCGGATCGCGGATTCAAGCTCAAGTCCAAGGTTGAAGAAACCTGGCAGCAAGGGCTGATCTTCGTCGAGAGTCCTGGAACTCCTTTCTACAGCGACGGGCCAAATGTCGGCAAACCGATTACCTCCGAGAAATGACTAATAATTAAATGCCGTCCACACTTTCAGAGGCGGAGCAGGTGAGTCTCAGCTCGAAACCAGCAAGTGGCGAGAGCTGAGACTCGCTCGCTTTGCTGGCTCGCGCGCAAAAGGGTGACGCTGAAAGTTTCGGTGAACTTTGCCGTTTGCACGAGGGAAGATTGCTGAGGCAGGCGATGCTGCTTTGCCCGGAGTCGGCGGAAGACCTGGTGCAGGAATGTTTACTGGGCGCATGGAAGAGTATTGGAAAGTACCGTGGCGGATGCCAGTTCTTCACCTGGCTCTGCGCCATTATGCTGAACCAACATCGAAATCTACGACGCAAAAGATGGCCGGCGCTGCTCTCGAATTTGTTCAAATCAGATGACGCGTTTAGCGAAATCGCGGCCGAGACTCGCGCGCCGGATGAAAGCGCCGAGGCCTCCGATGAAGCGGTCTTCGTGCAGCGGTGCGTTCGGCGGCTCTCACCGAAACATCGGGAGATTATCCATCTGCGTTTTTATGTGGATGATTCATTGGAGGGAATTGCGACCGCGTTGGGGTGCTCAATTGGAACGGTTAAATCACGCCTTTTTCATGCGCTGGAAAATTTAAGGAAAATGACAGAAGCTGGAAGGCGGGGAACTGAGTAATTTTGTTATGAAACCCTGTTCAAGAAATCGAAAATTGCTGGCGTTGCTCGCCGTGGATGAACTTGATCTCGCAAAGGCGCAAACAATGCGCGGACATATCGAAGAGTGCGAAGGTTGCAGGTTTTACTATCAGAGTATGGCGAGGGTTTACTCCGGCCAGCGCGCGATCGTCGAGAAACTTCCCGAAGTGGAGGCTTCTTTTGGCCTGCACCAGGCCGTGATGGCAAAAATCCGCAGGACCAACGGGCGGAGCAGTGACGCGACGCCTTCAACTTTGAATTGGATTCGGATTGGAGCCGTCGCAGCTTCTTTAGTTCTGCTGGTTTTCTGCGCAATGATGTTCTCAAGGCAAAAACAAGAAAAGCCTTTGGCGCGGCACGAAGTCACGCGACCCGCACCTGAAACGAAAGGGCCGAAAGAGTTCCAACCGAGCATCGCCGGGTATCGCAAGAACGCCGGAAAATCCTTCGAGAATCTCGATGCGTTGCTGAACAAGGAAGGAGGGCGAAACCCGGGCAACGGTGAATCGCTCGATATTTCCACTCTATTCCAGTGAAGATCTGTTGATTAATCAGGGGGGAGAAACTGGCCTGATTTTAAAAACCAGCGGTAGTCGCCAAAAAGCATGCGAATTTCAGGCGTCTGGCGATGCGCAATTCGCACCGAGAGTTTGCTCCAAAGTTTCATGACCCGCTGGCGATATTCGGGATTGCGTTTCCAAACCAGCGCATCCGCGCAGAGCACCGCGGACAACAGATCTCCTTCCGAATGCCTGCTTTTGAGCAACGGGTTCTCCTCCAAACGTTCCAAAGCGAGAACGATGAGGTAATCCAATCCGATCGACTGGCGAATCAAGACCCACATATCGTCAGTCTCCAGGTTTTGCAGGGGCACATTCCGCAAATAAAAACCGGAAGGAAACGGCTGAAAATCCCACGTAAAATCGCGAAACTTCTCCCGTTTCAACTGGACCAGGGTTTTGGCGCGGTCAAATTCCAAACGTAAACCTGGGCAGAAAATGCCATGAAGATGCCCGGAAATAAAGACGCGTTGAGATAACAGTGGGGGCATTTCCGGTCGAAACAGTTTCTTGCCGCCACGACATTTTTTAAGATAATCGGCGCCATGTCGCGTGTCGTGCTTCGATGGTTTTTGTCTTTCGCTTCAGCCCTGAGTTGCTTTGCGGCCAGTGAGAAGCTGGAAATCAACCCGGCAGATTTGGGCCAGGTGCAACTGAATGTGTCGGGCACACCGCTGGACCGGTTTTCGATCGAGAGCGTTTCAACCCTGGGCGGCACCAATTGGCAGACCCTCGCGGATTTCACACTGACAAATCTGGCGCAGAGCTGGAAAGACTCGGCGAGCGACGCCGCGCACAAATTCTATCGCTACCGGAAGCCCGATCCGGGTGAGGTGGCGTTGGCGCCGGATTTTCGCTTGATCGATCATTTGGGAGTTTCGCGGGAGTTGTACTATTACAAGACGGATACGAACGTACACGCGTTCGTGCTGGTCTTCACGGCGAATGGCTGCGCGGAGGTGAAAGACCATTGGCCGGCTTTAGAACAGTTGCGCCAGAAGTATGGAGCGGGTGGAGTGAAATTCTGGATGGTTGATTCCAAACCGAACGACACACGGAGTTCCATTGCCGCCGAAGCGAAAAATCTTGGGATCACCTGGCCGATCATGCATGACCGCACCCTGGCGGTGGGCCGAGCTTATGAGATTGGGCACACGCCGGAAGTGATGTGTGTGGAGCGCGAGGGCCTCAGTGTGTTTTATCGCGGAGCTTTGGGGGACGCGACGGTCTCGAACACAAACACAGTTTATCTCGACCAGGCCCTTGCTCAATTCATGAGCAGTGAAGAGCCGAATATCCACCAGGTGGCCGCGCGGGGGTGCGAGCTCGCTTTACCGGACGTGGCCACACCGGATTACGTCACAGAAATTGCGCCAATGCTCCAGCAGAAATGCGTGGTGTGCCATTCGCCGGGAAATGTCGCGCCCTGGGCGATGACAAATCACGCGATTGTGAAAGATTATGCCGCGCGCATTTCGCAGGAGGTGCTGGCCAGAAGAATGCCGCCGTGGGACGCCGACCCGGAATACGGAGTATTTTCAAACAATCGCTCGTTGAGCCTCGACCAGGAAACGAAATTGCTTGCCTGGATCAGAGCCGGATGTCCGCGCGGGTCTGCCGCGGACCCGCTCGAGAATGTTCCACCGCCGCCTCCGAAATGGCCGCTGGAATTGGGCGAGCCCGATGCGGTAATTCAATGCCCGCCACAAACGATCAGCGCGACCGGAGTGGAACCGTATCGCTATATTTTCGTGGACACAGGAATCCCTTCGAATGTCTGGCTGCGCGCTTCGATCGTGCGACCGAGCAATCGCCGGGTGGTGCACCATTATCTCGTCTGGCTTGGGGCAAACACCCAGCAGCAAGCCTCGGGAATTGCGGGTTACACGCCGGGAGATACGTCCGGAGTATTCCCGCCAGGGACGGGAGTGTTTCTGCCGGCGAACACCAATCTGACCTTCAACCTGCACTATACTCCAAGCGGCGAAGCGGAGCAGGACCAGCCAGAGCTTGCCCTCTGGTTTTACGCGACGCCACCGGCGAAGGAATTGCAAACGCTCCCGCTCTTGAATCAATCCTTCACGATAGCGCCGGGCGCGTCAGACCAGGAGGTCACGTTTTCTTACAAAATTCCTGTGTTCTACCCGCAAATTACGGCTTACAGCTTTCGGCCGCATATGCATCTGCGCGGGTCCCGGATGAGGTTTGAAATCCTCGCGCCCGGAAGCACTCAACGGGAGATTCTTTGCTCCGTTCCGCACTACAGCTTCCATTGGCAGACGACCTATCGTCTGGAGCAACCGAGGGTGATCCTTCCAGGCACGACGGTTTACGTAATTGGAGCATTCGATAATTCGGCCCAGAATGATGAGAATCCTGACCCGACCGCTTCTGTGAGTTGGGGTGAACAATCCTCGGACGAGATGTTAATCGGATATATTGAGGGAACCTACTAAATAAACCTTCAGCCCAATAGGATGAATAGGGATGATGCCTGGGCTTCCTGAAATTTCCGGGAGTTGGAAAGGTGGAATATGTGG